>Ga0137314_1000104_pt1 | contig 28260 bp, 27 predicted proteins | sample EasRivERMZT199_2_FD_102289 | JGI IMG/M metagenome (GOLD analysis project Ga0137314, IMG submission 102289) | Soil microbial communities from meander-bound floodplain in the East River, Colorado, USA - East River MetaG ERMZT199_2 | ecosystem: Environmental > Terrestrial > Soil > Floodplain ... | reverse complement strand
TGGTGCTGGGGAACATCCTCGCAGGGCGCCCCGCGCGCATCACCGGAATCTCGGTGGCTCCGCCGGGGATGCCCGAGAGCCTCGGCGTCCCCTCGGTGAAGACCCTCGTCGAGAAAGCGGCGATGCTCATCGATCGCCCCGTGACGGTCGGCGACGAGGACGTCAGGATCAGCTACGAGCAGGCCGGCCGCGCCTACGCCGTCCCCACCACCGCCGGGACGGAGGCGATCCGCTCTTTGGCGCGAACCGAGGGGATCTTCCTCGATCCTGTCTACACGGGAAAGGGGATGGCCGGGCTGATCGACATGTGCCGCTCCGGCGTCATCGGGAAGGGCGAGCGCACGGTTTTCCTGCACACGGGAGGGACACCTGGGCTCTTCCCCTACCGCAAGGTGCTCGCGCCATGACCGCGCCTTCGCCGCGCCACGCGGCGCTCCTCCTGGCGCTGCTTGGCGTCCTCTGGTGCGCCCTGATCGTCGCACCGCCGTTTCTCGCTTCGGCGGGACTGGACGCGGGCGCCGCGATGGTGAGGTTTCTCTTCGCTCCGGTATGCCACCAGATCCCGGAGCGATCCTTTCACATCCTGGGGTCGCCGCTCCCGGTGTGCGCGCGCTGCGCGGGCATCTATGGAGGAGCGCTGCTCGCTTTCATCCTCGCCGCTGCTGGAGTGCGCGCCCGTGCAGCGATCCGAGGCACGGCGTCGTTCCTCGCGGCGGCCGCCGTGCCGTCGCTTGCCACGTGGATCCTGGCAGGAGCGGGACTCATTTCCGACGCCGCCGTCGTGCGCGCGGTCGCGGGCGCGGTTCTGGGCGCCGCCGTCGGCGCATGCCTCGTTCCGGCGCTCGAAGCGTTGTGCGCGGAGATTGCTCTTCATCGCAGCAGCCCGAGGGCATTGCTTAATCGCCCGGCGGGTCCGTCACAGTCACTTACTACGGGAGGATGAGGTCGCCCCATGCAGAGACGAGGTAACCTTCTCACGTCGTCGCTCGCTTCCGGGTTCATCTTCGGATTCCTGTCCGGCGTGCCGTTCGTCGGCGCGCTGAACTGCGCGTGCTGCTCGCTGATCCTCGGCGCCGGCGTCCTGACGTCCTATCTGCTCGTCAAGGGATCCGACGTGCCGATCACCTTCGGGCGCGCGGCGGCCGGCGGACTCCTGAGCGGCCTGGTCGCGGTCCCCGTCATGCTGGTGACGTGGCTCGCCTTCTCGGTCATCATGGGGGGGGACCTCCAGGCGGAATTCGATCAGGCCATCGACCAGGCGGCGCAGATGTATCCGGAGGCGCAGCAGGCGGCTCAGATCGTGCGTGACTTCGGCATGGTCCTGATCCTGCTCATCACGGCGGGCATGTGTTTCATCCTCTACAGCATCTTCGGCACCGTCGGCGGCCTTCTGGGGCGCGCGATCTTCGAGCGGAGAACCGCGCAGCCGGTGCCGGCTCCCGGAGTGGGCGCGCCTCCAGGGGGCGGTTGGCAGGGACCGGAAGGGGGCGGCCCTCCCGTGAATCCATCTTGACAGCGCGGACCGCGACAGCGAGAGTACGGGAAGGATGATGACGATGGCGACCGGCGGGATCCCGGAAGGGACGAGAGGTCCCCTCGACGATTTCTTCTGCAGCAAGTACCAGGTCTGGTACAGGGTCGAGGCCTGCGTCTACCGCGGGAGGAACCGCACCTTCCCGGGATGCGTCGACTGCATCCAGGGCTACGTCAACATCCGCAGCGTCGCGCGCGGCGTGCGGCCGCCGATGATCTTCGGCTCCGATCGTCAGGCCGCCCTCGAGCCCCGAGGGTCGGGAACGGTTCTTCCCCTGCGCCGCGCTTCGAGGGATTGACGGACTGACGCCGGGGGCCACACCTTCGGTTGTGCGGGACGGTCGGGCCTAGAATCCGCAGCGGAGGCCGGCCGAGACCCAGTAGTCCTCGCCCATGTCCTCCACGCCCATGCTGAGCGTGCCGCGCATCGTGCTGGTGAAGGACGTGCTGAAGGTCGTGCGGATCCCCGGGGAGAGCAGCGGCAGCTCGACGCTCGTCTTGATCCTGCCCAGACGCGTCTCCATCGCCAGACGCGGATGGTTCGACACGACGAAGCTCACGTTGGTGTCGTCGCGGCGGTCGCTCCTCGAGGAAGTCTCGCCGTCGAACGGCAAAATGTCCGACCGGCTGGCGTCGGCGCGGACGCGGAAGTCGATGCCTCTGATCTTCCTGTTGAGCGCGCTGAGCGGCTCGCTCGTCTCGATGAGGTGATTCAGCGCATCCGCCAGAAGCTCCTGATGCGCTTCGCCAAAGATCTTCTCAGCGGACTTGCGCATCCGGTTCATCGGGATCCCTTCGTGAATGTTCGCACCGACCGCGTCGTCGAACGACTCGACCCAGAAGAGCGAGGGATCGCGGCGCATCGACCGGCGTGTCTCAGTCATCAGCGCGTCACGGTAGAGCTTCAGGAGGCTCGGGCGCGCCGCCTGGCGCTGCGCGTCGGCGAGCATGGCGCGCGCGTCGTAGCCTGCGGACCCCAGATCGAGCTGCACGCCGTCGCTCCCCTCCAGCCCGCTGAAACGCACTGGGGCACCGGTCAGGAAAGTGAAGTCGCGATCAGGCATCTCCCAGGAGGTGGCTGCCAACGGCGCAGCCTGGCTCTGGATGCCTTCTGCGGCCCATCCGGCCGACGTCGCACAGAGGAGAAGCGCGGCGGCGGGGAGGGCCAACCGACTCGCGGACTGAGGTTTCATTGGTATTCCCAAGACTCGACTGGACATCTCAATCATAGACGGCGGAACAGAGTCCTGCCGTCGCATTTGAAGGTACGGTGGGTTGGGGGGGGCGTCAAGGTACTGACACGACTGATTTTCCCGCGTTTCGGGTTGCGGCTCTTATCTTTTTGGGTGACTTTCGAGAAGTTCCGCGGAAGGAGGCCCCCCAGCTGGGGCCCTACCAGCCCAGATCGGCCCTGGGATCGAGGGGGTTCAGACGGTCGAATTCCTCGAGGATCTCCCGGGATCGGTCATCGAGGCTGTCGGGGGTGACGATCTGGATCACCACGAACTGATCTCCCGGGTCGGAGCGGAGTGGGGCAATCCCCTTGCCGCGAAGACGAAGCCGCCGGCCGCTGCTGCTCCCTGCGGGGACGGTGAGAGCGACCCTCCCTTCCAGGGTGGGAACCTCCAGTCGCGTCCCGAGCGCGGCCTCCCGCACGGTCAGCGGAAGGTCGAGGAGGATGTCGTTCCCCTCCCTGCGGAAATGCGGATGCTCCCGCACCCGCAATCTCACGTAGAGATCTCCAGACTCGCCGCCCCCCGAGCCGGCCTCACCCTTCCCGGCGGCGCGCACGCGCGCACCGTCCCTGACTCCCGCGGGGATTCTCACCTTGAGCGGCTCGTTGGAGCGGATGCGGCCGCTCCCACCGCATCGCGGGCAGGCCGCTCTGGCGTGCCGTCCCGTTCCCCGGCACTCGGCGCACGTGGCGGTGCGCGCCAGCGGCACGTCGAGCACGATCCCGCGGGCGGCCTCCAGGAAGCTGATGGAAGCTTCGAACTCCAGGTCGGCTCCCTGTGTCGTGGGTATCCAGTCCCCGGTGTCGAACCCGCGTCGTCTCCCGGCGGCGGCAGCGCCGCCGCCGAACAGCTCGTTGAGGATCTCCTGCACGCCGCTCCCGAACCCGAAGCTGAAGACGTCCCCGGAGCTGCCACTGGAACGGGCGCGCTGGCGGAAGAACGAATCGAAGTCGATCTCGCCCCTCTCCCATTGACTGCGCTTCTTCGGATCGGAGAGCACTTCGTACGCTTCCGAGATCTCCTTGAATCGCTCCTCGGCCTGTTTGTCGCCGGGGTTGACGTCGGGGTGATGCTTCTTCGCGAGACGCTTGTAGGCCGAGCGGATCTCCTTCTCGGTCGCGCCCTTCTTCAGGCCAAGGATCCCCCAGTAGTCCTTCTGCTTCGTCGCGATGATCGCTCCTCCATGCGCGCGTTCCGGCTTTGCGCCTCGTCACGATAGGACGCGTCTTTCCGGAGTGTCAAGACGCCTGCGGGAGATCGCATGGTGGTGCTTTCGCAACCGGCCGGTCCATCGCGCCTGTGTTAGGATCCTGCATCGCCCGCGCAGATGAACCAGCTCCGTCCCCGGAGGGTCCTTGAACCGTTCCTCGGCAAGAGTGATCGCGGTCGTCATCCTTCTGCTCCTCTCCAATCCCGTGCGAACGTCATCGCAGCAGCCCCCGGAGAAGACGACCGGGAGCACGCCGGAGGTGGCTGGCCGCCCGCAGGAGGAAGCCGCGTTCCAACAGCTCCGCGAGGCCCTCGCCGATCGCGCCGATACTTACAAAGACGAGGCGCTGGGCTTCACCTGCCGCGAAACGGTGATCGAGGCCAAGTACGACGTGGAGACCGCGGGCCACAAGAACAGCAAGACGTACAACTACGACTACCTGTTCGAGGAGCGCGTCGACGGCGCATTGCGCGAGTACCGGCAGCTTCTCGAAAAGACGCGCGCCGGCGAGTGGAAGCGGCGCCGGGCCGATTTCGAGCCACCGGTTCCACCCGCGTACCTCTGGGCGGAGATCTTCTCGCGCGACAACGAAGGACGCTTCAACTTCCGTCCCGCGGGGCAGGTGGTCCGCGCCTACAGGCTGCTCAATCTGATCGATTTCATCGGGATCGCCCCCAACCCCGGCGGTTCGAAGATCGACGGATGGAGCGGGCAAGTCGCCGTCGACGCCAGGTCGCTCAACCTCTGGTCGATCAGCGCGGAGCCGACGGGGCAGCACGTGAGGCTGGAGGTGGAGGTCATGAAATACAACAAGGCCTTCGCCATCGCGGGTGTTCCGCTGGCCGCGCGTCCGCACGGGTGGCACCTGGACGTGACGTTCGGTTTCGAGCGCGAGGGACTCTCTTACCCGACGCAGCAGGTGCTCAGCATGACGTCGCTGGCGCGGGATCAGGAGATGAGGGTGCAGGAGAAGACGTCCTTCAAGTACGAGGACTACCGCTTCTTCGTGCCCGAGATCACCGCCGAGGAGTACATCTCGCCCCCTCCCGCCGACGCCAAGCCCTGACGCGGCCCCGCCGCGATTCGCGTCGCGCGGCGCGCCCGCCTGCCGTCAGGCCTCGATCCTCGTGAGGGACGCGTCAGGCTTCGCTGCGCGTGAGGGCCTCCACCGCGACTCCGACCTGCTCCGGACTGCCGATCAGCACGACGCCATCCTTCTCCCGCAGAGCCGTGCGCGGCGGCGGTTGGGTGACGACCCTGTCCTGCTTGAGCACCGCGAGCACGGTCGCCCCCGTCCCGGCCAGCCCGATGTCCTCGAGGGTCCTGCCGGCCGAGAGCGCTCCTGGAGGAATGACGCAGAGCTTCACCTCGGCCGCGGAGATCGCGTCGTGAAGCCCCGAGAGATCGCCTCGTGTCACGGAGACGTCCCGCGTCTCCGCCGCGGGACGTCCTTCGCGGAAGAGGCCGTAACGCTCCGCGCGGATGCGGCGGGCGTGCTTGATCAGCGTTCCCCGAGGCACGCCGTAACATTCCAGGACCTGGGAGAAGATCTCCATGCTCGTCTCCACCTCTTCGGGGATTACGACCTGCGCTCCCAGCCGGTAGAGCTCGTCGACCTCCGCCAGGTAGCGCGTCCGCACGACGACGTGCAGCCCCGGGAACCTGCTGCGCGCGACGGCCACCGCGCGGCGGGTGGATGCGGGGTCGGAGATCGCCATCACCATGGCGCGCGCGCGCTCCGCCCCGACGCGCTCGAGCACCTCGATCGATGAGACGTCGCCGTAGACGATCGACTCCCCCTTGAGCCTGGCCTGACGGACCGCCTGAGAGTTGAGCTCGAGAACGACGTAGGGAATCCCGATCTCGGCCAGCACGCGCGCCAGGTTCGTGCCGTTGAACCCGTACCCCACGATGATGACGTGATCCGCCAGGGCCTCGCCGACTTCATCGCGCGTCCCCTTCGGCGCGAGCCACCAACCCTTCGCCTCGAACGCCTGGATCGCCGGGAGCGCCCGGGGCAGCGCCGCAAGGATCAGCGGCGTGACGGTCATCGTGAGGACGGCCGCGGCGAGGAAGAGCTGTGTCGTCTGGCCAGGGAGCAGGTCCTTGTCGGCGCCGAACCTCATGAGGACGAGGGAGAACTCCCCGATCTGGGCGAGGGCGATGCCCGACTGTACGGCCACGGACGGGGTCTTCCGCGTCACCAGAAGCAGACCCCCGATGACGATCGGCTTGAGAAGGAGGACCACCGCGGTCAGGGCGAGGACGGCGGCGGGGCGCTCGATGAGGACCCTGGGATCGAGGAGCATCCCCGTGGCGACGAAGAAGAGGCTCGTCAGGCTGTCGCGGAACGGCATGATGTCGGCCAGAGCCTGGTGGCCATACTCGGACTCCGAGACGACGAGGCCGGCCAGAAACGCCCCCAGCGCGAGCGAGAGCCCGATCTGCGAGGTGAGCCACGCGATGCCGAGGCACACGAGGAAGATGCTGATGATGAAGACCTCGCGGCTGCGCAGCGCGGTCAGCACCGCGAGCAAACGCGGCACCCCCTTGAGGGCCACGAAGAGGATCGCGGCGACGGCGAGCGCGGCCTGACCGAACGCGAGGAGCGGAGCCGTCACGTCCGCGACGGGGGCCGCGCCCGGCGCGAGGTACGGCGTGAGCAGCATGATCGGGATCACGAGCAGATCCTGGAACACCGCGATCCCCGTGACCGCCCTGCCATGGGGCGCATCGACCTGCCCTCTCTCGGCGAGCGCCTTGAGCGGGATCACGGTGCTGCTGATCGCGATGAGGCATCCGAAGAAGACCCCCTGCCCCGCGGTATACCCCATGAGCCTGCCGGCCGCGGCGCCGGCCGCGCCCCACGCCAGGATCGGGAGCAACGCGCCGGAGAGCGCCGTCCACCAGTGGCGCTTCACCACGTCGAGGGAGAACTCCACACCGATGGTGAAGAGCAGGAGGATCACTCCCGCTTCGGCCAGGATCTCGATGCGCCCCACGTTGGGGACGAGGCCCAGTCCATGCGGGCCCAGGAGCATTCCGGAGAGGAGGAAGCCCGTGATCGTGGGGAGGCGCAGGCGGTGGAGAAGCAACACCACCAGCACCGAGACCCCGAAAATGATGACGAGGTCGCCGAGGAATCCAAGATCGTGCATGGCTTAATACCCGGTCCGGGTTCCGGCTCGGGCCGCTGCGATCAGGCGCGCACCGCGTCGATCACGTCGAGCGCGCGCTCGACGTTGCCGAAGGGGGCGGAGACCTGCGCCCCCTGGATCTCTCCCTGGATGTGGACGAGGGTCTCGCGCGCGATGAGGATCCCTTCTTCCTTGGAGGCGCCGGGGGCGCGCTCCTCGGCCTTGCGCATCCGCTCCATCACCTCGTCCGGCACGTGCACACCGGGAACCTCGTTGTTCATGAACTCCGCGTTGCGCAGCGAGGCGAGCGGCCAGATGCCGGCGATGATGGGGATCCTGACCGGCTCGATCCGCCTCAGGAAGGTCTCGAGCTGCTGCACGTCGAAGACCGGCTGCGTGATGGCGAACTCGGCGCCCGCCTCCACCTTGTACTCGAACCGGCGGATTTCGTGGTCGATATCCACCGCCCCTGGGTTGGCGCCGACGCCGACCAGGTAACCGGTGGGCTTTCCGATCGCATTGCCCCCGAGGTCGAACCCATGATTCAGCCGGGTGACCATGTTCGTCAAACCGATCGCATCGACGTCGAACACGGCCGTGGCATCAGGGTAGTCCCCCAGCTTCGGCGGGTCGCCCGTGATGATCAGGATGTTGCGCAGGCCGACGGCGTAAGCCCCGAGCAGATCGGCCTGCATGCCGAGCAGGTTCCGGTCGCGGCAGCAGTAGTGCAGGATGGTCTGGATGCCGATGTCCCGCTCCATCATCAGGGAGAGGAACATGGGGCCCATCCGCGCGGAGGCGCGGGCGCCGTCCGGGATGTTGATGGCGTCCACGCCGTGCTCCTTGAGGAAGCGCGCGCGCTCCAGCGTTTTGGTTGGGTCCGTCCCCTTGGGAGGGTTCAGCTCCACGGAGGTCACGAACTCTCCGCGCGCGATCTTCGCGGCCAGCGGGGACTTCGCGGCCAGCGGCACCGGCTCGACCTCGACCTTCCGCTCCGAGGGGACGAAGATCTCCGTCTTCCGCTGGGCGGGGCGCAGCATGCGGACCGACTTGATGATCGCCTTGAGATGCTCGGGAGTCGTGCCGCAGCATCCGCCGACGATCTTGGCTCCGGTCATGATGTAGCGCTTCGCGTAGGTCCCCATGTACTCCGGCGAGCAGAGATAGATGTTGCGCCCGTCCACGTCGCGCGGCATGCCGGCGTTGGGCTGGACGCTGATCGGCCGGCTCGTGACCTTGGCGATGCGCTCCACCGAGGAGAGCATCACGTGCGGGCCCACGCTGCAGTTGACCCCCAGCGCGTCGGCGCCCCATGTGTCGAGCATCCCGGCGAAGACCTCGGGGGCGGTCCCGTACAGGCTGTTGCCATCTTCCTGGAGCGTCATGTGCGCGACGATGGGGAGGTCGCACACGTCCCGCACCGCGAGCATCGCCTGATGGATCTCGTTGGTGTCCGAGAAGGTCTCGAGCGAGATGAGATCGACCCCCTCGGCGACGAGTGCCGCGATCTGCTCGCGGAACGCCTCGCGCGCCTCGCCGAGCGACGTCGCCCCCCACGGCTCGATCTTGAGCCCGAGCGGCCCCACCGACGCCGCCACCCAGAGCTCGTCTCCCGCGACTTCGCGCGCCAGGCGCACGCCGGCGCGGTTGATCTCGACGAGTTTCTCGTGGTACCCGTGCTTCTTCAGCTTGAAGTGGTTCGCGCCGAAGGTGTTCGTCTCCAGCACGTCGACGCCCGCCTTCCGGTAGCCCCGATGAATGTCGGAGACCAGATCGGGGCCGGAGAGGTTCATCTCGTCGAAGCACTTGTTGATGAAGACACCCTTGTTGTAGAGCTCGGTGCCCATGGCTCCGTCGAAGACGACGATGTTGTCGGCCAGATACTCTCGGAAGGGAGGTCTCAAGGTTCCCCTGATCGTCCCACGGACGATGGTCCCACGATGATGGCCCGGGGGGTTGGCTTCTTCGCGCAGGTGGCCGCGCGTCCGGGTTCTGGAGGAACGATTATACTTTTCCCGGACGCGAGGCCGCAAACGAAGGCATCGGGGAATCCGTGGAGGAAGAACGCATTGATCGAGGCGATCACGCCTGACCGCGTCGTCGAGTTTCTCGTCTGGTTCCTCGTCTTTCTCTTCTCCCTCACGATCCACGAGGCCGCCCACGCCCTGCTCGCGCGCCTCGGCGGCGACGACACGGCCTACCTCGGGGGGCAGGTCTCGCTCAACCCCCTGCCGCACATCCGGCGCGAGCCGCTCGGGACGCTCCTGATGCCGCTCATCACGTTCTTCATGATGGGATGGACGATGGGGTGGGCCAGCACACCGTACGACCCCCACTGGGCCCGGCGGCACCCGCGACGCCAGGCGCTGATGTCGGCGGCGGGGCCCGTCGCGAACCTCCTCGTGGCCACCATCGCGTTCGTCGTCTTGAGGCTGCTGCTGGTGCGCGGGATCCTCGTCCTGCCCGCCGATACGTTGTCTCTTTCACGCCTCGCGGTACCGGACCCGGTCTTCGGCGAGACTTCGCCGCTCTGGGCGGTCGCGGCCACCCTGTCGATCGCCCTGACCCTCAACACGGTCCTGTTCCTGTTCAACCTGCTGCCGATCCCGCCGATGGATGGCAGCGGCGTCGCGCAGGGGCTCTTCCCCGATTCGATCGGCAGATTCATGGAGTCGCTGCGCGGCAACCCCATGATGGCGCTCCTCGGGTTGCTCGTGGCCTGGCGGGTATTCCCTTTCATCGCCGACCCGGTCTTCGATCGGGTGCTGGGCTGGCTCTACGCGGGATTCTCACCGGGGAGCGAAGCTCTGTAGAGCGCGACCTGACCCGCCCGCGACGCTTCCCGAAGGTAGAGGCGTGAGAGGAGGAACACCTGTCCTGCGAGAACGCCGGCGATCAGGCCGGCGGGGGACGTCCTTCCCAGCAGACCATCCACGGGGAGATAGAGCAGCAGCGCGGCGACCTGCAGCAGGATGACGAGGGCCTCGAGACCCAGCACGCGCAGGGGATGCCGCAGCACGAAGAGGATCCCCGCGCGCAGCGAGACCGGCATCGATCGATCCGGCGTCACGATCGCGTGCACGCGGGCGTAGTCCGCGGCGAGCGTCACACCGTCGAACAGGGCGAGGAAGAGACCGATCTTGATGAGCCGCAGCAGGAGCCCCATGCGCTCGTCCGCCACGTTCTCGAGCAGATCCCGCAGCGCGAGCTCGAGCCGCGTGTTCACGATGCGGTGCACCAGCCAGTAGAGAGGCAGGGAGAGCGCGAACAGAAGGATGAACCGCGGGGCCCACCGCCTGCAGGAGGTCATGAAGCGGTCCATCCGCCGCCCCTCGAGCGTGTCGCAGTAGGCCTGGAGCAGCCCGCCGGCGAAGAAGCAGCCCATGAGCGCCGCGAGAAACGACATCGCGCCGGCCATCTCGATCGTGCGCGCGAAGGAGGCTGCGTGGGCCGTCGTCACGTCCACCCACCAAGCCATGTCGAACCTGGAGGCCATCTGCTGCGGCGCGGGATGCCACTCCAGCGTCGTCTCGAACGGTCGCACGAGGGGCCATACCGCCGCAGCGGCGAGGATGATGTTGCCCAGGAGTAGCCACAGGAGCAGCCGCGCGTTGCGCGCCGCAACGGTGAGGCCGGCGGTCAGAGCCTTCGTCGCTCTCACGACAGCCCCGAGTAGAAATAGACGACGTGCTGCATCCACTGCAGCGTGCGCGACCACCACTTCCAGCCGGCCAGAGGATTGCGCTCCATGGAACGGACGTTGTTCGTCCTGTTGACGTCGAGCGACAACGTCTCTTCGGGGTCCACCCTGACCGCATCGATGCGCGGGCCCGTCTCCTCATGCCGCATCCATCGGTACTCTCCATCCCAGGCGATGCGACGCGCCGGCGCATCGGCGTACTCGATCGCGATGGTCTGCGGCCACCGGATGCCTCCCAGGCGCTTGATGACGACCTCGTTCTCACGGTCGGAGCCGGGGTCCTCCTCACGGGCCGCGTCCAGCACCTCGGCCTCTTCGCGCGTCACCTCGCGCCGCGCGCCGGGGGGGCCGAAGATGCCGCTGCCCGTTCCCGGGAGCTTCGAGGACACCTTGTCCACGGCGTAGTCGATGACGTCGCTGCCGAAGATCGTCTGCGCGAAGAACGCGTCCAGCGGCTCGCCTGCCATCTCGTTGACGGTGGCGATGAAGTCGTCCACTTTCGGATGCCGGAAGCGATAGCGCTGGTAGTAGGCGCGCATGATGCGGGTCATCCGATCCTTTCCCAGAACACCCTCGAGAGTCCGCAGCATGAGCGCTGTCCGGGAGTAGGAATTCAGCCCGTACGAGTCCCGCGTCGCGTATTCCCACGATCGTCGCGCGAGCACGTCGGCCTGCGGCGCCACGAGATACCGCCGCCGCTCGCTCGTGACCTGATCGATCGGCGCATCGCCGACATGGTTCAGGAAGGGAAGGTCACGGAAGGCGTTGAGCGTCAGGTCGTCGGAGGGGCCGAACGGCCGCATCAGGAGGAAATCGACGACGCGCTCCGACAGGCTGTGACGGGGGGTCGTATCCTCGGGATCGGGGCCCGGGGGGATGTCCATCAACGGCACCCCCACCCAGGGGATGCCCGGAGCGAGATCGATCGTCCCATGGTCGGGGCCGTAGGCCCTATCGAGGATGAGCCCCTCGGAGTAGCTGTTGAATCCCTCGTCGAGGAAGGATTCCTCGAACTCGTTGTTGGCGACCATCCCGTACCAGTACTGATGGCCGAACTCATGGATCGTCACCGATTCCGGTGACTGACGCCGCGATGGAGCGAAGTAGTTTACGCCCGCCGTGATCAGTGTCGGGTACTCCATCCCCCCCGATCCACGCGCCAGATAGGCGGGGTCCACGACGGTCAGGTTCGGGTAGGGGTAGCGCCCGTACCAGGTTCCGAAATAGCGGATGGCGTGGAACACCGCTGCGAAGTGCCGCTCGATCAGGTGCCGGTGCTCCGGCTGGATCAGCAGCGTCACCTCCACGTCGCCGAGGCGAAGCTCCTCGGAATCGGGCGCGATCCCCATCGCCCGCGCCACCCGCTCCTCCTCGCCCCGATCGCGCTGCTCCTCGTAGCGGAAGTGCCGCACCTCGCGGACAAAGCGCGGGTCGGCCGTCCAGGCGAAGTCATGGACGTCCTCCTGAACGAACCGGTGGGTCGACGTCCCGTCTCCGTTGTCTCGCGGCGAACCCGTGCGCACCCCTGTCGCGCCCACGACGAACTCCGAGGGGACCGTGATGCTGACATCGTAGGTGCCGAAATCCGCGAAGAACTCGCTGTTGTAATGGAACTGATGGCAATTCCACCCCGCCTCCTCGAGGACGCCGATCTTGGGGAACCATTGCGCGACGAAGTGGTAATTCCCCTTGTATCCGGTGCGGGCAAAGACGCGCGGCAACCGGGCGGAAAAGGCCATGTCGAGATCGATCGTGGCTCCCGGGGCGACCGGCTCCGCGAGCGGGACGCGCAGCACCGTCTCATCGCCGGCGTTGGCGTCGTCCGGCCGGATGAACTCCGCCGCCGGGAGCAGATCCGCGCCGTCGTGCCTGCGCAGGGAGAGCAGATCGATCCACCCCCACCCGTCCTCCCGCATGCGGTTTCCCCGGTGGATTCCTCCCGATTCCTTCATGAAGGTCGTGCGATCGTTCTTGAAGGCGTTCAGATAGAGATGGAATCGCAGCTCGTCGGCGGGACGCGTCGTCGTGTTGCGCCACGTGAGCGACTGTTCACCCTCGAGCGTGTGCGGGCCAGGATCGAGACGCACGGAGATCTGGTAGGAAACCGCACGGTCCGAGAGTGGCTCCGCGGCGCGGGGCGCGCCGGTGGCCGTCGCCGCGGTCGCGCACAGCGCGAGCGCGAGCGCGCAGCCATACCTTTCGCGCGAGCGCCTGCGTCCGGCGCGAGCCGCGCCCCCTCGCCCCGCCGCTTCCGAATCCTGATGTCCGTGCACCTCTCCCCCCCGGCGATGCGCTGCCGCCGGCCATCCTACTACGATCCGCCGGCCGCGCGACCCCTCGCTCTCCGTGTGTTATGCTCTGCGCGTCCGGGGTGATCGTGAGATGCCGCGCAGCCGTCTCCCCGGCGGCTCGCGAGCGGCGCTCTTCCTTATGAGGTGTGTGCGGCCTTCATGGGATCGGCGAAGGCGTCACTCTTGATGACGAAAGAAGATCTGGTCACATTCTTCCATTCCGACCTCTTCATCCCGGACCTCGACGCGCTCTGCAAAGGTGACCCTGGCAAGGATGCCGTCATCAGGGCCATGGTGTCGCATCTCGCCCAGAGAAAGCGGTTCCGCAACGAGAAGATTGTCCTGGAAACCCTGCGGATGCGCGAGAAGCTGGGCAGCACGGGCATCGGCAAGGGGGTCGCCATCCCGCACGGACGGTCGTCGGTGAGCAAGGAGCTGACCTTGCTGTTCGCCCGGTCTCCAGAAGGGGTCGATTTCGACGCCGTGGACGGTAAGCCGGTGTATCTCTTCTTCATGATCCTCGCCCCCCACGTCGACAAGGAGAGTCTCTACCTCCCGCTGCTGGGGAAAATCGTCGAGGTGACCAAAGACGCGACGGCGCGCCGCCGCCTCATGAAGGCCCCCGGGTTCGAGGAGGTCACCGAGGTGCTTCTGAAGGCGGAACGATGAACCCGGGCCTCGAGTCCCTCATCCTGCTGCAGGACCTCGATCTCATGATCCGCGAGGTCAGCGACGCGAAGACGGCGACCCAGATGAGCCGGATCGGATTCGAGGTGGACCAGGTTGGAAACCTGAAGCAGGCCCGCGAGGAGCTGGCGCGCAAGGTCGGCACCGATCTTCTGGCGACCTACGACCGGCTGATGAAGCGCTACGACCGGGCGGTTGCGCCGGTGCGCGACAACATCTGCCTCGCGTGTTTCATGAAACAGCCGACAAAGTACTCCGGCACCGAAGACAGCCTCAGATCGTGCAGTCACTGTAAGCGCTTTCTCTACTTCATTTAGACCCGCTGTCTCGATCCGCGCCGATCCGCCCGGATTGTCCTCCCTGCGCAAGGCTTTCCAGCGCATCGCCCCGGACGTCTTGACAGGCAAGCCCCTGCGCGATACGCTCCCTTCGCCTCGCAGGGTCCTGCAGACACCGCGTCTCGTCAGACGCGCCCTCGTTCCACCAATTGTTCGCTGGTTTACCTGAAGCCAGGGAGGTGAGTCGAATGAACAAGGCGGACCTGATCGAGAGGATCTTCGCGGAGCAGGGCCCGAAGGTCTCGAAAGCACAGGCGGCCCGGGCGCTCGAGTCGGTCATCAGCGGAATCACGGCGTCGCTGGTCAAGAATGAGAGAGTGACCATTTCCGGGTTCGGGACCTTCGCTTCGAGCCGGCGGAAAGCCCGCGTCGGCCGGAACCCCCAGACCGGAGAGCCGATCAACATCCCCGCCCGCAGGGTCGCGCGTTTCACCCCGGGCAAAGAGTTGCGCAGAGAACTCGAGAGGGGCTGACCCCTCCCCCTCTGTCCCCCTCGATCTCGCTCGCGCCACCCGAGCGGGATCGTGGCCCGGGATGAATTTCAAAAGATTGTGATTGACCGAAGGAGCGGCTCGCCGCTCCTTTTTTTCTCTCCCCCTCCCCATCTTGAACCATCCCCCATCATCCTTCATACTCGAAGCGGAGCCAATCCGCAAAAAAAGGAGGAGTATCGTGAACTCGATCCTCGTGGGATCCGCCGTCGCTGTCGTCGTGCTGTTGGGGATCGCGACGTATTATCTGGTCAGAACGCTCGAACAAGCCCGGCGCACGGCCCTTGCCGCCGAAGAGTTTCTTGTGAGCGCGCGTCCGAGAATCGAGGAAGCCACCGACCGGCTCAACGGCATCCTGCGCCACACGGACGAGGTGATGTCCACGGTGGAGCAGGGAGTTGCGGCCTTTGGCCGGCACCGCTCAGGCGCGATAACGACGGTCATGAAAGCGCTCACGACAGTGTCCGCAGTTATTGCTGGTGCTTCGCAGATCGCGAGGCTATTCTTTAAAGACAGCCCCGCAATCAAAGACAGCCCCGCAACCTGAGAGGAGACACACCATGGGCAACCATGAAGGCAGCACGGTCACGACCGCGCTGGCGTTTCTGGCAGGCGCGGCCATCGGCGTCGGGATAGGGATGCTCTTCGCTCCCGCGTCAGGCACCGAGACCCGCAGGAAGATCAAAGACATGGCGAACAAGGCGCAGGAGACGGCGCAGGATCTCGGGAATCGCTTCTCGGCGGCGGCGCACGACATCGTGGACGGAGGGGAGACGACGACCCGGGCCCGTCACTGAGCGCGCAGCAGAACCTCGGAAACGCGTGTTTCAACCTCCTCCAGCGTGAAAGGCTTGGAGAGGTAGGCGTTGCCGGTGCGCTTGAAGAACTCCTGCGTGTCGGGGCTCGCGGTGTCGCCGGTTGAGAAGATCATCCTTCTCGCGAGCTGGGGCTTGATCTCGCGGATCGCCTCGTAGAGCTTCTGCCCGCCCATGCCGGGCATCTTCAGATCCGAGATGATCAGGTCGTAGTCCCTCCCGCGGGCCATCTCGAGAGCCCGGCGCCCGTTGGAGGCGGTCTCGACCTGGTGCCCCGTGGACTCCAGCATCGCGGCGAGGAGATCCACGATGGTTTCCTCGTCGTCCACGATCAGGATGCTCGCTCCCGAGGGCGCCTCCATCCTGCTCTTTGGCTCCGGGGCCTTCTCCACCGTGGGTGTGGCATTCCGCTGCGCCGGCAGCGCGATGATGAAGGCGGCGCCACGCCCCGGCTCGCTTTCCGCCTGAATCGTCCCGTCGTGTCCTTTGATGATCCCGTAGGAAAGTGACAGCCCGAGGCCGGTGCCCCGCCCAATCTCCTTGGTGGTGAAGAAGGGGTCGAAGATCTTGCCGATCTTGTCCGAAGGGATCCCCGGCCCGTTGTCGATGAACTCAATGCGGATATTCGCGCCGCAGTCCGTCGTCCTGATCGTCAGCCGGCCCCGTTTTTCCGTCTCCTCCATCGCCTGATGGGCGTTGTTGATGATGTTGAGGAAGACTTGCTGGAGCTGATATCCGTCCGCGAGCACGGGGGGAAGATCGTCCGACAGCTCCAGCACGACGTCGACGTCATCCACCTTGAGATGATACGAGCGCATGTCGACGGTCTTCTGGATGACCGCGTTGACGTCGACAATGCTCCGCGCCGGCCGCTTCGGCCGGTGCGCGAACGTCAGGAGGTTCTGGACGATCTTCTGGCAGCGCACCGCCTCCTGGTTGATGCGGGACACGGTCTTGCGGACCTCCTCGGGAGCGTCAGCTTTCATCAGAAGCTCGGCGAACCCCATGACGCCCGTCAGCGGGTTGTTCAGCTCGTGGGCGACGCCGGAGACCATCTCCCCCAGCGCGGAGAGCTTCTCCGCCTGGATGAGCTGATCCTGCGCCGTCTGGAGCTGCGTCATCGAATCGCGGAGCTTGATGTTGGCTTCGACGACCTTTTCGTGCATCGCCTGCCGTTCCTGTTCCGCCCGCTTCTGCTCCCTCAGGTCGGAGACGATGGCGAACGCCCCCCGCTTCTGGCTGTTGAGCAGATAGGGTGTCGCGCTGATGAGCACCGGGATCCGCGAGCGATCGGCGGTGTTGATCACTGCTTCGAACCGGGCGTGCCCCGTGTCGCGCACGCGGGTCCGATCGCGGAACTGCATCACCGACTCCTCGGGCATCAGATCGGCCAGCGCCCTGCCGAGGAGATCCTCGAGCTTGTATCCCGTCAGCTCCAGGAGGGCGGGGTTCACGAAGGTGATCCGATCGCTGAGGTCGACGGTGAAGAGCCCGCTGTTCATCGTCTCGACGAGGGTCTGGTAGCGCTCGGTCGTCTTCTTGACCTCCTGCGCCAGCTTCTTCTCCTCGATCGCGTGGGCGACCTGGTTCGCGAACAGCTCCAGGGGCGAGATGCTCTCGGCCGTCGGCCTTCGGCCATCGACGGGATCGTCCACGGACACGATCCCGACGATCCTGCGGTTCGAGCCGAACAGCGGGATGAAGAGGAAGTCATCCGGATGCCAGTCGAGCATGTCGTCGCTGGGCTTGCGGCTGCGTACCCCCTCGTAGTGCCATCCCTCCTCGTGGGGGATGTAGTACGAGTTGCCCATGCGGAAGCGCTCCTGGAAGATCGTCACGCGCTCGCGCGAGGTGAGCTTGTTCTCGTGGAAGGTGGCGATCTCCTTCTCGCTCAGCCCGGCGAAGAACCACTGGTAGCCGCGGAACTCCTCGTCGCAAAGGGTCAGGATGGCGCGGTTGAAGTTCGAGACGTCGCGGATGGCCTCGACGAACATCCTGCACACGCGGTCCAGGTCGCGCTCCTGGAGGATCTGGCTGCTGACCCGGGAGAACTCCTTGAGCTGCTGGAGATTCCTCTGCGTCCGCTCCTCGCGGCGCCGCACGTCCTCCATGAGCTGGCGCGCGGTCGTGACGTCCACGGCAACCCAGACCACTCCCACGGGGGTGGAGTCGGCATCGCGCACCAGCGCCCCGTTGAACGACATCACCCGCTCGACCTCGCCGCAGCGGACGGACAGGTCGATCTCCTCGACGATGCCGCGCTCCAGGACCGTCTCGTGAGCGGCCCTGGCCGAGGCGCGATCCCGCGAGGCGACGAGCGCGTTGAAAGCGTCGGTGCCGATCAGGGTGGACAGCTCGACGCCAGTCGTCTCGCGGAACTTCCGGTTCATGACCGTGATCCGCCCCTTCAGATCGGTCCCGAAGACGGATGCGTTGACGGTCTCCAGCACGCTGCGCGTGGTCTCGCGCTCACGGCGCACCGCGTCCAGGAACCTAGACTTCTCGGTGATGTCGTGCAGCACGACGAGCAGGCCGACCCCGCCGACGTCCTCGAGGTGGGCCGCGATGGGACGGGAGGCCCCGTTGTCCGCCCTGATGAGGGAGAAGTCGAGCTGGGAGCTGCCCGACTCCCGCGCCTGCCGCGTGGCGGCATCGAGCCGCGCCACGTCCGAAGGATCGATCAGATCGACGAGATTCCGTCCGGCGAGGGCCTCGGGCGGCCGGCGGATCAGGACGCCCGCCGCGGCATTCGCCTCGAGCACGAGGCCCGCGGCGTCAAGGAGGATCAGACCGTCCGATGTGCAGCGGAAGAGAGCGCGGTACAGGTCGGGACCCGCCGCCCTGATGAGGGTCCTGTCCTCCTGCCCGAGCCGGTCCATGAAGGCTCCCTGTGCCGGACGCAGCCGAGCGGAGGGTTACTGCTGAGAGTCGAGGAGTCGGGCGACTTCCCTGCGGAGGTTCTCCATGGGGAAGGGCTGGGTCATGCACAGATCGGCGCCCACCTGATAGGCCTTCTGCATCGCGCCCTGAGCGACCTCGTTCGTCAGCGCCACGATCTTGATCCCCTCCGTTCCGGGATCCAGCTTGATCTTCTTGCACACCTCGACGGCGTCCATGTGGGTCGAGCGCACGTCGAGAATCACGAGATCAGGCTTGTGCGTGCCGATCTTGAGTCCTGCCTCGTAACCGTCTTTCGCCGAAAGGATGCTGAACTCGGAGCCATCACCGCCAAGCGCCCGCATGATGAGGTCGAAAACCTCCCCCTCATCCTGCACGACGAGGATCTTCTTGCGCTCCTCGGCGAAGAACTCGGAGTCCACGGGCATTCCGTACCGCTCCAGAAACTCGCGGAAGTCGCTCTTGCGAATCCTGTAGTGGCCGCCCGGAGTGGAGTAGGCGCGCAGCTTCTTCGCCTTGATCCATTTGACGACGCCGTCGTTGGTCACCTGACAATACGCTGCGACCTCAGAGGTGGTGAGAAGCCTGTCATTCATCGATGGTGCCTCGCAGCTGTCGGTCCTGAGCCCCGTCCCGTGGGGGGCCCAGGAATCGTGTTTATTGTCCATGTACCTGGTTTCCGGGCTGCGCAAATGTAGGGCTGCCCCAACAGGCAGTCAAACCGACAATAGAGGAATATTCGGAACCAGCCCGGGTGATGCTCCTGCGATCGCGAGCGACGCGAAAGACCGGACGGAAGTGACACCCAGTGTCACGCGGCGGGTTCTCTGCCCCCAGCCTGCGGAGTCGCGGCACTGACGATCCGGTCCCGTTGATCGCGCGGGTAGCGCTCACCCGCCGGATGCGGCGTGAGGATCACGAGCACGACGCATTCCGTGGATGCGTTGATTCTGTGGAAGCGTCCCGGCTCCACCAGGAAGATGGTGCCGGGCTCCGCCTGGGCCGGGGTTCCATCCACCGCGAAAACACCGCTCCCGCGCAGGAAGTGGGCCGTCACCTGACTGGACGATTTGTGGTCCTTGAGAACCTGCCCCGCCTTCAGGCAGACCAGCAGGAGACGCGCATGCCCCGATTCAGCCAGCGTATGGATCGCTGGCTTCTCGTCGTCGAAGCGTGTGAATGTCGCGATGGCGAGCGCAAGGGGCGATGGCATCAGAGTGAGAGGCTACCAGACGCGCGCTTTCCTGTGGTAGGGTTGCCCGGCAAGGCCCGGCACCTCGGGCCGGTGGGGAGGCTCCTGATGAAGATCGTCGTGAACCGGGGCAAGTGCATCGCGGCCGCCAACTGCATCGGGATCGCCCCGAAGGTGTTCGCACTCGATGGTGCGAGAAAGGCCTTCGTGGTCGATGCGACCGGCGCCGACGAATCGGCCCTCGTGGAGGCCGCCGAGGTCTGCCCCACGGAGGCGATCTCCCTCTTCGACGATGAAACGGGCGAACAGCTCTTCCCCTGAAGCAGCCTGTCCGACGGCGCGGCCCGCGCCCCCTCGCCGCCACAGTTCCCCACAGCCGCCGTTGATGCCTCGCGGACGGCTGTGGTAAGGTTCGCCCCCTCAGCCTGACAGATTCCAGCGTGATACGTGGGCCCTTAGCTCAGCTGGATAGAGCGTCTGACTACGAATCAGAAGGTCGGGTGTTCGAATCACCCAGGGCCCACCAGCGTTCCCCGGGCAACGCGTTCACTTCCCTTGGACCGCCGGCTCCCCAGGCTTCGCGGCCGCAGCGCGCTCGCCACGCGCCATGGAGCGGATGTGATCCTCGGGCACGCCGTCGCCCAGGATCCGACGCAGGGCCACCTCGAGCACTTCGTCGCGCCTCTGCCGGATCCCCTCAATGGTCGGCCGGGCCTTCACTTCGGGAACGATGCCGATCCGCTGGGTCGGCTGGCGATCCGGATAGAAGACCCCGATGCCGCTGATCATCGTACGCAGACCCCCCGGAAGCGCCAACGCCGAGACGTTGCCGTCGGCCCCCGCCGTGGTGCTCCCGACAACCGTCGCCCCCGACGCGGACCGGAAGGCCATCGCGGTGTACTCCGCCGAGCTCTGGGACAGCTCATCCACCAGGATCACGACCTTGCCTTCGTAGTGGGGCTCGACCGGCTCCAAGGACAGAGCCTCGCGCCAGAGGAACGTTCCCGGATTGATCAGATCTCCGCGTGTGAACTGGACGAACCGGGTCGTCTCGGCCACGAGGTGCTGGCCCAGAGCGAAGACCATGAAGTCGGACGGGTAGTTCCGGATGTCGATGACCCACCCGCGCGTCCCCTGCGCGCCGCGCACGTAGTCCAGCACCTCCGCTCCCTTCACCGCTGAGAGCTTGAGGTAGGCGACCTCGTCCGAGAGCAGCCGGAAGGCATCCCCGAGGAGATCGTGGGTGCTTCCGCCGGCGAGATCGAGCCCCTCCGCCGGCTGCCGCTTCGCAGCCAGCTCGAACTCTCCGTCCGCCCGGCGTCCCTTGACGACGACCTCCTTGCACTCGCCGCGCGTGAGAAAGCGGGCGATGTCCCGGCGCCTCGCGCTGTCGTTGGAGGCCGCATAATAAGGTGACCAGCTCTGCACGAGCGCCTCCACCGCCGTCCCGTCCAGGCTGGCGATTGCGTCGCCGACCTTCAGCCCGCAGGCGGGCCCCTCCTCGGAGTGGGTGTAACCCACGACAACCGCCTTCTCCTCGATGAACCGGAGCCGGACCGGCAGGTGACACTTGCCACGCGGGGGCCGGACGTCGAGCGAGCTCCACAAGTTGGCGTGGCCGTCCTTCACGCGGGCGATCAGGGCGAGCAGCTCGAGCTGGTAGGTGTCGAAGTCCTTGGCCGCCGCCATCCTGGGCACGAACTCGGACAGGACCGCGTGCCAGTCCTCATCGATCGCGTCGCGGTAGGGAAACCAGTACTGGATGATGTTCCAGAAACGGAACAGGGTCAGAAGACGGTATCCGGCATCGGGCGAACGTTGCTCGGCGTACCCCCTCTCGCGGGTGAAATCCGGGTTGCCGATGCGCGGGTGAAGCGACACATAGAACTGACCGCCGGCGGGATCGCGGTTACGAAAGACCCACTCGAGAGCCCCGCTCAACTCCTCGCCCAGGGTCTGCCGATCCCGCAGCCATTCCAGGTCGGAGCGCAGATGGACGTCATCGGGCGCGCTGGCGCAGGGTGCGCATGGGGCCACGTCGCCGAGCTTTTTCACCCAGGCCAGCAGGATCGAGTTCGCAGACTCCCGATCAGGCGCGGCGAGGACGCCGGGCAGGATCCGGAACAGCTCGTAGTCCCAGTGCAAATGGCCGGCCGTGACACGCGGGTGGTGGTACTTGAGAAACCCCCACACCTTGGCGAGCGTGCCCAGGCTGGCCACCTGCGTGGCGGACAGCGCGCCCACCTCGACTCGCGACCCAAGGTCGAACTCGCGATCGGTGTCCAGCACCGTTCTGGGTCGCTCGAGCCTGGGAGCCTCACTGACCGGTTTGCCATCGACGAGAAGCTGGAGATCATCGACCCAGACCTTCCCCTGGCCGGCGAGCAGGGCGCCGAAGTAGACCTTGCGCGCATCGGACGAGAGCGGCAGCTTGATGGAGTACTCGGTCCACTCGGTGCTCCCGCGGACCGCGCGGTCCTGCATGTTGTCGAAGGCGACCGGACCGGCCTCTCCGTCCTCACGCATCCACAGACCGGCCCACCCGGTCACGTCCTGCGTGCGCAGGAAACCGCGGAGCTCGATATGGGCGCCGGCGAAGTCCATCGGGATCCACTTGTTTATGGCGCTGAATTCCCGCTCGCTGGCCGCGTCCCTCTCGATGCGCGCCGACCATTTCCCGCCGTGGACGATCTGCGAGTCGGGTGACAGGGTCGCGGCGGGGCCTCCTTCCCATTCCTTGAGTGCTCCCTCTTCGGACGCCTCGAAGGTCAGGATCGTCTCGAGGCTGTCGGACTCGCCGGGTGGCGCGAGCAGCAGCGCCGAGACGAGCGCGAGCAGCAGGCGCGCTCTCACGACCGGGTGCTCCTCGGGCTGCTCGCGTCACGAGAATGGGGGGCCATGGATCCGATTCTGCCAGTGAGCCCAGCCGTTGCGCAAGAGATGTCAGGCATCGGGTGTTCACCCGAGGTCCTTCGGGTCATTCCCCCGGTGTGATGCACTCCCGGGTCGTGTAGGATCACCCAACCCCGGCCGACCGGCGGTGGCGGCACGGGATGAGGAGGCACGATGAAACGGCAGATCCTGTTGTGGGCGGGATTCGTTCTCGCCATGGTGGCGGCCGCGACACCGGCGCTCGCGGAGGGGAACGCGAACTTCGTCCTTGGTGGCCGGTGGCTCGACGAAGACGACTGGGAGCCGGTCGAGGAGCAAGGGGTGTTCGGTGTCACGGTGGACTTCGGGAAGGAGAGCTGGCCGATCCACCTGGCGGCGGGATTCATGGCCTCGGCTAAGGACGAGGATGAGGGCCCATTCGACATCAACGGGTCCGTCTCGGAGCTCAGCTTCGGCGTCCTGAAGCTATGGGATGAAGGGAACGTGCACCCCTACGTGGGTGGGGGTCTCGCGGCGGTCACCGCGGAGGTCGAGATCGAAGGGCCCGGTGGCGACGTCAGCGCCGACGCCAGCTCTGGCGCCATCTATGCGCAGGGTGGCGTCTTCTGGCGGATCGGGCGTCGTTTCAACATCGGCGGAGATGTGAGGGTGCTCTTCGGGAGCGACCTGGAGGACGATGGATTCGAGACGGACGCCGACTATTTCCAGCTCGGGCTGCTGCTGGGATGGGGCTGGCCGGCGACGAGGTGACGTCTTGATACGAGCAGGGTGCTGAGGACCGGCACCCTGCTCGTATCAGGAATACGCTGGAGTCAGAACGTCGCGGGCGCCGCCGACGCCGACTTTTTGTACAGCCAGGCCGTGAAGGGGAAGCTGACGACCACGAGCACCACGGCAACGACCCAGCTGTTGGCCATGCCGTAGACCCCCGGAAAGTGGTTGCTGATCATCAGGAACAGCAGCGGCACCGACATGTAGGTGTTGTGCTTCGAGCGCAGCCCTGCAAGCGCCACCACCGCCGGGTCGGGCGCCTGGCCCGCCTTGACGGCCGCGATGATCTTGCGCTGCGATGGCCAGATTCTCATCCAGACGTTGGCCGCCATGATGGTCCCCAGCAGCCCTCCCAGATGGATGTACACCGAGCGAGTGGCGAAGATCCGATCCAGACCCCACGCGAAGGCCGCGAGCAGGACGACCGAGACGGCGACTCCGGCGATGGCATTGGCCTTCAGCGGCGAGTTCCAGAGCAGGTCATAGACGAGGAAGCCCGCCACCACGGCACCCAGGCCGATGGCGGTGCCGGCGCCCTTGCCGAGCGTCGAGCCTTCCCTCAAGAGACCGGCCCCCATGTAGTAGATGATCCCCAGGAGCAGGACGCCGGTGATCCAGGTCCAGGCCGCTCCCCAGCGGAACCAGTACAGAGCGCGCGGCATCAGCTCGGGGATGACCTTCTTCTTGGAGTCCGCGTCATACGTCTTCGCGAGCTGCGCGTTGACGAAGTTGAAGAACCAGAGATGGCCGATCCACATCACTCCCGCGACCACGTGTGCCCATCGGAAGATCAGATTCAGCCATTCATTGACGACCGGGTTGTCCATTCTTCCCTCCCGTAATCACCCCCGCGGGCGCGAGGGAAGCTGTAGGATATCAGCGACCGTTCGGAATGCAAAAGTGGTGGAATGCCGCGCGCAGCAGGAGCGGCTTGAATCAGAGCGGAATAGAGCCGATAATCTCGACCGCCACACTGGGGAGGAGCGCATGCGCAGGACGATGCTCGCCGTTGCGACACTGCTTCTGGTGCCGGCGATTTCCGCCGCGCAGACGGAGCTGCAGCTGACGAAAGCCGTGATGGCGCGAGGGCTCGATCAGCGGGAGCCCGTGGACGAGGCGACAGCATTCCCGCGCGATGTCGGGCAAGTCGTCTGCTTCACGCAGCTCGAAGGGGGCGCCGACACCGTGATCTATCACGTCTGGCGCCACGGCACGACGCTCCACGCGAAGGTCCAGCTCTCGGTGCAGGCGGGGCCCTGGAGAACCTGGAGCAGGAAGCGGATCCATCCTTCGTGGACCGGCGACTGGACGGTGGACGTCGAGGACGAGTCCGGCAAGGTCCTCAAGACCCTCGCCTTCACCATCGGCGGCGCGGATGCGCCGCAGGGCAACGCTGCGAACTGACTAACGCGTGACGCCCGGTCCTTTGATCGCGACGACGCCGCTCACGAACCGCCCGTCGAACTCCCCCTCACGTGCTTCGACCACTTCGAGCGGCGCCACCAGGTCGCGCAGCTCCCCCGGCGCGAGCAGGTGCTCGGGGCTCTTCGGGTGCCCCCGCTCCACCTGCTGCACCAGGAAGGTTTCGTAGAACAGGATCCCGCCGGGTTTCAGCGCGGCGACGATCGCCGGGAACAGCGGCCTGTGCAGGAATGAAAACACGAGGATCGCGTCGTAGGCGTCCCGCCCCAGATCGACGGCATCGCTCTCCAGATCCAGCGCCTGCGCCGTGACCGGCACGCCGAGCCGCCCTGCGAACTCCGCCAGCGACGCGAGCTTGCCGGCGTCGTTGTCAATGGCATGAACCGGAATCCCCGCGCACGCGAGCAGCAGCGCGTGGCGCCCTTTCCCGCAGGCGAGATCGAGGCAGCGGCCGGCCCGCGGCAGACGCGACGCGTTGGCGAGGAGCCATGAGGACGGGCCGTAGGGAACGCAGGGGTTCCCGGCATCGTGAGCCCTCGGCCCGCGCCAGCGCGACATCCCGCCGGCCATGTTGATCACGCCCGGCACTCCCGCCCGCGACAGCAGGTGTGCCGCTGCCGCGCTGCGCACCCCATGCTCGCAGTACACGAGCACATCGCGGCCGTCGAGCGGAAGCGTCGCGAGCCCCGCGGCGACGAGATCCACGGGAAGCAGGACCGCCCCCGGGATGTGTCCGAGCCGCTCGTACTCATCGGTGGTGCGCACGTCCAGAACGAGGACGCGGTTCTCCTCCACCAGATGCCGGGCTTCGTCGGGCGTGACGCTCCTTGACGCTTCGCTCATCAGCCGACCGTAACAGGAAGCCACGCGCCGCGTCAAATGCACGGTTGTTCGGTGTTAGACTCGCCGCTCTCATGGCCATCGACGATCGGGAGATTATGAAGCTCGCGCTGCGCGAGGCGCGGCGCGCGGCGCGCGCGGGAGAAATCCCCGTGGGCGCCGTGGTGACGGCGGCCGGCGGCGACATCCTCGCGCTGGGGCACAACCTGACAATACGCCGCTGCGACCCCACGGCGCACGCGGAGGTGGTGGCGATCCGGCGCGCGGCCCGGCGCATCGGCAATTACCGCCTCAGCGGAACGACGCTCTACGTCACGCTGGAGCCCTGCCTGCTGTGCCTCGGCGCGATCGTGCACGCGCGCGTCGCGCGCATCGTCTTCGCGGCTGCCGATCCGAAGCGCGGCGCACTCGAAGCCGCGGCCGACCGAAAAATCGCCGGGCTGCTCCATCACCGTTACCGCGTCACGGGCGGCATCATGGAGGCGGAAGCCGCCGCGCTCCTGAGAGAGTTCTTCGCTCCGCGGCGGGTTGCCCGTCCCTCACCTCGCTGATAGACTCTCACGCTCCTCGAAGAACCCGAGAGCGGAGAGGTACCGAAGTGGTCGCAACGGGCCCGCCTCGAAAGCGGGTTAGGGGTTACTCCCTACGTGGGTTCGAATCCCACCCTCTCCGCCAAACACACCTCCATCGTCATGGCGACGTGTCGGGAGTCCCGCCTTCTTCCAGAGACCGGGGCGCGCGGGGACTGTGCTATCGTCCCCCGAAATCCGGTCATGACGCCGTCGATCAGCCATGCCTCACCACACTTGGCCTCGAGATGACCTTCGCCGACGAATCGCTCCAGCAGATGATCCCGCGCCCCAACACGGGGCACGACGACGATCGCCCCTTCTACGAGCTGGCGGAGCGCTACCTCGACGACATGATGCGGCTGAACCCGTTCGTCGCGACGTACCTCGGCTATCACAAGTACGACCCCCTCATGGACGACATGAGCCCGGCGGGGATCGCCGCGAAGCTCGCGTTCTACGACAGCGCGCAGCGCCGCTTCGAGCGGATCGACCGTGACACGCTGAGCACGGGCGCCTCCATCGATCTGGATCTGATCCGCACCGACATCGAGGCCAGCCTCTTCAGCCTCAGAGAGCTGCGGCCGCACGAGAACGACCCGCAGATCTACAACGACATGATCGGCTACGGAACGCTCTACCTCACGATCCTCGAGCCCGGCTCCCCGGACTGGCCGGCACGTCTGCGGGCCTTGCTGTCGCGCATGAGAGCGCTGCCCACGTTCCTGGAGGCGGCGCGCACCAATCTCAGGCATCCGTCGCGCATCATCACCGAGTTCATGATCGAGCAGCACCGCGGCAATATCACGTTCTTCGAGACGGAGCTGCCGCCGCTGTTCGAGCCCTATCCGGACCTCAAGGCCGATCTGGACCGCCATCTGCCGCGCGCGCTCGAAGCCCTGCGCGAGTACCAGACCTGGCTCGAGAAGGATCTCCTCCCCCACTCCGTGGGCGACTGGAGACTGGGGCGCGAGCACTGGACGCGCAAGCTGCATCTCATGCTCCAGAGCGACCTGAGTCCGGAGGAGATCGAATCACGGGCCTGGGACCGTCTGCACGCCGAGCGGCGCGCGATGCTGGAGGTCGCGGAACCCATGCACGCGCGGTTCTTCCCCCACCACCGTCACGACGAAACCGGGGAGGAGCGGCTCAACATCATCGTCGGTGAGGTCCTCGACGAGGTCTCGAAGAACCATTCCCATCCGGATCGCGTCTTCGAGGACTGCCGGCAGTGGGTCGGGAAGATCAAGGCGTTCATCCGGGAGCGGGACCTGATCTCCCTGCCGCCCGATTCGGACAACTTCGTCATCGAGCGCACCCCGGCCTTCCTCGACGGCCTGGCCGTGGCCTTCTTCAACCCGGCTCCCGCGTTCGAGCCGCATCTCAAGAAGTCGTACTGGATCTCCTCGATCCCCAGGGCGGGCGACCCGGTCGAGGACGCCCGCCGCGTGGAATCGTACCTGCGGGAGTACAACGACTACGGTCTGCAGAACCTTTCGATCCACGAGGCCTTCCCGGGACACTACGTTCAGTTCTATTACGCCCTGTCCTCGCCTCTGGCGTCGATCTACAAGAAGGTGTTCGCGAGCAACACGTTTGCCGAAGGGTGGGCCGTGCTCTGCGAGGAACAGATGTTCGAAGCCGGCTATTCGGCGGATGAGCCCGCGGCGCTCCTGGTCCACAAGAAGATGGGTCTGCGCGCCCCCATCAATGCCATCCTCGACGCGCGGCTCCATACGGGGAATGACCCGGAAGAGACGCTGGACCGCTGGGCGATCGACCTGATGCGCCGCTACGGGTTCCAGGAGGAGACCGAGGCCACCGCCAAGCTGCGCAGGGCGAAGGTCTCATCCGCGCAGCTCTCGACGTACTTCGTCGGATTCCAGGAGCTGCTCGATCTCATGAACGACTACCGGAAGGAGAAGGGCAGCGCCTTCCGGCTCAAGGAATTCAACGAGAGGCTCCTCTCGTTCGGGACGATCCCGCCGCGCGCTGTGCGGCGGCTCATGCTCGAGGCCTAGGAGCCTGTCCGAGTCATGGCTTGTGCCGCGCAGGTCACGACACGGGCGTCGCTTACGCGACGCGCGACGATTCCACCATGAGCTTGAGGAAATCCGCGTTGGACTTGGTGCTCCCCATCCGATCCAGCAGGAGCTCCATCGCCTCCACGGGACTGAGCTGATCGAGGACCTTCCTGAGGATCCAGATCTTGTTCAGCTCGTCCGGCTCGATCAGCATC
>Ga0137314_1000100_pt1 | contig 29316 bp, 49 predicted proteins | sample EasRivERMZT199_2_FD_102289 | JGI IMG/M metagenome (GOLD analysis project Ga0137314, IMG submission 102289) | Soil microbial communities from meander-bound floodplain in the East River, Colorado, USA - East River MetaG ERMZT199_2 | ecosystem: Environmental > Terrestrial > Soil > Floodplain ... | reverse complement strand
GCAAACCGTCAACCCGGACGGCACCGTCACGGAGAAGCGGATCCCTCAGTGGGAGATCAAGGCTCGAGGGGTGAAGTACGTGAAGGAGCTGAAAGGCATCTTCAAGGACTCCGCACCCCAGATGATTCACGAAGGGATGAAGGAGTGGAACGATAACGGCGGGGACCTGAGGATCACGAGAGCGGACGGGTCCTCGGATCTCATCCGAGCCGACAAAGAACAAATGCTCCGAGCCACGTATCCGGGCTTATGCCAGCACCGGCTCCGGCCCGGAATCACGATGCCCCAGATGCCGTGGCACAAGCCCTGCGGCCACTCCAAGGTGCAGAGCTGCCACTGTGAAGGAGACTAACTAGGTGGCGAATACCGTTAGCAAAGTTGCTCACCTCGGGAATGGGAAAATGTACCTGGTCACTTGCGCTTCCGCAGCAGGCGCAACGGAAACCGTCACGCTACCGGCAGGGAAGGCCCTGGTCTCGGTAGGCTATCCGGTCTTCACGTCCGCCACGCCTCGGACGGCGGTGACGTTCGCATATGTGGCGTCAACGGGAGTTCTCACGATCGGCGCGCTCACGGCGGCGGACGCCTTCACCATAGCGATCTTCACCGATTGAGAGTAGTCCTGGACGAGATCCTGGAAGTCGAGTTCCTCGGAGACGAGGATACCGGATACCCCACGGGCGGATTCCTGGCCTGGGCGTTCGAGCGATTGGGAGTCACAGACCCGGATCGAGTGGTGCATCTCTTCGGGGGCGCGGTGAGACGGGGTATCACCGTGGACCTTAGGCCCGAGACGAACCCCACTCACTGCTGCGATGTCAGGCACACCCCGCTCGAGGACGGCTCGGTGGAGTGGGTCATGAGCGATCCTCCGGTAAGCGAACTTTTCAACCAGGCCTTCTACGGCATCCCGAACAAGCTCCCGACAGAGTTCGAGATTCTGAAAGAGGTCAGGAGAATCTTGAAGGTGGGAGGTTGCTTCGGGATGATGCAGCCCGCCGTCCCGGAGGACATCCCAGGACTCGTACGGGAGAAGACCTACGCCTTCACCACCGGCGCACCCCGCTTCGTCTGCGGCTGGCATGTGATGAGGAGAGTGTAGATTGGCGCTCGTTGAAGACCTGGTAACGATCTCGAAGCTCTCCATGAAGGCGGTCCGGATCACACAGGCGGCTGTGGCGACCACGGTCTCTCCCATTCCCAGCGAGGACATTGAGGGGGAGACTTACTACACGCTGACCGGACCCCAGAGAGCGGCGAAACTGGCAGAACGCGCCGCGGTGATCGCCCAGATCAAGACCTTGGCAGCGGGTCTCCCGTAGATGGGATGGTTCCAGCCTGGCGGGGCGGGGACGGCCATCTACTGCTACGATGATGCCGACGCCACTGGGGGACATGCGGCAGGCTCGCCTCATACGTGGCTAGAGTGCAACACGACTTTCCCAGTAGATTTCCCACGCCTTCAGTCTGCGGCTGGGGCGACCTATAGCGCCACGAATCGTCAGTACCTTCCCGCGGTCTTGGTCACGATCGGGCACCCCACCGCAGGCAACACGGCAGCCACTTCGTTCGTGGATGCTACCGACGCTGACCTCTTCGTCATCGGGTCAAGGCTCGCTTTCACGACCGCGAATGCCACCACCACATCGTTCACCATGGGAACCAAGATCGGGACCGGGGAACGGATGTCCGGGAAAAACGGCGGCTCCATCCACATGAGCGCAAACCTCATCTTCCGGGGCACGGTGAATCTCTACGGCACCGCCATCGACTCGACAGTCCAGATTCAGTTCCTGAACGGTACGGGCCTCTCGATGACGGTGGCCGGGTGCATACTGCAAGCTGGCTCCTCCTTCGTGCTGGGCAATTCCACGGGAACGGCACTCGAACTGTGGAACAACTCCCTGGTAAGTGCAGGCACCGGGAACATCATCACCGCTTCGTTTGTGACTTCGGGAGGTGGGAATATCCTGGCTTGTACGGCCCCAGGCTCGTTTTTATCTTCCGCGGCCTCCAACGTAGTCCTTGGGGACATTCAACTGTCGGGGGCCCCAACGGTAGCGGACCTACGATGCAGCACCCAAACCCCATTCTGGACCCTGAACAACATTCGATGGAGCGACACCCCTGGCGTGCCGAGAATCGCCTTTTCCGGTGGGATTGTGTTGCCCCAGGACGGTGTCGCAGACTTCCGATCCTATGATGTGAAGGTGGTGGATCCGACCGGGAACTCCGTGTCCGGCATCCCCGTCTATATGACCTCGGACGTGGATGGAGCGGTCCTCGATGGTGTGACGGACGAAGACGGGAACGTGGTATTCACCTGGCCCGCAACCGGTGCCACCAACGTGCTCCCCGTGCGGGACTACTACGACTCTGTTGGATCTGTCTCGAACCTGGACGAACGGGACCGAGTCTATCTGGCCGAGATCAACGGCTTCTCTGGAAGCACGGCTCCCACCCAGGGCTTCGGAACCAAGTTCATCACCTTCGAGTGGCCCGGTAGAGACCGACTCGGTACTGGATACTCTCCAGACGGAGGCTCCTTCCAGAAGGTCTTGGACGTGATCCAGCTCGACTACGGAACCCCGAGCCATGCGGTTTCCACCTCCTGGATCGAACGGACGGTGCCCTAGTGCCCATCACTTGGATCGAACGGGTGGCACAGGCCCCCGCGGCGACTGAGCGCGTGTCTCAACTCCCCGCATGGTCTGAGCGGGAAACGCCGGCCCCCGCGGATACCTCTCCGATTCTCATGCTGCCCTGGATGCCGATGGAGATTCCGGCCCCCGGGACGAGCATGTGGATCGAACGAGAGAAGCCAGTCTGGAGGCCCTTCTAGGTGTCCGGCTCAGGAGCCATCTACCACCACGCTACGGGGACCTTCGGCTCGACCCTAGAAGACGGGGACGCCGCGGGACTAGCCGCTGCCAAGGCCGCATGTGCTGCGGGCGGGCTGATCCAGATGGGCCCCGGGACCGAGGGCATCACGCTCGGCGTGGGCTGGGGCACCATCGCGCTCGCCCGTATTGACGCTCTAGGGAGGATGTTCGGATCCCGCTGGCACATCACAGACGGGGACGACCCCACGAAGGTACAGGCGTGGGATGTTTCGGCCATCTCCACGGGAACTACCCGAACGGTGGTCGCCCCCAACTATGGCGGGCTGCTACTCCTTCCGGCCTCGCTCGGAAATGCGGGCGAGTTTCTGAGGTCCGGTGGCGCGGGAGTGCAGCCCGCCTTTGCAGCCCTTCCGTCCGTGACGAACGCGCTTCTTGATGCAGCGAACCACACGGACACCGTGGCCCAGGCGGTGACTCGCGGGTCTCTCATCTACGGGAACTCCACTCCCAAGTGGGATGAACTCGTGATCGGAGCGGCCAATACGGTTCTCACGAGTGACGGGACGGATGTAGCGTGGAGTCTGAATCCCGCCGTCCAGCACGATGCCCTGGCGCACTTGAAGCCGATTGCGATTGCGGCCTGCTCCTGGAGCAACACCTCGCTCATCATCACATCGGCCAACCTTCCCGGAGCGGTCAAGGTCGGGGACTACGTGCTACTAGGAGACCAGTCTCGCACCGGATGCCAGGGCCGGATCGTCACGGACATCGGCACCCCAGGACAAGTCACCGTCAATTCGACGAACGCTAGTGGCGTCAACATCGGACCTTCCACCTTCGTCTTCCAGCCCGGAGACCACTTTAGCGACACGGTGGTGATCGACGGGAGTCTCGCTGGGGCGGGCCTCTTCCTGACCGGTGGGCGAGGGACGTACAACGCGACCGACGCAAGCGGCACATTCCAGGAACTCCGAGGTCCCATCAACTGGAGAGGCCACGGAGCAAGTATCGGGTCCCATGTCGTATCCGACTTCCGCGCTGCGATCTCCGGAAGTACGACCACCTTGAGTGGATTCTGCCTCGAAGGGGGAACGGCGGGAGGGGGGCGAGTCTACTTCTTCCGCAATACGGCTGGAAACACCGTTATCACCATTCCCAATATCGGCGCTGGGGATACCTTTGCCTTTACGGGCACCGCCCAGACGCTCCTCGCGAAGACCCTCTCCGGTGCCGGGAATATCGTGATGGACGGCACCACAGCCAACATGGTCTTCCAAAACGGCGGCTTCGGAGACTGTCTCGTCCACGACTTCACCGGAGTCACCACGCTGCGGGTTTCCACACACCCCAACTTCGACTATAAGACGGTGGGAAGTGCCCGCACCACCGGGTCCTTCATTGATCTGACGGGGCAGGGTGCTTCGATCGGCTCCACCACGCTTCTCTCAACTCCCGCCGCTGGAGTCTATCGGGTCTCGGTCTACCACGTTTGCACCACAGCCGGAGCAGCGGGAACCCTCGACACTACGATCTCCTGGAACGATGGAACGGCGGCGAGGACTAGAACCCCGGCACCCCAGATTCTCCTGACTGCAACAAACTTTGACGAGGGAGAGATCACGATCCGCGTGGACGGAGCCACGAACATCGCCTTTACCACGACCTACGCCGGTGCCGTGGGGGCTCCCGCCTACTCTCTCTACATTCGCGTGGAGGCACTATGACCGGACAGAAGAAGCCGCCCAAGAAGAAGAAGGGAATGGGAGGGTACTGAGATGATGACGGTAACGATTCTCTTGCTACTCGCTGCGTTCGTGACGACAGTCATGTCCCTGATGGGCAAGTGTCCTCTAGGGGTTCCGGTGCTCCTCCTCTGTCTCGTGGAGCTGATGCAGATTCTTCCGCACTGAGAGGGAACATGCCAAAGGCATACGATATCGCCGTAGGGATGGCCAAGAAGAAGAAGGGATACAAGTTCGACAAGTCCGTGGACTCTGGCCCGTTGAACCCCACGGATAGCCCCGAGATGCAGAAGACGATCCAGCAGGAGAGAATCCGCCGTCAGATCCAAAGCCGGTTGAAGCTCGACCGGAAGTAGGAGGACGCCATCACTACGGCAGAAATGGTCACATCGGTACGCGATCTCATGGGCGAGGACTCGACCACCGCGACCCAGGTGACCTCGGCCCAGATTCTGAACTTCCTCAATAACCGCATGGCGGAACTCTGTGCCGACACGGACGCGAACGTCTCGGCCTGGTACACCACCACCGTCTCGGGTCAGTCGGACTACTCCGTCCCTCCCGAATATACCGGGGTCGAGAAAATACAGTTCTGTGACGAGGTGATGGGGAAGCAGTGGCTCACGAAGTGCGAGGTGGAGGATCTAGACCCGGCCCTACCTCCAGGAGCGCCGCACCAGTTCGCGGTCTGGGGTGCCAATGTCTCCGGGGACCACCAGACCATCTTCATCCTGGATCACATCCCGGACTTCACCGCGACTCTGACGGCGGAGATGCCGGTCGGGAATCTCCAGTGCTTCGGCAGACAGTACGCGAAGACGATGGTCTCGGGCGGGCAGGGCCCCGAAGTGGATCTCCGGGAGCAGTGGACGGTGGTCTATGGGGCTGTGGCGAGCTGCTTCCTTCGGTTCGCCGAGGGGTCTCCAGCCTGCCTCGCCTTGGCAGACCGGTGGGAAGCGAAGTGGGAGAGAGGGAAGAAGGAGGCCATGAACCGGGTCGCGGTGGATGTGCGGTCTCCTCGTAGAGCGGTCGATACGATGGGCTACTCCCGAGGGCGCTGGTAGATGCCCGCAATCCCCTGCATGCCCTTGAAGGGTCTCTTCGACGGACCGATCTTTGGCCGGGAGCAAGGGACTCTCACAGCGCTCCAGAACATGGAGATCAAGGCAAGCGGGTACGCAGAGGCCCGAGGCGGGATGGAGGAGTTGAAGCCGAACGGGGGCACCGCAGCGGACGCAGCTTCGGCTGGCGCATACTCCTGTGTCCACCAAGTGAACACTTCCTACGGGTGGATTCGTACCTACGATTCGGCAGCGGCTGCGGGGTCTCGGTTCTCGAAGAACCTCCAGCTCGATCCAGGAGGATGGCCACCTTTCCCCACGAACGTTGTGAACGATGCCGTGTACTGTGGGTCCGATCTCCCCTTTTCTCGCATCACGACAAACCTCATGTCCTCGGGCGGTGCCGCACTCGTTGGGGCTACCTTTGCATACGAATACTGGAACGGGTCAACCTGGGCCGCGCTCACGACTGCGGAGACCATCACCTGGAGCAATATCAACGCCACGCAATACGCTTCCTGGACCCTTCCCACGAATTGGGTGGCGAGCGCCGAGGGGGATACGGACAACGGAACGGTCCTCAAATACTGGATGCGGGTCCGTCTCTCGGCCATCTCGTCCGGCGCTACCGGGTTCTGCCACTGGATTTTCGGTACCTGGGTAGGGATGCGGGAACTCTACGAGATCAACCAAAACCCCCGTGGCGGGGCTTCGACCGCGAGCTTGAAGCGGCTCGGTCAGACCGGGACCACCACTCAGTGGTACGAAGTCTTGGGGTCCATGTTCTCCGGGGCGTCCCAGCCCGCACGAGCGGCGTCCTATCGAGGAAGGCTCTACTTCACGACGGGTAGAGAGCAGGATCGATGGGACGGGGCCAATATCAACTCGATCGGGCTCCAGAAGTTCGCCGCCACCGCCACGCTCTCCGGTCCTGGGGCGTTCACTGGAATCGGGGCTGGGATCTGGCGCTACTACGTAGCGTGGGGATACGGACAGAACAACTTCGATCCAACTTCGGGCAGCACTCAGAGGGACCTAGGTTCCCTTTATGGGGTGGGAGAAGCCCTCGCCACGGTGGGTGGGGCTACGTACGCGAACGAAATCACCACGACACTCGGCAATGAAGAGGTTTACATCACGATCACTGGCACGATGCCAACCGACGCTGGCGGAATCTACGTCTACCGCACGCAGGACTTGACCGGAGTTCCCGTGAGTGACCGGGACACATTCCCCGCGTTTCTCATCACGTCCCGCTATCGCATCACCACGGGCACGAATCCAGCGACGGCCATTCAGGGCGGCGGCATCATCGTGGACAACTTCCCGGCTCCGGTCTTCCCGCCTGTGGAGGCTGTTCTCTACGACAACAAGCCGCCCGAGCGGTGCAAGTACGTCGCGGTCTACCAGAACCGTCTTCTCCTCGGAGACGATCTCGCGTGGTACTGGTCGGACCCGTTCAAGCCGGACATCTTCCAGAGGGCGACCAACTTCATCTCGCTCGCTAGGGCCCAGGGTGGGCGGCACATGGGCGGGGTAGAGTTCGCAGATCAGGTGGTTCTCTTCACCGAGGATCAGACATGGGGACTCACGAATATCGACATGGACGTGCCGCACCTCTACCCGATTCATCCAGCGGTGGGGTGTGTCGCGCCCGAGTCGATTGCGGTGGGGGATGGGGTACTCGTCTGGGCTGCCAAGGATGGCTTCTATGCCTGGGACGGGACCGGGCTTCCGAAGCGGATCTCGGACTCGATGGATCAGACCTTCGGCTCGATGAGCTACGAAACGCACGGAGGGTCGAGGGCCACGATCCATAACGGGCGCTATGACATCCGGATCGCATCGGCGGACATGGGTACGATCGGGCTGGCTTACCGGTTCAGCCTCGAAGCCTTCCTGGCAAAGAAGCACCCCTGGAGCACGATCCTTCTGGCGGGCTTTGCGAGCACGCTTGCCCCGCTCGCCACGATCCATGCGCCGCTAGGCAATAACGACGCAGGGATGGTGCATTCGATCTGGGGGAAGGTGGACTACACGACCGCGGCGGGGGAGTACGGGCTTTTCCTGGGAGAACTCACGACCCAGGACGCAGGCTCGAACTACTCGTGTGCTGCCACGATGCACTTTCCTCTTCCTCCGAATCGGTTACTCAGCACCGCTCGGCTTCTCGCCTACTACCAAGCGACAAACGGGTGGGGCACACCGGCCCTAGCGTTCACCCCTACCACGTTCATCGGGAGTTCTCCGGGCACACTGAACACAGGCACCCCAGACACGGGGGACGATTACTCCCTGATTGGTGGTACGTTCTCGGCGGTGCCGCGGGGACTATCGGACATCCAGATCAGCTTCACGGTGGCGAGCTCGGCCTCGGGGACGGTGAACCGGCAGCGGTTCTTCGGAGCAGTCCTTGAAGGGAACCCGGCAGGGATTCGTAGGGGGCAAGTGTGATCTCTGAACTAGCCCGGAAGCTCACGACCTCGAAGACCATGGCCCAGAGCACGGTTCGGCTCCAGCCCGGCTCCTTCAAGGTTCATGGTGGATTCACAAATACGAAGACGAACGCACGGGAGCGAAGGCTCACGGTCAGCTTCAAGACAGCCAACGTGCCGGTCGTGGTCTTCCACGGGCTGGGTTTTGCGCCTTCGGGATTCACTCCTCTCGGCAACAAGGCTGGCACCGGTGCAGGTGGGGTCATCTACAACGACTTCCCGCTCCCCTCTACATCCAGGGTCATTGTGCTCAAATGCAGCGTAGCGAACACGGTCGCGGACATTCTCGTCCGATGAAGGAGCCAGATGCCTAGCTATCAGGAAATACTCGCGCAGGTCGCAAAGAATCAGGCGATGCCGCTCGCGCAACGAGAGCAGGCGCAGATGGGGAGGCTCACGGGCGAGGCGGATGTCTATCGGAAGGCCCTCGAAAAAGCGGAGTACGGCCAACTCGGACGGGACCTCTCCAGCGGATACGGGCAGATCGAGCGGCAGCTTGCCGGGATGGGTCCTCTGGCGGATAGCGGAGCCGGGAACGCGCTCAGGGCGAAACTAGCCTCGACTCTCTACGGAGCCGCACAAGGGAGAACATCCCAGGGATACGCGGACTACTTGAAGCAGATCATGCAGAGCCAGCGCCAGTTCCGCCAGAATCAGATCCTCCAGAAGCAGGCCCAGAAGGCTCAGAAGGGCAGCTTCCTCCAAGACCTCGCAGGCATCGCGGGCGGGTTCATCCCAGGGCTTGGAGCCTTGGGCGGTGGGGGCGGTGGGTACGGTGGGCAGGCGACGGGCAACTGGGGCGGTGGCTCCTTTGTCGGATAGGGGGGACTAGTGCCAACCGGATACCAACCCTACGAAGAGACGGGGATCAAGGCTGCGCTTCGGGGCGCACTTGCCGGGCTAGCAGCCAGTTCTAGGCTGCCTCGTGGGGCTAGCTTCCTCCAGTCCCTTGGAGCCGGTGCGAGCGGGGCCTTCCAGCAACGAGACCTCGCCCAGAAAGCCGCCCAAGACTACGCCATGAAGCAGATGCAAGCAGAACAAGCGGCGGAAGATCGGCAGGTACGAAACCGGTACACCGAAGCCCTGATGAAGAATCTGGAGAAGCCTGCAAAGCCGGAGAAGCCAGAGAAGAAGCAACCCTGGGAGCTGGACCCGGAAGGGCAGAAGCAATACATCGACTTCCAATCCCGCTTGAAGAAGGCGACGACTCCACCGGAGAAACCCGAGAAGCCGAAGAAGCCCGACCTCGGGAACTACAACACGCTCGCGGACAACTTCCGAGCCGACAAGGATGTCCAGAACTACACCGTGGTCCGGGATAACTTCCGGCGTATCAATGACACGCTCAAGCTGGGCTCTGGATTCGGAGACCTCGGGGCCATCTTCTCCTACATGCGGGTTCTCGACCCGAACTCAGTGGTGAGGGAGACGGAGTTCAAGAACGCAGAGGAGGCCGTGGGATACGTCCAGCGGACCTACAACCTCCCGGAGCGGTGGTTCAAGGGAACCCGCCTCACGGTGCAGGGCCGCAGGGAACTCCGTGAGGCCGGGAAGAGACTCCACGACACCCAGAAAGATACGTATACCCGGAAGGTCAAGCTCTACGAGAACGCGGCGAAGAAGTACGAGGTCGATCCCGAGCTGATCGTCCCGAGTTACGGGGATGATGTCGCTCCCCCCGCAGCCATGGGGAAGCCGGACCTGATCTATAACCCGCAGACCGGAACCCTGGAGCCTGCTCGATGAGAGTCCAAGGTCCAGACGGAAAGGTGATCGAGTTCCCGGACGGGACTCCACCGGAGCAGATGCAGGCGGTCATGGCGAAGCACTACGGCGGACCCAAAGCCGCGCCGCAAGCCCAGGGCTTTCAGGAGGAGTGGGATGATCCGCCGTTTCTGAACCCTCGGGGGATCGAACTCTGGAGAAAGCTAGGGAAGCCCGATGTGGGGCGCATGGCGGCGGGGACCCTTCCGTCCGTAGGCGGCTTTGCTGGTGGGGTCGGTGGAGGGCTGGCTGGAGCAGCGGCCACCCCCTACCTCGGGTTCTCTGGGGCGATCCCTGGGGCCATCGCCGGAGCTGGGGCTGGGGGCGCTCTGGGAGAGGTGGGAAAGCGGGCTGTACTAAACCAGCCCATGGACCCAAGGGCGATCATGTCCCGGGGGGCCATAGAAGGCGGCGCACAGGCCGCTGGAGGGCTTTTGGCTGGCGGGGTGGGCTTGGCAGGCAGACTTGCGGCCCGGCGCGCTGTATCGCTTGCTGAGAAGCCAGCCAAGAGCCGCTTCCTGGGCCCTCTGGCTGGCGGGCTCCTGGGCCAGAGCCATGGGAACGCGATCCCCGGAGCGATAGCTGGGGTGGCGGCGGAGGCCGTCATCAATAGCCCAGCCGTTAACGCCAAGCTGGGTAAGCTACTCGCCAGTCCCAAGTTCCAGAGGGCGGCCCGGCAGTCCCCGAGAGCCGCCGCCGCGATGGTGCAACAGATACTCCTATCGGCAGAACCAGATGCGCTTCGCCAGTAGCCACAGAGGGCTTGCTCGCCCCAGGCCCTTCACGTGTGGGGTGCAGAAACCGGGGGAACGTGGAGCGTCTGGACTTGAGCGAAGAAGACGTCAAGGTATCCATGGCAAGGCTGGAGGAGAGGATCAGGGCAGCAGCGGATGCATTGAACGTGGCCCAGTCGGAACTCCACCGACGCCTGGAGATGCTGAACGGGGAAGCGGCAAGGCTCCGGGAGATGCAAGCCACCTACATTCCGAGAGAGACCTACGACCGAGGGATTGAAGCGATCGAGAAAGCGACTCGCTCCACCGAGATCGAGGTGGATCGGAGGTTGAAGCTCTTGGAGAACCAAAGCGCCAACGACAAGGGAAAGCAGTGGGTCGGCGGGGCTATCGTTCTCATCCTGGCGGCTGCGATCGCCACCGCTACATCTCTTGTGGCCCGATAGGAGGTGGGTAGTGGCAGGGAAGCGGAGCGTGCAGACAGTCGTGACCCAGTTGGACCGTATCGAGAAGGCGCTGGCATCAACGAACCGCAAGATTGACCGGATCTCACGCAGTCAACGGATTCAAACCATCCAAGGAGAAAACCAAATGGCGCTGGATCAGGACATCTTCGACGCAATCGCGGCTCAGAGCACGGTGGTGGACAGTCTCATCGAGTACATCCGTGGGCTGGTCGCTTCCAACGTGATCTCCCAGGCAGAGGGGGAGAAGATTCTGGCGGACATCAAGACGAACAACACGAAGCTGGAGGGTGCGCTCCTCGAAGGAGTTCCCCCGGCACCGCCCGCGTAGTTTGGGAGACCTGTCAGCCCACTTTAGTCGAAGCGAGTTCGCATGTAAGTGTGGGTGTGGAGCGGATCACGTCGAGCCCGAGTTGGTCGAGAAGTTGGAGCGGCTTAGAAGTTTCGTCCGGGGACCGATCGTGATCCGTTCCGGGGTCCGCTGTACCGCCCACAACAAGGCGGTCGGAGGGAAGCCGGACAGCGCGCACCTGACTGGAGAGGCCGCGGACATCGCCTGTGTGGCGAGTCGGACCCGCTATCTGATGAAGCGGTGGATTTACGTCTGGGCTCTCTTCAACCGGGTCGGGACGGGGAAGGACTACCTCCATGTGGACATTTCGCTCGCATTGCCCCAGGAGGTGGAGTGGACCTACTACTAGGGAGGGTTCTTGAACGTCCTGGATGAAATCGCAAAGGCGCTCGCCGCGCTTGCTCCGGTCATGGCGCTCCTCGTGGGAACGGGGATCGTCTACAAGTACGTCCCCTTCCTGGCGAAGCTCCCGAATCTCCTCATTCCGTTTCTGAACGCGCTGATTGCGTTCCTCAGTGTGTTCTCGGGCGGGCCCGCTCCGGTCGAGGCTGGAGTCTTCGGGGACTTCGTTCATCACCTCTCCTTCGGGGCGAAGGCCATGGGCTCGCTTGCGCTCTCGGTGGTGGCGTCTTCCTTCTACGAGTGCTTCCTCCGGCCTGGGCTGGAGAAGGCCGGGATCTTCAAGGCGGGACTCACTCCGATGCAGAAAGAAGCAAAGGCGGAGGTGGTCAAACTCGGTTGAGATGGTCCTGTCTTTGGCTTCTTCTCCTTGGCGTCCTTTGCTGGGTGGCGGGGTGGATGCTGGGGGAATGTGTTCAAACTCATCGGGCCCACGCGGCCTCGATCGAGTGGGAGTGGACTGTTCCGATGTATCAGGCGGTGGAGAACCCGGATTCGATGTGTGGATATGCGGTCGGGGCGGACTCTCTGGCGAACGTGGAGGAGTGTGCGCTCGTGGTCTGGCGGTTCACGCACGGGGACACGCTTCTTTTCCTCATGCCCTGCTCTCGGGGGGATTCGATGAAGGTCGAGACCGTACTGACCTCGGGGAGCTACTACCAGGGATGGGCGATGGCGAAGAGTTCGGCGGGCTGGAGCTGTGAAGGGAACAAGGTGATGATCGCCATCCCTCCCGAGGACTTTGAGCCGGGGCTTCACACGGTTCTCTTCGACACCGCGGACATGACCGGCCCTTCGACCGTTCTCTTCAACGTGCCCAATATCGCCTTCGATTGGGACTACGGAAGCCCGCACCCCTCGATCCAGCCCGACACCTTCTCGGGAACCATGATCGGGTATCTTTCCCCCGCCATCACAGGGGAATACGTATTGATCGCAAGGGCGGAGGATGGGGATTCCTTGATGGTGAACGGGTCGACGGTGATCCGGGATTGGGCGGTCCAGGAGGAGCACGAACGGAGCGTGACGATCTCCCTGGCAGCCGGAGTGCGGTATCCCTTCCGGCTCGACTTCTTCCACAATAACGGGGATGCGATGCTCCGGCTCGATTGGATCCCACCGGGCGGGACACGGCAGGTGATTCCTGCGGAGGCGTTTAGCCAATGAACCCAGCTCTCCTCGCGATGCTGGCAAGGTCGGGGCTCATGACCTCCGCAGCCCGTACCGGCATCTACGATGCGGCTAACTCCTACATGAAGGCGAACCAGAACATCCCCGAGTGGCAGCTTCGTGCGCTCCAGGCTTACGGGAAGTTCGATCAGAAGCTCTTCGGGCCACCGGGTGGAGGATTCCGGACGAAGGATTTCACCCCGGAGAATCTGAGAGCCTACCTGGAGGCGGATCCGGTGATCCAGAGGGCGAAGGCGAGGATGGCGGAGAAGGCGTGGGCCGAGCAGCATACCCGCACCTGGGCCGATATCGAGCAAGGAAGGTAGAGGGTCGGGCCTTCCCTGGCCCTCCAAACTGCCCTCTACGCCGTGTCTAGTACCAGGTAGTGGACTCCGCACTGTCCTGGGCCTGACGCGGGCTCATGTGCGGGTCCGCTCCGTTACCCATGGACCAGGTAATGAGAAGCGATGCCGCCGTGAGAACCGCGAACACGAGGAGTGCCGAGACTTCCAGCTTGCTTCGCTTGTCCTCGTTCCACTCCCGCAGAAACCACTTCCAGAGCATAAGGGTTCCTCCCTTCCTACCAGAAGACGGCGAGGAAGGCCCTCGCCAGGCCGACCACCACCGCCGCAGACAGCGCGATGATGGTGATCCCAAGGACGTAATCTACCAGGGTCCACTTCACTTCTGGCCCTCCGATTCATACCGTCCTACCGGGCAGCCGTCCGCGTGGGCCACTTTAGAGCCGTGGTGCTTGACCTTCTTACACCCAACGCAGTGGGTTGAGGTCATCCCGTCATAGTGGACATTCTCGTACCCGAAGCTAGGCCCGTAGCGGGCGGCGACCGCCTGGAGCCGGGAAAGTTGATCTAGCGACTTGGCCGATAAGTCTTGGGCTCGCCTGGCAATTAGTTCCCATTCGGATTTCATTATGGACTCCGGGGTGTCGTCTTGCTCGGTCACTTCCAGCCCCCGAAGAACAGCCACGTTATACCCACTACCCATACGCATGCGGCGACGAGAAACACAATCTGCCAACCGTCTCTAGCCTTCACGTCGTCACTCCTCCACAGCCGGAGAGGCCTCCAGTTTGAACCTTGGCCGCGATGCGGTGCGCTCAAATTGCCGCCGAGTCGATTCCGCCGCTCTTGTGATCTCCTCGAATATCCTCTTAACGTCAGCTGGCGTGTACTCATATGCGCCCCGGTTCGAGCAGTTTCCGAGAATCCGCAGCCGCTCGATTACGGCATTGGTGCGATTCTCGGCGATGCGCATGAACCGCTCTCGATTCACGGCGCGGAGTCCGAGAAAGCGCGTACGAGCCACGTCACGCATCTCGGAGGGTGTCCGCTGCTCTTGGCTCACTACCACGGGAGAGTCATAGACCACGGTGCCGGATGCCTGTGGAAGCGTGAACGCCTTGGGAACAGCGGGATGGAATCCGCTACATGGGATGGGCTCGCCGCACTCTGGACATTTACTCATGACTCCTCCACCACGACTAGCCCCTCCTCGTAGAGTCCCACCGGGCAGCCGTCTTGATGCTTTCCCTTTTCAAGCCCGCAACCACGGCACACCCACATGCGGTCATGGGCGTATCCGAACCACTCTCCGTACAGGGCAGCAACCGCCTGGAGCCGGCGCAGTTCCATGAAGTTTCGAGGGCCGCAGTCGCCACCGCACTTGGGGCATTGGACGCAGGCGAATCCCTTCTGCGGCGGCCCCGGGTAGATGGTCCGACACTTCACGCAAAGCCACTCACGGACTTCGCCGCGAAGCGATTCGATTGCGGCTATGGCGCGGTCTATTCGTGAGCGTGCGACCATGACATGCCCAGGTGGCGCGTAGGGCTGTCCGTCCCACTCTACGAGCATTTCCTTCAACTCCTCCAGTGCGTCCGGGGTGTCGTCTTGCTCGGTCATCGGAGTACCAGACGGACAATCGGTTCGGCGTCGCCAACAAACCACACGACATGATGCACTCGGAACGTGCGGGAATCGTCGCTATCATTCTTCCATTCGATGGTGTCTCCCTCTCGTGGAATCAGAGCGAGAACCACATCCTCGTTGAACTGCTTACCTGGCGCATCCAATTGGACCTTCACAGTTCCTCCCCAGGCTCGGGCGTCAGGGCGCGGTAGGCGTTCAGCATCTCCAGATGTATCCCCCGGAGATCGTTCTCCAGCCGTTTCTCTTGCCACCACTTCGCCAACTCCATCGCCGCCTTCGTGAACCTCTCCATCGGCTCCGCTGGCGCACGGTCTGGCACCCAAAAGTTCCCACAGTCGGAGACTCGTTCGGTTTTCCCGTTTCGCACGCGAGTTCTAGAGTCCATTTGATTCGGCTCCGCTGGCGTCGGCTTGGGGGCGCGCCCCAATGTATTGAGTCGGTCACACTCGGCTTGGAGCATCCGCATCGCGGCTTCAGTTTCGAGGGCATCGGCAGGGAATTCCCCAGCCCGTTCTCGCTTCGCTTCCTCGAAGCACACGTTCGCCCCAACCTGACATGCATCCGCCAATGTCATAGGCTCGCCATTGTCGTAGGCGAACGGCTCCAGCGGGGTCGGCGTGTCGGTCATGGCTTCCTCGGGGCGAGACGGTCCGCCCATTCGCAGAGTTCGTCTGAGAGGATGGGGCTCGGGTCCTCCCAGTTCGCGGCGCGGTTGATGATCTCGTCCGCTTGCTCCTGGAGGGCTTGGGCGATGGCGTCTATCTGACAGCGCGAGCACGTCGAGGAGAGTGGCGACGAGTGCCGAACGTCCAGCGCCTCCAGCCGCTCCTTCAAGCTCTTGGGGGTCATTTTCGCTGTCCCGGAACGCTCTACCTCCGACCCCTGATGACCATTGTCCAGAAACCCACCTGCACCACGAGCACCAGCACGATCATCCACCAGGGCCACCATCCAGGATTCCACCACTTGGGATGCCACAGGCTCACTTCTCCTCCTGGGATACCGCCCCATACTCGGCCAAGATGTCCGCTTCGATCTTCTCGTAAAGGGCCTTAGCCCCTGCCTGGGTAGCCTTGGAGCACATGCGGCAGAGTCCGCCGCCGTAGATGGAGGGCACCTCTCGCGTCAGGTACCAGAAGAGGAGCGGCCACTGGAATCGCTTGCGCCCCCTGATCTTGGGGAATCTCTCGACGTTCGCATGTCCGCAGAGCTTGCACCGCCAAGGAGTGCGGCCTAACCGAAGGAGACGTGGGGCCGTAGCGATGAATCGTTGGAAGTGGGCCTCGGCGTCCCGCTCGATCGCCTCCATGTCCCACCTGATCTCTGGGGTCATTTGCTCTCCTGGGATACCGCTCCCATCTGTTTGAGGATGGTTTCCTCGACGTTCATCCTAGCCATGTAGGCGTGCCACAGCGCGTATCCCCATACCTGGGCGAGTTCATCGGCTTGCGGCGGTATTCCGGTCGCCTTCTTGTGTTCACGGCACCATGTCTTGAACACTTCCAAGGCGTCGGCAAGGATCATCTCGGAGCGGTCGCTCAGTTTCTCGCCGCCTGGGCCGACTGGAATCATTTGCTCTCCTGGGATACCGCTGCTCGATAGGCTTTCACGACGCGACCCCAATTTGGCACGGTGTCAGTCTCCCAGTTGTCAGCATGCTCGCTCTGTTCTAGAGCCGCGAGGATGAAGGGCTTCCAGCGGGCGAGGGTGTCCGACACCGGCTGAGAGTCTGCAAAGATCGCCGCTTCCAGGGCTTCTTCTAGGGTCATTTGCTCTCCTGGGATACCGCTGCCCGATAGGCTTCCATGAACTCGGCTTGAATCTCTGGCCCCGTAGGTTCCCCTGGTGGTGGTAGCGAACGGTTCGGGGGCTCGAATAGTGCTGCCATCTTCTGAGCCGCGAGGATGAAGGGCTTCCAGCGGGCGAGGGTGGCTGCGGCCTCGGCCCCCTGCTTGTGATTGGCTAGGTTGCGGCAATAGAACTGCCCTAGCTCCAGGGCTTCTTCTACGGTCATGGCCGCATCTCCTTCTCCAGTAGGAGTTTCACTAGCTTATGGTCCTGGGGTTTCCCTCCCACGCGCACGATGTCGCCGAGTTTCAGGTACTCCCGGGCTCCGATCATCTCCTCGAAGAATTGGGTGTGCTCTCGATCCTTCCCGGGCTCGTGGACCCAGAGATGACAGCCAGCACAGAGCAAAAGTCCGTTCGTGCTGGCCCAGCGGATCCGGTGGTGTCTCCGGGAGAAGATGTGGTGGACCTGGAGCCTCGACTCCTTCTTGCAGCGGCGGCATCGCATCTCGTCACGCTTTCGGATCAGTTCCCGGAAGAGGTCGTCCAGCTGCTTGACCGTGACTCGGTTCGCCAGTCTCGAAAGGGCGGTCTTGGTCGGGGCCTTCCTCGGTGGAGGCGCGAGGGTCAGGAACCATCGTTGGAGCCAGATCGTGGGGACTTGCTTACAGGCCATCAGGTCGGCGGTCTTGCCCACCTTCCCTTCCAGGACATCTGCGATCTCCTTAGCGATTTTCACGGAAATACGGGTGGTCATTTCTTCCCCAGCACCAGAATCCAGACACAGGCCCAGAACAAGAGGCCGATGAGACAGGCGATCCAGAAGGCGGGCCGAAACATCACGGGACCCTCTTCCAGACGTGCTTCTTGTCTTCCATCTGCTTGATCTCCCGGACTGCTGCCGGGTCTTTCTTGAACGCCTTGTCCGAGAGCTCGCAGGTCAGGTACGCATATCCGCCCTTGGCTTTACTGGCGTGACGTTCGATCAAGGGAGACCCGCACCAGCACTCTTCGACCCCTCCCACGGCTTCCATGAAGCGACGGCGCTGCTCTTCTTCCTCATCCAGGACCACTTCGGGTTGGGGCGCTCCGGGCCAGTTGGGCTTGACCCCTTCCTTGGCCAGTTCCTCCATGATTTGCCGGGACAGCTCGACCGCCTTGGGGCTCAGTGGAGCGGTTTTGTTCCGCTCGACCTTGGCGGAATGCTCCTCCTGGGTCTGTCGTGGCTTGATGGGCTCGCCAGAGGCCCTGGAGTCGGTTGTGGAGTCGGCCTCGGGGTCATCTCCCGTGGAAATATTGAGGAGCATCATCCAGGCGTATTTGAGGGCGGCGGTTTGGGCCTTCATGACTGCCTTGTCGCCCTTGTCCATGCCGGAGCCGTAGGCGGTGGTCCAGATGACCTCTGGGGAGTCGAGGTCGTGGATCTCGAGGCGGCACTCGACCATGGAGAAGGTATCGGTTCCCTCACGGCGGAAGTGTGGAACCGAGAGCAGCCGGTTTGCTTCCAGGGCCTCGTTGACCTTGGCAAACACTTGGGAGGCCATGGCATAGGGGTATCCGTGGAACTCGTTGACTCCGCCTTTTTGGACATAGGCGCAGTGGGCTGCCACACGGGATAGTTTCTCCCGGAGGGAAGGAGGTGACGGGACCGGGGTGCCCATGAGGGCCGCTTCCTCCATGATCAGGACTTGCTCCAGTTCCTCGCTCACTTGGCCTCCAGCCGCAACACGCGTTCGTACAGACGTTTATAGGCATCCTCTAGGGAGCGGATTTGCATATCGTGGCGCTGGTCGACGGTCACCTCGATCGCGGACTCGGCGCTTCCTGGGATGAAGGCACTCACGGGTTCACCCCTTCCCCGGGCCATTCGGTTCGCAGTCTCGTAAGCATTCGGATGCCCTCGTCGATGCGGTCACGGACCTGAGCGTCTGAGACTCGGGCGGAATATTCCCGGTCGAAGGACAGATCCCAGACGATTTCCCGGAAGTATTCAGCTATCCCGGCCAGATCGGCTCGGACTAGGTTGCGATCCTTCACGGGTTCACCCCTGCAATGCGGGAGGTAGGGCGCATTTCGATGCCTTGGGATCCCAGGTAGAGGAAGTAGTCCCGGGAGGTATCGGGTTCCATGGAGCATCGGTAGGTGTAGTGGGCGACTCGTTTCATGTGTCGGGCTCCGTGCATGGGGCAGACGGGCCCGATGCCTCGGTCTTTGGGCCATTCGCCCATACCGGCCACAGTGGCACGGCATTCGGTAACGAGGTCCTTCCATTCAGGGTAGAGCCGTCCCGTGACTAGCATCACTTTCCCCTTTCGTACATGCGGTTGACGCGTTCATTCAGGGTCAGGGGCGGATCCGTGCCCAGGTTGAAGCGTTTCCATCCTTCTAGCGCCTTGAGATGGCAAGTCTTGCAGATGTAGCAGTCGAACACGTCGGAGCGATCATCTTCGCTCGCGGGGCCTTCACAGACTTCGCAGGTCATTCGCTCCTCCAGGTGAGCCAGGTAGCAACTCCGAGCCAAGCCGCTATCGCCGCTCCTGTTATTGCCGTCTTTGGTTGAGAGCAGACGACCGTGGCAGCCGATCCAAGTATCAGCACGGCGAGAAGGATCAGCATGTAGGAGCCCGTTCTGCCCCAGAAAGTCTTATCGGCCACGGGAAGCCTCGATCTTGGGCCAGGTGAAGAGGACATCTTCGGCCACGATCAGGGCCAACTCGGCACGTTGCACCTCGAGCCAGGCCGCCTCACACTCTTCCAGAGCCTTCTCGCTACGCTTCACACTCTCCGCCTCGAGCTGCTCGATATGCTGGAGTAGGGTCATCAGATCCTCCGTCGATAGAAGGAACTACTGTCTATGATAACGTATTCATCGACAGAAGGGAAGAAAGGTTTAGTGAAATATGGAGCTCTATTATTATAGGTAGTTAGTCTTTGGGGAGTGGTGTGGGGTACTTAGACTTACGAGTCTTCCAGCCCTTACGACCGTTCTCACTCTGCTGACGGCTTCTCTCCTCTTTGGTCAGCCTCGACCATCGCAGATTCACCAACACTCTCGCCGCTTCACTCGCCCTCTCGTCACGCATTCTTCGAGTCTACCACACGCTGACTCGGCGGAACCCACGGATCGACAGGCAGGGGAGGGATTATCCTCAGAGGAAGGGACAGACTGCGCCAGTTGCGCCACAAGAGAGGGATGTACCGACTCAACGGCAGGCCCAAAGCTTGCGCATCTGCATTCATTAGTAGGAGTTCGTGGCCTTGCACTCGTAGTGTTGTCTGCCTGATGTCGGTGCAGCCTTTCGGCTTTTGCACTGCATCGGTGGGTGCAGGATGCACCGTGCTATCTGCACTCCATTGCTTCTTGCATCGTGCATAAAGCAACGCCATTGCAAAAGGCCCCCCCGGGGGGTGTATACGGGGGGACTCGCGAGTAGGCGGCGCAAGGTGGCTCATACCTTAGCGTTAGAGGATTCATGAATACGAAGGCATCCTTTCCCCCTGGAGCGAAGCGGAAGGCGACAAGCGAAGCGCGTCAGTTGGGGGCGATGATCTTGATTGGGAGTCGAGGTCCCAGGCCGGGTTGCTTGACCTGTTTTTCGATCAGCGCCTTAGCCTTCTTCTTACGGGAGATGCCGACCCACTTGTTGCGTTGTTCTTGGGCGGTGAGTTTGGACGGCACGTACTACCTCCTAGAGCGGATCCTGGACCCTCTGCTGCCCCCCCGCAACCTTCTTTTGGGCTAAGCGCGAGAGTTCGTCAATGGGTCATTTCACCCACTTCTCTAAGGGGGCTTGACTCAGTGGGTTTGGGGTGTGATTTTCTTTCCATGGCCCAGCCGACCCTCGGTAGCCTCATCACTCGATTAGAGGAGCTGGTGGTTCGCTACGAGGTGGCCCTGAAGAGGCTGGAGAACTTCGAGACCATCCCCTCTAAGGAAGAGAGGGCGGCTCAGTCTCTAGAGCTGGATCAGTTCATCCTCCAGTGGAAGAAGGGGCGGATCGATGACTACCTCTCCGATGAGTGACCTCATGCAGTGCTCCCTCGAAGCCATGGTCTACGATTTCGTATGCCACGCCGGGGTCGCCCACTTCCCAGATGGGAAATGTTGCGATATGTCGGGCTGTATCGCCTTCTTTGAGAAGATCGACCCCAAGGTGGTGACGATCCAAACCTACTCAGGAGCGAAGCCAGACGTCCTTTATAGGAAGAGGGCCGAAGGCTGGACCGCGCATCTCGTAGCCACCGCGTGATGGACCCTCTACCGGAACCCGCGAACATAGACGCCGAACCCACCCCAGGCTTCTTCGACCCTCCCGGGACCGAACTCCACCTAGAGAAGTGGAGAGCACAGATCGACTACCGGCTGGAGATCATGGCAAGAGCGGTCATTCGAGGCCGATTGAAGACCTCCCGAGACATCCGGAGGATTGCAGAGAAGCTGAAGGTGAAACCAGAACTCGTGAAGCTCTGGATCACAGACCCCCAGGTACTCAAGAAGGCCGCCGTCTACGCAACCGCCCTGGCGCTCCCTCACCAAGCCGAGAAAGCCAAGGAAGATATCCAAGCCTTCAAAGCCGTCGCCAATATCGCAGGACTGATCGAGTCCGGACCCCGGAGTCAGGTCAACGTCGCGATCGATAACAGAACCAGAGGCGACACCACCTCGGATCGGAAGTTCTTCGAACAATACGCACGCCGAGTGGAACGGCTCAAAGCTCCGGTATCGGATGTCGAAGCCCACGACTGACCCCCTATATAATGAGTATAAGCAGAGAGCCCGGACCTCACCCTGGCTCGCCTACCCCCTGACCGCTGTCCCCAAGATCCTCCCCTTCCATGAGTCCCTTGCCCACTACCGAGTCCTCTCCGGCCCCAACGGGGGAGGGAAAAGTACCGCGGGAGCCGCCGATTTCGTCAGTTACCCTCTAGGATACAATCCGATTCGGGGCGAAACCTATGAGACACCCAGCGTTAGCTGGGGAGTCTGCGTCGAATACAATAGTGCGGGCCGGGTCATGTTCCGGAAGATCAGTGACATGCTCCCCAGAAGCCCCGACGGGAAGCCACTTTGGAAATACTTCAAGCAAGAACACCTCTTCGAGCTGGAAAATGGCTCTGTGATTGCACTTAAGAGCCAAAAAGAAGGGGAAAGTAGCCTCCTGGCCGAGCGATGCCGGGCCATCTGGATCGATGAGGCCATGGGCGGAGAGCGTGGGAACGAGAACTTCGGAGAACTTCAGGCTAGAGGGCTCCCGGATCAGCCGTTAGACATGATTTTCACCTTGACGCCCAAGATGGACATCGGTTTGGAGTGGATGAGACGGAAGTTGTGGGTCGAAGAAGGCAAAGAACCCCACGAAGACTTCATTCAAGGCACCGAGTGCTTCCAGTTCGACCTCGATGACTGCCTGATCGAGCACGGAGGCTTCCTAACCCAGGAATACGTCACGAGAAGGAAGCTACAGGTCGATCCCGACGAGGCCGACGCTCGACTTCGGGGTATGTGGACCCCGTTCATGACCAAACCGGCCTTTTCCTTCAAGTTCCTGCTCGCATGCCAAGAGAGGGCCCCCAAATCGAGAAGCATCCGGTGGAAGAGGCCCGGCCTGACCCGATACGCCCCGGAGGACTGTGATGGTGGCCCCAACAAGCTCCAACGAGAGAGAGAAACCGCCCATACGTATATCGCGGCTTGGGATCCTAGCTCGGGACTGGGTAAGGGACACGACCCCAGTGCCTTTGTGGTCTTCGACCGCGCAGACCTGTGCGAAGTCTTCCACGCCGCCACAAACGACATGGACCCCGAACGCTTCTTCCGGGAAATCGTCCAGCCCGCCGTCTTCTACTATAACGACGCCCTCCTCATTATCGAGTCTAACGGACAGGGCGGAGGCGCTGCGGTCCAGGCTGCAAAGGACTCTGAATACCAGAACCTATACACCCAGAAGAACATAGGGAAACTGGAAACCCTCTACACCGACAAGATCGGCTGGAACACGAACGACCAGAGCAAAGGAAGGATGGTGGACGCCCTCCAGAGGACCCTTCGAGAGAACAAGTGGACCCCAAGCTACGGATTGGTCGAGGAGATGTCCCACGTCATGAAGAAGGTCATGCCGAGCGGGAAGGTGAGAGTCGAGCACGCAGACGGCTTCCACGATGACCTGACCATGGCCTCCGGGATCGCCCTGGCGGTCCACTACGAGGAGCCGGTCTATGACTGGCCCGACTTCAACAAGCTGAAGGTCCGCTACGGACAGACCCAGACCACCCAGACCCTGGCCTTCAACTAGTGGTCTACCACTTCACCCCGTTCCTGAAAGGCAATATCGGAGAAGGAATCAACCGCTCCGTGGAGATGGTCCCCGAGGATTCTTGGGTCTGTGTCCGGGACGCCGATACGATGTTCCTTACCTGGCGCCAGCAGCACCAAGTCGAGGAGATCACGAAGACCACGGACTTCGACCTCATAAGCTGCATGACGAACCGCTGTTACCCCGGATACTGCATGCCCGGTGGTAGGCTGAGCGACAACTACAACATACTGGATCATATCGAGATCGCAGAAGAGAGAGAACAGGCCCACTGGGCCGAGGTGGTTCCGTCAGGCTACGAGACAGACCCGGGGGCCGGAGACCTCCTCTTCGGACACTTCCTCCTCTTCAAGAAGGAGACCTGGAAGAAGGCTGGAGGCTTTTCAGGCCACTTGAACCACGACATCACCTTCTCCCAAGCCGTCAAAGCCCAAGGGTTAAAGCTAGGGGTCGCCACCGGGGTCTACCTCTTCCACTCCTTCCGCCCAGGAGTCAAAACCCCCTGGTTCATGGGGAAACACGATCCCCACCAACTAGACCCAGCCAGGTGAGCGTTTCGGTCATCCTCCCCACCCTGGGACGGCCCACCCTCCAGCGATCGATCGACTCCATCCTGAGCCAGCTCCTCCCCGGGGACGAACTCCTCATCCAGGTCGATTCCAAGCCACACAAGGATGATGGGAACTGGTGCCGGGACGAGATGATCGCCCGAGCCCAGGGCACCCACCTCTGGTTCCTGGACGACGACGATATCGCCCTCCCCGGAGCCATTGAAGCCTTCCACCAGGCCATCTCGGAAGACCCCGAGGTCTGCTGGATCTTCCGCATCCTCCTCTGTGGGGACCCGATGTGGAAGGTCCCGGGGAAGATCATGCCCGGAAACCAGCAGGGCCAGTGCCTCTTGGTCCCCCGACTCGCCTCCCCCCAATGGGTGAGCGACGGGTACGGCTCCGACTACCACTACCTACAACGCATCCACATCGACAAAAAATGGGCCAGTCCCATCATTGCCCAGATCCGACCCCCGATTCCTAGTTGACATAATACCGGGCCAGTCGTACACAGTTGCGGCATGGCTGATTACCTAGACGTCCCCGGTAACTCCATCGCCCCCGAACAATCCATCAAGACCCAAGACCAAGAACTCCCCGGATACCGATACGGAAAGGCTCTCTGCGAGACCGCTCGCTCCGCCGCAGGGGAACGTGTCAAGTCCTTCAAGGAGAACTGGAACTTCCTCCTCGGGAAAGAACAGTGGGGCACTCCCCAGACAAGCGCGGCCAAACAGATCGACCAGTGGGCCTTCAAGGGAGTGGTGAACTGGACCTATGCCACCGTGAAGACCAAAGCCGCCATGCTCTGCTCGGCCCCCACCGAACTCTTCTGCGATCCCCTGGACGACCAGAGCACCTACTACGATCGCCTCCTCTGGAAGAGTGCCTTGGAACACGAGATGACGCGGCTCCGCTTCCGGCAGGTCAAAGAAGACGCCTACCTCTGGGGCTCTGCCTCGGGAGTCGGAGTCGCCATGGTCTCCGCCAAGGCCGACCCACTTACAGGCGCCATGAAATTGGCCCTGCACAATATTCGATCGGACGAGTTCTACCGAGATCCCTCTGCCGACTCCATCACCTCTCCCAACTGTCGATTCGTGGTCTGGGAGACCGAACTCGACATGAGCACGATCCGAGAGATGTGGCCTTCCAAGGCGAACGAGGTAAAGCCCAATAGCAGACAGGTCACGGGCGGCTGGACCTACAAGCCAGACAACACGGACGATAATCTCATCTTCGGCACCGCTGGGGAGTTCGTGATCGACTCCCAGAACACCTTGAAGTCACGCAAGGCCACCGTCTCCTTCATCTGGGTGCGGGACGAGTCCCTGATCGAAGACCTACAGAGTGTCATGTTGAAGGACGCGGGCCCGGGCTTCTCATGCGTTTCGTGCGGCACGGTCTACGAGGAGGACGCGACTCCGGGACTCGATCTCGGAGAACCCTGCCCCACCTGCGCCGGAACCCTGGAACAAGTCACCATCCCCCCGAAGATCGAGCACAACAAGATCGTTCGCCGCCAGTATCCCTACGGACGCTTGATCGTCTACTCCGGCACCACCCTTCTCTATGACGGAGAGAATCCATACGAGCTGGAAGGGGTCTATCCCTTCTTCGTCTACCACCACGACCGAGTACCGGGAGACTTCTACGGCTCGAACGATGTGAGTCTATTGAAGTCACTCCAGATCGCGGAGAACACCGTCGTCTCGATGGGGGTCGATGGTGTCGTGCTCGCGATGTTCGGGCCATTCGAGTACCCGATCGGCGCCAAGAGTTACACCGCCATGGGGAACGGCCCGAAGCAGCAGCACCCCACCCCGGACCACCTCTGCGGGAAGGCTCGCTTCATCAACCCAGCCTCTGCAGACATGCAGCTCTGGAACGGAGTCCTGGGTGCGCTCCAGTACCACTTCACCGTGGTCTCTGGACTCTCCTCGGTGAGCTTGGGGGGGCAGAGCGGCTCCCCGCCGGTTAGCGCCACGGAAGCCGAGATCAGTAACGCACGGCTCTCCGATCGGATGAAGGGACACGCCTCGGGCCTCTCTCAGTTCATGAGTGACGGCGGGAACATCATTCGCCAGATGATGCAGCAGTTCTACGGGGACGCTCAGGAAGTCCCGGTAACCATGGCGAACTCGGAAGTGCAGTCCATCCAGATCGAAGTGAAGAAGCTCCCCAAAGTAAACGTCCGGGTCGAGGTCAACACCCAGCCCGCCTTCCGGGACAAGCTGCTCGGACAGAACGCCGTCCCCGTGCTCACGAATCCGATGATGGTGCAAAGCCCCTACTTCCCAGATGTCTTGGAGGCGATCGGCTTCCCTCCGGCACGGATCAAGGAAATGCTGGTGCGGCGCGGCACTCAGCAGGAGATGGCTCCGGCATCCGGGCCGCCTTCTGGTGCCCCTGAGCCCGCGCCGCCCGCTATGGAACCCATGCCCGAAGGAGGGATGCCCATTGGATAACAAGAGCCCGCAAATGAACGAGGCCAGTAGCCAGTGCGAACACCCCATGTTCAATAACGTGAGCCCCTACTCGACCAAGATCTCGGAGGAAATCCGAAACTCCAAGAATCCAGGCCGCCCCTTGATCGAGGCCGTGATCGAGACCTCGAACACCCAGAAGGTTCCGGTAGGACCGTCCGCCCACGACATCGGGGGAGTCTGATGCCCTGGAAGACCGGCACCACCGAAGAGGACGTGAAGAAGTTCAAGATGATCGAGACCTACGTCCAGACCCTGGACAAGAAAATCTACGATGGTCTCGTGACCCCGGCTGAGGCGTTCTCGGAGCTCCAGGACAAGATCGATGAAGTGTGGGAAGCCACCCACCCCGAGCCCGAGGTAGAAGCCGCCAAGACCCGCACCCCGATCAAGAAGAAGTAGGAGGGACCATGGCAGGTAAGGATCTACCCATCGACACGGGCCCGCTCGTCCAAGGGTTGGGGTACCAGAGCTTCCCGACACCCACGAACGATGCCGCTTCTACCGCGAGCGCCGACCGCTTCCATGAGTTGGATTCCACCAATGATCCAGCACCGCTCGTAGCCGTGTCGCTAGCCACGAAGGAAGTTGATGCGCCACCGCTCGGAGCGTTCCAGAAGACCAACCTTCACGATGACAACTGGCTCGATCCCTTGAAGCCACACATGAGTCCCGAATCACAGAAGGGGTAACGATGGACCCGGAAGTCCCGCAGGAACAGGAAGCGCCGCCAGCGCCGCAGCCCCAGCAGCCCCAAGAGATCGACCCGCGTGTTGCGCTCGAGATCGCCGCCCAGCAGTATGGGATGTCTCCCGATGAACTCGAAAGCTCGATGCGGCTCCAGGAAGAAAACCGCCGAGTGTACGAGGAGAATCGAAAGCGCACCCGGGACCTCGAACTCAAAGAAGCACAGCTAGAAGCTATGTCTCGGCAGACCCGGCAGTACATGCCGCCCGAGCCAACCTACGAGATCGATCCCGCCGTCCGCCCCGTCTATAACGAACTCCAAGAGATGAAACGGATGTTCTTGGAGGAGAGGCGGGAGAGGCAGGACATGGATCGGAAGTCGGCCCAGGCTCAGAGACTCGGACAGGAACTGAACTCCCACTATCAGACCGTGATGAGAGCCGTTCCAAGCCAGAGCCAGATTCAGCCCGAAGCCTTCTTCGGTGCCATGGCGGAACTCTGGCCCGACGGGCCTCCTGAGAGTGTTTCCCCGGCGCAAGCGGTGGAACGCACGGCCCGGTACATGGGAATCCGCACGAACGGAACGGGCAGCGGCTACCGTCCGTCGCCCTATCAATATGGGGACCCCAACCGAAACCCGAGAGCACCGATCGTCATTCCGTCAGGCATGGCCCCAAGCACGCCGCCTGTCATGAACCAGTTCGGATCGATCCAGGACATCATTGCGGATCGAGATGGCGAGAGCCCCGAACAGAAGTCCATGAGACTCCAGGCCGCGCTCGAATCGCTCGCCCCAGGATTCAGGGGACTCTCCGATGGAACGAAGGTCAGCTCCGGGTAACGAGGAGATTTAGTTGGCTCACGCTCCAACAACTCAAACCACTGCGGCAAAGCTACTCTCCGAACTCTGGGCCGCACAGCCCGAGTATGCGGTCAATAACACCCGTGGCGTTACGAAGTCGATCTGGGATACCGGAGAGACCTACTTCGGCCCTGGCTTCAAGGTCAACTTCCCGATCGTGGAGGCCATTCCCGCGACCGCTCTAGGCGCTGCGATGTCCGTGGCGATCGCCAACTCCGTAGCTGGCACGCCGACCGAGGTGGAAGTCACCCCGACCGTGACCTACGCGGCCATGATTCTCCTCGAAGACGTTCTTCTCACCACAGCCTATGACACGGTGCGGACCTACACACCTGCACTGGCCGAGGCCCTCTACCAGCAGATCGACATCGATATTCTGGCCCAGGCGGTCAACTTCACGACCAATAGCCAGACGGACGGCGGGGCGTTCACCGAAGGAAACTTCCACACCCTGGTCTCCAAGATCCTCACGAACGGCGGAGACAAGGTGCAGCTCGGCCAGCTGGACGGCTGGTATCACCCCCAGATGTGGGACACGATCATGGGGATCGCGGACTTCTACACCGCGTCCGTGCGTGGCGAGTCCAACTCGTCCGCCAAGACCGGCAATGTCGGCATGGCGTTCGGGGTCAACTTCAACTTCACGAAGAACGTGCTGCTATCGACCACGCTTCGCAATGTGATCCTCTCCAAGAAGTCGATCGTCCTCGTGCGGAAGAACCGCCCGAAGATCGAGATGGAGAGGACCGATCTCTCCACCCGTGTCGTGGCTTCTACCATGTACGCCTGCAAGGTGCTCCACGAGACCACGGGCGGCGTGCATATCGTCACGACCACCACGTAAGGGAGTACGTTATGGGGCAGCCGAAGAGCCAGACAGCGTTTGACCCCAACCGGACGCCGTTCACATCTCCGGCTGCCCGCTTCACCTACATCCAGCATCCAGTTGCGGGAAGGATGAAGGTCAACAGCGACTCGAAGACGATTGTCCCAATCTCTGGGCAACGCTACCCGGGATTCCCGCTGAAACTGATTCCGGAACTCATGGCGGTCCCCCAGCCCCATGTGAGGACGTGTGGTAAGGGCGGGGATGAAGTGGGGCTGGGGTGTCTTGCATCGATTGGCGGCGGGTGTCCGATTCTCATTCAGTACGGGAGGATCGGCCCCGTCAATGTCATCATAGAGAAAAATGGGGCGGTCGATTCAGCGCCATGTCATGTGGTCTATTGCGGCATCTCGCAGCAAGGCAGGCCAACGTCCTCGACTCACTACTTGCAGGATGGCTGGCAGATCCTGACCGATCGAACCTCGATCCCAGGGAATACCCGTGAAATAGACCCGGTAACGGGAAAGCTGGGGAAGCATCTCGTCATTCAGACCGAGGTGCAGGACCTGGCCCCGTTCTACGACCACTTGAAGCAGCCTCCGAAGCCGAAGCGCGGACGCCCAAAGAAGGTGGCGGTTGAGCAAACTGCTAACTAAAGAGCCCGAGAAGGAGGGGATCGAGAAGATCGATCTCCCACCTCGGATCGAGCAAACCGTCAACCCGGACGGCACCGTCACGGAGAAGCGGATCCCTCAGTGGGAGATCAAGGCTCGAGGGGTGAAGTACGTGAAGGAGCTGAAAGGCATCTTCAAGGACTCCGCACCCCAGAT
>Ga0137314_1000097_pt1 | contig 29558 bp, 53 predicted proteins | sample EasRivERMZT199_2_FD_102289 | JGI IMG/M metagenome (GOLD analysis project Ga0137314, IMG submission 102289) | Soil microbial communities from meander-bound floodplain in the East River, Colorado, USA - East River MetaG ERMZT199_2 | ecosystem: Environmental > Terrestrial > Soil > Floodplain ... | reverse complement strand
GGCGACCACCCGCCATACTGGCGTGGTCGCCCCCGCCCTCGCCGTGGGCGGTGGGGGACACCGGTGAGGGAGGCGCGGACCAGTACAATATCGGTGGGGGTCCCGTCCGTCAGGACCTGCCAGAAGCCGCTCCCGGCACCCCCGGCGTCGCAGATCTCCAGGGGGTCCCGCCGCAGGTCCTGTGGGTCGGTCAGCGTCTGGTGGACTGTCCATCCCGTGATGGCGTAGAGGGCCATCGCGTACTCCCACCGCCGGATCGCGTGCTGCCCCGCGAGCGCGTCGGGATGCTGATCGACGAACGTGAAGAAGGGACTGAGGTGTGGCGCATCCCCTACCAGGTCGCACGCCTTGCTGTAGGGCAGCTGACTTGAGGCGAGGCGGCGGCTCACAGCGGGGCTCCGTGGACGAGCGCGTGATAGAGGGCGGCGTGGTGGTAGCCGAGCCGCTCCCAGCTGTCCTGGTACGCGAGGTGGACGATGGAGGGGTCGTAGCGCGACGACGCCAGATTCTGGGAGAGCATCCGCCCGAGGGTGTACCAGTCGTCGACCCAGCAGATCGCGAGGCGCCCCAGCTGGTCGAGGAGGAGGTCCCGGAACTGCCGGCAGCCCTGGAACGCGAGGACCGGCTTGCGTGCGGCGATGCCTAATCGAATCGCGCCGCTCGTCCCGGTGTTGGCGCATTCGTAGGCGAAGGCGGTCGCGTCACAGCCAGCCAGCCGGGCGATGACCTGCCCACTATGGAGGAAGCCGCTCACGACGCGCGTGTGCAAGTTGAACCCCCGCCACCGCTCGATGTCGGCCTCGGTCGCGTTGTTGGACAGGATCACCATCGCCCAGCCCATCTCCGCGGTCACCTGACACAACCGATCGTAGTTCTTCCAGGGGAAGTTGAACCCGACGGTGCCGAGGACCGGCTGCTGGTCGTAGGCTTTGAAGGTGTCGGTGTTGTCGTGGCCGGTCCCGTACTGCCACGCACCGCCGGCTGCGTCGGGCACCCCCTGCCGCCAGTAGATCGCCTTGATGTCGCCGACCGGCTCGTGAACTATGGTTGAGCTGGCGACCAGGGCGAGGGCCTTGAGCTTGGCGCTTGAGGGCTGGTCGGAGACGCCAGCGCAGGTGTCATGGTAGGTGACGATCACGGGGGTCCCCGCCTCCGTGATCTGTCGTACATGATCGGCGGTCCACCGACTGTGCAGCGCATCGTGGTGATTCAGGTGAACGAGGTCCCAGCCCGCGCGGCTCAGGGTGATCGCCCAGTCCGGATCGAGGGCCTCGGCGCTCGGGGTGATCTCGATCAGGGGGTCGGCCCGCTCCACGTATTCTTTGAGCAGGCGCGAGTGCTCCGCGATGCCGCAGGGGGTGTCCCAACTGGTCACGAGTAGTACGCGCATGATCGCCGCTCCGATCTACCGTCGCTGGTCTACTGAGCGCGCCGCACTTCCTCGGCTCGCGGTCCCTTGCTTGATTCCTTCACATCGAAGGTGACCTTGGTCCCCTCTGACAGCCGATGGAAGTCTCCCCCGCAGGCGCTCTGGTGGAAGAAGTACTCCACGCCTGCGGCGTCGCTAATGAAGCCGAATCCTTTTTCAGCTAGGTGGCGTTTGACAATGCCAGTCACGTGTGTCGCTCCTCTACGGTCCACAGTACATGTTGCAGGGCGTCGGCGACATGCCGCGCGTCCCAGGTGGGCTTGCCATCATTCCCCCGAACCAGGGTGACCTCGGGACCGCCGGGGCCGAAGGGGAAGAAGATCGGGTTCCAGCGCGCTTCGGAGGGTTCCATCATCACGACGGGCTTCCCGAGCGCGAGGGCTAGGACGTGGAGGCCGGAATTGCACCCGAGGAATACGCTGGTGTGCGCGAGAATCGCTGCGGATTCCTCCCAGGAGGACCCGATGAAGCCGCCCTCAGTCTCCCAGCGTGGATTCGACCCGATCACCGTCGGTGGAAGGTGGGGACCGGGATGGAACCGGAGGCGCTGCTTCTCAAGGAGCTGTACAAGGCCGTACTTCAGCTCGAAGTGATCGTCACTGAAGCCATGCACCCAGGCCCAGTGATAGGTGTAGATCTCGGGGGCGGTGATCCAGGGGGTGCCGAGGTCTAGCTCGCTCTCGAGGATCGGCTTGTGCTCGGTTGCCAGCCACTGTTCATTAAGGCAGTTCACCGTCTCGAAGGGGAGCGGCCGCTGCGGCCACCCACGATACCCGAGGTGGAAGATGTGATCGTAGCGGTGCGGGGGTGTCGGCGACCCATCCGGGGGTAACCGGTCCTGGGTGTCTACGTGGACACGGATCCAGTCCGGGTTGCTGTACGCATGTCCGATGTAGCCTTGCTGCGCGATGAGCGGGCAAATGGAGGCCATGTCCGCGCTCGTCTGCAGATCGATCGCCTCTCCAGTACGCCGTGCGAGCGCCCTGATCGTCGGGAGGGCCCAGAGGAGATCCCCGTACTTGCCCGGGAAGGTACAGAGGATGCTCACCCCTTCACCCACGTGTCGCCGTCCGGGAAGGTGTAGCCCTCGTCACCGTAGAGATCATGCACGTCGAGGAGGTGATTGACCCGCGCGACCGTCTCGGTCAGGACCTCCTCGAGCACCTGCCCGGTGTTGGTCGCGACCTGCTTGCACCGGTCATCCCACAGTTCGTACATGTGGAAGTCCTTGACCGCGGTGATCGGGAGCCACTTGCCGAGGTGCGCCTGGCACCAGGTCTCAATGAGTGTCGTCTGATAGTTGGCCCAGTCGAGACAGGGGGTCTGCGAGGGTTCGTACCCGGGCAGCCGCGCCAGTGCCTCCAGGGCTTCCTCCGCAGTACAGGGACCGAGGCGTGCGGTGAAGATCCGGACATCCTTCCCCTCCGCGATCATCGCCTTCACCCGCTCGACCATCTTCGGAATGGGGGCGCCGATCGTCAGGACGTCATAGACGTAGGTCGTCACGGGATCCTTCGTCCCCCACTGAGCCAGGGTGCCGTCGAGGTCGACGCCAATCCAGCCCATTATAGGAATCTCCTCACCTTCGGGTCGACCCCGCAGCGTCCCAGCAGCATCTTCTCGTTACCCACGATGTGCAGCCCCTCCAGGCTCCTGCAGCGGCTCAGCGCCACGTAGAGCATCCCCGGCTTGCTGAACATCCAATCCCCGATCGCCACCTGCACCCGATCCAGGCTCAGTCCCTGGCTCTTGTGGACGGTGGTCGCGTACGCGAGTCTCAGGGGCATGTAACTCACGTGCCCCTTCAGGATCTTGCTGATCACCCGCTGCGCCTTCCCGTCGTCGTCGAACACCGCGGTGATCACCTCCCCCGGCTTGGCGATGTACGCCTTGTCCACCGGGGTCGGGGGGCTCACCGGCTCCGTCCACTCCTTGGTGACCGGGACGACGGTGACGACCTTCTGGGTGCGGTGGATGAGGACCTTGATCCCATTCTTGTCGTCCGGCTCAACGACCGTGCCGAGGTCCCCGTTCACGTAGTAGTAGTCGGAGATCATCTCGTCGCTGAGCCGCGGCACGGGGCGGTTCATCAGCGTCATCACCAGGGCCCCTGGCTTGAGCCCCACCGCCTCGGGGATCTGCCGCACCCAATCCTTCTGCTGTTCGCCTGAGCGGATGGTCGCCCAGGGAATAGGCTCTCCAGGCAGCGCGGCGTGCCGGCGATTATTGATGAGGTCTACGTCGAGATTCTTGGCGACAATGGTCGTGCCATCGAAGTTGATATCGACCCCCCGGACGAACCGATCCTTCAACACCGGCACCGCGTCGCCCCCCTTGCCCAGGCGGATCGCGTGGAGCGCGTCTGCGAATTGCTGGTTCTCCTGCCGCCAGACTTTCTCGAGCTTCAGGGTGTGCTCGGCGAAGTGGTGCCACTGCGGCGATTCGAAGGCGTAGGGCGCCTCGACCGGGGGGAGCTGCGCGAAGTCCCCTACCAGGAGGAGCTTCAGGCGCATGTCGTCCTGCTCGTCGTAGTGGTAGATATCCCTGTCGTACCCGACGGTCATCGACAGTTCGTCGAGGGCCTCGACCAAGGCGGTCAGCTGATCCGCCGGCAACATCGACACTTCGTCCAGGATGATGATGCGTAGCCCAGACCTGCGCAGCTTGTCCAGCCGGTGCAGGAGATACCCGCTCTGGTGGTGCTTCTGCAGCCCCGCGGTGTCGAAATAGTGGAGCAGGGAGTTGAGGGTGGTCGCGTTCCCCAGGTTCACCGCGGCGATCCCGGTGGTCGCACACATCACGGCGTCGGCGCGGGTCTCATCGATCGTCCGCGCCAGGGTGGTCTTGCCGGTGCCGGCGCGCCCTGACACGTAGGCCAGGGGGAGCTGCGCGAGGACATCCTCGACGGTCACCTCGCGTGGGGGTGGTGGTGGCACCTCCGGTACAGTACTGAGTACAGTACTAGTAGTACGTACAGGTGCGTCTGGAAATTCCTCCGGGAAGAGATCCTCCAGAGTGCTCATCCCAGCACCAGCTTCATCATGCGGATGGCGTCCTTCACCGAGTCTGTGATGACTCCAGTACGCCAGTCCTCACTCGACGGCATACCGGATGGCCCAGAGTACCGTGCGGTCGCCAATGCCGTCGCGATGTGCAGGACCACGTAGGGGGCGACGATCTTCCCGAACTGGCGGAGGCGATCGAGCTCCGGATCGTCACTTGGGGGCATGGGCCTTCTCCAGTTCTACCAGCTCCACGCCGCGGGTCACCGAGGCCATGACGATCTGGCCCTCGCCGATATCGAAGAGGCGCTGGGGCAGCATCGGCCCGAGCCCCGCGCGCAGCTCCCGCTCGCAGGCCTCCCGTTGGATGCGCGCGTCGTCCAGGTCCTGCTTCACCCGGGCCGCCTCGCCCTCCAGGACCGCGATCTTGCCGTTGTGGATGGCCCACTGTTTCGCCAGCTCGATCATACGCACCAGCCTTGCGTGCGGGCGTTGATCAGCCCGATCCCGTAGATCAGCGCGGCGAATACCGCTGAGGTAGGGGCGAGCTGATCCACGGGCGCCAACCGGTGCCGACGCTCCCAGGGGTAGTTGCGCTGTTGATAATTCGCCGGCCCGGCCAGCGCGTTCAGGATGGCGTACTCGTGTGCGTTCATTGTGACCGCTCCTCCCTATGTTCGAATAGGTAGAACACTCCGGAATAGCTCGTACACGACCCGGTGACTCTTCTCCCAGAACCCTTGATCGCCGCGCCCCCCGCGGTGACTCTCCAGATCCTCGTATTCGTAGCTGCTCGCCCAGTCATGGTACCGGGTGTCGCCGACCGCCGTGCGCCCCCCGTAGTGGTGACAGGCCACCGGGATGAACCAGACCTGGTACCCCAGCTGCTTGGCGTAGGCCCCCAGGGCGGCATCGTACGCGTGATGAATGATCCCGAGCTGTTCCATCACCGTGAAGAGGTTTGCGCTGGGAGCTGACTTCTCCACGCCGGCCCCTGGCAGCCGCAGCGGGTCATTGCGCCAGAAGCTGCGCAGGCCGATCTGGGAGAACCCATCGAGGCACGCCACTGGCTGCGCGGTCTCGCTCCGCTGCCCGTGCGCCTCAGCGTCGCGCATATTCGAGATGAATTGCTCCCTGGCCAGCTGCATCGGGTTGTAGGGGGTCTGGTAGATATCCGCCGCGCCGAGCCCTTTGCCGCCACCGAATCCTACCAATCCTGCCCGGGGGCAGGTCTTGAAGGTGTTGATCACCTGCTGGTCCCAGCCGCGGGTCGAGATCTCCAGGTCGTCGTGTAGGCAGGCGATGATCGAGCAGCCGTCGCGGAGGGCCTTCTGGACCCCGATCGCGAACGCCGGCACCACGCCGAGGATCTCCTTGGACATGAACCCCTGCATCGTGACCTGTCCGGGGAGATCCTTCGGGGTCACCGCGGTCCAGCCCTCATTGCGCTTCCCCTGCCCGACGATGTACAGGTGGAGCGGACCGGTCGCCATGCCGAGCCAGCTGATCACACAGCCGGAGGCACGATCCCAGTCGAGGGTCGCCGTCACGATGCCGAGCTTCATGGCTTCTCCGCCTCCGGCAGCGACGCGAACTCACTCACATCCCTGACCTTGATGATGTCGCCCAGGGGCGCACCCCCCTGGACCCCGCTCATCAGAATGGCCTGCATCGCGATCTCCACCGCGCCGGGCGGGGCATCCTTCCCGAGCAGCGGCTTGACGTGGATGACCCGCCAGATGATGTCCTGCTTGCCGATGACGTACACCGCATCCCCCGCGTTGATCTCCCGCCCCGACCGGTCGTACGCGGAGAGGCTCGACACCCCGTCCGTCTTCTTCCAGGTCGCGAACGGATTCGCGCGCTCACCGACTCCCATTCCGCACCTCCTGTAGGCCCTTCATGATCCACGATCTCCAGCGGGGCCAGAGATGCTCCCAATCGAGGTAACTCACCGCGCCGGCACAGTACGCCCGGTGCGCGTCGGTTCCGATGGCCCGCTCCTGTTCGGTGGCGGCTACCGCAGCCTCCGCAAACGCCTTGGGGTGGAAGACCGGTCGCTGTACCACATAGAGGGACTCCAGGCGCCACGCGGAGGGCTCAACCAGCCAGGAGGGCTCCGGGATCAGCTCGACCCCGCCGGCATAGTTCCCGTGGATGACCGGGGTGCCACAGGCCAGGGATTCGACAATCGGGTAGCCGAAGCCTTCCCCGAGTCCGGGGGCAATCGTGACATCTGACCAGCAGTAGCGCGCGGCCAGCTGGGTGTCGGTGATCTCCTCGGTCGATACCGCGACATCCTGCCGGCGCAGTCCGGAGGTCAGGACCAGCTCGCCGACGTCCCAGATGTGCGTGAGTTTGTCGGTGTGCAGCCAGAGGGCGACGGGGTACCCCATCGTCTTGAGCTGCCCGAGGGTACTGAACAGCAGGCCGAAGTCCTTCCGGGCCTGGTTGGTCGCGACACATCCGATCTTGATCGTCTCGAGGGGGACCTTCTCGGCCCACTCGCGGAAGGACGCTTCGGCGAGCGTGAGGTGGATTCCGGGCTTGAACAGGCGCGTTTCAATCCCGTGGGGGAGGTAACTGACTGGCACCCCGGCCTCCCCGCCGATGACCGTCTTGAGGACGCCGGCCCCATACCGCCCGTACGCGAGGACTCGTTTGCAGTCGAGGACCGCCTTGCGTGCCGGCCCGCCGAAGCCGCCCCGGGGGTTGTGCGCGTCAATAGGGAAGTAGCCCCAGATATCCGCCTGTAGGAGAGCGTCGAGGGGATCCTCGCTGCCGTCGCCCTGCCAGCGCGTGATGTCGTAGCAGCGCGAGGGGTCGGTCATCATGAGGATGATCGGCCGCTTGCCAGTCTCGCGCGTGAGCTCATCGACGACCGAGGCCATCGCGTTACGGCCTTGATCCCGGTCGGAGGGTTGAAACCCGCAGAAGTCCCAGCCCTGCCAGTGCCACCCGCCCGGCCAGTCGACGCCGACCTGGGCGACCCGGATCCCCAGCTCCTCCTGCAGCCCCACCAGTCGCGCGGTGAGGTCGCGAGCGATGCGCGCCAGCCCGCTCGGCAAGCGCGGCCCATCGCCGTAGATGATGAAGGGAATCGGATCGTCCATGTCGCCGCTCGCTTACGACGCCGGAGTGGCCGCTGGAGGAGCATCCCCCGCGTCGCCATCACTCGCGTACGTGTCCTGCAGGGGCAGGGGCGCACTCGCCGTGGTGGTCGCCGGGGCTGCCGCCGTCGCCGCCTTCTTCTTCTTATGCGACTTCTTCTTCGTGGCCGGCTTCGCGACCCGGGCCGTGACGGGGGTGGTCGCCGCCTGGGGCTTCTTCCCTCCCGCCGCGCGGTCCTTCGCTGCCTTGGACTTCGCGCGCCGCTCATTCAGAACATCGCGGACCTGTCCGAAGGCAAACTCCGCCACTTCCATTGAGGCGGTGCGGAAGAACTCGGTGATCCGACCGGCCGGACTTGTCTGTGCTCGAGGCATAACTACCTGTGTACCTTTCTCCCTCAGTAAGAGGGTGAGGGGAGGATACCTTCCCCCCGCACCCCCCTGTCAAGGAGAAAACCGATCAGGCGCCCCGGAGGTGTACCGTACCCTCCGCACTGAGGATCCCTCAGCGTTGCCCGCAGGAGGCGCCGCAGGTTAGGCTTTGAACTGTTCCAAGTTCGCGAACGCGCGGACCACCGCCCCGCACTTGCAGGTGATCCGGAACGGGTAGAGCTGGGGACTCTTCGGATCCTCGGGGTTGCTGAGGACCTTATCGACGTCCTTCTGGTAGTACGAGGTGTCGCACCCGGGCTGCTGGACTTCCATGTACCCACCCTGGCCGTTGTCGACGTAGATGTTCCGCTTTGGGTTGCAGTACCAGTTCCAGGTGACCGTGGCGGTCATCTCAGTCGAGGCGTGCTTCTGCGCTTCCTGCGCGTACCCCACGTTGCCGCCGGCTGGCTTGGACTTGAGGCCCCACACATCCCGGTTGATGTAGTCCATATCCGAGATGAAGGGCGCGGCCGCGTCGTCCTTCTTCCCACGCCTACGCTCGGCGTTGGTGATGTTGGTGGTGAAGGGCTCGCCATTCTTGTCCCCGAGCGGCGACTGAATGATCGTCAGCGGGTGCGTGTCGTCGAACTTCGCGCGGATGCGCTTGCCTGGGGGGTTGCCGTTCGCGTGCTCGAAGACCTCCCAGATATCATCCATGCGCGCGGGGAACCGGAAGCGGTACACCCCTGGTTGTGGAGGCTCCGTGAAGCCGCCCATCTGATCGGGCATGGTGTCGTAATCGAGGGCCTGCCCGACCTGTTCGTTCGTCAGTCCCAAATCGCTGAGTTTCGGCATGATCGCTTGTCTCCTTCTGTCACAGTTACTGCGGGGTCGTCGTGGTCGCTGGTGGTACCGCTGCCGGCGGGGCGGCGGCGCGTGCGGCGGGTGGTCGAGGGGCTGCGGCCGGGGCGCGCGGGCTCACCGCGGTCGGTCGAGCCGCCGCAGGCCCGGTCACGGTCATCCCGGCCGGAGTCCCACCCGGGACCGGTGGCGTCGGCGTCGCTGTCGTCGGTACTGCAGCCGTGGCAGCGGCAGGGTGCGACGGTGCGGGCGTCGAAGGCCGCCGGCCGGGCGGGGGTGCCACCCCAGGACGTACTACACCAGACGGGGCCGGAGGAGTGGTAGCCGGCGCTGTCGCTGCAGGTGTCGGGATGGGCACAGGAGCCGGCGCAGTCGCGGCAGGCACAGGCGCCGCTGCGGTCTCTGCGACCGGTGGAGGGGTGGAGGCCTCTGAAGCGGGCGTGTCTCCTGCGGGCGCTGATACAGCCGGGCTGACTGCGGCCGGCGGTGGCCCAGCAGCCGCGGCGCGCTTGCGACCTCGCGGGGCAGCGGCCGCTGGTGGAGCGGCGACAGGAGGTTGGGCAGACGGGGTGCTGAGGGTCGCGGGTCCCGTCGACACCGCGATCGGCCCGCTCGCCTCCTGGCTGGGCTGCGGCGCCGACTGGATCGAGTTGTCGCCGACTTCCACGATCCCCTCGGGCAGGCCGGGCGCATCAGGAAATTCGGCCTTGACTTCCTCGATCCGGCGGTCCAGGGCGCCATCGAGCATCTCGAAGAACAGCCCGAGATTGAAGCCGGTGAAGGCCAGCTCGGGGTGTGCCGGATCCTCTGGCGGATCGATCAGGTAGGCCGGCATCGTCCCGGGTGACCCTCTGTGCTTGCAGAGGTGGCGCACCGCCCGCGCATCGGTGAACTCGTTGAGATACAGGATGCGTTGTTCCCCGTTCCCCTGGAGGGCGGTGATCTTGGCGGTCTCCAGCATGTTGCCGAACCACTGGGGGGCTTCGTCGGTCTTGGCACGACCGGCGATCTTCGGACCGATGATCGACAGCGACCGCTCGTCCACGTCTTCGTGGGTCAGCATCGTGAAGGTTGGGGGGACCACCAGATTCGGGATCCCCAGGGTAATGTGGACCAGCTCCTCGCCGCGCGCCTGGACGAACCCCACATGCGAGCGCGTAGACCCGCCGAATTTCAGATCGCCGGAGCTGACCTTGCCCCCGATCGAGGATTCCTCCCCCTTCAGCTCTAATCGGCCGGCGCGGTGCCCCATGTCCCGCATCTCCCACGCGAGCATCGAGGAGAGGCCGTCGTACATCACCGCCCCGACGTCTTCGAATCCCTTGTTGCGCGCGACAGTCTTGGTCACCCGCATGTCTGCTTTGGTGATCGGCTTGCGGCACTGTGGGCAGATCCCAGGGGTCAGGAGCGCCTCGCTCGGGACGGTCTTCACCACGTGACCCTCGGGGCAGCGCATCTCGAAACGCAGGGCGACCGGCGGGATCATCTCCACCCCTGGGGCCACCTCTCCGGTCGCCGGGTCAATCCGCTTCGGCCACCAGCCCTGGCACGCCCGTTGGCAGGTCTCGAAGCTGAGCCCCTGATCGTTGGGGTCGCGGGTGTACATCCTGAACACACGCATGATCCCCAGGGCGACGCAGGCCTGAACCTCGGCCGGGAACCCCCCGCCATCGGAGTTGTAGTAGAGGGTGACCTTGTGCCAGCGGCGCCAGACGTACTTGGCGAGGGTCGCGAGCAGGGAGGACTTCCCGGACCCGGTGACGCCCATGATCCCGGTGGCGCTATTGACCTGTGTTTTCGGTGGCATTCAGACTCCTACGGAATTGGGAAGCAGCGGGAGACTTCCCACTCGATCCAGCCGTTGTATTTGCGTACGTGTTCAGTCGCGTCCCGAATCGAGGCGAAGATCGCCCAGCCCCCCTCCGCGGTGGTCATCGGGACTCCCGCCGGGATGCTGCGCAGGATGAAGGCCAGCTCCCAATCCGAGAGCGCCCCGATGTACGAGTAGAGCCGCCAACCCATCAGACCCGTTCTGGGTAATGCCACGTCCCGGGCTTCGGGGTGGCCGAGTAGGGAATGCTCCGGTTGAAGAACAGCCCAGTCGGGTTCATGACGCAGACCCCGACCGCGCCGGAGGGTGCCGCAGACGCAGGATCGTCGACCTCGGTGATGATCGCCGCCCGACACACCCCCGCTGGGAACTCGCCCCCGGGGGTCCCGTAGGCAACGTAATGCACGACGCGCCCGACGCTAGGTAGTTGGTCCATTCGGGGGTGGCTCCAAGGCCGCATCGCCGGCCCAGTCGGCGGGGATCAGCTGCATCAAGGCATTGGCCAGACGCAAGCACTCCTCGCTGGTGATGAACTTCTCCGGTTCCATGTTGGCCTCGAGCTCCGGGGCGATCTGTGAGAGCGCGAGCGCGAAGGTGTGCGTGAGCTTCAGGCCGTACTCCCGGACGATCATCTCCGCAAACGCGGCATCCGCTTGCGTGTACTCCGGGCCGGTCGGGGGCATGTTCACTGGTTTCCTCTCTCGCTCACGTGCCGCATCGGCAAAGGGGTTGAACTTCACCACAGCAGGGCCGGGAAGTTGCGTTGGGACGTACACCGGGCCATGCGAGTGCCTGTCCTGCTGATCTGCCTGCTCCATCGCCGCGCTGTTGGAGACCCACACCCCCGGCTGCCGGCGCGCGAGTCGCAACAGGTCTTCCTGCCGGTCATCCAGCGTGTCGACAATCGTCCCGGTCAGGGTCCCCCAGCTCATGTCCATCCGCCCCACCAGCGAGCGGCGCAGGGTGGTATCGGCGTTCTCTCCCGGCTTGATCAGGTACTCGATCAGGCGAAGGATGCGAAGCGCCTCAACCGGACGTGGTGGTGAAGGAGGCATTGGACGTGTTGACCCCCCGCTCGCTCGCGTCACTTGCGGCCCGATAGGACTGGTCACCACCGCATCCGGTTCAGCCGCGCTGGCTTTCCCAGCCTGACTCTTGGTCGGGTCTCCCGCCCCGCAGTGCAAGCACCCCTTCTCCGGGGGGCGCCCCTCATTCTTCATCCCGCAGGCTGGGCAGTCCCACACGCTCGTGGAGCCGAGCGTGCGCCCACGGTAGTGACGACTCCCCGTCACGATCTCGCCGTCGTCAGTGGGCTTACCGACTGGCATTGGTGAAGGCCCGCGCACCCATTCCGTAGTTGAACCCATGCTGAATCCGCTTGTTGCACCAGCCACACGCCCATCGCCTCGGGAAGCACCAGACGCCGACGCGATGCCGCGACCGCTTCCCCCCGCAGAGGACGCAGCGGAAGGTGAGGAGACGCCACCAGTAGCGCGGCGACTTCATGGCAGCTCCCACTCCACGTCCTCGCCCGCGCCTTCATCCGGCAGCATCAGCCCCCGACCAATCGCCTGATCCAGTTCGTCCTTGTGGTGCGGCCGCCGCTCGATGTAGCGCCCGCTCCCAATGGGATCTCCCCAGCCCTCGCGATAGAGACACGGATCCTCGAAGACACACCGGTTGCGCATGCCGTATCGTCGGCACTCGTACGACCGAGGGAATAGCTTGTCCATGAGGAACTGGAAGCGGGGGTCTGGCCAGACGAGTGACCACCAGCCGGCCTCACTCGTCGGGTACTCCCCGAGAACCTGTTGGGCGCAGTCGTACAATTCCCAGAGCCCAGCTTGCCACCGATCTTCCTCCCCCTTTGCCTCGGCCAGGAAATGCTCGACCATCTGTTGCTGCCGGCTGAACGGCCCGAGGAGCACGATGGTCTTCTTGCGCGCCTCGGTGGGGATCCACTTGACCCAGAACTCGCTCCGGGTCATTTCCGGGTCGGGGCCATCCGATTCGGGGGTGGCCATCAGGCTCTCCGGGATCTCCCACACCCCAGCCTTCCTGAAGGACCGGGGGAGGCGCTTCGTCTTGCCCTCATACGGCTCGAAGTATTCGTATTGCGCCGCCCATTCCTCTTGTTCCATCGGGGGGTTGCCTGGCTTGCGGTACCCGTAGCAGAACACGCTGTTCTGGCGGACATAGCCGTCCCGCTTCCCGCTCTCGCTGTTGTAGTCCCCCTCACGCTTCCCCTTGATCAGCCCGTGGATGTAGATACTCTGCACCTGCCGCTGGAGTCTCCGCTCCGCATCCAGCGTCGCGGCGAACATCTGGATCATGACCTCCCACTTGTCGCGGAAGGTGATCGAGTCCATCGAGGTGGTCTTGAACTCGTGGTACTCCAGCTCCTGGGTCAACCGCGTGAGCGCGAGGAAGTCCGGCCGGCACATCAGCCCCTTCCCCTGGCAGTCCCGCGCCTCATGGTCGGCCTTGGTCCCGATCCCGTCCCCGAGGCCGCAGGTGCAGTCGAATACGTAGGTATCGTCCACCTCGACTTCGAGAATCTGCGCCCGCTGGAGGATCTCCGGGAGGACCTCTATGCACCACGCCCAGATCATCCCTGAGATCAGGTAGTTCTGCTCGCGGGTGACCGCCTGGACGTCTTCGTTGTCGCTGAGGTAGGCGAACCCCCGGACCTCGACGGTCTTCCAGTACTTCTGCTGGGCCTCATGAATAGCCGCGCGAATGATTGCGTCGGGGGGAATCGTAATATGCGTCGGGTGCTGCCGGCACCATTCCAGGATGGGGGCCAGCCCGTCGTGCCCGGCAATCCCGGTCATCAAGGGGAGCTTGGTCGCCTTCATGGTGATCCCGTACCCGTTGGGACCGATGTGATAGCCGAGGAGGCGCGCACGCTGACAGAAGCCACGACCGTCGACCACGCGGGAGCGGTCGAGCAGCCAGATGGTGGAACTCACGCCTTCCTCCACGGGGGGCCAATCGGACCGAAGTAGACCTCGGTGTCCACGCCCCGTGCAGTGGTCTCCTCATCCAGGACCTGAGCCTGGAAGTCCTGTACATCCCCGCCCGGGATGTCCAGCTCACGCACCTGGTACCGCATCTCCCCATCCCGTGGGTCGACGGTCCACACCGAGGCACGTAGTTTCATGGCGTCACCTCCGCTGCCAGCTTCTTGATCACCGCGTCGCTCCCCTCCGAGGCAATCGCCACGATGCACGCCCCCAGGGTGGCAATGAGTTTCTCAATCGTTTCAGGGGTGGTCAGCTCAGAGGGCAGCTGCAGGTTCCAGACGGCATCACGGATAAACACGTAGCCCCGGGTGTCGGCTTGATCGTAGAGCGAGAACGGCAGGCGCACCCTGACCGGTTCCTGCTTGGCCTTGGTCCGCGCCAGGACATCCTCGATCTGTTCACGCTGCGTCAGTTTTTCCCCAGAGATGAGGGAAATCGGGGGTTCTGGTACGGGCATGCCTTCTGGTCCTTTCCGCTCTATCGCAGATATGCGTGTCGCGCTCTGCGGATAGCGTATAGCAGCGAACGGATGAGAAGTCTACGCGAGCCGCAGATCGCATGTCAACCACTAATTGTGGGGGTAGATTGAGTACTTTCCACCCTGAATGGTGGGGCCTTGCGAGGGAGGACGGGGTTGTGTATGGTGCGCGTTTCTGCAAGCGGCGACGCCCGAGTGTGACTCTCGAGCGCCGCCTTCAACCGCAGTCAGGAGACACCTCATGGCGGAGGCAATGTGACGATAGCAAATTCTGCTACTCGCAGTCAAGCATTCCCAGACCCCATCCCCGGGATCATCTCTTTCGGCAGTCTCAACCTCCTCGCCGGCTCGTCTGGCGTGGGTAAAACCTGCCTTATGGCGTGGGTCCTGAAACGCTTGAAGGATGGCCTGCCCATCTTTGGGCGCGAGGTGAACAGCCCTTCGAAGCTCGGGTTCATCTGCGCAGATCGCGGCTACCTCACCGCGCTCTACTGGCTGGAGAAGGCGGGCTACCCCGATGTCGCCTTCTACTCGCTCGCCGATGATGTCGCCTTCAACACTTCCCGCCTCCGTAGCAAGGTCACGCTGATCAAGATCCTCGGGGAGTGTCTCGACAAGTTGCAGCTCCCCCCTGGCGCGCTGGTCGTGGTCGACCCCCTGGCCATCTTCATGGGGGGCAACCTGAATGACTACATGAACTGCGCGGTCGCCTGCCTCGAGATGCGACGTGAGTGCAGCCGCCGTCAGATTACGATGATCGGTACGGCACACGCCTCGAAGCAGAAGTCGGATCGCAAGGAACGGTACCAGCGTCTCCAGGATCGCATCCTCGGGTCCAGCGCGCAGCTCGGGTACGCCGACACCCAGTTGTACCTCGCCTCCCCCGAAGAGACCAGTGAACGATTCTACACCTTCCTCTGGCACCCCCACACCGCTCCAGCCGAGGTCTTCCCCCTTGGGCGGAGCAAGGAAGGACTGTTCGTTCCCTGGGCTGAGAGTGCGCAGTCTGAAGCGGAGACCAAGATCCTCAGCGTGATCACCACGGCTGCGGAGGGTACCGCCTTCGCCGACATCCTGATCGCGTCGGAGGTTCCGAAGACAACCGCGTTCCGCACGCTTCAGGATCTGGTCAACGACGGACGCGTATTGAAGGTGGGACATGGACGCTATCAACGCCCCGCGCTTAACTGAGCCCCCAACGGTCGAGCGCCTCCGGCGTGAGGGGGTACGCTTGTATTACGTCGGCGGTCGGAGCGTCTCGGTGTGGATGCTCCCCGATCGTTCCAGCTGGATTTTGTCCCGCTCCACTGCCGGTGGATTTTCGCATTGGATCGTCCGCCCGCGCGACATCTGGGAGGACTGATGAGCTGGCGAGACCCCACTGGGGGGGGGGTGTGGAACTATGGGGCTTAAGTACTGTATGTACATGAGATTATAAAGTTCCACTCATCCATTGGAATTTGGAACTATTGAACTATGAAAGTTCCAAAGTTCCACTCATCCATATCCAAAGTTCCACGCACTTGTGGCTTTAGAATCTATAGGATAAGTGGCAAAGTTCCATAGTTCCCTCGCGTACATGTGATCTGTTTTTGCGGGCATTCACCCTAGTGTTACCTGATCGTCGTAGGGGGCTTGCTTGGGGCTCAGGGCGCATGCTACCGTCCGCGCGCACCATGAAACTCGAGCTCCATCACACCATCAACATCAACCTGTGCCACCTCCCGGACCCACGCACGCTCGAGGCGATCGAGGCGCTGGCGCGAGTGGTGGCCGCTCAAGGAGATTCGCTTATGACACTCTCAGCGGCCGTCCTGGCCAAACTTGCGGAGATCAAGACCGCCCTCGCGGGGATCGGTACGCAGCTCGCGACGAGCGTCACCGGGATTCAGGCGGACATTCAAGCGTTGAAGGACAAGATCACGGCGGGTGGCATGAGCGAGGCGGAGATCCTGGAGGCCCTCACCGACCTGTCCACCAGCGTCGCGACGGTGGGTACCGCAGCGCAGGCGGTCACGGATCTGGATCTGGCGAACCCCTCGACGTCGGCGCCGCCGGTTGATCCCCCGGTGGACCCAGGCCCAAACGCATAAATCTGCGGGCTCGGGTACCCCCCGGGCCGCAGCTCTCAGCACTGCGACGGACACGAGGATGATCAGCATGCAGCATCGCGCGATCGACTACGCGCTCATCATCCTGGCCGTTCTGGTGTGGACTGTCCATCCCGCCGACAGCGCGCAGGGGACGCTCGATACCGGCTCCCCTGTCGCGCCTAACGGCACCACGGCCCACTTCATCGGGGTGCAGCCCGCAGACGTGTACGATTCGATCCACTTCGGCACGCTCGGGTCGGTCTGGGCCGGGATGCCAGGGCCGTACGACACGCCGGTCACCTGCTGGTGCGGCACGCTCGCAACCCCTGTGACCCTCCGGCTGCGCATCGAAGGTCGGGGCGGCGTGCATGTCACGACCGCGGATGAGGAGAGCCGCGTGCTTCTCGGGACGCAGGACTTCACGATTGGCGGCACCGGCATCATCGCGACGTGGGTCATCAACGGCGCGGTGCGCTTCTCGTTCGGCCCTGGCGACAACCTGCGCGGCATGTTCATCGACCCCGCGATTCCATTGACCTCGATCACCAAGCCGCTCCCCTGGATACGCCCCGCCCCGCGCGCCGTGCAGGGCGTTCGGATTGAGAAGGACACCCCATGAAGTTGTGCATCTCTGCCATGATTCTTTGCACGCTCGCCGCGACGGCCGACGCGCAGGTTCTCAGCCCGATGATGCGGTCGCCGATGCGCCCGGTGACCGAGCGGATCCAGCCGTGGGATTGTGAACTCCCCGCCGTGCCGGGGATGCCGCGCCAGGTGATTACCGTGAAACCCGGACAGCTGGTTGAGTGGTGCGTCGCGAACACAGGCGTCGACACGGCGCGTGCGGCGCCTTGGCGTGCGTCGGCGGATGGAGGCGCGCAAGCCCCCCTCCTCCATGCCTGTCGACCGACCGCGGTTCCTGGCGAGGCCATTCTCTGCTACGCCGTCCTCCCCGCCGTCATCACGTCCCAGCTCGCGTTGCCAGGGATCCACGTCCTGGCCGTCGCGAGCATCGCGATCAACGAAGGGGTTGGGCTGACCCTGGAGGTGGAGCGCCCCTCCTGCATGCTGGACGGGGTGAAGTACGACGTCGGGGCGATCCTGCCGAACACCCCCCAGGGGATCGCCTTGGGGAATCTCTTCACGACCACCCTCGGCGCGTTCACGGCCCAGAGCCGTATTGCGCGGTTGCGACAAGACGGGTGGCATGTGGAGTGGACCTGGGTGCAGTGGAAGAACTACGTCAGTGTCACCGACCGCGGGGGCGGGTCGGTCATCTTCGCGACCTGCACAGGGGAGAGCTGGCCCTAGCGGAGGGGCGGGCGGGTGCGGAGGGGGCGGGTGTACGGTTGCTGATCTGGGGGGTAGGACGCCCAGCGGGTGACGTACCAGCCGCAGGACCCCAGCACACCCAGGCAGAGGAAGATCAGGAGGAAGAGGCGGTAGGGGTGGAAGGTCAGGCCCGGATTCTCCTGTACTGGTGTACTCGTGCGTACCACTCGCGAGGGCATGTCTGGCGTGCAGGCGTCGAAGGTGCAGGCGAATCCTGCGGAGCACGTGTAGGGGTCGTGCGTGCAGGTGTCAGGGGTCTCCATCATGCCTCGTACTCCAGCACCTGGCAGGTCAGGTAGCCGGCGTCGTCTACTGGAACCCCGGCCCGCTGGGCGAGGCGTACCGCTGCCGCATCGCCCGGCAGGGGGTCCTTCCCGTTGTCGGGGCTGTCCAGGCGCTGCACTTCGGCGTCGTTGAAGATGCCCCAGCCTTCGCGTTCGGCGCGGCGCTGGAGGCGGTGGGTGTAGATCCATTTCCTCATGGGAATTTAATCTCCCGGTCGCAGGTGTCGCAGTAGGTGTACTCCTCACTGAAGCTCCCGGGGCTGTCTGGGTCCGGGATCTCCTGCGAGGTACGGTCGGTCAGGGTCGCCGTGCAGTCGGGGCAGTGGCCGGCCGCCTCAATGTCGTAGGGTTCCCCCTCCGGGATCGGCGTGCCGTCGACTTGGTGGATCGCGGCGAGATGGTTCTCGGCCTCGACCTCCTGGCGCACGACGAAAAAGCGCGAGACGGTGTACTTCATTCAGTCCTCCTCATCCTCAGGGCGGTTGTCTTCCGTGGTGAGATTGGTTTCCTTAGGCCGGGGGTACCGCTGCCCATCCTCGTCGGGTAACCACCAGCCGCCCCCTTCCTTGCGCAGCTGGGCGAGCTGGCGCGGTCCGGGGACCTGATCCTCCGGGGTCGCGGTAGCCACGCGCGGCGCAGCCACGATCGGCCACGCGAGGATCCCCAGCACATAGTGGCGCCCGCAGTCCTTGTTGGTGCAGGTAAACCGCCCGGTCGTGGAGTCCCAGGCGTCGGACTTCGCCCCGGCCTTGCGGGACGCCCCCTGGCGGATCACGTAGACATCGCCACACGCGGGACACTCCAGGCTGAAGCTCTCCAGCCGTGCGAAGAACCGTTGCGCCTTCGCGATGCGCTGGCGGGTGTCTGGGGTGTAGCTCATACCACCCCTCCGCGTACCTCTTGGAGCAGCTTCATGGCCGCCCCTGCCGGGCCGTGGTCGGGTACCTTGCAGTCGGCCTCACAATCGGCGGCGTAGAATTTGACCATCGCGTACAGCGCCGCCCACATCTCAGGCGCCTTGACCATCAGCTGGAGGGCCTCTTGCCGCTCCTCCTCCGACACGCGCATGGAGCAGGGCTTGATCGGGCCGTAGCGGGCGGAGGCGAGCTTGTGCCCCTCGGCGTTGCGGATCTCTGTCCCGTCGAGTGTCCATGTCATAGGGGCTTCCTCGCTTCCCATTCGAGCGTACGTTGCCGGTTGATCGCGTTATCCTCCCAATCCGCACGTGGACATTCCAACCGACACTGCCGGCAAGGTAGGGGGCAGGGCGTCCCGTGTGCAGGGTTGAAGCAGTACCGCGTCAGGGTGCCGGCGAGTCGGGGGCCTAGCAGGTGGGGCTCAGCCATCAGTCCTCCTCCTCCGGTACTCCCATCGCTTGCCGAATCGCCTTGTGGCCGTCCAGCTTCAAGGTCGTCTGGTACTCCTCGTACTGCTTCTTAGCAGCTTCCTTCGCCTGCCAGTACCCTTGCAGGGTGGTGACCTCCTCCTCTGTGAGGCGGCGACACAGGCGCGCGTCGTCATGCCAGCCGCTCAGGCTGTCGGCGTCCCCCTTGCTATCGCGATAGAGCACCTTGTTGTGTGACTGATGGATCCCCGTGAGGGTGATGTGCTCCACCGTCAGCTCCTCCACGTCGTGCCCATCCCGCCAATTATCGGAGCCCGTGATCAGGGTCGCGGGGATCGACGCACGCTTCCTGCGTACGATCGTCTTGATCTTGTCCTCCAACTGTTTCAGCGTCGGCGCCTTGGGTTCGTCCTCCCGGTCGTTGAGGCTGGCCCAGAACTGGCCTGTGCTGGTCACGAAGATGTCGACGGTACGCCCATCGACGGTGATCGCTTTCACTTTGGTGTCACTCATCAGATGATCTCCACTTCTTCTCGCGCGAGCAGCTCCTCGATCCCGTACACCTCGGGGGCCTGACAGACGGGACAGAGGTACTTCCTCCCGTCGGGCTCGCACATCTCCCGCTCCTCCCCACAGGCGCGGCAGATCCCGACCATGTCATCCTCCAGGCGGAGGTACTGTAGGCGGGTGAGGCGGAGGGGGCGCCCTGTACGCTTGATCGAGTGTGCAGGCTTGGTCACTTGAGGATCCTCCCTCGGTACGGTTTGATGCACTGCGCGCAGACGGTGTACTTCATGCCGTTCACCCAGAAGATGATCGTGGTGACGCGCTTGGTCCAGCCGCAATCCTGACACTTGCCTTCGACGTACTTGCGTCTCATGCCGGCCGCTCCATCCGCTCCACCTTGTAGACCGTGAACCAGCGCCCCGCCACGATGTACCCAATGTGCAGGGTCTCTCCCCCCTTGGTATCGATGTACATCTTCGCCGCGCGCTTGCGCCCGCACGCCTTCAGCAGGTCGCGGCGTGGACGGATCAGCCCGTGGATGGTTTCCCCGTACTGGTCGATGGCCATGTATCTCATAGGTTGTACTCCTCTCCTTCGGTCGCGTCCTTCCAGGTCAGGGTGAGGGTGTACGGCAGGGTGGCCACATCCAACGCCCCCCGGTCGTAGGGGCGGATGATCTGGGCCTGTGCGCTCTCGGGGATCACGTAGCACCCCCCGTATTCGCCCAGCACCGGGGCGAGAAACGATCCGCAATGCCACGCATTGAAGTGCGCGGGGTGCGTCCGGGCGAGCGCGGCGGCGAGGGGGCAATACGCTTGCTGCCGGCGGCGCGCGGTCCAGTAGTCGTCTGGCGTGACGGTGATCGACAGTTCGGGCGTGAGGGGGCAGCTCACCGTTGCCTCTTTAGCACCAAGGGGCCATCCACCGATCTACCGCTCCGATTGGTACACGCCTTGTACGCCATGTCCTCCAGGGTGCCCCCGACGATCTTCAACTCGATGTACTGATCCTTCGTCGTGGTGTCGGGGCGGTACTCCTTGGTCATCCCCGAGACCCACTTGATCGGTTTGGTCGTCCAGGCGCCATCCTCCAGGTACCACCAGCGATGCCCGGTCACGGTCCCGGCTGGGATCTTGAGCACAATCCCCGACTGTTGCGCGGCCCACTCCTTGACCGTCACGCGCGCATCCCCCCGTTTGCCTTGGCGCAGTCCATCAGGGCGACCGCCAACAGCCGGCTTCCCTCGGTGATGTGGGTGATCCCCTGCTCGGCCTCCAGCATCTTCGCGTACGGGAACATGCCGAAGCGGACGAGGGTCTTCTCGTCCTTGGTGAAGTTGCCCCACATCCGGGCGGCCAGCTGGGCGACTTCGGCGCGCTCTAGCTGATCGTGCTCGCGGTGGCGGCGGGTGCTCTCCAACTCGTGCAGGTCAGTCATGGTGCGTCTTCTCCCCCCTGTGGTCCCAGTGTGACTCTCTCCCAGAAGCCCCCACCGTAGAAGGTGGGTAGCTTCGCGTCGAAGGTGTGGCGCTGACGGTACAGGCGCTCCGACTTCCTGGGGCCTGTCTTCAACCGGGCCGGCATGGTTTCGGCGCAGTCACCGGAGCACCACGCTTCGGACGTACCGTCTGGCCTGTCGATCCGGGTCAGGATGATGCAGCGATTCGACTTGAACGGGTGCGGGCCGTCCGGGCAGTCTGATCCATGATGCGACAGGATCCGCCTCGCGCGTTTCATGATCGGGCCGGGACGGTGATCGCGTCCTGCTCCCACGCCGCGAAGGCTTCCAGGATCGAGTCGCGTACCCGCTCCTGATTCCCTTCGTTGATCTTACCCGCTTCGAACGACTGCGGCCGGAGGAGCGCGAAGCTCCTGCGCTCACCGTTGACCGCGTAGCTACGCGCGGGAAAGGTAACATTGCGCCCTCCGCCTGTACGCCTCTCCCAGATCATGAACCCGATCAGCTTCAGCCCGATCAAGGGTCCGTCGTCGAAGTGCAGCTCGACATCGGCCAGCTTGCCCGGGGGATTCGCTTTGTCGTTCGAGATGATTACGATTCTCATGGTGTTATCCCTTTCTGATGTTCCGAGTGTGACCAGTACGTCCCCTCTCCGATGATCAGGTGGTCGCAGACGTCGACCCCCAGCAGGTCGCCCGCGGTGATCAGCCGGTTCCACAACATCAGATCATCGGCGCTGGGGATGGCAACCCCGGAGGGGTGATTGTGCGCAGTGATGATCCCCGAGGCATTGGCGAGTAGCGCGGCTTTGAAGACCTCGCGCGGATGCACAATGCAGGTATCGAGACTCCCCCTGCCTACGGTCTGGATCGCTATGAGCTGGTGCTTGGTGTCCAAAAATGCCACTTCAAAGACCTCAACCGATTCGAACTGCAGGCGGGGCGCGAACAGCGCGCACGCGGCACGCGCGGTGCTGAGCACGAGGCGGCCGGCGGGAGACCCCGACCCGCCAGCGGAGGCGGGGACGGGGTGGTAGCTGATCCGGAGTTCCCGTACGCGGTAGTCAGAAGCGGATACCATCGGCGGGCCTCCTGTCCTGGCGGAGCTGGTCGTACTGGTTGGGCAGGCTGGGCAGCGGTAGGGCGTCCGGGCTGCCCGGGTGGCTGGGTGGCGGCGGGTGCAGCGGTGCAGGTCGGCCGCCTTGCGTCCCGGGCTGGGGATGGCTCGTGCGGGCGGCTGGCTGGTCGCCCTGGGCGCGGCGCGCGTCGTCCTGGCGTCTCCAGGTCAGTACCAGGTCGATGCTCCTCCTGGCGGCGCTCAAGACTTCCACGGTATGCAGCTGGGCGGAGTCGAGGCGGGAGGCGCGGCCCTCGTCGTCCTGCAGCTGGGCGGCGGCGAGCTGGGCGGCCGTGTCGGCCTGGCTCAGCTGCTCGTCAGTGAGGGTGGCGGTGCAGTCGGTGGCCAGAAGATGCCGAAGTACGCGCGCGGCGTACTCCGGCAGCGTCTCGCCTGCCTGTTGCGCGGTGCAGGTCGGCAGGGGTGGGAACATGGCTACACCGTGACCAGGGCGGCGCCACGTTTGAGGACCAGGGCGGCGAGCTGATCCAGGACGAGGCGATCGTCCTGGTACCCGCTCTCCTGGCTGTTGCGGGTGAGACCTTGCGCGATGCCCCAGAAGCTGCGCGGGCTGGCGGCCTCCTTCTGCTCGGTCGTCGCGTACGCCTCCTCGGCCTGCTGTTTGGTTGCGCCCATCTTCTTGAGTTCATCGATCACGGCCTCGCGGGTGTGCGCGATTTCGTGGTCGATCAGCCCGCGCACGATCGCCTCGTCACTGGCGGCCGTGCGGTTGGTAAACTTCCACGCCAGATCCTGCAGTTCGCGCATTGTGTCGCGGGTGATCTTCGTGCCGACATGCCTGCGTCTGAACTGGCGATCCATGATCGCGCCCCAGAGCATGTGATTGCCGCAGATGTAGCGAAACAGAATGCTTTCGATCGTGATGCTGCAGTGGCCTACCTCGCTGTTCCGGAGCATCAAGCCGCGGTACATGCCATTCGAAGGGCCTCCGCCGATCGGCTGGTTGACGGTGGCGCCCCCTGCAAGGGAAGGGTCCGTCACGATCGATCCGCCATTCACCACGATCACGAATGAGTCTCGATCGCCACGGTACGCGCCGGCTGGGGTGCCGTCCCACGTGGGCGGGGTGATCCAGCGGCTGTCTGTGTCCATGAAGCGGCGCGACAGTTCGCCGTAAAGGCTCGCATCCCAGACTCGGCCGTAGGTGTCGGAGGTGGCTGCGCGGATCGTGGGGGTGCCTCCGTTGGCGCGTACCAGGAGGTTCGCCGCGGTGCCGGCGGGGCTCTCCTGCAGGCCGTGATTGATATTCCGGGCGGCGAGCTCGGGCGGGAGGGTGCGCAGGTAGCTGGCGGGCGCGCCGATGGTCCGGGCCAGCTGACCGAAGGCGTAGTGGGTGAGCTGGGCGCGGCCGTTGGGGGACTCGAGGCGGAGTACGTCGCGCATGATCGTCGCGGTCTGCCCTTCGAATCCTGGCCGGCGGTCGGGCTGCTCGGTGTGCGTACGCTCGGTGACGGCCTTCAAGTCCTTCAGGTTGTACGTGCGCTCGGCGCTGTGGTCCTTGTCGTACTGGGCAGCTGCGACCAGGGCGGCGACTGAGGCGAACCGCTCATCGGCGGGGCGCTTGTAGTACTCGGATTGTGCGGTTGCGATGTTGGTCTCTCTCATTGGTCGATCTCCTGCCGGGCCTCGGTGGTCTCCTCTGGTCGAGGTGTGCCGGCGTCGGTCGGCGTGGGTGTACTGGTCGACGGTGCCGGGCCGTAGACCGCTCGAATGATGGCATCGGCGATGGTCTGCGCTAGCAGCGGTGCGAGCGCGTACAGCTGCTGACCATACACGCGATCGGTGCGGTCGAGTACTGGTGAGGTGTGCTGGTCGGTGTGCCGTGGTCGCATAGCGGCCTCTAATCTAGTGCATCGCGAATCGCGTGTCAACTTGTCGCGTGACTGCTGCTCGCGGTGGCGCGATGTAACCACTAGCGCGTACTGGGTAAGCCCTCCGCGCACGAATCGCGCGATTCCCTTGCATTCCCTGTCGGTGTGTGCTAGGCGGTCAATTGTCCGCGCGGGTGCCCCCCGGCCTGGGTCCCCGTGCGCGCTTGGGTTCACAGAAATTTTTCAATCCGCGTCGACTCGTTTGTGTTACCGTCCGCTCTATCGCGATGCAGCAGCCTGCGGTGCCTGCGGCGCCATCTCCGCTGCCGCACCTTGAGCGGAAGTGGTCGGTCGTCATCGGCACGGTCGACAGGACGCCAGGTCCGAATTACCTCGGCGCGACCCTCCAGAGCCTGCGGCGCTCGGTCGCACATCTGGATGTCCAGGTGGTCGACGGGGGCTCGCCCGACCCGACAGGATTCGCGAAGCGTGAGCACGTCTGGTGTAACGGGGTCACCTTCCACCCGAGCCTGCGGCGCCTCACCCGGAATGAGAATGGGGTGCGGTGCCTGGAGGTGGCGCTCGCGCGGGCCGCCGACTATGTGCTGTTCCTGGAGGACGACCTCGAGGTGTGCCACGACCTCCTCGCGTCGGTGGATCGCTGGATCGAGGGGAGGCCTGCGGCGCAGGGGCCGGTGCTCTATAGCGTCTATTGTCCGTTCGGGCGCGCATCGCAGGAGGGACAGGAGGGGGCCTGGCGGTATCCCCGCCATCTGTTCAACGGGTGTCAGGCGTTTGCGCTCCGCTCAGAGGATGCCAGCGGAGCCCTGGACTACCTCCGCAAGGCCCTGCCAGGCTGGGGCTCTCCGGGGGGCTTCGATCGGCTCCTCTCCGCGTGGCTGCGCCACTGCGACGGGCAGATTCTGGCGAGTGTCCCCAGCTTCGTCCAGCATGTCGGCTACCAGACGGCAATGGGGTATCCGCACTGGCACCAGAGCCCCACGTGGCCCGGCGCGGACTGGTCCTATCCGCGGGGGCTTGACAGATAGGCCCGCGACGCATAAGGCTCTACTTCCTCCGGAGGGTCGAATGGATATTGGGCTGGCGGTGGCGGCGCTCAAAGACGGGGCATGCGTGCGGCGGGCGGGCTGGAATGGCAAGGGGATGTGGCTGGCCTACTCCCCCGGGACCAAGCGGGTGCCGGCGGCGCAGTTCTGGGCGGCCCCGAACATGGCGTACGCGATTGCCCAAGGGGGTCACGCTGAGGTGCTACCCTGCCTCACGATGAAGACCGCCACCGGGGAGATTCTCATGGGGTGGCTCGCCTCCCAGACCGATCTCCTGGCCACCGACTGGGAAATCGTCACATGAATCCTGCCGTGACGATCCGGGATGGGGATCGCACGCCCCTGGCCCGCTGGACCGTCCAGCAGATCCTCTATCAGGGGGTGGATTGGTGGTGGTGGACGCTCGCGTGGAAGGGGACCTCCTAAGATGGCCAAACTGTTCGGGCTGCGGCGCTTTGTGGGGGCAGGCCTCCTCCTCCGGGAGCTACGAGGCCTCAGGAAGGCAGCGGAGCGGATTGCGGTGGCGATGGAGCTCAGGAATGCGCACGAATTTCCTCAGGTCATTCCCGCGCCTGACGATCGCCAGACCGAGGTGACCTACGTCGATGCGGAGCACCAGGCCACCCTGATGGAGATCGAGATGCGCCTGACCGCCGCCAAGGGGATTCCCCCGACCGAGGATGAGATCCTGGCGATGTGGGAGATCGAACACCAGCCTCCGGCGGATCAGGAGGAGGTGCCGCGTGCCTAAAGGGCCTGCGGCGCTTGAGAAGAAGGCGACCTTCTACACCCCCACGGTCATTAGTGAGCTGGCCAAGATTGAGGGGGATCTCGGCGGGCGAGCGGAGCTGGTCGGGATGCTGACGCTGGCGCCCCTGACCCCTGACCTGCGGTACGTCCTGGGCATGCTTGGAGATCCGGCGCAGAAGGGGGCCTCTCTCGCCGAGATCTGTGCGCGGGGCAATATTTTACCCGGCGACTTGCTGCGGCACCTCGCCTCGGCGGTCATGCTCAAGGGGAAATTGAAGGCGAGTCAGAAGATCGCCGACGGCATCACCGCGGTGACGGCGGATATCATGCGCAGGGCGGCCCCCTACGAAGCGCCGTGTAATGGGGGCTGTCAGGGTATCGGCACGATCACCGCCGACCCGACGCCGGCAGCCCCAAACCCCACCCCGCAGCCCTGTGAGGTCTGCCAGGGGACCGGCCGCCTTGTGTATAGTCCGGATCTCGAGCGACAGAAGCTGGCGATCGACATGGCCCAATTGCTGCCCAAGGGGGGGATCCAGATCGGCCTGAACCAGGTCACGCATAATAATAATCATCATAATTCCAACGGCGGTGGCGGTGCGTTTGAGCGGTTTCAGGAGGCGACCGATCGCGTGCTCTACGGATCCGGTGAGGCGCCCCTCGAGGGAGAGCTAACTGAGGAGACTCCGGATGTTGCTGAGTGAGGTGTCTATTCCGGCGCTAACCGTGATCATCACTGGTGTCGTGACCATCATCGGTGCCGTCTCTGCAGGGGTGGTCGTCGTGATCAAGGCCCTGCGCGAGCGGGATGCGGTCCTGCACGATGTAGGCGTGTCCGTCGCCAAGATCGAGGGGCACGTGAACAGCGAGAAGACCGCCGCGGAGGAGCGGGCGAAGGCCAAGGATCGCGAGATCGAGCTGCTCCGCGAGATGCTGAACCAGCAGAAGACGACGGCGGCGCTGCTGGCACAGGCGCAGGCGTCACGCACGCGCGAGGGGGGACCATCGGCGCTCCCGATTCCAGGGACGACCTGATGCCCCTCTACTACTCGGACGATCGGAAGCTGCTGTTCGCGATCGACGACCACAACGACACACAAAATGGCATTCCGCAGTCAGTCGTGTATGGGCCGAACGGGCCGGTCTGGTCACGCCACGGGTCCGGGGTCGACGACGACCCGCCTCCACCGCCTCCTGCCTCCGGCGGGGACCTCCCGGTGGGCATCCCCCCACGGCGCGGCCCCTTTACCTTGGAGGGGTACCCCACACGCCTGATCCGCCTCACCGACGAGACGGATGGCCCGGTGCGGCCGCTGGGCATGGCGTACTATCCGATCATCAACAACCACGCCGGCCGCGCCGAGCTGCAGGTGCTCGCGAGCCTCAACGACCGACTCACCCTCTTTACGGTGTACAAGGCCTCTGGGGCGGTGGTGAAGGGGGATCCGCTCCCCCTCAACCCCAACACCGGGGAGTACTGCTACTGGAGTCATGACGATCCCGATAGCGTCTACCTGTTGGAGGGTCGTCACCTGCTCCGCTACTCCCTGTTGAGCGGAACGCAGGTCGAGGTCAGCGCCCCCGCTCCCATCACCCACCCCCACTCGAGCGCCGACGGGCAGGTGCATTCCTTCGAGATGGACGGGCAGGCGGCCGTCTATCGACAGGGGCGGATCACCCAGTACCCCACCCCTGGGGTCTTCGACGAATGTCAAGTTGACAAGAGCGGCCGCTGGTTGGGGGTGAGGTACACCGTCCAGCGCAACGGCCAGGGGCACCTCGATAACGACATTGTGGATCTCACGACCGGGCAGCGGTGGACGATCCTCGACGAAGACGGCGCTATGGGCCACTGGGATCTGGGGTTCGGCTACGGGGTTGGCGAGGATGATCAGGCCCAGCCCGGCGGGGTCATGCGCCTCTGGATCTTCACCCCGACAGGCCCTCAGGATGGGGGGCCGGTCTACGACTGGGGCGGCTGGCAATCAATGACCCGGTATGTATCGCATTGCAACGCTAGGCCTGCGGCGCCTCACGGCCAGCGGGTCCTCTTTAGTTCCGCCACCCTCGGCCTGGTGATCAAGACGATCGGCCAGGATGACGCGCAGGCGATTGCCCCGAGTCTGTTCCCGGGTGGGGAGGCGTACTGGCGTCAGACCCGCGCGACCCTCGACCCGACGGGCCACTATGGCGCCTGGACCGGGCTCGAGCGCGGGGACCTCTTCCTCGCCGAAACCCCCTAGCGCCATGTACCATCCAGCCATCGTGGCGGCCCAGCAGGAGCGCCTGGAAGCCCAGTTCGGCCTCCAGCTGCAGCGATTGCCTGCGGCGCACTGCCACGCGATGCGCAACGCCCTGGATACGATCTACGACCTGGAGACACGCGAGCCCACGCGCCCCTTCAGCCAGGACGAAGAGGCGTTCATCCTGAATGAACAATTGTTGGTCAAAATCGACTACCGGTACGCGGCCGAACGCTACATCTGGATCAACTACGCGGGCCAAAGTCTGCGCCCCATGTACCCCCTCTGGGAAAGCCAGGAACTGATCCTGCAGGAACTCGCGCGGGTCGAGCATGACCACTGGGTTACCGGACACCCGGACGGCCTCCTGTTCAACATCCTCAAGGGGCGGCAACTGGGGGCCTCCACCCTTGTTCAGTCACTCCTGGCACATCGGGTGCTGACGCATGGTCAGGTCCGCACCCTCGTGGCGAGCGACGTGCCGCAGAACTCCGGGTCTGAAGGTCTCTTCGGGATGCTCGAATTGGTCGTCGAGAAGTGGCCCTGGTGGCTCAAGCCCAAGGAGCTCTACCACACGAAGAACCGCCACATCATGTGGAAGAACGGTTCACGGGTCATTGTGGAATCGGGGAAATCGATGAAAGGGGGCCTGCAGGAGGAGGGCGGCGAGAAGGGGCAACTCGGTCGGTCCAAGACCTACTCCGCGGTCCACCTCTCCGAGATCACCACCTGGGAGCGCCCCGAACAGATCAACTCGAGCCTCTTACCTGCGGTGCCGATTACCCCCCGGACCCTCATGGGGCGTGAGTCCACCGCGATGGGCAGGAATAATTATTGGCATCAGGAATGGAAGAAGGCCGGGGCGGGGATCGACCCCAGGTTTTTCAACATCTTCATTCCCTTCTATGCCGAGAAGACGAAATACTGGCTCCCCTGCCCTCCGGGGTGGAGCCCCAGCGACGATACCCTCGCCTTTGCGCGGCGGGCGACCGAACAAGGTCCTCAGTACATGCACCGGGCGGTCCAGCTGACACGCGAGCAGCTCTATTGGTACGAGGTCATGAAGGCCGCCGCCGTGCATGACGACGAGCTCTACCGGTTCCTGAGTGAGTACCCCTCAGAGCCGGAGGAGGCCTTCCAGAACTCAGGACGTTCCATCTTCAGCGTGGCGACGATGGACCGGCTGGAGAAGCAGGGCCGGCCGCTCGTCGACCTCTGGACGGTCGCCCCCAGGGCGGAACTCATCGCCGATCGCGAAGCCTCCCTCGCGGAGTACAAGGAATCACAGGCCCAGCTGGTCGCACTGGGGGTGAAGCAGCGGCTGCGGCATGCCTCGACGACCCTGGACACCAACGACCCGACCACCCTGCAGGAAGAGACCGTCGCGACCACCGAGATTGAACCGGAGCCGGCGGCATGATC
>Ga0137314_1000094_pt1 | contig 30474 bp, 20 predicted proteins | sample EasRivERMZT199_2_FD_102289 | JGI IMG/M metagenome (GOLD analysis project Ga0137314, IMG submission 102289) | Soil microbial communities from meander-bound floodplain in the East River, Colorado, USA - East River MetaG ERMZT199_2 | ecosystem: Environmental > Terrestrial > Soil > Floodplain ... | reverse complement strand
CTGCGTTATCTGAAGACGAAGTTCCCCGCGGCTCCGGCGTGGCAGGTCAGCGCCGTGGGGCGCAAGGACTTCGTCACCCCTGAGGGGATCCGCGTGGCGCCTGCTCCGGCGCTGCTGTCGCAGCTGGTCTGAGGGAGTCGAGCAGCCCGACGTCAGGCGATCCAGACGGTCTTGACGTTGACGAACTCGAGCAGCCCCTCGCGCCCCAGCTCGCGGCCGAAGCCCGAGTCCTTCACACCGCCGAACGGGAGGCGCGGGTCGGACTTCACCAGGCCGTTCACGAAGACCGAGCCGGTGTCGATCCTGGGGATCAGGCGCTCGGCGCGCGCGCGGTCCGCGGTCCAGAGGCTCGCCCCCAGGCCGTAGCTGCTCGCGTTGGCGACGGCGAGGGCTTCCTCTTCGTTCGCGACGGAGACGAGGCTCGCCGCGGGGCCGAAGAGCTCCTCGTCGGCGGCGGGGGTGCCGGGGCGGGCGCCCGTGAGCACCGTGGCCGGGTAGAAGAAGCCCGGTGTCGCCGGGGTCCGCCCGCCGAGGATCGCTTCCGCGCCCCCGGCAACCGAACGCTCCACCTGCGAGGCGAGCTGATCGCGCAGATCGAGGCGCGCCAGGGGGCCCAGCGTCGTCTTCGGGTCGTGCGGGTCGCCCTGCACGCGCGCCCGCATCCCATCCACGAACGCGTCGCGGAAGCGCGCGAAGACGGGACGCTCCACGAGGAACCGCTTGGCCGCGATGCAGCTCTGGCCGGCGTTGAGGCAGCGCGCGGTGACGCCCACCTCGGCGGCCCGGTCCACGTCGGCGTCGGCCAGGACGATGAAGGCGTCGCTGCCTCCCAGCTCCATCACCATCGTCTTGAGATGGCGCCCCGCGACTGCCGCCACCTCGCGGCCGGCGCGCGTGCTCCCCGTCAGCGTCACGCCCCTCACGCGCGCGTCGGCGATGACGCGCGCCGCCTGCTCGTTGGTCAGGAAGAGATTCTGCACGACGCCGGCGGGGAACCCGGCCTCGGCCATGAGCTTCTCGATCGCCAGCGCGCACCCCGGCGTGTTGGGCGCGTGCTTGAGGAGCACGACATTGCCCACCATCAGCGAGGGGGCGGCGAAGCGGAAGAACTGCCAGTAGGGAAAGTTCCAGGGCATGATCGCCAGGAGGGGGCCGAGAGGGTCGTGCCGTACGAAGGCTGCCGAGCCGTCCGACTCACGCGGCTGCGCCGCAAGCAGAGTCGCTGCGTTGTCGGCGTACCAGCGGCAGGCCCAGGCGCACTTCTTCGCCTCGGCGTCCCCTTGCGCCACGGGCTTGCCCATCTCGATCGCCATGAGGGCACCGTGAGCGGCCGCCCCCGCTTCGAGCAGATCTGCCGCCACACGCAGGTATGCGGCGCGGCGCTCCATCGGCGTCTCGCGCCATGCCGCGAAGGCGCCCGCGGCGCGCGCGAGGGCGGCTTCGATCGCCGTGTCGGCGGCGATCGGGTAGCTCTCGACGAGCTCGCCGTCGGCGGGGTTGAGGGTGCGGTAGAGGGGAGGCTGGGTCATCGCCGACGGCCCCCGTCGGCGGGGTTGAGCATGCGGTAGAGCACGATCTCGGTCATCGGCCTGGTTACGCGACGGAGCGGACGGCGCGCTCGAGGATCGCAAGCCCCCGCTCGAGGTCTTCCTCGGGGATGTTCAGCGGCATCAGCGTGCGCAGCACGGTGCCGCTGGCGGTCATGATCAGCAGCCCCTCGGCGTGGCAGCGCGTGACGATGGTCCTGGCGCGTTCGGCATCGGGGGCTCCGGTCTTCGGATCGACGATCTCCAGCCCGCACATCGCCCCGAGCCCGCGCGCATCGCCGGCCACGCCGCCGGCGGCCGCGAGCGCCGTAAAGACGCTCATGACGCGCGCGCCGATCATCCGGGCGCGTGCGGGGAGATCCTCCTCCTCCATGACGTCGAGCACCGCGTTACCGGCCGCGCACGCGACCGGGTTGCCGCCGAAGGTCCCGCCGATGCCGCCGACGTGCGGCGCGTCGAGGATCTCGGAACGGGCCGAGATGCCGGACAGCGGCATCCCGCCGCCGATCGATTTTGCATAGATCATGATGTCGGGCTGCAGATCGAAGTGCTCGCTCGCGAAGAGATGTCCGCAGCGGCCGAACCCGGTCTGCACCTCATCGGCGATGAGCAGGATCCCGGACTCACGGCAGGCATCCACAAGGGCGCGCGCCGCCTCCAGGTGCAGCGGCAGGAACCCTCCCTCCCCGAGCACCGGCTCGAGGACGATGCAGGCGATGGACGCTTTGTCAACGTGATACGCGAAGAGACGATCGAGCGCCTCGCGGCACGCGGCGCTCACCTCGGAATCGGCGCGCGCCGCGCCTCTGTTGCGGCCGAAGAACGGCTGGTACGGGAGACGATGAACTTCAGGGGCGAAGGGGCCGAAGCCGGCGGTGTAGGGATGCACCTTGCCGGTGAGCGACATCGCCATCAGCGTGCGCCCGTGGAAGCTGCGCTCGAAGGCCACCACGCCGTCGCGTCGCGTGACGTAGCGGGCCACCTTCACGGCATTCTCCACCGCCTCGGCGCCGCTGTTGAAGAAGCAGGACATGACGGAGCCGGATGCCGTAGCTATGGGTGCCAGCGCGTTGAGGCGCTCCGCCAGGGTGAGGTAGCTGTCGTACATCGCCACGTGCCACGACGTGTGCATGAAGCGATCGATCTGCTCGCGCACGGCGCGCACGACCTTCGGATGGTTGTGGCCGACGTTCAGCGCCCCGATCCCCCCGCAGAAGTCGATGTACTGGTTGCCGTCGGCGTCCCAGAGCCGGCTCCCCTCGGCGCGGGTCACGAAGATCGGCGCGACATGAAAGGGGCCTCGCGGCACGGCGCGCTGGCGCCTTTCGAGAAGGGTGGCGTTGTCTATCACGTTGCGGGTCATTGGGTTAGGCCTCGTCTCGGGGAAGGGAAGGGTCGTGTATCCACGCCAGAATAGCAGAAGCCCGCGGTCGCGCGCGCCGTCCGGGAGGCAGGGAGGATGGTGGTAGAATCAGCACCTCTCAATCATCGACGGGGTAATGCGGATGGACGACAGCGCGGGCGAGCGCGATCGGCTGGAGATCGGCCGCTTCTTCAACGCCACGCAGCAGCGCATGGACACGTGGAGCCATCTGCGCTATCTGACGGAGGCGCTCACCGACCCGGGCGCGGTGCCCGGCGTCACCAGGCGGCTGCGGGAGCAGATCGGCCGCGACCTCGCGTTGCTCGCCCCCATCGAGAGCTACTGGGCCTTCCCGGGTGTGCAGGTCTTCAAGAGGATCGGATCGCTGCTCGAGCGCGGCGACGACGCAGGATTGCAGCGCCTCGTGCTCAGGACCGTCAGGACGCTGGTAGGGGGCACGTACCGCAGGCGCCCCGTCTCGCTGCTGGGGGGGGATGACACCGAGCCGGAGACTGTGGCCAAGCGCCCCTCGGATCTCCCCTCGGAAGAAGAAGCGAAGATCGAGCGTCCGTACTTCGAGGTGCTCATCGTCGATCCGGTGAGCGAGGGGGAGGAGGAGCGCCTGCGCGACGGCCTGCGCGGGATGCGCCGCGCGGAGGATCGCTTCGTCTACGACGTCGTGGTCGTCCCCAGCCTCGAGGACGCCGTCCTCGCCGTGCTCGTGAACCCCACGATCCAGACCTGCGTGATCCATCACGGCTTCCGCAGGGAGTCCGAGAAGGAGCCCGGGCTCGTGCGCCGCTGCCTCGAGCGCATCGACAGGATCGTGGAGGAGGCGGCCGGCGCGGCGGGGAGCGACGAGGACGAGAACCCCAGCGTGCGTCTGGCGCGGATCATCGATGAGCTGCGCCCCGAGATCGACTGCTTCCTCGTCACCGACCTCTCGGTGGAGGCGGTCGCGGGGCACACGCCGCGTAACGTGCGCCGCGTCTTCTACCACACCGAGGACTGGCTCGAGCTGCACCTGAACATCCTGCGCGCCGTCAACGACCGCTACAAGACGCCGTTCTTCACGGCGCTGCGCGACTACAGCGTCCAGCCGACGGGCGTCTTCCACGCCCTGCCGATCTCGCGCGGCAAGTCGATCACCCGCTCGCACTGGATTCAGGACATGGCGCAGTTCTACGGCATGAACATCTTCCTCGCCGAGACCTCCGCCACCAGCGGCGGCCTCGACTCGCTGCTGGATCCCCAGGGGCCCATCAAGCGCGCCCAGGAGCGCGCGGCGCGCGCCTTCGGAGCCCAGCGCACCTACTTCGTCACCAACGGCACCTCCACGGCGAACAAAGTCGTGCTTCAGGGGCTGGTGCAGCCCGGCGACATCGTGCTGGTGGATCGCAACTGCCACAAGTCGCATCACTATGGCCTGGTGCTGACCGGAGCGCAGGTCTGCTATCTCGACTCGTACCCGCTGCACGCCTACGGGCTGTACGGCGCGGTGCCGCTGGCGGAGCTGAAGCGGACGCTTCTGGCCTACCGCGACGCCGGGCTGCTCGACCGCGTGCGGATGCTGCTTCTGACCAACTGCACGTTCGACGGTATCGCCTACAACGTCGAGCGCGTGATGGAAGAGTGCCTGGCGATCAAGCCGGATCTGATCTTCCTGTGGGACGAAGCGTGGTTCGCCTTCGCCTGCTGCTCGCCCATGTACCGCCAGCGCTCCGCGATGGCCGTCGCGCGGCGGCTGCAGCGGCGCTACGCCAGTCCCTCGTACCGCGAGAGGTACGCGGCGCGACGGGAGGCGGCGGCGCAGGGGGGCGCGCCCGACGCGACGGCGCGCCCGATGCCGGATCCCGACCGCGTCCGGATCCGCGTCTACAGCACGCAGTCGACGCACAAGACCCTCACGGCGCTGCGCCAGGGGTCGATGATCCACGTCTACGACCAGGACTTCGCGGGGCAGGCCGAGGAGCCGTTCCAGGAGGCGTTCATGACCCACACCTCCACCTCGCCGAACTACCAGATCGTCGCCTCGCTCGACGTGGGCCGCCGCCAGGTGGAGCTCGAGGGATACGAGCTGGTGCAGAAGCAGACCGAGATGGCGATGGTGCTGCGCGAGCGTGTGGCCAGCCATCCTCTGATCAGCCGCTACTTCCGGTTCCTCACCCAGGAGGATCTGGTTCCGTCGGAGTACCGCCGGACGGCCCCGGCGGAGGGGCACGACAAGGATCGCGGCTACGCGCCGATGATGGAGGCCTGGGCGCGCGACGAGCTGGTGCTGGACCCGTGCCGCCTGACGCTCTTCATCGGCGCCACGGGCATCGACGGGAACACCTTCAAGACCCAGTACCTGATGCAGAAGCACGGCATCCAGATCAACAAGACCTCTCCCAACACCGTGCTCTTCATGACCAACATCGGCACCACGCGCAGCAGCGTGGCCTATCTCATCGACGTTCTGGTGCGGATCGCGCGCGAGTTGCAGGAGACCGAGGAGAACAGCAACCGGGTGGAGAAGGAGCGCCAGCGCCAGCACGTCGAGACGCTGACGAACGGCTACCCACCCCTCCCCGAGTTCAGCGGCTTCCACGAGGTCTTCCGCGGCGCGCCCGATACCGACCTGCCGCACGGCGACATCCGTGCCGCCTACTTCCTGGCGGGGCGCGAAGAGAACTGCGAGCACCTGCGTCTGGAGGAGCTCGACTGCGCGCTCACCTCGGGGCGCTCAATCGTCGCGGCGAAGTTCATCATCCCGTACCCGCCGGGATTCCCTCTGCTGGTCCCCGGCCAGGTGCTGACCCCGGCGATCGCCGCGTTCCTGCGCCGGATCGATGTCCGGGAGATCCACGGCTACGAGCCGGAGATGGGGCTGAGGGTCTTCCGCGACAGCGTCCTCGCCGAGTACCAGCCCGCCCAGGGGCGCAACCGCGTCGCGCCGGCCTCCCGCTGACGGCATGAAGCCTCGCGCCGTCTCCCGGTCCGCCGCGCGGAAGGGCACGGCCCGGCGCCCGCGCCGGCACCCGCGCCTGAGGGGCGTCGCGCTGCGGGAGGTGTCGGACATCCGGCGCTTCTTCCACCGCAACGAGATCTCCATCTATTTCATCAGCGCGACGAACTTCAACCTGCTCGGCATGGACGAGTGGGTGAGGAACTTCAAGCACATCAGCTACATCGACTGCTACGACGGGCGGCATCCCAACGTCTTCGTCCCGCGGGAGATGCCGCACGCCGAGTTCTCCAGCATCGAGGAGATCAACAACTACATGCTGGCGCACCCCGACGTGCGCGCGCACATCGGGAGCCGGGGGCGGGGCGGGGTCGGCGTCTTCCTCATGTTCGACGGGAAGACGGAAGCGCTCGCGCGCGAGGCGGGCTTGAGGATCTGGTTCCCGAAGGCGCGCCTGCGCTCGCGCGTGGACAACAAGATCGAGACGGTGCGGATCGGCAACAAGGCCGGCGTGCCGAGCGTCCCGAACGTCCTGGCGAAGGTGGACAGCTGGGAGACGCTCAGGAAGGTCTCGCGCTCCCTTGGGGAAAAGCTCGTCGTACAGACGGCGTTCGGCGACTCGGGGCACACCACCTTCTTCATCCGCTCGCGTCGGGACTACCAGCGCCACGCCAGCGAGATCGCCGAAGCTCCCGAAGTGAAGATCATGAAGCGCATCAAGTGCCGCCCCGCCGCGATCGAAGCGTGCGCGACGCATCGCGGCACGGTCGTCGGTCCGCTCATGACCGAGCTGGTGGGGTTCAAGCAGCTCACCCCCTACCGCGGCGGCTGGTGCGGCAACGAGATCTTCGCGGGGGCGTTCACGCCGGCCCTGCGCGACAAGGCTTCGCACTACGCCTTCGCCTTCGGCGAGCAGCTCCGCAAAGAGGGCTACCGGGGCTATTTCGAGTTGGACCTCCTGATCGAGGAGGAGACCCACAGGCTCTACCTTGGAGAGCTGAACCCGCGCATCACCGGGGCCAGCTCCATGACCAACCACGCCGCGTTCGCGCACGCCGACTGCCCGCTCTTCCTGTTCCATCTTCTGGAGTTCTCGGGGGTGGACTTCGAGCTGGACGTGGACGCGCTCAACGAGCGGTGGGCCGACCCGCGTTACATCGATTCATGGAGCCAGCTCGTCATCAAGCACACCGATCCCTCCATCGACCGGCTCACCGCGGCGCCCCCGACCGGCATCTACCGCATGGACAGGGACGGAAACGTCAGCTACGACCGGTTCGACTACCACCGCCGCGCCATTCAGGGGGAGCGCGAGGCGTTCTTCCTGCGCATCAGCGGGGCGGGGGACTATCGCTACGAGGGGGCCGACCTCGGCATCCTGGTCACGCGCGGCCGCCTGATGACCGATCGGTTCAAGCTCAATCGCCGCGCCCGCCGCTGGATCAGGGGCATCCGCGCCGCATACTCCGGCGAGCCGCTCTCCTCGTCCTCTTCCGCCCAGCCGGGCGCGTTCAAGCTGCTGTGAACGGCCTCAAAAACCCATAGCATCCTGAGGGCTTCGGCGGTATAAAGAGGTTGGGGTTTGGTACCGGCACGGGGTTCCTGCGACGATGCGCCGCACACTCAACAAATCCGGGGCAGTGTTGTCCCTCCTGCTCGTCGCTTTCGCAGCGCAGGGCGCTCCGCATGTGGCCGATCGACCCGATTCACCGCAGGTCGAGCGCAGTCTTTGCGAGCCCACGAGCAACCCGACCATCATCGACCGGCTAGAGAGCGTCCAGACGGATCACGGGACGGCGGGGTACGTGATCGACGAGCCGGGACACTACGTCCTGGCGAACGATCTCGTCGTTCCGGATAATCTGGACGTGGGAGTCCTGGTCACCGCCGATGAAGTCTTCCTCGGCCTGCGCGGACACACCATCGCGGAGATGCAGGGTGTCGCAGCGGTCATCCATGGGGAAGGGATCCTCAACCTCGCGATATGCGACGGGCGGATCGAGGGGGGGGCGGAAGGCATTACCGTCGTGGGCGACTCCCCCTCCAATCTCGAGATCATGGGGATGCAGATCGACGGCAAGGGAAGGAATCCCGCGTTCAACGGGATCGTCGCGGATCGGATCTGGACTCTCCGGCTGGATGAGAGCCGCATCGTAGCCACCGACACGGGCGTCCGCCTGATCGAAGTGCGTCATGCTTCGATCGTGCGCAATACGATCAAGGCCAAACGAGTCGGCGTGCAACGTGTGCGCAGCGGAGATGTCACCCAGAACGTCATCGAGGCGCCGCTGGCTCTCCAGGCGGACAAGTGCATCATCCGAGGGAACACACTCGCCGGTGTGGCGCTGCTGAACGCGCCGATCGACGGCGAGGAGTGCACCGTCCGTCTGGGCGATGAGAACATCTTCGATGACAACCTCGTTGTGGCCTACAGCGGGGTGGGTCTCTGCGCCTTCAGCAGCAACTTCGTCGCGAACAACAGGTTGAGTCCGTGGCGGACCGCGCCGAAGCACCTCCTGCGGGTCGAGTCCACCGGGAATCTCATCGCTGGCAATCGCTTCGGGGGGGCGCAGGAGAGCTCGATCGAGTTGTCCGGCGACGGGAATCGGCTCATCGGGAACGTCGTCTTTACGGATGGGGTCGGCGTCGGCGTCACGGGTTCGAGCAACCTCATCGAGGACAACGTGATCAAAGGAAAGCAGGCCGTGTGCGGGGTCGATTTCGGCAGCTCCAGCGGCAATGTCCATCGCAACAACACCGGCAAGGGGGCCACCACCTGCGGCCTGCCCAACCTGGCCATCGAGGCAGTCTCCAAGGCGCTCCCCCTCGGGGGCGCCGCAGCGAAGCCGCCGCGTCACAGCCCAAAGAAGCCAAGGAATGGCCCTTCAGGCTTTGACGACGTGATGCTGATATCCGAGCTCGAATACCGGGAGACGAGCCGCGGAAGAGTCGGCCTCCTTATCGATGCTCCGGGACACTATCTCCTCACGCGGAGTCTCACCGCGTTTGAAGTCGAATTCGCCGCGATGATCACGGCGCCGGACGTCATCCTGGATCTCGGTGGACACGCGCTGAAGGCGGATCTTTCGGGCGACGTGGTCGCAATCGTGGACGCCCGGGACGTCACGGTCCGCAACGGCGTTCTCGACAGCGGCAACGGAGATGGTCTGTCCGTGGTCGGTGCTCCGGGAGAGCCTGGATCACGACTGGTCCTGGAGAGGATGCGCGTTCATTCCGGCGGCAGCTGCGCGACGGCGGTCAACATTCGGGATGTGAGTCATGTGACGATCTCCTCGAGCATCCTCGGCTCCAACTACGGTGGCGTCACCATCCGGGGCGCGACCACGGGGAGGATCGCGGACAACATCATCAGCGCAGCCGAGCACGGCCTCGTGCTGACGGGGTTCAATCATGGAGAGGTCATGCGCAATATCCTGATCGGCGGACATGGGGATGAGGCCGCGCGCATCTCCAACGGCGCCGGGAATCTCTTCTCGGGGAACATCATGTCGACAGGCGACGAGAATCCCCTGACGATGAACTCGCTGAACGACGTTGCGGCGAACAACACGATCCTCGGTGGGCAGGGCTCGGTCGTGCTGGTCCGCGGTCAGGGCAACCGGATGGACGACAACCTCATCGTCGGGGGGACATGCGGGATCGAATTCGATGGAATCCTGCACGCCTACCGCAGGAATGTCGTCCTGGGCGTCGACACGGGGGTCTGCGGTCAGCCGGCGATCGATGAAGGGGGGAATATCCTGCCTCCCTGGGGCTGCGGAGACGGCCTGCGGGACGGCGATGAGGTCTGCGACAACGACGACCTGGACGCATCCTGCCAGGATGTCGGCTTCGACGGTGGGATCCTCAGGTGCGCCGCCACCTGCGATGGCTACGATGCGTCGGGGTGCACGACGTGCGGCAATGGGATCCGCGAGGCAGGCGAACAGTGCGAGGGAACAGACCTGGGAGGGGAGACTTGCACGTCGCTCGACTTCTATTCAGGCACCCTCTCATGCAGCGACACTTGCTCCCTTGATACTTCTGCCTGTGCAGGACGATGCGGGGATGGCGTGCTGCAGGCACCGGAGCTCTGCGACGAATGGGACTTCGGGGGGGTCACGTGCGCGTCCCTTGGGCTTGGCTGGGGGACGCTGTTGTGCACTCCCACCTGTGACATGTACGACTACACCTCGTGCTACTGAGGCCGTGACGTCTCCAGGCTCCCGGACAACCGCCAGGCCGGACACTCCACCACCCCTCGGCCGCTGACGCTCCCCCCAGGAAAGAGCCCTTCGCGCCTTGACAACCGCCCTGGGATGCATGATTATTCGCCAAAATGAATTCTTATGCACGCGAGGTGGAGAGTCCTGTGGCCCGGAGGGAAGCGATCGTGTCGCTGGTTTCCGAGATAAGGATCGGCAGCCAGGCGGAGCTGGCGCAGCATCTGCGCCGCCGAGGCTTCCACGCCACGCAGGCGACCATCTCGCGCGACCTGCGCGACCTCGGCATCGGCAAGCGGCCGATCGAGGGGAAGACCTGCTACACGCTGCCGGGTCCCGCTACGGAGGTGCTCGAGACGCGGCGTCAACGGCGAGACCTGGAGGCCTTCGTCCTGAAGGCGCGCGTGGTGGGGAATCAGGTCCTTGTGATGACTCCGTCGGGACGGGCCCAGGGGGTGGCGAGGTCGATCGATCTGATGGCCTGGAGCGAGGTGGCGGGAACGATCGCGGGGGACGACACGGTCCTGGTGATCGCTCCGAACCGAACGCAGGCGAAGCGCTTCGTCGGGAAGCTGGAAGAGATGACGGGGAGGAGCCTCGCGTGAGGGCCGCGCGGAAGTGCGGGCGGCGCGGAAGGCAGCAGGGAAGCCGCGAAACGAGACAGCAGGAGAAGAGAGTCATTCGATGACTACGTCAGGAGAAGCTTTGGCGCGCGCCGGGGGATTCCCGCGACGCACCCGGGACTTCGTGGGGATCGCCGAAGCCGTTGGCATCGGCGTTCTCGGCGCGACGGGCTACGGCGGCGCGGAGCTGATCCGCCTGCTGGCCGGTCATCCGCACGCGCGGCTGCGGGCCGCCTCGTCGCGCCAGAGCGCGGGGCGAAGCCTCGACTCACAGATCCCGTCGCTCGCCGGGTGCGGTCTCATTCTCGACGAGGATCCCCAGGATCCCCAGGCTTGGGTCGATCGCGGTGTCGACGTGATCTTCTCGGCGCTGCCTCACGGCGCGTTCGCCGCCCGTGCGGGGAGGTTCCTCGAGGCGGGGGTGAAGGTCATCGACTTGTCGGGCGACTTCCGCCTGCGCGACGCGGCCGAATACGAGAGGCGTTATCACATGCCGCATCCGGCGCCCGATCTCCTGGAGAGCGCCGTGTACGGCCTGACCGAGTGGCGCGGATTGCACATCGACTGCGCACAGCTCGTGGCCAACCCGGGGTGCTACGCGACGGCGATCCTGATGGCCGTTCTTCCCGCGGTCGAGGCGCGTCTGTGGAATGGGGCGCCGATCGTCGCCAACGCGCTGTCCGGGGTATCGGGGGCCGGCCGGGCGCCGAGCCTCACGACGCACTTCGTGGAGTGTGGCTCGGGCGCGGCTCCCTACCGCGTCGGCGAGGAGCACGCCCACCTGGGGGAGATTCTTCAGATGGTGCGGAGCACGGAACTGCGAAGGACAAGCGCGGGTTCTTCGGCCGCGAACAGCTCCTTCATCTTCAACCCGCACCTCGTCCCCATGAGCCGCGGGATCCTGGCCAGCATCGCGATCCCGCTGGACCGGCGGCAGGAGCCGGACGCTGTCCGCGAGCTCTATCGGCGCAGGTACGAGGAGTGTCCCTTCGTGCGCGTGCTGGACGCGGATGCGCTGCCGGAGACGCGGCACGTCCGCGGGTCCAACCGCTGCGACATCGCCGTCAGGGTCGCGGCCGACGGGACGATGCTGCTGGTCTTCGCCGCGATCGACAACCTCGTGAAGGGAGCGGCCGGCCAGGCGATCCAGAACTGGAACCGCATGCAAGGATGGCCCGAGACGACCGGCCTGCCGTTGGACGGGTTCGGATCGTGACGACATCGCCCGCGCGCCATTCGGGCCGTGGAATCTGGATCGTGAAGATCGGCGGCCGGCTCTGCGAGGACGCGGATCTGCGCGGACGGCTCGCCGCCGCGTGCGCGGCCGCGGAGCACCCGCTGGTGCTGGTTCACGGCGGCGGAGACGCGGTCACGCGGCTGCAGCAGAAGCTCGGGTTCGCGCCGCGCTTCGTCGAAGGGCGGCGCGTGACGACGGACGAAGAGATGGAAGTCGTGGAGATGGTCCTCTCGGGGAGCATGAACAAGATGCTGACGCGTGACCTGATCGCCGCCGGCGTCGTTGCCGCGGGTCTCTCCGGATGCGATGCGGGGCTGATCCGCTGCGTCACCATCGAGGGGCTGGGGCGGGTCGGAGAGCCTGCCAGAGTGGACCCCGCGGTCCTGCATCTGTTGCTCCAGTCCGGTCGCACGCCGGTGGTTTCGCCGGTGTCGCTGGGCCCCGACGGCGGGGCCGTGAACGTGAACGCTGATGAAGCCGCCGCGGCGCTGGCCGTCGCGCTCGGCGCCGAGCGGCTTCTGCTGCTGTCCGACGTCGACGGGGTGATGGTTTCGGAGTCATGGCGTGACGCGATCGCCGCGGAAGACGTCGAGAGTCTTGTGGCCGCCGGCGAGGTGACGCGCGGGATGATCCCGAAGCTGCGCTCGGCCGCGCGGTCGGTGGCCCAGGGTGTGCAGGAGGTGCGCATCGCGGGCTTCGAAGGCGGGCGGCTGGAAGACGTCACCGGCACGCGCGTGCTTGGGAGCGTGGGGGTCGGGGCGGCAGAAGGGGCCGGTGACCGCGCGCGTCACGTGCCGGGGGGCGCCCATGTCTGACAGCAGAAGCGGGCTTGCCGCCATGCGTCCCGCTCCGTCGGGCGCGCCCGACCTGCTCGATCACCTTGACGAGCATGACGAGCAGGGTCTCCTCGCCGGCGTCCTCTACCATCCGCGTCTGGTCCTCGCACGCGGCGAGGGCTCGTACGTCTGGGACGTGGACGGACGTCGCTACCTCGACTTCACGGCGGGGCTCGCCGTCGCGGCGCTGGGTCACGGCCGCGCGGATCTCGCCGACGTCCTGCGCGAGCAGTTCGCGCGTCTGGGGCACTGCTCCAATCTCTACGGGAACGTCCCCGCGCTGGAGCTGGCGCGTCGCTTGACTGAGTCCTCCTTCGCCTCCCGCGTCTGGTACGCCAACAGCGGGGCCGAGGCCAACGAGGCCGCGCTCAAGTTCGCGCGACTTCACGGACGCGCGGCGGGCGGCCCGGGCAAGACGCGGTTCGTGGCGTTCCGCGGCGGATTTCATGGCCGCACGATGGGCGCGCTTGCGGTCACGCACCACCCGGCCTATCGCGAGCCGTTCGGTCCGCTGATTGCAGGCTGCCGCTTCGCGGACTTCAACGACCTCGCATCGGCCGAGCGGGTCATCTCGGACAAGACCGCCGCGGTGATCGTCGAGCCGGTGCAAGGGGAGGGGGGGGGCGTGCCGGCCGACTCCGACTTTCTCGCGGGATTGCGCGCTCTGTGCGATCGCGCCGGTGCTCTTCTGATCTTCGACGAGGTGCAGTGCGGGCTGGGGAGGACAGGGTCGCTCTACGCCTATCAGGCCTACGGCGTCATCCCCGACATCCTGACTCTGGCCAAGCCGCTCGCCGCCGGGCTCCCCCTCGGCGCGACGCTGCTTTCGGATCACGTCGCGAAGCTGCTCAAGCCCGGTCAGCATGGCTCGACCTTCTCGGGGGGGCCCGCGGCGTGCGCGGTGGGCGTGAAGGTCTTCGACGCGATCAGCAGCCCCGAGCTGCTGGCGCGCGTCACGTCGCACGCGGCGCATCTGCGCGCCGGTCTCGAGTCGCTGGCGTCGGCGTCACGACTCCTGTCCGGCGCGCGCGGCATGGGATTGATGCAGGCGGCGGTCGTGGCGCCGCGTTGGCGAAGCTATATCCCGGCGATCATCCAGGGAGCGCGCCAGCGCGGGCTGCTGGTGACGCGCGCCGGAGACGACGCGGTGAGACTGCTTCCCCCACTGACATGTTCGGTGGAGGAAGTGGACGAGGCCCTCGTCATTCTCGGCGAGACCCTGGCAGGAGTGAGCGATGCCCGGACGTCCGGGGCGCTCGGTTCCGGACGGAACTGACGGAGAACGCAGATGACACGGAGCATCCGCAAGGTCGTGCTCGCCTATTCGGGCGGGCTCGACACATCGATCATCATCAACTGGCTGCTGGAGAACTACGGCTGCGAGGTGGTCACCTACACGGGTGACGTCGGGCAGCTCGACGAGCTCTCCGGGCTGGAAGACAAGGCTCTTCGCAGCGGCGCGAGCGATGCGGTGATCGAGGACCTCACCGGGTCCTTCGCGCGCGAGTACGTCTGGCCCGCGCTGCGGGCGGGGGCCGTGTACGAGGGGCGCTACCTGCTGGGAACCGCCCTCGCGCGGCCGGTGCTGGCGATGGGGCAGGTGCGCGCGGCGCGGGCATCGGGGGCCGATGCCGTGGCCCACGGCTGCACGGGGAAGGGGAACGATCAGCTTCGGTTCGAGCTGACCTACCGCGCCCTGGCGCCGGACCTCACGGTGATCGCTCCGTGGCGCGAGTGGGACATCCGCTCGCGCGAGGACGCGCTCGCCTACGCCGAGAAGCACGGCATCCCGGTGCCGGTCTCGCGCGGCGCGCTCTACTCGCGCGATCGCAATCTGCTGCACGTCTCGCACGAGGGAGGGTGCCTCGAGGATCCCTGGTGTCCTCCGCCGCCGGACCTCTACCTGCTCACGCGGGACCCGGCCGACGCTCCCGGTGTCCCGCGCGACGTCGTGATCGGCTTCGAAGAGGGTTTCGCCGTCGCGCTCGATGGCCATCGTCTCGCGCCGCACGACCTGCTGGCCCGGCTCAACACCATCGCCGGGGAGCACGGAGTCGGGCGGATCGACATCGTCGAGAACAGGGTCGTCGGGCTCAAGTCGCGTGGTGTCTACGAGACCCCCGGTGGCACGGTGCTCATGGCCGCGCTGCGCGACCTGGAGGGGATCACCCTTGATGCGCTGTCGCTCGCGGAGCGTCGTCGCGCCGGTGAGGCGTACGCCGAGCTGGTCTACAAGGGGCTCTGGTTCACCCCGGCGCGCGAAGCGCTCGACGCTCTCGTCGGGCGTCTCATGACGCCGGTCACGGGAGAAGTGAAGGTGAGGCTGTTCAAGGGGAACGCTATGGCCGTTGGCCGCAGGTCGTCGCAGTCGCTCTACAGTCACGAGCTCTCCACGTTCGGTGCCGGGCAGGGTTACGACCAGGCCGACGCGGGGGGCTTCATCCGGCTGTTCGGACTGCCGCTCGAAGCGGAGATGCGCCGGCAGGAGCGGCACGTCATCGTCGGGTCGTCGAAGGGGGCGCGGCGCCGGACGGGGGCCGGGCGTTGAAGCCGTTGCGTGCGTTCAGGTTGCGCGAGATCCCAGGGGGCGTGACGGCCCCGCTTGGTTTCTCCGCCGCTGCCGCGCGCGGGAGCATCAAGCCGGGCGCAAGGCGCGACGATCTCGCGCTGGTCTGGTCGGATCGTCCCGCCGTCGCGGCGGGGGTCTTCACCACCAACAAGGTGCAGGCGGCGCCGGTGGTCTGGTCGCGCAAGGTCGTGGCGGGTGGCAGTAAGGTCAGAGGTGTCCTGCTCAACAGCGGCAACGCGAACGCGTGCACCGGACCGGAAGGAGACCGGGCCACGCGCGAGAGCGCCGCGGCGTTGGCGCGTCTTCTCGGAGCGCGGCCGAAGGATCTGCTCGTGGCATCGACCGGCGTCATCGGTGTCCCATTCCCCTCCGGCCGCCTGATCGCCGGGCTGCCGTCTCTGGCCGCCGATCTGGATGGCAACGCGCGAGCCGGCGCACGCGCGGCGCGCGCGATCATGACCACCGACACCGTCCCCAAGCAGCACGCTGTGACGGTGCAATGCGGCGGCCGCGTCTATCGCGTGGGGGGGATGGCCAAGGGGGCGGGAATGATTCATCCCGACATGGCCACGATGCTGGCGGTGATTGCGACCGATGCGCCGCTGACGCGCGCCGCGGCGCGCAGGCTGCTGCGGTCGGCCGCCGATGATTCCTTCAACGCCCTCACGATCGACGGGGACACGAGCACCAACGACTGTGTCTTTCTACTGGCCAACGGGGCCGCGGGGGGGCGCGTTTCCGGCACAGCCGAGGCAGCTATCGGTGCGGCGATGACTGCTGTCAGCAGGGCGCTGGCCGAGGCGATCGCGAGGGACGCCGAAGGGGCCGAAAAGATTCTCGTCGTTCGCGTGACGGGGGCGCGCGGAAACGGGCAGGCGCGCGCCATCGCGCGCACCATCGCGTCGTCGATGCTGGTCAAGACCGCTGTGCACGGCGGCGATCCGAACTGGGGGCGGGTGCTGGCCGCCGCGGGGCGGTCGGGGGCGCGGATCGATCCAAAGAGTCTCGATCTCAGGATCGGCGGACACCTCGTGGCGCGCGGCGGGTGCGCGCACCCGGCGGGCGAACGGGGGGCGGCGCGCCACCTGCGCGGCAGGAAGATCGCGATGGATCTGCGCGTTGGAGACGGTGCGGGCGCATCGACAGCCTTCGGCAGCGATCTGAGCGCCGACTACGTGCGCATCAACGCGCACTACAGGACCTGAGCGGCGATGATGAAGGAAGGCGGCGGTCCTCTCTGGAATGGCGGCTTCGACGAGCCGATGCATCCGGCCCTCAGGAAGATCTCCTGCGGGCTGGGGCCCGATCTCCCTCTCGCCGATGCGGACCTTCTGGCCTCGGCCGCCTGGGCCGCGGCGCTCGGGCGGTGCGGAGCGCTCTCCGAGGCTGACGCCCAGCTGCTCGAGGCCACCCTGCTCGCGATGCGCTCCGATCTTGCGGCCGGCCGGTGGAACCCCTCGGCAGACGACGGCATCGAGGACATCCACACGGCGATCGAGCGCGAAGTGACGCGCCGCGCGGGGGAAGCCGGGCTCAAGCTTCACACGGGGCGGAGCCGCAACGACCAGGTCGCAACAGCGCTCAGGATGGCGCTGCGCGAGCGGATCGACGAGCTGATCGCGGCCTCCCAGGATCTGCAGCGAACCCTGGCGTTGCGCGCGGCGGAGGAGATCGACACGCTGCTTCCGGCGTTCACGCACATGCAGCCCGCGCAGCCGGTGCGCCTGGCTCACTGGCTTCTCTCTCATGTCTGGCCGCTGGCGCGCGACACGCAGCGCCTGCGCGAGGTGCGCCTGCGCGCCGACGTGCTCCCCCTGGGGAGCGGCGCCGCGACGGGCGCGGCGTGGCCCGTGGACCGGGAGTTCCTCGCGTCGCGGCTCGATTTCGCCGCGGTGTCCCAGAACAGTCTCGACGCCGTGGGGGATCGCGATGTCGCGATCGAGGCGGTTTTTGCGTGCGGCATGATCGGGCAGCATCTCTCCAGGCTCGCCGAGGAGCTCGTCGTCTGGTCGAGCGCGGCGTTTCAATTCGTGCGCTGGCCCGATGCCCTGGCCACAGGCTCGAGCCTGATGCCCAACAAGAAGAACCCGGATCTCGCGGAGCTGGTCCGCGGCCGCGGTGCCGCGGCGATCGGGGATCTCGTCGCGCTGCTCGCGCTCGTCCGCTCGCTGCCGGCGGGCTACCAGCGCGACCTTCAGGAGAGCAAGACCCCCGCGTGGCGCACCACGGAGGCGACCCGCGACAGCCTCGAGGCGATGACCGCGGCGATCGCCGGAATTCGATTCGATCGCGAGAGGATGCTGACGGCGCTGACAGACGACCTGCTCGCCACGGAGGCGGCCGACGCGCTGGTGGCGCGCGGCATCCCGTTCCGGTCGGCGCACGCCGCGGTGGCCCGCGCCGTCGTCCTTGCCAGGCAGCGTGGCATCGCGCTCCGATCCATCCCGGCGAACGACCTCCCCGCGCCGCTCGAGGCGCGCGACCTCGAAGGGCTCGATTTCGAGACGGCCGTGGAGCGACGGACGGTCATCGGGGGGACGGCGCGCGCCAGCGTGCGCGCGCAGCTTCAGAGGGTGAGAGCCCTCCTCGCGGTGGAATGATGAGCGTCACTGCCGCGGCCGCGGCGCGCATCCGCCGCGCGCGTCTCTCCGATGTCGATGCGCTCGCGCGGTTCATCTCCGCCTGGACGACCGATGGGACGCTCCTGCCGCGCACGCGCGATGATCTGGTCCGGCATCTGGGCGATTTCCGCGTCGCCCTCGATGATGGCGTCATCGTCGGGTGCGGCGCCCTTCAGCCCGTGGACGCTGCGCTGGCGGAGATCCGCACGGTGGCGGTGGAGCCTGCCTGTCGCGGCGCCGGGATCGGGGGTCGCATCGTGCGCGCCCTGATGCGCGACGCGCGGCGGGCCGGGATCGAACGGGTCTTCTGCCTCACGCGCCGAAGGTCGTTCTTCGCGCGGCTGGGCTTCCACGAGGTCCCGCGCGAGGTCTTCCCGCACAAGATCTGGAACGATTGCCTGGCCTGCCCCCGGCTGTCTTCCTGTGACGAGGTCGCGATGCTGCGCCGCCTCCCGCATGCCGCCAGAAAGCGTGCCGTCCTCGGCGGCGAAGGTCCCCGAAGGCCAATGTCCCTCGGCCACGTCTCCACCGCCTGACGGCCCGCCTCCCCGGGGCTCGCGACGTCACCGGGGGGGCATGGAAACCCCCCCTCGGCTCGTGGGATCATCCTGGCTCATGACTTCACTCTCGGGCCTTGGGTTCCTCTTCCGCGTCCCCGTCGCAGCGCTCTGCTGCGCCGCGATGGCCGCATCGGCCGCGCTGGCGCAGGTGCCGCCGGCCGCGGCGGCGCAGGCGGCCCAGTCCGCAACCGCCGGCGAGCCCGCCGCCGAGCCTCCTGCCGAGCAGGCCCCGCCCCCGATCACGGCGATCCCGGAGCAGGACATCCCGGCGCGCGCCGAGTCGCTGATGAGCCACCTGCGGGTCCTGCGCGGCCGGCTGGCCTCCACGGGAGACTTGCTGCGGGTCGCCGCGGAGTTCTCCACCTTCGAGAAGAAGCTCCTGGCTCAGGCATCGGAGCTCGCGGAGAAAACGCAGCAGGAGCTTCCCTTGCGGGAGTTGGAGGAGCGCGCGGTCCATTGGGCGCGCAACGCTGCGATGCTGGAGCGGTGGTCGGTTCCGGTCCGGCGCAGGGTCGAGGAGCTGCTGCGCATCCAGTCCGATCTCGCGGCCACGCGCGCGACGTGGGAGGAGACGGCACGAAGCCTCTCGTCGAAGGAAATCTTCCCGGCGCTGAAAGATCGCATCGAGGGGTCGCTGGACGCCATCGAGGAGGTGGAGACGCCCCTGGGGAAACAGCTCCAGAGTGCGTTGACCCTCCAGAACCTCCTCGCGACCAACGCGTCCGAGATTGAGGAGATCCGGGCGGAGCTTGCGGCGAGCACCGCGGAGGCAACGCGCCGGCTCGTCCGTATCGAGATGCCCCCCTTGTGGGAGTTGGAACGCCCTCAGGGGGAGCCGATCATCGGCAACATTCGCCAGACGTTCACGGTCCGCCTCGAGGAGGCCGTGGAGTATGTCGTCGAGAGGCGCGCCGTCATCCTGTTCCATGGGGCGTCGCTGATCGTCCTGCTGGTGATCCTCCTGATCCTGCGGCGCAGGCCGATCGACCCCATGGCGGCGGACCCGGGGCTGAAGGTCGCATCCCACATCCTCGGGCGTCCTTATTCCGCCGCCCTGGCGATCGGACTCCTGCCGTTCGCTCTGCTCTATCCCAACGCCCCCACGATGTTCATCGAGGTCTTCCTGTTCCTGACCCTCCTTCCTTTCCTGCGCCTCCTGCCGGGAATGATCCCGGCGCAGGTCAAACGGCCCTTCCTGGGGCTGGCCCTGCTCTTCGTCCTCTTCCGGTTCGAGCGGATCAGCCTCGGCGCCTCGTTCCTGTACCGGCTCCTCCTCCTGTCCGTCTCGATCGCGGCGCTGATCGTCATCGTTCTCTGGCGACGCTCGCAGGCGCGCGTCACCGCAACCACCGGGTCCATCGGACGGGTCCGGAGAGCGGGCTCGCTCGTGAGCCTGATCCTGATGAGCGTTGCCGTGGCGGCCAACATCGTGGGCGCGGTCTCGCTTTCCTCGCTGCTGGCGAACGGGACGATCGTCGCCCTCTACCTGGTGGCAGTGCTGTTCGCGGCCGGGCGCGCGCTCGACGCGGTCCTCGCCGCCGCGGGGCAGACGAGCGCGGGGCGCTCCCTGGTGTTCCTGCGCCACCACGAAGGGGCGGTCTCGCTCTGGCGCGAGCGCGCCATCCAGTATGTCCTCCTCGCCATCTGGATCCGGGCCGTGCTGGTCATCTTCCGGTTGTGGGAGCCGATCAAGGCGGGGACGCTGGCCGCGCTGGAACGCCAATGGACGCTCGGGTCGCTGGAGTTCACCCTCGGCGGCATCCTGACTTTCTGCCTGGTGATCGCCGCGGCGGTCGTGATCTCCCGGCTGACGCGCTTCGTGGTGGAGGAGGACGTCCTGCCGCGCATGGACCTGCCGCGTGGCGTCGCCGGCACGATCTCGATGCTGATCTCGTACACCATCATCGGCATCGGGATCCTCACGGCGGTCTCGGCCGCGGGGCTCGAGCTGGGGCGCATCACGCTGATCGCGGGAGCGCTCAGCCTCGGGATCGGCTTCGGCCTCCAGGGGCTGGTGAACAACTTCGTCTCGGGGCTGATCCTGATCTTCGAGCGCCCCTTCAGCATCGGCGACACGGTCGAGTTCGGAAAAGTGAGCGGCGTGGTCCGCAGCATCGGCATCCGGGCGTGCGTGGTGCGCACGTTCGACGGTGCGGAGATGATCGTGCCCAACGGGAGCCTGCTGTCGGGGGAGGTGATCAACTGGACTCTCTCGGACCGGCAGCGGCGCTTCGAGCTGAAGGTCGGCGTCGCGTACGGCACCGATCCGGTGCGCGTCATCGATCTGCTGGTGGGCGCGGCGGCCAAACTGAAAGGAGTCTCGGAGTACCCGGCACCCAAGGCGCTCTTCGTGGGTTTCGGCGAGAGCACGCTGGACTTCGCCGTGCGTGCCTGGACGCGCGGCGATACCGAATGGCCGGAAGTCAGCAGCGAACTGGCGGTCGCCGTGAACCGCGCCCTGGGGGAGGCGGGGATCGCGATCCCCTTCCCGCAGCGCGACATCAATCTGCGCCGGGGCGGAAACGCGCCGCCTGCGGCGCCCCGGAGCTGAACCCCGGGCATCCCGCGGGCAGGAATCAGAAGGTGAAGAGCGCGCCGATCTCGAAGCGTCTTCCGAAGTCGCGCTCGCCGATCAAAGCCACCGCCCCCGGCGCGGCGCTCTCGATCACAAGGTCGTCATCGTTCAGCATGTTCTCGACCAGCAGGAACCCTCCCGCGGAGACACGCCCCATGGTGAAGCTCTTCTCGAGGCGGCCGTCGAGGCGCCACGCCTCGTCGTTGCGCTGGTCGTTGAGCCCTCCCGTGGGGAGAATCGTCCTTGCCTGGGCGTTCGCCGCGCTGTCGAGATCGGCCGTCGTCTCGAAGATCGAATACGGCGTTCCCGTGGCCCAGGTGAGAATACCCGCCAGCACGACGCCATGAGTCAGGTGGGCGGCGGCCTGGAGCTTCAAGACGTGCCGCTGGTCGAAATCGAGGGGACCCGTCTCCGCGCCGGAGAGAGACGGGTCGCCGTTCACGACCGAAGTGATCTCGCCACGGGCGCGCGACAGCGTGTAGCTCAACTGCATCTGCCAGCTCCGGTGGAGGGCCCGGACGAACTCCAGCTCCCATGCCGTGTATTCCGAGACGCTTGTGTTCGTAACGGTGTGGACCTGGCCGAAGAAGGGGTTGGCAGCGTAGAGATCCTCCAGACCGTTGGGGATTTGGATGAATCCAGGGAAGCCTATGAACGCAATGTCCCCGAACTTGTCGACCTCCAACCCGAAAGGTGATCCGCAGATCGCGTTGGGATCGAGACCGATGGCCTCCCCCGACAGGCCGCAGGTGTAGTGATTCAGGTCCCGGTCGTAGAGGAGGTCCTCGGCGCTGCGGTTCACGAACGTGAGCCCGGCGGACCATGCCGCCCCGAGCTCACGCTCGAACCCGAGGCTCCATTCGTCGGTGTGCGGGGTTTCGAGGTCGTGATCGGCCTGGCTGATGGACGGGACCGTCGATCCGACGGACTCGGAGCCAGGAAAGATGAGGTGCGAGGATGGGTCGGGGGCGAACGTGAAGTTGAGATAGTCGGGCCCCGACTCGACGAGGGCCGTCTCGGGTCGGAGCCGGTCGTAGTAGCGACCCCAGTGGGCGAAGGCCCGTGTCTTCCCGTCATTCCAGGGGTCCCACGACACTCCGATGCGTGGCGAGACGTTGGAGTCCTCGAGGAGATAGCGCTCCGCCTGCCGTGTCAGACCGGTCGTGAAGTCCCTGAAGAGCTCGGCCCCTTCGATCCCGCCAAGATCCAGCACGCCGTTATCGTTGACGTCCAGCGAGGCGACCTCAGCGGGCACGTCGTTGACGCCGTTCATGTCGGCATCCAGAAAGGTATCCACGACTCCCGACGGAATCTGGGGAGGGTTGCCGTCGTAGGCCTGCGTGATGGAGCAATTCGAGAAGACAGAGACTGCGCCCTGCCGCCGCGCCTCGGCGCACACGGACTGCCAGAGAGCCATGGCGCTTTTTCGCTCCTCACGGGGGTCGAACGAACGAAATCCCGGAGCGTCGATCTCGTCGGAGTCGTATCGGATGCCGGCGTTGATCGAGAGCCCGGGGAGAACCTTCCATGCGTCGGAAAGCCAGGCGCCCATCGTGAAGTTGTTCACCGTGCCGTCGACGTGGGCAAGCTGCGGCGCCTGCACGATTTGGACGCCCTGGATCGCGAAGGGGTTGACGGGGCCGGGGAAGGGAGATTGGAACGGCTCCGTCAGGTCGATGAGGATGGGGTTGGCCGTCAGCTCCTCGTGCAGCTCCTCCTTGCCGGCCTCGAATCCCATCCTGAAACGGTGATCGCCGAGATGGTCGTCCAGGTCGATGGTGAGGGAAGCCCGCAGGAGATCGCGCGTCGCCTCCCGGTCGATCAGGAAGGGATATGTGCCGCTGACTTGTCCGAATTCGTCGATCCGAAAGATGTCGTCACCAAGAGCGCAGTTGAAGGAAGCGCACGGATAGGTCGCGACGAGCTCGCCGGGGGAGAAAAACGACTGGGAGAACATCACCTGCATCTCTTCGAAGGCGGAGGTCGGCGTGATCATGAGGTCGGTGTCGAGGTGGATCAATCCCGCCTCGACCATGAGGTCGTTGGTGAGGATCCCCGTCCAGCGAAGCTGCGTCACAACACCCCCCTGATCCTGGTCGAATCCCGACTCGGGAGACGTGAAGGACTCGATGCCGAGTCCGCTGACTTCAAGAGGATCGGCGCTGACCTGCAGGTCGATCCGGTGCATCGGACTGGCCTGGAACGTCAGCTTGCCCAAACCGAACCAGCCGTGCGATTCGATGAGCGTGTCAGGGCCCAGGCTCGACGTGGGCTGCTCGGTGTCGAGGGATTGAAGCGTCGCGAAGTACCAGAATCGATCCCGCACGAACGCCCCGCCTGCCGATGCGGCCACGCGCAGGTCGTTCCATTCCAGCTCGGAATCGTCGAACGGGATGAAGTCTTCGTTGTCGGCGCCGTCGCCGTCGAGAAACGAGCCGCGCCAGAGGATCCAGAGGCGTCCCGCGAAGTCGTTCCCCCCCGACCGGGTGGTGACGTCCGCGAAGCCTCCCATGGCCCGGCCGTACTCGGCTGGAGCGCCCGCCGTGATGAGTTTCACGCTGTCGATCGCGAGCGGATCGAGATTCTGCCCGAAGCCGCCGGTCGCCGGGTCGCTGGTGTCGCCGCCGTCGAAGGCGTAGCGCACGGAGGTTTCGCGGCTGCCATGGACGACCGGATTGCCGTCGCCGTCCAGATCCGCCGCGCCGGGCGCCAGGACCAGCGTGTCCTGATACTGGTGCCCGATGATCGGAAGTGCGTCCGTGAAGACCGCGGGGTAGACGCTGCACGTGAGCGTGCTTCCGGAATCGACGGGACCCTGGGATGATTCCTCGGCAGCGGCCGGAGCTTTCGGCTCCTGAGCGAGGACGACGGGATGGTAGAAGACGAAAGCGGCCAGCCCGAGACCCGCGCACGCAAACCGCCGCGCAAAGTCCACCTGGCTCTCAACCCACCCGAGAGCGCCCGCCGCGTTCCGCACCGTGCTGCCTATCCTACGCCGATGAGGGAATGAATGGAAGGGGATTCGTGTTTCAGTCCAGCCACAGTTTCACGGCCATGACGATCACCGTGATGGTGACCACACCGCGGATCCATCGATGTCCCTTCAGGACCGTCAGGTGGACTCCGAGCAGCCCTCCAAGGAAGTTCCCGAAGCCCAGCCAGAGTCCATGGGACCATGCCACCTGCCCGTTGGCCGCGAAGATGGCGAGCGAAAGGGGTGTCGACACCAGGACGCAGAAGACCTTCATGGCGTTTCCCCTCACCAGGTCGTAGCCGGCGAGGGTCGTGATCGCCAGGAGGAAGAATCCCACCCCCGCCTGCACGAAGCCGGCGTAGACCCCGGCCGCGAAGAACCCCGTCGCCAGCAGCGCCGTCTTGCCGGCAGCTGGTGAGGCGGAACGTCTGGCATCGGGGCGGATTGGATCCCACAATGTCCAGAGGGTGACGGCGATCATCAGGAAGGCGAGGACCCTCTTGAAAGCCTCATCCGTGACGCGAAGGGCGAGGAGGGTTCCCGCGATGGCGCCGAACATCGTGGGCACCGCCGCGGCGATCAGCCACCGTTTTTCGATCAGGCCATGCCGGCGGAACCCCCACACGGCCGAAGTGTTCTGGAGCAGGATGCCGACGCGGTTGGTCCCGTTGGCGACTCCGGGGGGGAGCCCCAGGAAGATCAGGATCGGCAGCGTCAGGAATGAGCCCCCTCCCGCCACCACGTTGAGGGCCCCCGCGATTGCGCCGGACGCGAGCAGCAACAGCCAGACGATCCAGTCGTCCACCGGGACCCCCCACCCGCGCCATTGTCGCGGAGCGACGCGGGCGGCATCCTAACCCGGAGCAGCACCGGGGTTCCATCGCACCTCCGGGAGCCCCGAGGCTGTCTAACCGTCGAGCGCGCGCTCGCCGCGCCCCGCCAGCGCCGTGACGTTTTCCTTGCCGAAGCGGTACGACCGCCGGATCCGCTCGATGGGCCAGCGTTTTCCCGGACTCCGGACCTCGATGGTCACGGGATACGTGATCCCTGGGCGGATGTTCGCCTGCGGACAGACGTAGCGCTGGCCGGTGGCGGGGTCGAGTTCGGCCGCTTCGGAGCAGTCCGCGTCGCGTCCCGGGGCGTCGAACTTGACCGCCACCTGGATCGGCTCGTCGGCGATGCTGGTCACCCGGACGTGCAGCGCGGGGCCATCGGGAGTGCTGATGGCACCGGCGTCGCTTATCCGGACGTATCGCGATGCGTGAGTGTCGGGTGTGCTTTTCTCGAAGCCTTTGTACCTGTCCTCCATGAACCCCAGTGGTTCCATTCCCTGAGGCCAGATCGGTGACGACGTCGCCATCGCCCCGAGGACGATCAGCGCGCTCGCCGCGCGCACGAACATACCTCCAGACCTTTGCGGACCCATGGTGTCTCCTGCGATGCGGGGAAGCTTGGTGTTGACTGAGCGATGTCGGGGTGAGTTGCGCGCAACATACGTCGCGCATCGATCGCGCGCAAGCAGATCGTCGATGCAATGCGACGCGCGTGTTACATGTCAGCGTCGTTGACACACGACATGACGGACACCGAAGACTCGCAGGACATCGAGGCACCGGTGATCACCTGATGCTCATCCGATGCGTCTGCGATGGCGCCGTCGTCCGCATTGCAGCGGAGCGTGCGGTTGCGAGACGGTGCAGGGCGTGACCTGCTAGTCTCTCGTTCATGCGGTGGATCGTGGGAGACATCCAGGGATGTGCCAGGGAGCTGGAGACGCTGCTGAAGCGCATCCACTTCGACGCCGCGCGCGACGAGCTGTGGAGCGCGGGCGATTTGATCAACAAGGGGCCCGACTCGCTGTCCGTCATGCGGATCTGGACGGACATCGGCGGGCGCGGCGTCCTCGGGAACCACGAAGTGGATGCGATCCTCACCTACACGGGGACGAAAAAAAAGAAACGCCATACTCTTGATGCGCTTTTTGCCGCTGATGATGCGGACGCTCTCATGGATTCGCTCCGGCGGCTCCCCGTCATCGTCCCCCTCGCGTCGGCGGGGAAAGGGCCGGACGCCTGGCTGGTTCACGCAGGACTGAAGCCGCGCTGGACCGACCTCGGGCGCCTGGAGGCGCGGATCAACGCGGCGCCCCATGACGACGACTGGCTGCTCGCCGACGACGTGACCTTCGCGATCAACGCCCGGTGCATCACTCCCGCGGGAGAGCTGAGCGACCACACGGGCCCCCCGGAGGAATGCCCGGATCCTTATCAGCCGTGGGACGCGCTCTGGACCGGAAAGGATTTCATCGTCCACGGCCACTGGGCCGCGCGCGGCCATTATCGCGGCGCGCGGACGATGGGGCTCGACTCGGGGTGCGTCTACGGGCGCGCGCTGACCGCGTGGTGCCAGGACGAAGACCGGATCGTCACCATCCCCGCGGCCACGAAATGAGCGTCAAGCGCTTCGGGGAGTCGTGATCGCCGGCCAGTCGAGGACCTGGCGCAGCGACTCGCCGCGCGCCAGCCGCACGAAGATCTCCTGCGCCGCGTGGCGCGGCTCCCCCTCCTTCGGCGCGCGGCGCACATAGACGCCGTCGGGGGAGCAGTCCCAGGCGGAGCAGTTGTCCTGGTGGTAGACCTGCAGGATGACGTCCAGCTCCTTCCTGAGGGTCGCATCGAGGATGGGCACCACCGTCTCCACGCGGCCGTTCAGGTTGCGCTTCATCCAGTCGGCCGAGCCGATGTAATGCTCCGGCTCGCCGCCGTTCTCGAAGCGGTAGATCCGGCTGTGCTCCAGGAAACGGCCGACGACGCTGAAGACGCGGATGTTGTCGGAGAGCCCCGGCACGCCGGGGCGCAGGCAGCAAAGCCCTCTCACGTTGAGGTTGATGGGGACACCGGCCTGTCCCGCCTCGTAGAGCTCCGCGATCAGCTCCTGATCCTGGAGCTGGTTCATCTTGGCCTGGATGCCGCTGGGGCGGCCGGCGCGCGCATGCTCCGCCTCGCGGCGGATCATCTCCGTGAAGCGCTCGCGCATCGACAACGGGGCCACGATCATGCGGCTGTGCGTGCGGTACGCCGTGGCGCCGGTGAGCGCGTTGAAGATCGACGCGACGTCCTCGCAAATCGTCGGGTCGCTCGTCAGGATCCCGATGTCCTCGTAGATGCGCGCCGTCACCGTGTGGTAGTTGCCGGTGCCGATGTGCGCGTAACGGCGTATGCGCGTCCCCTCCTCCCGCACCACCAGCGCCAGCTTGACGTGGGTCTTGAGATCCTCGACCCCGTAGGCCACGTGGACTCCCTCGTTCTCGAGGTAGCGTCCCCAGGCGATGTTGGGGGCCTCGTCGAATCGCGCCATCACCTCCACGAGCACCGCCACCTGCTTGCCGCTGCGGGCCGCCTCCGCGAGCGCCTTGACGATCGGCGAATCGGCGCTCGTGCGGTAGATCGTGAGCTTGATGGCCAGCACCGATGGGTCCACGGCGGCCGCTTCCAGAAGACGCAGCACCGACGTATCGAAGCTGTGATAGGGATGATGGAGGAGGATGTCCCCCTCGGAGATGACCTTGAAGATCGCGCGGGGCGACGGCAGCCCCTCGAGGCGAGGGTGCGTGACGGGGGTGGGCGCCGGATAGTGGAGCTCCGGGCGGTGCGGCGCCTTGATCTCGAGCAGATCGCTCAGGCCGATATAGCTGTGCGTCGCATAAACGTCGTCCGGCGACAGTCTCAGCTCCCGCTCGAGCCAGCGTCTGGTGCGCTCGGGCATCCGCGCGTCGATCTGGAGACGCACGACCCCCGCGAAGCGGCGCGCCTTCAGTTCCTTGCTCACTTGATCGAGGATGCCCCCCGGCCTTTCGTCCGATGCGTCGTCGCGTCCGGGGGAGAAGGCGTCCCCATGGGCGCCCCGCGTGACGCGGAAGTAGTGGACCTGCACCGGGGGGTTATCCGGATAGAGGAGATCGAGGTTGGCGGTGATCACCTCCTCGATGGGGACGAAGCCCGCGCCCCCGGGCAGCGGAACCCACCGCGGGCGGTTGTTGGGAACCTTGATGCGGATGAACCGCTCGCTGCCGTCTTCGTCGTCCGTGAACAGGATCGCGAGGTTCAGCCCGAGATTGCTGATGAAGGGGAAGGGATGCTCTGCATCGACCGCAAGGGGCGTCAGGATCGGAGCGACCGACTCGGCGAAATAGTCCCTCAGGGCGCTCTTCTGGCCACGCTCGAGGGTGTTGTGGTCGTGGATCGGCATCCCGACGGCCTCCAGCGCCGGCAGGAGCTGGCCGGCCAGCAGCACGTCCAGACGGTTCACCTGTTCCACGAGCTCCACACGGCAGGCATGAAACTCTTCGGAGGGGGTCATCCCATCGATCGACGTGCGCCCCGCGGCCGCGGCGGATCGATTGATCTGGCGCTTCAGGCCGCTCATCCGCTTCATGAAGAACTCGTCGTGAAGCATCCCAGCGATGCCGACGAACTTCAGGCGTTCGAGCAACGGCAGCTCCGGATCGTCGGCGAGCGCGACGACGCGGCGCGCGAAGGCGAGCCAGCTCAGCTCGCGATTGAGGTAGGAGCGCGGATCACGATACTGTCCGGTGAGAGCATCGCGCGCAGCCACGTGGGGAATCTCCTGGCGAACTTCGTACGGGAATGAGAAGAATATAGAGCAGACAAACCGGCCGTGTAAACCGGGACGCACAAGTCCCTGTGGATTGGGCACTTGAGATCGGCTAAGATGCGCGCGGCACCATGGTGCACCTTAACGGTTCCCTCCCCGAGACCGTTGCCGCCGTCGATCTAGGCTCCACGAGCTTCCATCTGATCGTCGCGCGGCCCCATTCCGATCAGCTCGTCGTCGTGGACCGTCTGCGCGAGATGGTGCAGCTCGCCTCCGGGCTCGATTCCTCGCGCCGCCTCAGCCAGGAAGCGCGCGATCGCGCCCTCGCGTGCCTGCGGCGGTTCGGAGAGCGGGTCGGTCACCTGCCGCGCGAGAGGGTCCGCGCCGTCGGGACCAACACGCTGCGCAGCGCGAAGAACGCCCGGCGCTTCCTCACGGAGGCGCGATCGGCGCTGGGCCATTACATCGAGACCATCTCCGGGATGGAGGAGGCGCGCCTCATCTTCCTGGGGGTGACGCAGAGCCTCCCCGATCCGGGTCTCAGACGCCTGGTGCTCGACATCGGCGGCGGCAGCACCGAGCTGATCGTCGGCGAGGCGATGCAGCCGATCCTGATGGAGAGTCTCTACCTCGGGTGCGTCACGCTGAGCCGCCGCTACTTCGAGGACGGGGAGATCACCCAGGGGCGGTGGCGCAAGGCCGAGCTGGCCGCGTTGCAGGAGATGGAGCCCTTCCAGGGACGCTACCGGAAGGCCGGGTGGGAGCAGGCGGTGGGGGCATCGGGGACGGTGCGCGCGGTCGATGCGGTCGTCCGATCCCAGGAGTGGAGCAAGGAAGGGATCACGATGAAGTCGCTCAAGCGCCTGCGCGATGCCATGCTCAAGAGCGGGCGCGTCAATGGTCTGGAGGGGATCAGCCCCGAGCGCGTCCCCGTCTTTCCCGGCGGGGTGGTGCTGCTTCTCGCGGCCTTCGAGGCCCTCGGCATCGAGACCATGCAGACTTCCGAGGGAGCGCTGCGCGAAGGGCTCCTGCACGATCTGCTGGGGCGCATCGGCGACAAGGACGTTCGCACCAGGAGCGTCTCTTCCCTCGCGGATCGATTCCACGTGGACCGGGAGCAGGCCTCGCGCGTCGAGCGCACGGCCATGGGATTCCTGTCGCAGATGGAGGCGCCGTGGGACCTCGGGTCGCGCGGCTGCGGGCAGCTTCTGTCGTGGGCGGCGCTCCTGCACGAGATCGGGCTCGACATCGCGCACCAGCAGTACCACAAGCACGGCGAGTACATCATCGCCCAGGCCGATCTGCCCGGCTTCTCACGCGACGAGCAGAGGATGCTGGCGCTCCTGGTCCGCGCGCACAGGAGGCGCTTCCCCGAATCGCTCCTGAAAGGGTTGCCTCCTCCCTGGTCCGATACGGCGGAGAGGCTCGCGATCCTGCTGCGGCTGGCGGTGGCGTTGCACCGCAGCCGCGGTCCCGATCCGCTCCCCGATCTGTCGCTCCAGGTCGAGGAGACGAAGATTCGGCTGCGTCTTCCCGAGGGATGGCTGGACGAGCGCCCGCTGACGCGCGCCGATCTGGACTCCGAGGCCTCGCTGCTGGCGGACGCCGGCTACGCTCTCGAGATCGCTTAGCGATCCCGGGGCGCGAAGCGCTCGAGGGTCTTCGGGGTCACCAGCCAGACGAGGGCCCCGCGGCCGAAGTCCGCGCGGCTCCAGACGTCGATCGGCAGATCGATGCGCGCCAAGGCCGCGGTGGGAAACGAAAGCGCGGCGCCCCCGATCATCT
>Ga0137314_1000093_pt1 | contig 30777 bp, 26 predicted proteins | sample EasRivERMZT199_2_FD_102289 | JGI IMG/M metagenome (GOLD analysis project Ga0137314, IMG submission 102289) | Soil microbial communities from meander-bound floodplain in the East River, Colorado, USA - East River MetaG ERMZT199_2 | ecosystem: Environmental > Terrestrial > Soil > Floodplain ... | reverse complement strand
TCCCGTGCCGCGCGTCTCGGGCGTGGTGCGGATGATGGCCGAGCCCTGCGGCGAGCGCATCAGCGCTTCGAACAGGTTGAAGAGCTCGGGGTCGAACTGCGTGCCCGCGCCCTCGCGCATGATCGCCATCGCCTTGTCGTGCGACACGGCGTTCTTGTAGCTGCGACGCGAGGTGAGCGCGTCGTACACGTCGGCGATGCAGAGGATGCGGGCCGACCGCGGGATGTGCTCTTTCGCAAGGCGATCGGGATAGCCCGTGCCGTCCCACCGCTCGTGGTGCGAGCGCACGATGTCCACGATGTCGCCGGGGAAATCGATGTCCGACAACATCTCGACGCCTGCCACGGGGTGGCGCTGAACGAGAATCCACTCGTCCGGCGTCAGCTTGCCCGGCTTGTTCAGCACCTCCGGCGGGATGATCAGCTTGCCCACGTCGTGCAGCATCGCGCCGATGCGGAACCAGAACAGCTCGCGCGAGTCCATCCCCGCGCGCGCACCCAACGCGCACGAGATGTCGGCGACGCGCTCGCAGTGACCTTGCGTGTACTGGTCCTTCGATTCGATCGACTCACCCCAATGCCGCACGACGTCGAGGAAGTAGCGCTCGAGACCCGCGGTGCGCCGATTCAGGTCGGCGATCTCGCGCTTGGCGCGAAGCTCCGTGAACAGTCGGTGCGCGCGGTTCAACTGCTGGAGCGCCTCGCGGTTGCGCCCCTGCCGCCGATACAGCTCACCGCGCTCACGCGCCGTTTCCGCCGAGAGCAGCACGTCGCCGCGCTCCCGCGCCAACACGTCCGCGCTCTCGAAATGCTGCTCGCCGCGCACGTATTCGCCGAGCTCGCGGCTCACCGTGCCGAGGTGTTTGTGAATCTCGCCGAGCGCGTGTGAATCGCCGCTTTCCTCCGACATGCGGAGGGCCTTCAGGCAGGCATCGCGCGCCGTCGGGAAATCACCGCGCGCGATGTACAGTTCGCTCCTATTCACCTCGAGGAGGATGCGCGCTTCCACGTCCCCAAGCACCGCGGCGAGCTGCGCCGCCTCATCGAACGCGCGCGTCGCGTCGTCCCACTGCTCGAGGTCCGTGTACAGCATGCCCATGTTGTTCAGCGCGCGGCACATCTCGTTGGCGGCGCCCAGCGCGCGGAACTCGGAAAGGCTGGTCATGTAGAAGCGCAGCGTGCGCTCGAGGTCGCCGCGCACGTTGGCGATGACGCCGAGGTTCTGCGCAGTGAGCGCGGCGAGCCATTTGTCGCCGGCGAGGAGCGCGCTCTCGCGGGCCCGGAGATACAGTCCCTCCGCCTGATCGAGGTCGCCCTGCTGCCAGTAGACGATCGCCTGGAGATTGATCGCGTGACCGACCGCGGCCTGGTCGCCGGCAAGCTCGGCGACGGCGAGCGCTCCCTCGAGGCAGTCCAGCGCCGCATCGGGGTCGCCATCGGTCTGATAGGTTCGGCCGATCCAGCGCAAAAGCGCCGACGCGGTCGCGGCGTTACCGGCTCCAGACAGGGAATGGAGCGCGTTCTCAAAGAGCCGACGGGCGTCCTCTCGGCGCCCTTCGCGTTCGGCGAGCTGTCCTTGCTCGATCAACTCTTCGACTTGCGCCATCGCAACCTGCCTCCGCTTCGTGGCGTTCCGCTCACGCCACGGGAGAAACGGCAACGCGCCGGAGCCTCAGCGCCCCGGCGCTTACCGTTTTGTTGACGGTCACCGTGCAACCAGGGTCACTTCTCTCCACCCCGGCTACCGCCTTGCGGCCCTGGCAACGCTCGCCAGGGGCTCCATCGCGCAAACGCTTACCAGCCGAACGCTTCCTCGGTCCGATCCTCGTCACCGGCGGCGACGTTGTAGCCGCTAAAGTGCTTGATGCGGCGGAACACACCGTTCGCCCAATGGAACGTGAAGAGCGTGGGGTCGGTCTTCGCCTCGTCGATGCAGGACGAGCCGCTGTCCGGGCAGTAAACGATGCGCGCCCGGCCGTCCAGAACCGCCTTGTTGTCGGCGACGTAGAGGATCACCCACTTGTTCGGCAGGAAGCGCAGGTTCGGCTGGAACTGGATGTACGGGTGTCCTTTGTCGTCGAGCCAGCTCTTGGCCGTGATCGTGATCGGCCGAGTAGAGGCCGTGCACGGCTTGTCCCACATGCTCGGACCGTAGCCGGATGTCCCGATTTCGCAGATCGCGTTGGCCGGGATGTATATGGAGTTCTGGCCGCCGACGTTCGCCGACAGCGTCTCATTCGGGTTGTACGTGATCGTCGCCGACCCAACCAGCTTGTCGAGCACCGGCCGGTTGACCGACGCCGTCCGGGGCCGGGCCTCAGGGGCGACAGACGAATCGCCGCAAGCGGTGACCAGCACGGCAACAACAGCTAAACCTAAAGCGCGCTGCATGTTAAGGGTCGGGGGGAGCATACGGGTGAACCGCATTGCATAGTCCTCAGGTCGGTATGGGTCTGGTGCGGAGCACCTCGTTGCGCTCAACACCAGACCCTTCAATTGCTCCAACATGGTACAGTTCGCCGCCGGCCCGATCCATTCACCGAAACGCACCAGCAGCGAGTCGTAACTGCAGCGTTTCGTTACATGCTGTAACGACTAGCGTTGCTGGTCTTGGTGGGGCTGCTCCCGTTGCTGCTCGATCCCCGAAACAACCATGTATCCCGAGCGGCGGCGTTCAGCCGATAGCTGCAGCTCCATGACCTTCAGCGTCGCCTTCGAAAGGCCGCTCTCATCGCGGAGCTCATCCAGACCCGCCGCGACGTTGTAGCCGCTGAAGTGCTTGATCCGGCGGTACACGCCGTTGATCCAGTGGAACGTGAACAGCGTCGGGTCGGTCTTCGCCTCGTCCACGCACGCGCCGGTGTCCGGGCAGTAGATGATGCGCGCGCTGAGATCGAGGCTCGCCTTGTTATCGGCGATATACAGAACCACGAGCTTGTTCGGCACGAACCGCAGGGCCGGCTGGAACTGGATGTACGGGTGGCCGGACGCGTCGAGCCAGTTCTCCACGGTGATAGTGAGAGGCGTCGTCAGCGCGTTGCACGGCTTGTCCCAGGTGCCGGGGCCGTAACTCGACGTAGCCGGATCACATACCGCGTTGCCGGGGATCAGAATCAGGTTCTGACCGCCGATGTGCGCGTACATCGGGTCGTTCTTATACGTGATGGTCGTGGCGCTGACCATCTTGTCCAGCACGGGGCGATCGATCGTCGTCGAGCGCTGACGCGACGGGCCGACCGACGCATCGCCGCAGGCGGCGAGAACGGCGGCGGCGGCGAGCATCAACGTGCGGCGGAGGTGAATGGTGGTGCTGGGGGCGAGACTTAGCGGCATCGCAGAGTCCTCGGTCTACAAGGTTGAAGGTTGTGTTAACACGCGGCCGGCCCGGGTGACTCACCCGAGACCGGCCGCGTGTGTCTGCTCACATCGTATTGGTCTAGCGGAACTCGCTCAATTCGACGAATCGATGCATTTCGCCGGGCAGGCTGCAACGCTGTGTCGCAGCCTGTAGCGAATCGTCGCCTTATTTGTCGTCGTCGTGCTGGTCGTCCTTCGGCGGCTCGTTCTGGTTGGCGTGGTTCTCGACCCCCGACACCACCATGTAGCCGGACCGAGCGCGCAACCAGCGAGCCGAGTCGTCGACCTCGTCCAGACCCGCCGCCACGTTGTAGCCGCTGAAGTGCTTGATGCGGCGATAGATGTTGCCTCGGCGATCACGCACCGTCTTGAGGCTCTTGTCTGACACGGATTCGTCGTAACAGGCCAGTGCCTTGTTGTCCGGGCAATACAGGATCTCGGAGTAGTTGTTCATCGACGCGCGGCTATCCGCGAGGTACAGCTGCACCACCTTGCCCGGCACGAATCGAAGGGGGGGGTTGAACTCGATGAACGGGTGGCCGTTGACATCCGTGTACGTCTTGAACTTGATCTCCGTACGACGGTCTTCGGGCCTGCACCAGTTGTCCCACTTCCCAGGACCGTAGCTGCTGTTGCCGACGTCGCAAACGGCGCCCGCCGGAATCACGATGTAGTGGTTGCGGGTTCCAAGCCGGACCGTGATGTCTTCCCTGGGATTGTACGTGAAGCCGCCAAAGCCGTCGTTCAGCGAGAGCAGTGGCTGCGCGGTGCTCATGGCGCGCTGGCTCGAGGGAGCGACGCCGTTTTCGCTACAGGCGGTGCTGATCATCGCGACGGCCGCCAGGGCGAGCGCGCCGCGAAAATGGACGGTAGTGCGTCGTGCGTGGTGACTGAGCAGCATCGCAGAGTCCTCTGGAACGGGGTGGGTCAGGAGGTGCCTTCGTCGTCGTCGCAGCGGGCTCCGTGAACTCGGCCCGCGATCGACGCCAGCACGATAGGAAACAACTGGGCACCCAACAATTGCGCGGTTTTGCGCATCTGCCGTCGGGATCTGAAGCGTTCCGAGGCATGTGGTAACGTTTCGTTTCAGCGTTACACCCGCGCGTCATCTATCGTCTTGGCCGTGTCGAGGCGGTGCGGCCTCGCACCCCTCCGACAACTGCGGCGAACGATGTTTCAGAGCACCAAGCGACTCGCGTTGGTCCTCGCGCTCACGGCGTGCTCACGCGGCGGCGTCGGCACCGTAACCTTCGGTGCCGCAGGACCTTGGAGCGAGGCATATGGAGCCGCCAATAAGCGCGGCATCGACCTTGCCCTCGAAGAGATCAACAACAGCCCCGAGTGGGCGGGCAAGCGCCGGCTGAACATCCTGTTCAAGGATGATTCGGGCAGTGGCGTCGTCGCCAGCGACATCGCGCAGAGATTTGTCGCCGACGTGCGCGTCGTCGCCGTCGTCGGACACGTGAACTCGAGTGCCATGGTCGCCGCGGCACACGTCTACGACCGGCATCTCCCCGCCGTTGCCACGACGGCGACCTCGCCGCTGCTCACAGGGCTGTCGCCTTGGGCATTTCGTGTGATTTCCAGCGACTCGGCGAACGGCCGCACCATCGCCCGCTTCGCCAACCAGCTCAAATACAAACGAGCCGTGGTCCTGTACGAGAACAACGCGTACGGCCGCGGGCTCGCCGAAAATTTCCGCCGCGCTTTCTCCGGGCAGGTGCTGAGCTTCGACCCGATCGGTGAGGAGGCAGAGCAGAACTTCGAGCCGTACGTCACCTGGTTCAAACGCGAGAAGCCCGACGTGGTATTCGTGGCCGGGACCGACGCATCAGGCCTGGCGTTCTTGGGAGAGGCGCGGCGCCAGCAGTTGGCCGCCGAGTTGATCGGCGGCGACGGCTGGCAGACGCTTGCCGCTTCCCCCGCCGCCGACGGCGTGGTCGTCGGAGCGCCCTTTAGCGCGCAGGACAAGCGCCCAGAAGTGCAGGCCTTCGTTGCCGCTTATAGAAAGAAGTACGACGCGCTTCCCGACGGAAACGCGGCCCTGGCGTATGACGCGACGCGCCTGCTGGCCGCCGCCGTCGAGAAAGTCGGGCCGGACCGCGAACGCATCCGCGACTACCTCGCGGACCTCGCGGAGCCGTTCAAGGGAGTCACCGGGGGGATTCGCTTCCGCCCGAACGGCGACCCGATCGGCAAGAACGTGATCATGACCCGCATCCGCCACGGGCAGCTCCAGATCGAGGACGGTCAATGATCGATTTCGCCAAGCTTCACGTGAATTCGATCCGTGGCCGGCTCTGGCTCGGCTTCGGCCTCCTGGTGACACTGCTCGGCGTAGCGGGGATGTTCGCTCAGAGCTCCTTCCATGGCATGGCCAACACGATCGGCGAAACGCTAGGCGACGTGCAATCTGAAGCCCGTCTGGCGAATCTCCTGTCGTCGGAAGTCACGAAGACCATCGAAGAAGGTTCGCGCTACATCGAAACGCGCGAGCCGGCCGCGCAGGCGGCGTTTCGCGAGTACGGTTGGGCGGCGCACAACATTCAGCGGCAGATGAACGACCGCCCCGACCAGACGACGGCCGAAGTGATGGCCGTCGCCGCGATCGACGCAAATCTTTCCGCGCTCGAGGTGCACTACGCGCTCGCGCATCGGCTGATCGACCTCGGACGTCCGACAGAAGCGCGCGCCGAGGTCAACCGCGCCCGCGGATCCGTCAACGATTTGCTCAGCAACATCGGGCGGCTTGGGAACCACAAAGCGACGCGGGTCTCCAACGCACGCGCGAGCCTCGAAGCCGAAGCCACACGGCGCTCGTCCGTGCTCCTCGGCATCATCGGCGTCGCGCTCATGTTGGGCGTTTTCATCGTCGTCGTCACTGTGCGACGCATCGCCGAACCCCTCGACGTCCTGGTACGCCACGCCCGCCGGTTGAGCGAAGGCGATCTGGCGAGCCGCGCCGAAGCGGGCATGCCCGGCGAATTCAGCATTCTCGCCAGCGCCATGAACCAGACGGGAGAATCGCTCTCGCGGGTCGTGTCCGTCGTCGTGCGCACGGCCGAGGATGTCTCCAGCTCGGCCCACGATCTCGCCTCGGTGTCGGAGCAGATCTCGCTCTCTGCCGGCCAGATGGCGTCGGCAATGACGGAAGTCTCGCATGGCGCCGAGGCGCAGGTGCAGCAGCTGCGGTCGGTGGACGCGTCGCTTCAAGCCATCCGCGAGGCCGCGGACGACGTCAAGGAAAAGTCCGCCGAAGTCACGGGGCTCGCGCGCAGCATCGAGGGCGTAGCACAGGCGAAACGCATCGAGATCGACCGCGCGCTGGGCATTCTGGTCGAAGTCAAACACAGCGTCGAACGCGCAGCCAACGAGACCGGCGCGCTCAACTCGACGGTGACGGACATCAACCGCTTCGTCGCCGCGGTTGGGCAGATCGCCGACCAGACCAACCTTCTCGCGCTCAACGCGGCGATCGAAGCGGCACGCGCGGGAGATGCGGGCCGCGGCTTCGCCGTCGTTGCCGACGAGGTGCGTAAGCTCGCCGAGCAGTCGCAGCGCGCCGCCGACGACATCGTCCAGATGACCGGCACTGTGACATCGCGCGTCACCACGAGCGCACAGGCCATGGAGCTGAGCGCGGCGCGCGTCGGTGAGATCGAGCGTGTCTCGCGTGACATCGACGCCGCACTGCGCACGATCTACGAAGCGGCCGAGCGGACGCGCATCGCGGCGATCGATGTGACCGACGCCGCCGAAGCGAACGTGATGGCCGTGACCAGCGCGGCGATGAGTCTCGAGTCGATCGCCCGAACGGCCGAGGGACACGCCGCGGCGGCCGAGGAGGTCAACGCCTCCACGCAGGAGCAGAGCGCCGCCTGCGAGCAAATGACGTCGGCCAGCAGCGTCCTGCTCGCGGGATCCACGCAGCTCAAGGATCTCGTCGGCGGCCTGCGCACCTAAGTCGTCAGCCGGACAATAGATCCCGCCCCGGCGACGCACGCCAGCGGGATGACATTGCCGCGCCGCGTCGCGTATTGTGTAGTCGAGCCCGCGCCACCGCAGCACGACTCCGACCGTCCGCACACAAAATGCGCATCGAGACACTCGCCGTTCACGCGGGTCATTCCGTCGATCTCGCGTCCGGCGCCGTGACCCCGCCGATCAATCTTTCGACCACATTCGCCCGGGAAGCCGACGGCAGCTACCGCGCCGGACTGGTGTATTCCCGCTACTCCAACCCGAATCGGACGGGACTCGAGGAGTGTCTCGCACAGCTCGAAGGGGGCGCCGCCGCGGCTGCGTTTGCCTCCGGTTCGGCGGCGACGATGACGCTCATCCAGGCGCTCGGTCCGGGCGCGCACGTGCTCGCGCCGCACGACGCGTACTTCGGCACCAACAAGCTGCTGCGTGAGGTGTTCGGGCCGTGGGGGATAGAGACCACGCTCGTCGACATGACGAACATCGCCGAGGTGCGAGGGGCGCTGCGTCCAGGGACACGGCTGGTGTGGTTGGAAACCCCCTCCAATCCCCTGCTCCGCGTCACCGACATCGCCACGCTTGCCGAGCTGGCGCACTCCGTCGGTGCGGTGTGTGCCGTGGACAATACCTGGGGCACGCCCGTCCTTCAGCGCCCATTCGAGCTCGGTGCGGACATCTCGATGCACGCGACCACGAAATACCTCGGCGGACACAGCGACGTGCTGGGCGGCGCGCTCGTGGCAAAAGCGGACGATGCGCTGTTCCAGCGCATTCGCGCCATCCAGTTGAGCGGCGGCGCGGTTCCGTCGCCATTCGAGTGTTGGCTCACACTTCGCGGTATTCGCACACTTCCCTGGCGCGTCCGCGCACAGTCGGCCAACGCCCTCGCGCTGGCGCAACACCTCGCGCGGGACCGGCGCGTGGAGGTGGTTCACTATCCCGGGCTCGACTCGCACCCCGAACACGCGATCGCCGCGCGGCAGATGAGCGGCTTCGGCGGCATGTTGTCGGTCCAGGCGGGATCGGGGGCGGCGGGTGCCCTCGGAGTCGCAGGGCGGCTGCGCGTCTTCACCCAGGCGACTAGCCTCGGCGGCACGGAGAGTCTCATCGAGCATCGGGCGTCCGTTGAGGGACCGGGTACCCGGGCGCCGGACAACCTGCTGCGCGTGTCGGTAGGGCTCGAGCATGTCGATGACCTGATCGAGGATTTCGAGCAAGCGCTGCATGGCCTATGAGCGCCGCGACGTTACTCCTGAGCGGCGGTCTCGATTCGACGACGCTGCTGGCGCACGCGATCCGTGAGGGATTCGACGTCCACGCGATGACGTTCCGTTATGGCCAACGACACGCCGGCGAGATCGCGGCGGCACGTCGAGTAGCCGCTCAGTACGGGGTGCGCGATCACGTCATCGTCGACATCGACCTTCGGACGTTCGGTGGATCGGCACTCACCAGCGACGCTCCGGTGCCGAAAGACCGTCCCGTCGCCGTCGGCGCGCCCGCGGAGATTCCCGTCACCTACGTGCCGGCGCGCAACACGATCTTTCTCTCGATCGCGCTGGCGTGGGCGGAGGTGCTCGGCGCGCGCGACATTTTCATCGGCGTCAACGCCCTCGACTATTCCGGGTATCCGGACTGTCGCCCCGAGTACATCGCCGCGTTCGAGCGGATGGCAAACCTCGCAACACGCGCGGGTGTGGAGGGAACCGCCCCGGTGCGAATTCGCACCCCGCTCATCGAGATGACTAAGGCTCAGATCATCAGGCTGGGGTTGTCGCTCGGTGTCGACTATTCAATCACACAGAGTTGCTACGATCCCGCGCCGGACGGGGCGGCGTGCGCCCGATGCGACGCGTGCCAGCTCCGCCTCCGCGGGTTCGCGGACGCCGGGGCGAGCGATCCGGTCCGATATGTACACCGTTAAAGAAATCTTCTATACGCTCCAGGGCGAAGGAGCGAACGCCGGGCGGGCGGCCGTGTTCTGCCGCTTCGCCGGGTGCAATCTGTGGACGGGGCGCGAGTCGGATCGCGCGTCAGCGATCTGCAACTTCTGCGACACCGACTTTGTCGGCGTCGGCCCCGACGGCGGAAAATTCTCCACGGCAAGCGAACTGGCGGACGCGGTTGCGTCGCGCTGGCCGCGCGCGGCGGAGCCGGGCTCGCGTTTCGTCGTCTGCACCGGCGGCGAGCCGCTCCTGCAGCTCGACGCGGCGGCGATCGACGCGTTTCATGCGCGCGAATTTGTCGTCGCCGTCGAAACCAACGGTACCGTCGAACCCCCACCGGGTCTCGACTGGATCTGCGTGAGCCCCAAGGCAACCGCGCCGGTCGTGCTCACCCGCGGTGATGAATTGAAGCTCGTTTTTCCGCAGGAATCCGCTCCACCGGAGCGGTTCGAGCACCTCGATTTCAATCAGTTTTTTCTTCAGCCGATGGACGGCCCCGAGGTGCATCGCAACACCGAGCTGGCGGTTGCCTACTGCCTAGCCAACCCCCGTTGGCGCTTGAGCTTACAGACTCATAAGCTGCTCGGACTTCGATAGTTATTTCCGGCCGAGTTCGCTCGTCTGCCTAGTGAGCTCGGGCGCAGCGTCCGAGGCGAAACGGTCAAAGTGTCGCGCGCCCAAGTGACGTACGACACCGAGCACTGTTTTTCCCGCCTGCATTGTAGTCCCGTGCTCCCGGCGCAGGTCATTGCGGGCGCCGGCCGACCTTCACGGGCGGTTCATGCTCCTGATTCGTTCGTCATTGCGCCGCCCGTTCTCGGTCGGCCAACGATTGGTTTTCCTCGCCGGCGTCGGCGCGCTGCTGTTCGGCGCGGCGCGTGTTGGCGGTGCTCAGGAGCCGGAGGCAAAACCGTTCACCGCGTACAGCAACTCGGCGCGCACGCTGCGCGACTCCCTCGTTGCACTCGCGCGCGCGCAGATTGGCACGCCGTACAAGCGTGGGGGTGAGACCCCCGGCCGCGGTTTCGACTGCAGTGGCCTCGTGCAATACGTCATGGAGGCCCTGTCGTTCGAGCTTCCGCGCACGGCGCGCCTGCAGGCGCGATCGGGTGTTGCCGTTCAGCGCGACACGAGCCAGCTACTCCCAGGCGACTTGCTCACGTTCGCCAAGACGAAAAAGAGCGCGGTGAGCCACGTCGGCATCTACGTGGGCGACGGCAGATTCGTGCACGCGAGCAGCGTTGCCGGGCGCGTGATCGAGAGCCCGGTCCAGCGCCCCGTCTCCCCGCTGATCAAGAGCTGGCGCGGCGCGAGGCGGCTCCTCGTCGGAGAACCCGACAGCGTCGCGGTGCCCGCAAAGGAACGCTGAGCGGCTTCGAAGCGCCTTATGGTTCTCTAATAGCGGCCGGCGGCGACGGCTTCCGTCGCACGGGCCGCCCGCGCTTGTTCATCGCGCCCGAGCTGTCGACACGCACGCCGCTCCGCGGAAAATCGAGCGCGCTCAACGAGTCGATCAACCGGAACGCGCGACGCGTCGAATCGTGGCGTAGCACGCCGGCTGCGATCTGGACCGTGGGGCGCAGCTCGGCGGCCGACACATGACCGGCGGAGTCGATCGTTACACAGGCGACCGCGCCACGCACCGTCGGCTCGCGCATGCGGAACGGTCCATACGTCAGCAGGTTGCCGAGCGAGTAGAGCACCAGCCGGTTCCCGCGCCACTCGGCGGCCCGCAATACGTGCGGACCGTGACCCACCACCAGCGTGGCGCCCCCGCGAATTGCGGCGTCGGCGAATCCGACGGGATTGCCGCGGTCGTAGCCGAGGAACTTCTCGACTTCGTTGCGCGTGCGCTGGGCCGTGACCCCTTCGGCGCCGAGGTGCATGGTGACGATCACGGTACCGTAGCGTCTCGACGCGCGCGCAACGTGTCGTCTCACTGCCGACAGGTCGCGGGCATCGGGCACGGTGCTGTCGGTGTGAAAACCGAGCACAGCGATGGTATCGCCCGCTCTCGTGACTACCGGCGTGGCCAATGTGTCGGCTCCCGTGACGCGGATGCCCGCGCGCGCGAGTAGCGCGATCGTGGTGTCGCGCCCCGCGTCGCCGGCGTCGCGGGAATGGTTGTTCGCGATGTTGCCGACCATGGCGACTTCGCTGTCCGCGATGCTACGGAGCGCGGCCGCCGCGCTGATGGGCTGCCGGAATGCGTAGCAACTGGTCGACCTGGGTCCACATTTCCGGGGCGCCGGGCCTTCGCCGATGGCGCCCTCGACGTTGAGCAGGATCACGTCCGCGCCGGCGACCAGCGCACGCAGCGGCTGGATGAGGCTGTCCGGATCGTCGCGCACGCCGTGGAGCAAGAGCAGCGAATCAGACGCGTAGCGCGCCCAGGCCGTGTCGAGGTTGGTGCCGAGCGTGACATCGCCGCCCGCGCACACACGAACCGGCGACGACAGGGCGCGTGGAGGCCGGCGCGCGCTCTGCGCGCCGGCGAGGCCGATGACGCAGCACAGCGCGAACACGAGAACCGCGCCGCGCCGTGCGTCGATCACCGGCGAAACACGAACACGGTGGCTCCAAGAGTCGTGAAGCAGGCCGTTTGCTGCGTCGTGATCACCTGCAACGATCCGCCCGGCTGGCCGGTGGGGATGTTCTCCGTCGCCGTCGGCAGTGCCGGAGCCGGTTGATTCACCACCGGCTGCGAGGGCGTCACGAACTGAAGTGGTACGGGTTGGGAGGTCGTGCACGCCTGGGTCACCGGCTCGAAACCAAACCCGAAGTTCGCGAAGACACGCCCATCAGGCAACACGACGACCGGGACACTGCCGGTGAGCGCCAATCCGTTGACGATCGGCTGCGCGCCGTTGAATCCGAGCTGCGGAACCTGCGGGAACACGACGATCGGCGCCGGGGGTGTGGCATTGACGATCCGCCCCTCACTCACTGCGCGCCGCGGCCGAGCTTGCGCGCCGACGCTCGCCGGAAGCAGCCCGGCGCAAAGGACGAAAGCCGCTAAATGATGAACCACTCGAGTCCGCAACCCCTGCATAACAACCCCCTGCTAAGACGGGCGACCGCACCGTGCCCACCCAATTGTCAACTTCCATTCCTGCTTGCAACTGCGCCGGCGCTCGCGCCCGTCAACCTATTTCGACTTCACATTGTCTCACTCAATCTGAAACGGCGCCTGCCCAGCGCCCGTTTTGACTGTTCGCTTGTGGGACGGGGAATCCCACAGACGAGCATCGAACATTGAAACCGGAGCTCCACCGACGCGGTCAAATCGTTGCCATCATGTGTATTAGACGCTGACCGAGCACGGCACGCTCCTTCCTTTATCCCGGGGAGGTTGCTGTCCCCCTTCACACCGCATCTTCGTCAGGAACGTTCCCTTGGATATCAAGCGCGATCCCCCCAAGAAGACCAAGCAGTACATCCTGTGGGCAGTCGGACTGCTCGGCATCGTCGCGGTCTCAGTCGGGATCAGCAAGCTGAAGCCGGCGGCCCCAACGGTGGAACGCGGCACCCTGTGGTTCGGCGTCGCCCAGGAAGGCGAGATGGTGCGCAAAGTCAGCGCTCCGGGCACCCTCGTTCCGGTCGACATCCAGATCATCTCGGCGCTGGCGGGGGGGCGCATCGAGGGGCTTCCTGTGCGACCGGGCGAAACGGTGACCCCGACGACGACGCTCGTCGAGCTGAGCAATCCGGACGTTCAGCTGCAGCTCCTTCAGTACAAGCAGCAATTGTCGCAGGCCTACGGAAGCCTGGCGCAGACGAAGACCACTTGGCGTTCCTCGCTGCTCTCGCAGGAAAGCCAGATCAATCAGCTCCAGAACGCGTATAACGTCGCGGTGCGCGACGCGGCGGTGATCGATTCGCTCGACAAGAAGAAGCTCGCCATGGCCAATGAGGTCGCGCAGAAGCGCGAGGCGGTCACCGAGCTCAAGCGCCGCCTCGAGATCGAGCGGGCGCGCATGGAGGACATGAAGGGTTCCGAGGAGCAGCAGATCAAGATCAACGAAGACCAGATCTCCGGCCTCAAGCTCATCATCATCGAGCAGGAAAAGAAGCTTGCCTCGCTCCGCGTGACCGCGGGCAAAGGGGGCCAGCTCCAAACGCTCGGCAACCCGCAGCTCGAGATCGGCCAGTACGTGCAGTCGGGATTCGAGCTGGCGCGCGTCGTTCAGCCGGGCCGGCTCAAGGCCGTTCTGCGCGTTCCTGAAACCCAGGCGAAAGACGTCACCGTAGGGCAGTTGGCCGTGATCGACCTGAACAACAACAACACCATCAAAGGGCACGTGGTTCGGACGGATCCGTCGTCCGTGCAGGGTACGGTCACCGTGGAAGTCGCACTGGACGGGGCGCTCCCGCCGGGCACGCGGTCCGACCTGGCCGTGAACGGCGAGATCGAGATCGACCGGATTCCGAAGACGATGTTCATTCCCCGGCCAGGCTTTGGGCAGGCTGAAAGCGCGGTCGGGATTTTCAAGGTCAACCCGAATCAGGGCGACGCGGTTCGCATCACCATCGGTCTCGGACGGGCGTCGGTCAACACCATCGAGGTCAAGAGCAATTTGTCGGTCGGCGACAGCGTCATCATCTCGGACATGTCGGCGTACGACGCAGTACAACGCGTTCGCATCAAGTGACGCTGCGGGTCGAATGACCCGCAGGCCGAAGGATCTCGCTCGTAGTCTTTTTCGCGGCACCGTTGTCTCCACTTCCACCCGAGTGATCCATGCCTCCTGAGTCCGCAGCCTCGTCCTCGCCGGCCACTTTCGCCGCGAACACGGGAAACGGCAATCAACCGCTGATCCGCCTCTCCGGGATCAAGAAGGTGTTTTACACCGACGAGGTCGAGACCCACGCGCTGCAAGACATTCATCTCGAGATCGCGCCGGGTGAGTACGTCGCGATCGCCGGGCCTTCGGGATGCGGCAAGACGACGCTGCTCTCGATCCTCGGACTGCTCGACACCCCGAGCGACGGTGAATACACGCTGGCCAACGAGCCCGTCGCCCAGCTCACGCCCTCGCAGCGCGCGCGCATCCGCAACCGTCAGATCGGTTTCATCTTCCAGGCGTTCAATCTCATCGGCGATCTCACGGTGTACGAGAACGTCGAACTGCCGCTCACCTATCGCGGCATGTCGGCCTCCGAGCGCAAACAGCGCGTGACGGATGCGCTCGAGCGCGTTGGAATGAGCCACCGCATGAAGCACTATCCCGCGCAGCTCTCCGGCGGTCAGCAGCAGCGCGTGGCCGTTGCCCGCGCCGTCGCCGGCGATCCCCTCATCCTCCTTGCCGACGAGCCGACGGGTAACCTCGACTCCACGAACGGTGAAGCGGTCATGGAACTGCTCCGCGAGCTGCATCGCGGCGGCGCCACGATCTGCATGGTCACACACGATCCGCGATACGCCGCACACGCCGATCGCTCGATCCATCTCTTCGACGGACGCGTGGTCGAAGAGCGTCGCGGGGAAAACGTCGGACTGTAGACTGCCAGGGTCTAGGGTCTAGGGTCTAGAGAGTTACCAGACCCTAGATCCCAGACCCTAGACCGTCGGCCGCACCCTCCACAACTCGAGATCCATCGGGAGCGTTGCGCGCGCGCCCTAGCCCCCGGCTTGCCCTATGATGAGCGACATCCGCTTTGCGCTGCGCAGCCTCTCGAAGTCGAAGCTCTTCACGGCCGTCGCCGTGACGTCGCTGGCGCTGGGTATCGGTACGAGTACCGCGGTGTTCAGCGTGGTGAATGCCATCGCGTTCCGTCCGCTGCCCTACGCCGAGCCGGCGCGACTGGTGGACGTCCACGAGTGGAGCGCGACCAAGCTCTGCGCGGGCTGCGGAGTCGGCGCGTCGCTCGAGATCTTTCACGAGTGGCGGCGCGACGCGCGCTCATTCGTCGCGATGGGTGCGTACAACGAGCGCCCATTCAACGTCTCCGGGACGGAAACCGCCGAGCGCATCGGCGGCGCGGTGGTTTCCGCGAAGACCTTCGACGTGCTTGGCGTTCAGCCCGCGATGGGCCGCGCCTTTGAGGAGTCGGACGACCGGCCGGACGCGACACCCGTCGTCGTCCTGAGCGATGCGCTCTGGAAGCGGCGGTACGCGGCCGACCGGCGAGTCGTCGGACAGACGATTCGCGTGAACGGCGTCGAGCACACCGTGATCGGGGTCATGCCGCCGGCGTTCAAGTTTCCCGAGTTCGCCGAGCTCTGGTTGCCCCTCGAACCGAACGCACGCGGCGGGGCGCGGGACCGCCGCGAACTGGGCGTCGTGGCGCGACTTCGCGCGGACGTCACGCTCGAACGTGCCGACGCCGAGATGCGCCGCATCGCGCGGTCGGTCGAGGAGCGTTTCCCGGATACGCACAAGGAGTGGACGGCGCGTGCGACGTGGCTGCGCGACGAAATGGCGGGAACGGAAGCGTTGCTCTATGGCGTGATGCTCGGCGCCGTCGGCTTCGTGTTGCTCATCGTCTGCGCGAACCTCGCGGGGCTTTTGCTCGCGCGCGGCGCCGCTCGCCGAAAGGAGATCGCGATCCGCCTCGCGCTCGGCGCCACCCGGCCGCAGATCGTTCGCCACCTGCTGGTCGAGAGTGTGGTCCTCGCGCTGACCGGCGGCGCGCTCGGTTTGCTCGTCGCGCTTTGGGTGGTGGACATCGCCGTGGCGAGCATCCGCAGCCAGGTGCCCTTCTGGATCCAGTTCGGCATCGACGGCACCGCATTCGCCTTCTGCGCCGTGCTGTCGTTGGTCACCGGTTTGCTGTTCGGCCTTCTTCCCGCGCTCCGGGCGTCACGCCCGGATGTACATACGGCGCTCAAGGACAGCGCCGGCGGTTTGGCCGGCGGCGCGGACCGCAGCCACCTGCGCGCCTTGTTCGTGGTCTTCGAGCTGGCGATGTCCATTGTCTTGCTCGCCGGCGCCGGTGTGCTATTCAAGAACTTTCTCCGCATCAGCCAGCCCGAACGCGGATACGATCGCACGAATCTGTTGACCTCACGGCTCGAGTTTCTGGACTCGCGCTATCGTGAAGCCGCCCAGCTGAACGACGCCTTCGCGCGGCTCGTCGAGCGCACCGCGAGAATTCCCGGCGCATCGAGCGTGGCACTCGATCGCGTGGGATTCATCGCCGGCTTCGGCGCCTCCGACCAACAGATTCGCGCCGAGGGTGTGGCGGCGGTCCCCGCGGGTGCGTCGCCGCGCTTTTACCGCGCCGTAACGCCGGACTACCGGCGGACGATGCGGCTGCCATTGCTATCGGGGCGGGATTTCAACGCGCAGGATCGCGCCGGCGCGCCGGCTGTCGCCCTGATCAACCGCCGCATGGGCGAACAGTTGTGGCCGGGCGCCTCGCCGATCGGGCGACGGATCAAGCTCGGCGCCGCCGATAGTCTGCCCTGGGTCACCGTGGTGGGGGTCGTTGGCGACATCGACTTCAGCCGCGGCTTCTCGCCAAACTATGCCTACGTGCCGCTGGCGCAGTCGCCGGGGTCGGAGGTCACACTCTACGTCCGCGCGCCGGGTGACCCGTTGGCCCTCGCGCCGGCGGTCCGCGCGGAGGTGCGCGCGGTGGATCCCGATCTGCCCGTGCTCAATCTTCGAACGTTGGAACAGGAGCAACACGCGCAGTATTGGCCGTACGAGATGTACGCGCTGTTCATGAGCGGGTTCGCGGTGTTGGCGATCCTGCTCGCAGCAATCGGGGTCTACGGCGTCATCGCGTACAACGCCGCGCAACGCACCCGTGAAATTGGTATTCGCATCGCGTTGGGCGCCGAAGCGCGCCACGTCATCGCGATGATCGGGGCGCAGGGAGGCCGGCTGGTGTTGCTCGGGGTCGTGCTGGGAATCGGCGGTTCGATGCTGTTGCTTCGCGTCATGGGCTCGCTGCTCATCGGCGCGAGTCCTATCGATCCACCGGTGTTCGCGGGCGTGTCGGTCTTGCTCGCCCTGGTCGCCCTCGTCGCCACGTATCTCCCGGCCCGAAGGGCGGCGCGGGTGGATCCGTTGGTTGCCCTTCGCGCGGACTGATTGGGGCGATGAGGCGATGAGGCTTTGGGGCGACGAGGCATTGCTGCCGTGAGGCGCTTTGATCGCCCCAACGCCCCAATGCCTCATCGCCCCAGTCGCCCCATCGCCCGATCCCTGCGCAGCGTCGCATATTACAGATCGATCCAAACGGAGTCTCAATGTCTTTCTTCTCGACGCAACCCAAAGCCCCGCCAGCAAAACCGCGCCCGATCGTCGGGCCGCTGATGTCGCTGCGCAATCTCGAGAAGGTGTTCGAGACGCCGGCCGGGCGCATGTACGTTCTGCGACGGATTACGGCCGACATCCAGCCGGGTGAGTTCATCTCGGTGATGGGCCCCTCGGGCGCCGGCAAATCGACGCTGCTCGCCATCCTCGGAATGCTCGACAGCGTGTGGAGCGGCGAGTTCTACTTCCTCGGCCAGCCGGTCCACGCGATGAGCCACAAGCAGCGCGTCGCGCTCAACAAGGAGCACATCGGGTTCGTCTTCCAGCAGTATCACCTGATCGACGATCTCACGGTCGCCGAGAACCTCGACATTCCGCTGTCGTACCGGAACGTCAAGAAGTCGGAGCGTGAAGCCATCGTCGCCGACACGCTCGACCGATTCGGAATGGTCGCGAAGAAGGATCTCTATCCCCGGCAGCTTTCGGGCGGGCAACAGCAGCTGGTTGGTGTGGCGCGCGCGGTCATCGCCAAACCCAAGCTCATCCTCGCGGACGAGCCCACGGGCAACCTGCACTCGAGCCAGGGACGCGAAATAATGGAATTGTTCAAGAAGCTCAACGGCGAAGGCACCACCATCATTCAGGTGACGCACTCCGAGGAGAACGCGAAGTGCGGCAACCGCATCATCGAGCTGCACGACGGGTGGATCACCGGCAGCGAGGGCGCGGTCAAGGCGGAGTGACGGACGCGGCGCGCACGGCAAGTGTGCGCTTGTGGGATGGACCTTCCCAGGGATGAACAGGCGCGCGCCGAACAAGGCGCGCGCTTCGTTTGTAAGTCATTGTCCCGCGGCGATTTGAGATGTCGGCCGTGCGGCACGATTGTTCCTTTGCCGTGCCCCGCCGGCCGCCATCCCACGCTCTCCTGACTCCCGCGCCCACGGCCCATGGACAACCTCCTTCAGGATCTTCGCTACGCCTTTCGGCAGCTCGCGCGCACGCCCGCGTTCACGGTCATCGCCGCGCTGACGCTGGCAGTTGGCGTAGGGGCGAACACTGCGCTGTTCACGCTCGCGAACGCAATCTTCGCGCGGCCGTTGCCCGGCGTGCAGAACGCGGGGGATCTCGTCTGGCTGGCCAACGTGAGCAATCGGGCCGGGCGCGCGGTGAACATGTCGTACCCCGACTACCGCGACTATCGCGACAGCGCCGGCGTGTTCGCCGAGCTGGCGACGGCGAGCGATGCACAGTTCTCGCTCGCGATTGGGGGGGTGCCCGAGCGGGTTCGCGGCCAGTTCGTGACCGGCAACTATTTTTCGACGCTACCTGGCGCAACAGCAGGCGCCGAACACGATGGACTTCACGCTGCTCGTGCGCGCTTTTGGCGACGCGTCGCAGCTTGCCGCAACGCTGCGACGGGAAATGCGCCTGCTGGACCCCGATCTGCCGCTGTTCGGCGTACAGACGCTGGCCCAGTATCGCCACGATCGAATGTCGGAGTCGCGCCTTGGCTCGCTCCTGCTGGGCATTTTCGGAGGGCTGGCGCTGTTGTTGGCGACGATCGGCGTGTACGCGGTGATGGCCTTTAGCGTCGGGCAGCGCACACGCGAGATCGGCGTTCGCGTGGCATTGGGGGCGCTGGAGCGGGACGTCACCGCGTTGTTCGTCGGCAAGGGGATGCGGCTGACGACGATCGGCGTCGTAGTCGGCCTCGCGCTGTCGGCCGGCGTCGCGAAGCTGTTGTCGTCCGTATTCCTTGGAATCAGCGCCACCGACGTCCTCCCCTTCACGGCAGTGACGGTCTTGCTCGCCGGCGTCGCCACGCTGGCGAGCTGGATTCCGGCGCGTCGCGCGGCGCGCGTCGATCCGATGGAGGCGTTGCGGACCGAATAGCCGAGCGCACGCGAAGCGAGGGTGTCGCCCTCCCTTCGCCCTTCCTCTCGCTCTACGTTCAACCAATGTCCGACCCCAGCGCCCCGCACCTGCTCGTCGCCGACGATCAGCCCGACGTCCTCGAGGCGTTGCGGCTGCTGCTCAAGGGCCACGGCTACGACGTCGACACGGTCGCGTCCCCCGCGGCGGCGCTGGCAGCGCTCGAGCGGCGCGATTACGACGCCATGCTTCTGGACATGAACTACGCGCGCGACACGACGTCCGTGCGCGAAGGGCTCGACCTGCTGCTCACGCTCCAGTCGCTCGAGCCCAACATGCCGGTGGTGGTGATGACGGCCTGGGGCAGCATCGACAACGCCGTGGAAGCCATGCGCCGCGGCGCCCGCGACTACGTCGAGAAGCCGTGGGACAACGCGCGGCTCATGAGCATTCTGGGAACTCAGGTCGAGCTGGGCCGGGCGCTGCGGCGCGCGCAGCGCCTGGAGAGCGAGAATCGGCTCCTGCGGCGCGACCATCTGCCGAAGATGATCGCCGAATCTCCGAAGATGAAACCCGTTCTTCAGCTGATGGAGCGCGTGGGCCCCTCGGACGCGAACGTGCTCATCACGGGAGAGCACGGCACGGGCAAGGAGCTGGTCGCGCAGTGGCTGCACGCGTCGTCCCCGCGCGCGCCGCGCTCGTTCATCGCCGTGAACATGGGAGGCCTGTCCGAGGGACTCTTCGAGAGCGAGTTGTTCGGCCACGTCAAAGGCGCGTTCACCGACGCGAAGACGGATCGGGTCGGGCGGTTCGAGCTCGCCGACGGGGGGACGATCTTCCTGGACGAGATCGGCACGGTGCCTCTCGCGTTGCAGTCCAAGCTGCTGCGCGTGCTGCAAACCGGCGACATCGAGCGCGTCGGGTCGTCCAAGGCGCGTCACGTGGACTCGCGCGTCGTCTCGGCGACGAACGCCAACCTGCAGTTGGAGGTGGCCGAGGGGCGGTTCCGCGAGGACCTGCTCTTTCGCCTCAATACGATCGAGATCCACCTCCCCGCGCTGCGCGACCGCCGCGAGGATATCGTGCCACTCGCGATGCACTTCTTGCGGCGGCACGCGTCGCGGTACCGTAAAACCCTCGCCGGGTTCGATGCGGCGGCGATGCAGGTGCTGCTCGGTCACGCCTGGCCCGGAAACATCCGCGAGCTCGACCACGCCGTGGAGCGCGCCGTGCTCATGGCGCAGGGGGAGCAGGTTCGCGCCGCCGACCTAGGGCTGCGCGGCACGTCGACGGCGGCGCCACGCCTAGAGGACCTGCCACTCGAGGATGTCGAGAAAATGCTCATTCAGAAGTCGCTGGCCCGCTACGACGGGAACGTGAGTCGCGCGGCCCAGGCGCTCGGGCTGTCGCGGAGCGCGTTGTACCGGCGTATCGCCAACTACGGGCTGTAGATGAGCGACGGAGGAGGCGGAGGGGCGTCGCACGAGCGCCGCGTCTTCCTGCTCGCCCTCTTTTCGGGTCTCCCGGCCATCGTCATCGCGCTGTTCGTGCTCTGGCGCGGCGGATACAGCGGCAAGGCGCAGTGGACGCTCGGCCTCGTCATGGTGTCGTGCTGGCTGATCACCGCGGCGGTGCTGCGCGAGCGGGTCGTTCGTCCCCTGCAGACGCTGTCGAACATGCTCGCCGCCCTGCGCGAAGGGGACTATTCCATTCGCGCCCGCGGCGCCGACCGCGACGACGCCCTTGGACTCGCCTTCCTCGAGTCCAATCTGCTCGGCGAGACCCTGCGCACGCAGCGGCTCGGCGCCATGGAGGCGACCGCGCTGCTCCGGACGGTCATGGGCGAGATCGACGTCGCCGTCTTCGCGTTCGACCACGAGAGCCGCGTACGCCTGGTCAACCGCGCCGGCGAGCGGCTCCTCGCGCAACCCGGCGAGCGCCTGCTCGGACGCACGGCCGAGCAGGTCGGGCTCGCCGAGTCGTTGGAGGGGGAGTCGCCGCGCACGATGGACGTGACGTTCGCCGGCGGCGCCGGGCGGTGGGAGGTGCGGCGCGGCTCGTTCCGCCAGGACGGACGTCCGCACACGCTGCTGGTGCTGGCGGACGTCAGCCGCACGCTGCGCGAGGAGGAGTTGCAGGCGTGGCAGCGTCTCGTGCGCGTGCTCAGCCACGAGATCAACAACTCGCTCGCACCGATCAAGTCGATCACGGGGAGCCTGCAATCGCTGCTCGACCGCCAGCCGCGTCCCGCCGACGTGGACAGCGATCTGCGCCGTGGACTCAACGTGATCGGCGGCCGGTCGGAAGCGCTCGTGCGGTTCATGTCGGCGTACGCGCGACTGGCGCGGCTCCCGGCGCCGGTGAAGTCGCCGCTCAAAGTCGGAGCGTGGGTGCGGCGCGTCGCCGCGCTGGAGACGCGCCTCCCCGTCGCGGTCGAGGGGGGCCCCGGCGTCACGCTGCGCGCCGACGGCGACCAGCTCGACCAGCTGTTGATCAATCTCGTACGCAACGCGGTGGACGCGTCGCTCGAGACCGGAGGGGGCGTGCGCATTCGCTGGTCGCGACAGAACGGCGCCGTGACGCTCCACGTGGAAGACGATGGTCCCGGGCTCGCGAGCAGCGCCAACCTGTTCGTGCCGTTCTTTACGACCAAGCCGCAGGGCTCGGGGATCGGCCTCGTGTTGTGCCGCCAGATCGCCGAAGCGCACGGCGGAACGTTGGCGCTGGAGAACAGGAACGACGGCCGCGGGTGCGTAGCGATCGTGCGGCTTCCGGCCGCCGGCGAGGGACCTGACGGGCCCGGCTTGGGCGTTTGAACCGATGCCGTTACAATTTCAAGAGCTCGCCAACGACTTGCGCCGAAGCGAACGTGACGGCACAAGCCATGCTTGAGTACGGCGCGGTGCCGCGACGATGTTCGGTCGTTCGAGATCCCCCGGCGCAGGCGAAGGCCTTGGGGATCCCGCCCGGCGTTGTCCGCGGGGGCAAGTCGAAGCCAACGCTATTAGGGGAGGAACCAATGAAACCGGTGAGAGCAGTTGTGTTTGCTGTTGGTGCGGCCGTCCTCGTTGCGGCCAACGCAGTATCCGCCAGCGCGCAGGCGCGTTCGAGCTTGCGCATTCCGATCTCGAAGGAAGGTCAGGCCACCGTACGCGTCGATACGGTAACGGTAACGATCTACAAGACGGACACGCTGCGACTGCAGGGTCGCGTGGACACGCTGCGGCTGCAGGGTCGCACGGACACGGTGACGCGGACGCTCACGCGGGTCGATACAATCTTTCGCGCGCCGCCGCCGGCGCCGATCCGGCTGCCGACCGGCTTCTATCTCGGCGCGGGTGGTGGAGTGTATGCGCCGGCCGGCTCGCTGTTCAACCCGAACAGCGCGGGTCCGTCGGGGCAGGTGCAGCTCGGGTGGGCGAGCGTGACGCAGCCGTGGGGGTTCCGGATCGACGGCAATTACGCGAAGCCCGGCGAGGACGCGCTCTACTCGCAGTACCAGGCCGACCCTGAAGTCGTGAACCTGAGTGCGGACCTGACGATTTCGTTGCCGTGGTTCACGCATGCCCTCGGCCTCAGCTCGCGGTTCTCGCCATACCTGTTGGCCGGTGGCTCGATGGCTATGTACAAGAACCTGCCGATCCGCCTCGACGAGGGGCTGTCCGGTGGCGTCGGTCCGGCGAACGTCGCGCCGGGCTCGAACGAGTGGAGCAAGAACGCCGGCTGGAACGTCGGTCTCGGCGGCGGTGTGATGTGGGGCCGGACGCAGATCTTCGTCGAGTCGCGGTTGATCGCGTTCGATACGGACAACACGCCGATGGCCCGCCAGTTCCCGACGATCGTCGGCATCAATATTTTCTAATAGCGATCCGGCACGTCGGTAAAAGGCAGGCGGGGAGTTTCCCGCCTGCCTTTTTCGTTTTCCGGATGGCCTCGCCTCCGCAAGCGGTCTCGACGCGGCCTCCGCCAAGCACGGCGGCACGGGGTGTGCCTGTCACAGCCGTGTTGCCGCGACGAATCCGTCGACCCGAGAGACCGCACCGGCTGCGCGGTTCCTCGCCCGTTAGTCGCCCGCGGGGGCATGAGTAGGCGGCAGAGTGGGAGGAGACCAATGAGAATTCGTATCACAACCACGTTCGTGCTGGCCGCAGCGCTCTCGCTCGACGCCGCGGCGGCGAACGCCCAGGGAGCCCGTTCCACGACGCGCATCCCTGTGAGCAAAGACGCGCCCGGCGAGGTCATGCCACCGCGTGTCGATACGGTAACGCTGACCGTATACCGCACCGACACCCTTCGCGTTCCCGGGCCGACCCGCGTGGACACCGTGACGACCACGGTGACGCGCTACGACACGACGCGCGTCGAGACGCTGCCCGGCGGCCTGGCGAGGGTCGGCGGTTTCTACTTCGGGCTCGGTCTCGGCGAGACCAACGCCCATCAGTCGATCCGATCCGGCCAGACCGCCGGCTTCACCGCGCAAGCGCAGATCGGCTGGCAGGGCGTCACGGCGCCACTCGGCCTTCGGTTCGACGCCAACTACGCCCGCTTCGGTGAGGAGCCCGTCACGTCGGCCCTCGCCGCCCACCCGGACGTGCTGAACCTCAGCGCCGACGCCAAACTGGGCCTCACATTCTTGAATAGAATGTTCTCGTATCCACGGTTCGGCCTCTACGCGATCGGCGGTCCCACATACACGCGATACAAGGCGCTGCGCATCACGCAGAACGTCAACGGCATCGAAACGGTGGTCACTCCTACCGACGGCGCGTGGCACGACAAAGTCGGATTCAACGTCGGCGGCGGAGCTGGTTTGGGCTGGGGCCGGGCGGAACTGTTCGTCGAGTCGCGGTACTTCGCGATGACGCCCGACAACGCCAGCAGTCGCGCCAGTCAGATTCCGATCATCATCGGTCTGAACTGGTACTAGACGACGGCGATCGCGCGCGTCGCCGAACGCAACAAGCGACGCGAAGCGAAGTGAACGCGCGGGGAGGCGGTGCGAAGCACCGTTTCCCCGCGCAACTCGTTCCACCGGCGACCTCAGCCCAACTCAATCGGCCTGTTACCCACTTCCTCGCGAGGCATGCGGCACGCACTCTGCCCGACCTCCGCACGGTGCCGCGACGACATGCGTCGCCCGAGGAAACTAGCCGCGTGACAAGCGCGACTGGACTCTTCGCCCGTTAGCCGCCCGCGGGGGCAATTCGATAGGCGGCAGAGTGGGAGGAGACCAATGAGACTTCGTATTGCAACCATGTTCGTACTGGCCGCGGCGCTCTCGCTCGATGCCACGGCCGCATCCGCTCAGGATTCCACGCGTCGTGCACGTTCGACGACGCGTATTCCGGTCACGAAGGAGGCGCCCGGTGAAGTCGTACCGCCTCGCGTCGACACCGTCACGATTTATCGGACGGATACGCTGCGGGTGTATCGTACCGATACGCTCACAGTCACACGCATCGACACGTTGCGCATCCATATCGCGCCGCCGGTGCCACCGCGGCTCCGGCAGATCGGCGGGTTCTATTTCGGCCTCGCCCTCGGCGGCTCGGTGACGGCGGAAGATCTCTCGAACGGACAAAACGGTGGGTTCCACATGGACCTGCCAATCGGCTTCGACCCCGTCGGCAGCCCGATCGGCGGACGCTTCACCATCGGTTACACGAACCTGAGTAGGCGCGACCGGTTCGACTTTCTCAACGACGAGATCAACAACTTCAACATCGGATCGTCGCAGATCTGGTCGTTCGACTTGAGCGGCAAAGTACGCTTGCCGATCAAGAGCGCCTATACGTCGCGCTTCCAGGTTTACGGCGTGGGCGGCGCATCGTACTCGCACTTCAAGAACATCATCGAGAGCAATACCTGCTGCGTGACCGTCGGCGACGCGTTCCTGATCGGCGACAACGTGGTGGTGGTAGGCGACAACAACAACGGCGTCTTCCTCGAGGACGACTCGTGGCACGGCGATTGGGGATGGAACGCCGGCGGCGGCCTGCAGTTCGGCTGGGGCCGGGCCAACCTCTACGTCGAGTCGCGCGTGATCGGGTTCCGCAGAGACACCGATTTCGTGCTCGACAACGTGACGCTCAACCGGCGCTCACAGCTCAACCAGGTCCCGATCGTCATCGGCATGACGTGGTACTGAGCCTCTGAAACAAACATTCTGAGCGCTGATGAGCGCGCCGCCCGGGTTTCGGGCGGCGCGCTCTGGTGTTATGCTCCGGTGGGGGGAGGAATGGTTCTGGCATAAGACGATGCAAACCAAACCTCGCGCGCACGGCCGCCGAACCGGCGCGCTTTCCAATAGAGCCCGCCAATGCGTAGCCATCAGTCGTTCCGATCTCTCGCATCCTTCGCCACCCTCTCGATCGTCCTGACCGCGCCGGGGTGTGCCCGGGCGCAGACGCTCGAGCCCGTCCGCCACGACGTCGCCAGAGTTCGTATGGCGACGCGGGTCGACACGGTGCGCGACACGGTAATCGTGCTGCCGAGCCGGCCACGGAAGGTGACTTATACCTTCAAGTCACGCGCGGACAGCCTGTCCTGGGCGCGGACGCGCGCGCTTGCCGAAAAGTCGACCGGATTCCGCCTGGTCGTCTCGCTTCAGGACGCCCGGCTGTGGGCGATGATCGGCGAAGACACCGTGCTGAACACGTCCGTGGCGGTCGCCAAGGGCACGACGCTCGAGTACGCCGGACGGAGCTACCGTTTCGAGACGCCGCGTGGCATGCGGCGTGTTCAGAAAAAGGAATCCAACCCGATCTGGCAGCCACCCGACTGGCTCTACGTTGAGACCGCGCAGGAACACGGGCTCAAGGTCGGCCGCATCGTGCCGGGCAAACCCCGCAAGCTCGCCGACGGGCGTTTGATCACCGTGCGCGACAGCGTGGTCGGCCTGCTCGATGCCGGGGAATTCCTCCCCATGCCGACGGACGAGCACATCGTGTTCGGCGACACGCTCTTCATTCCACCGATGGGCACGAGGAATCGGCGCGTCGAAGGTGAGCTCGGCCGCTTCCGGCTCGACCTGGGCGAGGGCTACCTGCTCCACGGCACGCCCTACAAGGAGTCGATCGGTATGGCCGCGACGCACGGATGCGTGCGCCTGCGCGACGAGGACATCGAGTGGCTGTATGACCACGTGCCTGTCCAGACGAGAGTCTATATCTACTAGTCGGAGAGTCGGACCGTCGGACAGTTGAAAAAACAACGACCTCGGGGTTCCGGCTTCCCGAGGTCGTTTGCTGCCCGACTGTCCAACTGTCGTGCTGTCCGACTGCAGTTTAGGGCTGTTTCGCTATCTGGCCGCGAATCTCGCCGCCCCCGAACTGCTGCGAGTGCACGTTCACATACGAGAGGCCGGCGTCCATCAACTTGCGCAGCGAGTCGCCGTTCACGGTCGCTGTGATGGCGTTGGCTGTCGTGAGTGCCACGGTCCCGCCGAAGCTTCCGTTGGGCGCGCCAGGAGTGAACGGCGTCGGCCCGGACGCGAAGTTGAGGATGACGCCCACGGCTACCTCGGTCGTTCCCGGACCGTGGATGTGCGCGAGGGTGGAATTGGCCCCCAAACCCTGATAGGTGACCGTGAAAGTCATGATCCCCGTCGCCGGATCGAATGTGCCGGTGAAGGACCCCGTGCCCGCCGACGGCGTGGGATTCGGACGCTCCGCAGAGCCGGTGAGCGTCGCCTTGTAGATGATCTTGGTCGACGTCTGCGTGTTCACGACTTCCGTCGTGTCCTCGCTGTCGCAGGCCGCGACTACGAGCGCGATCGCCGTCGCGGTGCCGACAACCAGTGCGCGATTCAACATCCGACACCTCCTGGACTCGGTGAAGACTTCGTCGCGCCAGCCGTGGCAGCGTGTCGGACGAATCCAGGCCTGTGAGGGGAGGTTCCCGTTCTCGTCGCCTACCCTCCGCCGCGCGGGGGAGTCGCGCTGCCCCCGTCGATCACGAACTTCCATTCGCCGCCGCGCTGGCGTTTCCAGACGGTGAGGTATTTCCCGAAGCGCTGTACGGCGGCGCCGGACGGGCCGCGACCCGTCGCGACATAGTTGCCGACCGTGAAGCCGAGGTCCTCGGAGGCCGCGCCGCCGGCGAAGACGGGGGTCCAGATGAGGGAGGTGCCGGCGGCCTGCAGCCGGTAGTACTCCTCCATCTGCCGCGGACCCACGACCAGCTCCGGCCCGGCGAACACCGCGCCTTGATCGGCGACGTACGCGGCAAAGGCGGCGGCGACGCCGGATCGATCCGCGAGATCGGAGAAGGCGCTGTCGAGCGACTTGAGGCTGTTGTGAACGTCGGCGACGTGTCCAGTGCTCGATTGCGCGGGGGGCGTCGTCTGCTCCGGCGTGCCCTGGAGCTCGACGGCCGGCCCGCCGACTTCCGCGTACGCCACGATTCGCCACGGCTGTTGTGGCTCGCGCTCCCAGAAGGCGATGTAGCGGTCGGCGCGAATCACCGGCGGCGTCGCCGGCGTCGCGACGGTGACCACACCATACGTGTAGGCGGAGCGATGGTCCGCCGAAAGCTCGGCGCCAAGGGGTTGCCACGTGTACGCGGCGCCCGCCGGCGGAGCGGGGCGCGATCGCGTGAGCAGTGTTTTCGCGGCGTCGCGGCCGTACAGCGTGGGTACACCGGCGCGAAGGTAGACGATATCCACTCTGGCGAGTGCGAGCGCACCTTCGACGATGCCGCGCGCCGCGACCGCGTCGCCGCGGCTCATGTCGAGCTGCACGAGCGAGTCGCGGGCCGGTCCGCGCGCGGGGAGCGGCGCCGGGGAGGGCCGGCGCCAGCATCCCGTGAGCAGCAACGCCGCCACACCCAGGACCTTCAGCGATCGCATGGGCAGAGGCTACGATCCGTCGAACGGTGACGCCAGGGCCGGCGCGTCAGGGCTTGGCCTTGATGATGCCAAACGCCACGGGACCTTGATCGAGATTCCCCGAGACCCACACGCGTGCTCCCACCTGTTCGCGCAGCGCCGCGGGAGGGTTGGTGATCGTGTGATGCGTGCCGTCGGGCGTCATCAGCATGAGCTGCGTTCCGGCGGCCATCAGCTCTCCGTCCATGGCCTTGATCCCGTCGACCATTCGCACCGCGAAGCTCGTGACGGTGATCGTGCGGTCCGCGCGCGTTCCGGAGACCCATACGTCGGCGCCCGAGGCGCGCCCCGCGAGCGCAGCATACGGTCCAAGGAGTGTGATCGACTGTCCGCCGGTCGTGCGGATGACGACCTGCTTGTCCCGATCCGTTCCGACCACCGCGATCACTCCGCGAACGGTGTCCGCGGCCTGCGTCGCGCTGCCCGGGGGCGCCGGCGTGGCCGAACCTGGCGCGGAGCGCGGCGGTGGTGGTGGTGGTGCACCTCGTTGGGCCGATGTCGTATCGGCGACGGGCGTCGTCGCGCCGATCGCGGACGCCGCCGCGGCGCTGTCCCGCGCCGCCTGACTGGTGTCGGTGCCGGTGTCGGCCTTTCGTCCGCATGCCCCGGCGGCGATCAGTGCCATCACGGTAAGACTGCGAGTCGTCATCGTTTGAATCCCCGGGGAAATGTGTGCCAATGGACCGGTGAGTCTGCACCGGGCAGCGCGCGCGTGTCAAATCAGCCGCCGTTTTGTACACCGCTCGCGGCCGCCTCGACGCAAACGGGCTCGGCGTGGCGCGCTTCTTTCATCGGCGCGGCGGGTTATAGATTGTAGCGCGACGGCTCGCCGCCCGTCCACTGCACGAGGAGTTCGCAATGAAGCCGGTGAACGGCCGATTGAAATTGAGTGTTGCGGGACGCGAGGATGACGGCGTCGCGTCGAATCCGCGTGCGTTGCACACGGTTCAGTTTTACGAGAACGATCGGTTCCTCGCCGCCTCGGTCGCCGACTTCCTCGCCGAAGGGCTGATCAATGGCGAACCGGTCGTCGTCATCGCGACGGCGCTCCACCGCGAGGCGTTCTCGATTCGGCTCAAGTCGAAGGGACTGGACATCGAGCATGCGTTCCGCATCGGCCAGCTCATGATGCTGGATGCGCGCGAGACGCTGAACGGCTTCATGATCGAGGGCGTTCCGGACGCCGCGCGGTTCAAGATTGCGATCGGTCGGGTGATCGAGACGAGCCTTTCCAGCGGCGCGCGGACCGTGGTGCGCGCCTACGGCGAGATGGTCGACCTCCTATGGAAGGACGGCAACACCGACGGCGCCATCCGCCTCGAGGAGCTGTGGAACGATCTGGCCGCGAGCTACTCGTTTTCGCTCCTCTGCGCTTACGCGATGGGCAACTTCTACAAGGAGTCGCACGCCGCGGACTTTCAGCGAATCTGCCACGCGCACTCGCACGTGCTGCCCACCGAGCGGTACACGCAGGCGGACGACCCGGGGCGCATGCTCGAGATCAGCCTGCTCCAACAGCGCGCGCGGGCGCTCGAAGACGAGATCGAGCAGCGCAAAGAGCTGGAACGCCGGCTGCGCGAGACGCTCGCCGCCTGGCAGGAAGCCGTGGACGCGCTCCGCCATAGCGAGCGCGAACTCACCGCCGCGTTGGCCGAGCGCGACGAGCTGCTCGAGCGTGAGCGAGCCGCGCGCGCCGACGCCGAGAAGGCGAATCGCGCGAAGAGCGAGTTCCTCGCCGTGATGAGCCATGAACTGCGGACGCCCCTCAACGCCATTGCCGGGCACGTTCAACTCGTCGAGATGGGAGTGCATGGGCCGGTGACCGACGCGCAGCTGGCGGCGCTCGCGCGGGCCCAGCGGAGCCAGCGTCAACTGCTCGCGCTGATCACGGACATCCTCAACCTGTCGCGCATCGAGACCGGACGCGTCGACTACGTGGTCGAACGCGTGGCGATCGGTGCGCTGCTCAACAGCGCGGTCTCCACCCTCGAACCCATGCTGTCGGCGAAACAGTTGACGTGCGAGATCGCGGCCCCATGGCCCGGCGACGACACGCCGACGGCGGTTTCCGCGGATGCCGACAAGGCGTGCCAGATCCTCCTCAACGTCCTCACGAACGCGGTGAAGTTCACCCCGGCCGGCGGACGCATCACGGTGGCCGTGGTGCCCTGCCCCGACGCGCCGCACATGGCGCGCATCCATATTCGCGATACCGGGATCGGCGTCCCGGCCAACAAGCTGGAGAGCATCTTCGAGCCGTTCATCCAACTGTCATCGGGACGAATCAGTGCGCCCGGTCAGAGCGAAGGGGTCGGACTGGGTCTCGCGATCAGCCGTGATCTCGCCCGCGGGATGGGCGGCGACTTGACGGCAGCGAGCACGTTGGACGCCGGCACGACGCTGACGCTCACGCTCCCGAGAGCGGACTGACGCGTCAGCGCGGCGTGATCACCGGCTGACGAACGCGTTCCCGCTGGGGGACGTTGACCGGTTCCATCGGCCCCGCACCGAGCATTCTCGGCGACGGC
>Ga0137314_1000090_pt1 | contig 31275 bp, 28 predicted proteins | sample EasRivERMZT199_2_FD_102289 | JGI IMG/M metagenome (GOLD analysis project Ga0137314, IMG submission 102289) | Soil microbial communities from meander-bound floodplain in the East River, Colorado, USA - East River MetaG ERMZT199_2 | ecosystem: Environmental > Terrestrial > Soil > Floodplain ... | reverse complement strand
GAGCTCCCCTGGGCGGTGACCTTCTCGAACCCCAGGGCGCACGAGATCACCGGCGTCCCTCTCAGCGTCCCTCTGCATCCCACGCAGCTCTATCACGCCCTGGCGGATTTCACGCTGTTCCTGATCCTGCTGCGGCTGGTGCCGCGCCGACGGTTCAACGGGCAGGCGCTTCTCGCCTACCTCATTCTCTACGCGATCCTGAGGGGCGTCATCGAGGCGTTCCGCGGCGACCCGCGCGGCGCGCTGGGAGCCCTCTCCACCTCGCAGATTCTCGGCGCCGCGATCCTTCTGGTGGCCGGATGGCTCTACGTGAAGCGGTCCCGCACACCATCCGCGGCGCGGGTGGCGTCCGCAGCGCGGACGGCAGCAGCGGCACGTCCCGCACCCCGGGGGTGATGATGGCCCCGGATGCCGCGGCGCCTCCCCGCGGAGGACGCATGCGTCGCCTCACCGTGACGACAGCGGAGGCGCGGCACAGGCTGGATCGATTCCTCGCCGAGCGTCTCCCCGACAGGAGCCGATCCTACCTGCAGAAGCTCGTGGCCGATGGATGCGTGCGCGTCGAAGGCCATGAGAAACTCCCGAAGGCGAACCGTCCCGTCGCGGCCGGTGACGTGGTGCTGGTCACATTCCCCCCCAGCGTCCCCTCGACGCTTCGCCCCGAGGCGATCCCGCTCGACATCCTGCACGAAGACGCGAACCTCATCGTCATCCACAAACCCGCGGGGATGGTCGTGCATCCCGGCGCGGGCGCGCGCGAGGGAACTCTCGCTCACGCGATCCTGCACCATTGCAAGGACCTCTCCGGCATCGGCGGGGTGGACCGCCCCGGGATCGTGCACCGCCTCGACAAGGACACCTCCGGCGCGATCGTGATCGCGAAGGACGACGCGACGCACCGGCATCTTGCGGCCCAGTTCCAGAAGCGAACCGTGGAGAAGGTCTATCTGGCCCTGGTGCGGGGTCGCGTCCGTGCGGCTGCCGGCTCCATCGACACGCCCCTCGGGAGGGACCGGCGCCAGCGTCTCAGGATCTCCTCCCGCACGGATCGTCCCCGCGATGCCCTCACCCACTACAGCGTGCTCGAGCGCCTGCCGCGCCACACCTGGCTGGAGATCCGGCCGAAGACCGGCCGGACGCACCAGATCCGCGTCCACATGAAGATGCTCGGCCACCCGATCGCAGGCGATCCTCTCTACGGCGGGCGCACGGAGAGCGCGGATGATCCGTTTGCAGGAAAGCGCCGGCTCGCGCTGCACGCTTTCAGACTCTCCTTCGATCACCCCAGGACGGGGCGCCGGCTCACATGCGAGGCTCCCCTCCCGGCCGATCTCGCCGTCATGGTGCAAGCGGCCCGGGAGTCGCCATGAGCGCGCGGCGCCGGTGGGGCCCGGGCCCGGTGGCGATCGTCGGAGCAGGGCGCGCCGGGCTCGCGCTGGGCGGCGCATTGCGGCGCGCCGGTGTCCCGCTGGCCGGGGTGGTTGCGCGACGCTCCTCCTCCGCGCGCCGAGCCCGACGGTTGCTGAGAATCCCCGCCGCGGCCACGACCCTGGAAGGGGCGATCGGCCCCGCGAGGATCGTCCTGCTCTGCGTCCCCGACGACGCGTTGAGAGACGCCGCCGCGGCGCTCGCGCGCCTCCCCATGCGGGGCAAGGTCATCCTTCACGTCAGCGGCGCGCTGGGAATCGCTCCTCTGGCCATCCTGAGACGCCGGGGAGCGCGTGTCGGGGCGATGCATCCGCTCTACAGCTTCGCTCCCGCCGGCGCCCGCGCTCCGTCGCTCGCCGGCACGGCCTTCGCCGTGGACGGCGACGAGGCCGCTTCGCGCGCCGCGCGCGCCCTCGTCCGCGCCCTCGGCGGGCACCCTCTGCGCGTGACCGGCGCGCGGCGCGCCGCCTACCACCTCGCGGCCTCCATCGTCGCCAACGATCTGACGGCGCTGCTGGACCTGGGGTTTTCGCTTTTGGCGCGGCGCCTGGCGATGAGCCGTGCCAACGCTTCGCGCGCCCTGCTCCCACTGGCGCGCGCCAGCATGGAGAACGTCTCGCGTTACGGCGCCCGGCGCGGGCTGACGGGCCCCGCCGCGCGGGGAGACGCCCGGACGCTCGCGGCTCACCTCGCCGTTCTCGCCAAAGAGCCGGCCCTGCTGGACGCAGTTCATCGCGCCCTGTCGATCCACGCGGTGGCGATGTCCGCCGATTCGGGACGCCTCGATGCGAAAACAGCAGCCGTTTTGCGCCGTCTCCTGCAAAAGAACCGCCGCTCCCATTGACCCCGTCACGGCGTATCGCCTAGAATGCCGCGCTGGATCCACGTGACGCGGAGGCAACGATGTCCATGGAAGCCCTGGGAATGATCGAGACGCGTGGTCTCGTCGCCTCGATCGAGGCGGCGGATGCGATGGTCAAAGCGGCCAACGTCGTCCTGATCGGCAAGGAATACATCGGCGCCGGGTTCGTCACGATCATGGTTCGCGGAGACGTGGGCGCCGTGAAGGCAGCCACCGATGCCGGCGCGGCCGCGGCCCGCAAGATCGGCGAGCTCGTCTCCGTGCACGTGATCCCGCAGCCGCATGGTGAGGTCGAGGGGATCCTGCCGCAGAAGGGCGTCAAAGCCGCTCGCTGACGCGGCCGCTCGCTGACCACGCGGTTTCCTGAGCAAGCGGGAGCGGCTTGTTGCCGGACGCGAAGCCACTCATGCCTGAAACCGACGCCGACCTCCAGTCGATCCAGCAGGCTCGCCACTTTGCCGAACGCGCGGCCTCTGCTGCGCGCGCGCTAGCCGCGCTCCAACAGGGGGGAATCGACGCCATCCTGGACGCCATGCACGATGCGGCGCGCCCTCAGGAGGAGGCCTGGGCCCGCCTCGCCGTCGAGGAGACCGGCTTCGGCAACGTCCCCGACAAGATCCTGAAGAACCGCTTCGCCACAGTGGACCTGCACCGGCACATCCGCCCCATGAAGACGGTCGGCATCCTGAGCACTGCGGCCGACGACAGGCTCGTGGAGATCGCCTCGCCGGTGGGCGTGGTCGCCGCGATCGTCCCCAGCACGAACCCCACCTCAACCGCCATCTACAAGATCTTCATCGCGCTGAAGGCGGGCAACGCCATCGTCGTGTCGCCCCATCCCGGAGCGCAAGCCTGCGTGCTGGCCGTCGCCGAGACGCTCGCGGCCGCGGCGACGGCCGCCGGCGCGCCTCCCGATTCCATCCTCTGCATGACGTCGCCGACGCTGGAAGGGACGCACGAGCTGATGCGGCATCCCGGCATCGGCGTCATCCTGGCCACCGGAGGACCCGGCCTCGTCAAGGCGGCCTACTCCTCGGGCAAGCCGGCCTTCGGCGTCGGCCCGGGGAACGTGCCCGCCTTCGTGGATCGAAGCGCGGACGTGGCCAAGGCCGCCGGCGACATCATCGACGGCAAGACCTTCGACAACGGCGTGCTCTGCTCTTCGGAAAACGCCGTCGTCGCGGACGAACCTATCGCCGGGCGGCTGACGCAGGAGATGGAAGCGCGCGGGGCGCGTTTTCTGTCCGCGGAGGAGACACGCCGCCTCTCGGACCTCGCCGTGCGCCACGATGGGTCGCTCAACACCGCCATCGTCGGCAAGGCCGCGGCGGACATCGCCCGTCGCGCCGAGATCCCGGTTCCCGAGGGGACGCGCTGCCTCGTCGCCCCGCTCGCAGGGGTCGGCCGCTCACATCCACTCTCACGGGAGAAGCTCTCGCCGATCCTCGCCTTCTACGTCGAGGACGGCTGGGAAGCCTGCTGTGCCCGAGTGCTGGAAATCCTGCGCTATGGTGGGATGGGGCACACGATGTCGATCCACGCGCAGGACCGTGAGGTCATCATGAAGTTCGCCACCACCAAGCCGGTCTTTCGCATCTGCGTCAACACCCCCGCTTCGGTCGGCGCGGTCGGGCTCACCACGGCTCTGGAACCATCCATGACGCTTGGGTGCGGAGCGCTGGGAGGCAACATCACGTCGGACAACATCATGCCGCGGCACCTGATCAACGTGAAGCGACTGGCCTTCGAGACGCGTCCGTTCGTGCGCTCGGCTGCGGCGCCACCCGCCGTGCCCGCCACCGTCGCGTCGGCCCCTCTCTCGTCTACGAGGTGGTGGGTGCAGCCCCGACTCCCCCGTCGTGCCGATGTACGCAGCGAGGGGAGGCACGCTCCGGATCCCGCCCTGATCCGGTTGCGCCTGAAGGAGGCCCTGGAAAAGCTGCCGATGCCGGCGCGCAAGGCCTCCCTTTCGCCGCTCCCTCAGGCCAAGGCGCACGCTTCACCAGCGCAAGGCAAGGCGCGCGCCGCCTCCCCTGATGCCGTCCCCTTTGTCTCCGAATCCGACGTGCGGCAGGCCCTGCTCGAGAAGCGACACATCGTCGTCGACCGCCGCACGATCATCACCCCCTCGGCCCGCGATCTGGGACAAGAGCATGACATCTTCCAGCAGATTTGAAACAGAGAGCCGCCCCGCGCGCCGCGGGCCGCAGCGCGGGATGCAACGCGGGTCGTCAGCGGCATGGGTCGCGATCCTCCTGTTGTGCGCGTGGGGAACGGTGGGCGTCTTCGCCGGAGAAGCGACGAAGCGGGGAAGGAAGATGGACATCACCTGGCGCGAGCCGGACGGCACGCTCCGCGAGGTCCACGCGCGCGAGATCCGCTACTTCTACTTTTCGCGCAGCCACCTCTCCAAGCCGCGCGATGGCGTGACCTACAAGGATGAGACGATCGAGAACAAGGGCATTCCATTGAAGGGGAACTTCCTCCCCTTCGACAAATGCGACAGGTTCGACTTCCAGTGGTCGGAAGCAGGAAGCGGCGAAGGGCCCGCACTGCGGATCAGCTACAAGAAGATCAACGGGGATGCCGGCGTCGGGACAGGCAACGAGCTCGCAGGAGTCGATCACCCCAAACCGCCGTACCTCCAGTTCCTGGTGGACGGCAAGGAGCACCGGATCGATCTGATGGCGGTGAGTCCGCCCGGGCTGCGTGAAGGGAAACCGACGCTCCTGAGCATGGTCTGCACGCTCTAGCAGAGCCTGCCAGCCTGGTGAGGCGCGAGGATGGCGCGGTAGATTGCGGCGTACGCGCCCGCCACCCCCGCAAGCGAGAACTCCTCCTGCACGCGACCGCGTCCCCGCGCGCCCATCTCCGCGCGCAGCGCCGGCGCGTCGAGCACCTTCTCGACGGCGGAAGCCAGGGCCACGGCGTCCCGCGGCGGGACCAGCAGGCCATTCCATCCGTCGCGCACCACGTCGCGGCTCCCCGGCACATCAGCGGCAATCACCGGGAGCCCCATGGCCCCGGCCTCCAGCAGGACGCGCGGCACCCCTTCCCGATAGTAGCTCGGCAGGACGAAGACATCGGACAACGCCAGCAGCGCGGGCACATCGTCGCGCGCGCCCAGATACACCGCATCGCGCCCCGCCAGGCGGCGCACTTCCTCGGCGGCGACCGACCCGCGCTCCCCCTTCGTCGAGGGCCCCGCGAGCAGGAAGACGACGTCGTCGCGGCGCGACCGCACGGCGGCCGCGGCGGCGAGGTATTCCCTGATCCCCTTCTGGGCCACGAGCCGTGAGACCATGATGACGACGCGACGTCCCGACAGACCCAGCTCCCCGCGCAGCCGCTCGAGTGTCTCCGCCCCGGGGCGCCTGGACTCGAGCAGGTCGAGATCGATCCCGGAGCTGCGCACCAACCGGTCGCGCCCGGGCACCACGATCCGGTTTTCCAGGAAGGCGCGGCGATCTTCTTCGTTCTGAAAGACCGTCACGGAGCTGTCGCGGCATGCCCGGCGCTGGAGCATCCGGTAGGCCGGACGGAACAGAAGCGCCATCGGGGCGCGGGACGAGAAGAGATACCCCATGCCGGTGATCGTGCAGATGCGCGCCGGGATCCCCGCGGCAAGCGCCGCGGACGGCGCCAGGTAGGTGGGCTTCGTATCGAACGCGTGCACCGCGTCCGGCCGGTGACGGCGGAACAGCGCGGTCAGCTCGCGACCCGTGGCGAGGTCGCCAAGGGGGCTCGGGCGGCGCCGCATCGTGAAGCGAAAGTACGGGATCCCCGCCTTCTGGAAGGGCCCCTCCCCCTCGGTCCCCGCCGCACCGACGCCGAAGCCCTGATCGCGCAGGATAGAGAGCAACGGGATGCGGAACCGGATATCGTCGCCACCGACGTGCCAGACGGTGATCGGCATCGGAAGGCTGTCGCTCTGCCTAGAGCCGCTCGTAGAGCCAGGTGGGGAGGTGGAAGTGCTTCTTGTTGAGCACGACACCGCGCACGTTGGCGTTGGCCAGCCTCAGGCGCGTTCGCGCCTCGCGCGCGACGTGCCGGCGCGTCTTCTCCGACTCCACGACGAGGATGACGCTGTCGGCGAGGTGGCACAGCCGGGCCGCCGTGGCCGATTCGAGCACCGGCGGGCAATCGAGCACGACGAAGCTCCCCTCGCGGCGCAGCAGATTCAGGAAATCTTCCCCCGTCTTCCAGGCAAGGGGACGTGGCGGTGAACCGTTGTTGCCGCCGCCAATGCGCTGCACGGCGTGCTCGGGGAGAACGAAGCGATCGTCCTCCTTGGACCGGTAGATCGCGCTCGTGTCGATCAGCAGGATTCTCCCCGCCCCCTCGGCGCGCAGCGTCCCGGCGATCGAGGCGGCGATCGTGCTGACCCCTTCCCCGCCGGAGCATCCCGTCACGGCGAGGATCCGCGGCGTCGCAGACGTGCCGTCGCCGTTTCCGACCTTCATCAGGCCATCGCGCAGCGACTCGCCGTACATCCCGATCCGTGAGCGCACGACCCCTTCGGTCTGCGCCATCTCGACGGGGTCCATCGGGCCGGCCGGAAGCTCCTTGAGCGTCGCCGTCGAAGCTTCGAGGCGGGGCGCAGGCGCCTTCGTGGACAGCTGCGGGATTGTGATGATCGTGTCGAGCCCGAGCTGCTCCTTCACGTCCCGCGCCGTGCGGATGGACTGGTCGAGGAACTCCCCCGCCACGGCCGCGCCGATCGCGCCGAACAACCCGAGCAGGATTCCGATCAGAATGTTCAGCGGCCTGTTCGGCGCCACCGGCGTCATCACGAGAGTGGGCTGCTGGACGATGCTGATGTTGGAGATCCGATCCATCTCCAGCGCCTGATCGATGCGCGCCTGTTCCCGGCTCTCCGAGTATTTCCTGAAGTTGTTCTCCGCGACGATCTTCTGCCGCTCGAGCTGCGCGATGTTGACCTCGTGGTTGTTGAGCTCCTTGAGCTCCTCACGGGCTTTGGCCAGATTCGCCTCGAGCACGATCGCCTTGGCATCCAGCGCCGAGAGCGTTGCCCCTTCCGAGAGGAGAGCCGATTTGACCTGCTGATGGGCCGCGCTCAGACCACGCGTTACCTCAGTGAGGTTCTTCGACTCGGTCTTCAGGAGGTTCTCCGCCTCGGCGATCTGGCGCCTGATCTCCACCACCGGCTCGCTGGTATCCTTGTAGCGCGACAGGAGGTCCTGCTCCCTGAGCTGCAGGTCGTAGAGCTTCGCCCTCATGGCGCCGACGGCGCTGCTCTGGTGGCCTGAGGTCTCCTGGGTGACGAGGGTCTCGGGGAGATCCTGCAGAGTCTGCTTCATCGAGGCGATCTTCGCCCTGGCTGCCGACCGGTCGGCTCCGGTCTCCGCGATCATGCGCTCGAGACCCCCGATGCGGTCCATGAGATTACTGCGCTGGTCGTCGAGCTTCCCGACGCTCATCTGGTTGCGCAGGTCACGCAGATCACCCTCCATGTCGCCCAGGGTATTCTGGATGGTGTCGGTCTGGCGATCGAAGAATTCGAAAGAGCCGCTCGTGCGGAACGCGGCGATGTGCTCCTCCAGATAACTCTCGAGCAGGCGCTCCACCACGCTCTTCGCGAACGCCGGGTCGGTGGCCCTGTAGGTCACCGTGATGATGCTCGTCTCGTGGACGACCTCGATCTGCCACGACTTCTCGAGCTTCCGGAGGGCCAGTTCCTTCAGCGCCTCCGGAGACCCCTTGAAGCCTTTGGCCGCGCGCCCGAGGAATTTCTCGGCTCCGAGCCTGTCGATGACCCGGGTGGTCACCTGCCGGCTCTTGAGGATCTCCACCTCCGAGTTGAGCTGGGCTTCGCGCGACTGCTGCACGTCCACCACCTGCCCGGTCGTCACCGTGGGATCGAGGGTGAGCTGCTCGCGCCCCAGCCGGACGAGGAACTTGGCGCCCGATTCGTAGTAATCGGGCGTCAGGAACGTGATCAGAGTGACGATGCCCATCAGGCCGAGGAAGACTGCCAGACACTTCCGGCGGTGCCTGAAGAGCACGGACAGGACGTCTCTGAGAGTCCGATCCTGCGAAACCTCCGGCAGGTCGAGGTCCGTCATTGGAGCTACCTCCGGTCGAAGTTCCCGCGCGTGAGGTCGACGGTCACGGCGTTATCCTCGTCGATGCGGTGCACGAATTCAATGCCAAGCATGGGGATGATCTGGTTGATGTGCTGGTCGATCCACTGAGCCACCTTGACGATTGTCGTCCGAGGCACGTAGATGATGTCCCGAGGCTCCAGGTAGAACACCTCGGTGTTCTCAGGCCCCTTGATGGCCGCTTCCATGTCGAGGGACGCGCCGTAGCGCTGATTGGCGATGTACCTGATCACGACGACGTTCTTCAGCGAGGCCGTCAGGGGGTCGAAGCCCCCTGCGTACATGATCGCCTCGAGCGCCGTCATCGGCCCCGGCATCGGGATCATCCCCGGGAGCTTCACCTCCCCGCCCACGAACACCCGCCTCCCTTCGAAGGCCCGCACGATAACGGTCACGTCCGGCTTCTTGAGGTGCGGCGCAAAAAGCCGTGACAACTCGTCGCTCAGCTCCTGGGGCGATCGCCCCTCGACGTCCACCTCACCCACGAGCTGCAGCGCGATCCTCCCGTCGGGGCGGATCGTCTGAGACTCGTTCAATTCCGGCGCCGTGAAGAACTTGATGTCGATGACATCGCCCGGCGCGAGCCTGACGCGCGCAACTGTTTGCTGTTGCGTCGGCGGGATGGAAGCGATCCCGACCATTTCCAGCTTCTTGTCGCCGCACCCCGAGAGGAGCAGGGCGACGCCCATAGCCGCCGTGGCAGTGCGGATCCCGATCCGCGCAGACCTGCCCGGCAATCGCAGTTCCACCGCGCTCACATTGCACCCCCGTGGAGGATAGCACCGCCCAAACCCGTCCGCGCTCGCGTGGCGGGCACCCCGGTGCCGTAGGAATGACCAAACTGGCCGCGTGATGCCGTGAAATATACCGAAGAGCTGTGAACAGGGCAATAGCGGCTTTCGATCCGGAGCGATTCAGGCCGGCCGATTCAGCGGGCTGTCCGGTGTTTTCCGGGTCCTGCGGCCGTGTGGAGATGGACTTGCGCCGCCATGAGGCCCAGGGCGGCCCATACGTGGCGGTAGTGCATCATCTCGTGGCTGAATGAATCGACGGTCGTGAATAGAAACATGGCTGACAGGGCGAACATCCAGAGGCGGTCCTCGCTCGTCACGCAGGCCCTGATCCCCCGTATGAGCATGAGCGCAATGCTCCCGAACAGCACCAGCAGACCCGCGAATCCAAGGATGCCCCGCTCCACGAGGTAGGCCAGGTAGTCGCTGTGCAGCGACATGCGGTTGCCCACCCCCCATTGGCCCCCCGTGACGATGGCCAGCCTTTCGAACCCGCCGGGACCGACACCGAGGCCGAGCGGATTGTCGAGGAATGCGCCCCACCCGACCTTCCAGGTCTGCACCCTTCCAGAGGAGGACCGTGGAAGACGATCCAGGAAGTTCTCCATATGCAGCGCCATGGGGAGCACCAACAGCGCGATCAGCAGCAACACGGCCGCCGCGGACGCGACGCGCATGCGCTGTTTGTGCCCGGCGTACAACGTGTGCGCGGCGATAATGAACAGGATCCCCGTCGTGAGGGACAGGATGCCGCTCATCGACTTGGTCCCGAGCATCCCGAGCACCACCACGAGGAAACAGAAGCCCCGGATCAGAGGCCGTCCCTTGAGAGCGGGATGGAAGCAGAACAGGGAGCTGATGCCCAGGTAGGAGCCCGTCATGTTCGGGTTCAGGAACGTCCCGGCGGACCGTTCGGCGAAATCGCTGGCGAGGCCCATCCCAACGATCCCGCTCTCCACCATCGCGGTCAGCATCCACGTGATGGCGAAGATGGCCACGTCGGTCCTCTCGCGCACCACGTTGTGGATGGTCACGAGAAGCATGAAGAGATAGATCTCCTGCGCGAGCGTCAACAGGTTGACCCCGATGGCCCGGGCGTTCACCATCGACATGAGGCTCGCGGCGAGGATGACCAACGAAGGAGCCACGAGCGGCATCTCGACGCGTGAGGTGTACAGCAGCACGACGATGACCGCGGGGATGAGGGCGAAGTTGAACCAGTCGAAGAGGGTCGTCTGGAACGGCAGCTCCGGCACGATGAAAGGCATGAGCCCGGCCATGACGACCAGGTAGCCCGCGCGCAGCATCTTCACGGTTGTTGGGAAACCATCGTGGTGCCCTTCGGGACGGGCGGCGTCAGCAGCGATTCGATGACGGACGCCAGTCGCCGCGACTCGCGGTCGAGACCGTCGCTCCCTTCGCACCGAAGGACGATCATGTCCATCGAGGCATCGCGCGTCCGGATCGCCTCGAGCACCTGCATCGTGGCCTCCAGGAGCATCGCGCAGCGCTCGATCACCTGGGGCTGGGACTCGTAGAGCCGATCGATCCTGGACTTGATCTCCTGGCGCAGCCTGAGCCGGTGGAGGATGGCCGCCGGGTTGGCCTCGATCACGACCACCAGATCGGGCGCCGGGACGGTGCCCCAGAGCCTCCAGGCTGCGTCGCTCACCGCGTCCGGCCCCCCTCCAAATCCGATCGACCAGAAGCTCTGGAAAATCCCCTGGTCGTAGACGTGGATCCCGGGCTTGCGGGCGCGGCGCGCGAGCGCCGAGACCAGCAGCCAGTTGAGGATCATCTTCCCGAGCACGCGCCAGGAGGGGTGGCGTATGGCCGCGATCTCACGGATGGCGCGCGCCGTGGCGAAGGGATGCAGGATCACCTCCCGGGTCACGTGAGGCGCCTTCCTGAAGGTCCTGATCCAGCGTGACGGTTCGCAGGCCAGCCAGTAGCTGAGATCGTCCACCACGTGGCCACGCTCAGCGAGGATCCGGACGACGCGGCTCGAGACCGAGGACTTCCCCGCTCCGGGGATCCCGAGCATCTCGACCGCGAGATGGACGCCCTCCATGTCACAGCGCTCCCCAGACGCGCCGCTTCACGGCGAGCATCACCCGATCCAGGGGCGCATCCGCGTCCACATCCACGATCCGTCCGCCGTCCCCGAAGGTGAGACGCTCGATCGCGGCCAGACGGCTGCGGATCGCGGCCAGGTCGGTGCGCGGCCTGCGCTCGAGCGCCATGGCTTCGCTGACGCGAAGCCTGATGATCAGGTCCGGCGGGTGCATCTGCGCCCAAGCGTAGGGGCGCCGCTCCCATGCGGCCAGTGTCCGAAACAGCCGGCGGGGCGGCTCGAGCCACCGCGTCAGGAACGGACCGTCGTTCAGGCCGGCGATCTCGTTCTGCGGGTAGCGATCGCAGATGACGACCATCCCGTTCGCGCGCGCGCGCCAGGCGCCCTTGAGCGTCCGGCGCTTCTCCCGGGAGACCAGCAGCGCCCAGACGGGCTCCACCAACGGGAACCCAGGGATCGTGCGCGCCCCGCGCGCTTTCGTCCCCTCGGCCCGCTCCTGCGCCCCACGGGGCCGGGCGTCTCCCGCCGCGGGCAATGCCCCTGGCGCGGCGCCGGAGCGCGTGAGGAGCCTCTGAAGGGCCCGCAGAGGCCACCGAAGCAGTGAGCTGGGGCCGTCCCCGCTGCCGAAGTAGACCCCTCGCACCTCCAGCCTCGGCGAAAGCCAGCGCAGCAGCGCCTCGCAGACGGTGGTCTTTCCCGAGCCGCGCGATCCCACCAGCGCGATCATCACTCCCCCGGACTCCAGCATTCCTTTCTCGCGCGCCTCCCTTTGCCTGCCTTCGGGGGGTGCGGCATGGAGACGCAGCGTCAGAAGCTTCCCCGTGGCGTCGTCCAGTCCGAGGTACTCCTCGGGCCCCGCGGAGACGCCCTGATGCCGGAGACGCTTGAAGCCCAGCGCGGAGATCACGCGTCCCGTCGCCGCCGTCTGCCCGCCATCCACCACCAGCTCCATGCCGTCCGATCCCTGAGATGGCGAGGAATCCGTCCGAGGAGGATGAAGCGGCCGGTGCGCCAGACGCTCCGTCTGCATCGCTGCGATCAGACCGGCGAACGCGTCCTGACCCGGAGTGTTCACGTCCTGTCCTCCCGCAGGAGCCACACCAGCGGGTTGCCGCGGTCCGGCAGGAAGCCGGCGATCGTCCTGAGCATCCAGAGCCCGTCCTCGCCGAGAACCAGCCACGGGAGAAACCGCACGAGGGCGAGCGCGGCGACCAGGTCCGCCAGGATCGTGAGGAAGAGGATCTCGATCCCCGGGAATCCCGAAGCTCGCAGGTACCTCTCGACGCCCCAGGTCACCGCACCGACGATCGCCGTGAGGATCATCGCCGGTGTCTGCGCGATGAAGAACTCACGCCACGACATCGAAGCGACGCTGAGGCTGAGGTGCGCCATGAGCAGGTAGTTCAGGCCGGTGGCGATGAGCATGGCGAACGCGGCGCCAGAAAGGCCCCAGGTGCTCCCGAAGTACGCGCCTCCCGTCACCAGGATCGCGTAGACCCACTGACGCCAGGCCCGCCGGTATTCCGAGCCCGTCGCCCGCGAGATCGAATCGCTCATCTTGTAGCTCGTCCTGAAGAGCAGCCCGAGCGCGAAGTAGCGGAAAGGTTCCACCACCGCCACCCATTTGGGACCCAGCAACAGGTCGATGATCTCAGGGGCGAGGACGTAGCAGACGATCCCCAGCGGAAGCATGAGCAGGGCAACCCCCGCGATCCCTCTCCGGAACGCGATCCGCAGGCGCTCCTTGCTCCCCTGGACCAGAGCCATGGCGGGGAAAAGGACGTTGTCCATGACCGCCCCGAGGTCGTTCGCCGGCGCCACCATGAGCTGGTAGGCGCGGCCGTAGACGCCTAGCGGCTCGGCGCCGAGCCAGCGGCCGATGACCATCTTGTCCCCCTGGACGCCGATGTAGTTGCCGATCCGCGCCGCGGTGAATCCCCCGCCGAAGTACAGGAGATCCTTCATCGCATCGAAATGGAGCGTCGGCCTCATGGGGTGCGGCCTGATGACGATCAGGATGATGGCCTTGACCAGCGCCTGCCCCATGTAGGCCAGCGTCAGGGCCCAGAGACCAAACCCGGCCAGCGCGAGCGCGATCCCGACTCCGGCGAAGCCCACTGCGAAGGCGATGAGCTCGACCATCGAGAGCCGCTTGAACATCAGCTCGCGCTGCAGCAGCGACTCGGGCATCACGGATGCGGCTTCCAGGATGAACTTGAAGGCCAGCACCTGGATGACCGGTATCAGCTCGGGGATGATGAAAAACTCGGCGATCAGCGGCGCGGCGGCGTAGATGGCGGCGCCCATCAGCACGCCCGACAGGATGGAGAGTGTGAACCCGGTCGTGAGATGGCGATCCGTCAGCGTGGGGCGCTGGACGACGGCGGGCCCCACCCCCAGCCGCGAGAAGGTCGAGCTGAATCCGACCACGACCAGCGCTGCCGCGACCACTCCGAAGTCGCGGGGCGTCAGGATCCGCGCGAGGATCAGCACCGCGATGAGCTGCAGGAAAAGCTGGGATCCGGTCCCCAGGAGGGTCCAGAGGAGCCCCATGAGGGTCAGGTGAGAGAGGCGTTGTACGGGGCCGTTGGACGCGCCGCCGCCGCTCACGCTCCTGCACCGCGCGTGCGGAGAGCCTCAGCGCCGGTGGCGCATGACGACATCCTCGATCACCTCCACCACACGTTCCTGCGCCTGGCGGCTCAACGACGGGTAGAAAGGAAGGGAGATGGCGCGCGCCGATTCCCGCTCGGTGACGGGATAGGCGCCCTTCCTGTATCCGAAGGTTTTGCGGTAGTAGGAGAAAAGATGCAGGGGCTGGAAATGCACGCTCGTGCCGATCCCCCGCTCCCGCAGCTCGTCGATCATCTTGTCGCGCCCGATCTTGAGGACCCGGGGCTTGATGCGGATGATGTACAGGTGCCACGCATGCGTCCCGCGCGCGCTCTCCACCGGCAGATCGAATGCACCCATCGGCGCGAGCATGCGTTCGTAGCTTCTGGCAAGCCCCCTGCGGCGGCGCTGCATCGCGTCGAACTTCGCGAGCTGCGCCAGACCGAGGCCGGCTGCGGGGTCCGTCATGTTGTACTTGAACCCCAGGTCCACCACGTCGTACCGCCACGACCCCGCGCGGGAATACCTGTTCCATGCCCCGTGCGACAGTCCATGGAGGCTCAGCCGGCGCGCTTTCTCGGCGAGCTTCGCGTCGTCGGTGGTGAGCATCCCCCCTTCGCCGGTCGTCAGGTTCTTGGTGGCGTAGAAGCTGAAGCAGGTCGCGTCACCGATGGCCCCGACGCGCCGCCCGTTCCATGACGTTCCGAAGGCATGCGCGGCGTCCTCGATGACACGGATCCGCCCGCGGCGCGCCATCGGGAGGATCGCGTCCATCGCGCACGCGAGCCCCGCCATATGCACCGGGATGATGGCGCGCGTCTTGCGCGTGATGGCGCGCTGGACCTGCTCGGGATCGATGTTGAGGGTGACGGGGTCGATGTCGGCGAAGACAGGCCGCGCCCCGACGTAGAGGATCGCCTCCCCGGTCGCGGCGAAGGTGTAGGGAGACGTGATCACCTCGTCCCCTTTCCCGACGCCGGCGGCGCCCAGCGCCACGTGCATCGCCGCCGTGCAGGAATTGACCGCCACGGCGTGACGGGCGCCCGTGTACTCGCACACCTTCTGCTCGAAGAGCTTGACCTTCGGCCCCGACGTGAGCCAGCCGGAGCGGATCGCCTCGATGACTTCGCGCTCCTCCCTGCGATCCGTCGACGGCACGTAGAAGGGTACCCAGGTGTTTTCTGTCTCGGCCTTCGGCGAGCTCTTCTGTGCAGGCATGCCCTCTCCTCGAAGATGTGCCCCGGCGTGCGCGGGCTTTCAGAGTTTATCGCAGTCCGACCTGCTGGATCAGGTGCGCCGCTGTCCTTCCTGCAGCTCCCCCGGATCCTGATGCCGTCGGAAACCAAGCACCAGCAGTACGACCTCGCCGAGGAAGAGCGCATCAGAAAGCAGCGTGCGGCGTCTCTCGTATTCCAGGTCCACGGCGATCTTGCGCGGCATCCATTGCGCCAGGTAGTCTCTCTCGGGATCGGCGCTCGCGGCCAGCACGTCCGCCTCGTGCGGGAAGACCAGTTGCGCCATGCTGGCCAGCCCCGGCCTGACGCTCAGGATCTCCCTCTGCGCCGGGGTGTAATGACGGACGAACCTCTCGACCTCGGGGCGCGGCCCGACGATGCTCATATCGCCGCGAAGGACATTCCAGAGCTGCGGGATCTCGTCGATCTTCCAGCGCCGCAGCGCAGCGCCCAGCGCGGTGATGCGCGGGTCGCCGGCGGCGGTCACCGCGGGGCCGCTCGTGCCGGTCCGCATCGTGCGGAACTTGTAGAGGCCGAACAGACCACCACCCCGTCCGACCCTCGGCTGGATGAAAAAGACGGGACCGCTCGAGTCGCGCTTGATGAGCAGGGCGATGATGCCGATCGGGATCGCAAACACCGCGAGGGCCAGGGACGAGGCCGCCAGGTCGAAGACTCTCCTGAGCATCGGGTGTGCCTCAGCGCGTCTCGTGGACGCTTCCGGCGATCGCGATCGTGACCTTGTCGCCGATCCGCGTCACGGTCACGGGCTTGAGCCGGTAAGCGGGAACGTCGGTGCACTGGCCGGTCGCGGGCTGGAACTGCCACCCGTGGCCCGGGCATTCGAGACGCCCGTCGATGATCTCTCCTTCCGACAGACGCCATCCCGCGTGCGGGCAGACGTCCTCGTAGGCGTGGATCTCGGTCCCGATCCGCACGACGACGACTCCCATGCCCTCCAGCTCGAACCGCACGGGCTTGTTCTCGGGGAGGACCTCGAGGTCGATCTCAATGCCTGGCATAGAAGGTCCGCATCCTCACAGGGTCGGGATCGTACAGGAAGTGATACAGCAGCTCATTGTAGACATCGGGGCGGCGGGCGAGCGTGACGCGAAGCGACAGGAGCATGTCCTCGAGGAACTCCTCACGCCCGCTCACGAAGGGATAGAGACAGACGTCCTGCGTGCGCATGCGGTAAGTGAAATCGGAGCAGCTTCCTTCGCGCGCGTACGGACCGTTCGCCGTGAAGTCGACCGTCCAGGAGCCGGCCTGCGGGCCGGTCGCCTCCACGAGCAGCTTCGCGCCGATGCGGGCCCGGATGCCCGGATCCTGCGCGGCCACGCGCGTACCGAAGTACTCGACCACGCGGGCCGACAGGTCGCTTCCCGCCGGAGTCTCGGCCGCCCGCCACGCCCGGATCGTGTCGCGCATCCGTCGCGCGGCATCCTTCACGTAGTCGGCCCTCTCGCCCCGGAATGACTCGGGCGCCCGGTGCTCGAAGCCCTTGTCGCTGTCCCACCGATCCGACGCGTTCATGCAGACGCCCGAGGCCGCGGTCCCGGCGTCGCGCAGGGCCGCCACGGCGATCTTCGGGTCGATGAAGATGCCGCGCTCGGGGGAGTTCAGCTCGAGCAGGTCGGGCTCAAGGACGGTGCAGGGCCCCGCCGCGGGGATCGCGAAGCGGGGCCGGGTGGTGCGCACGCGCCGCACGAAGCCCCCAACCAGGGAGGCGCGGCGGCGCTGGATCAGCCTCAGCATGTCGTCCTCGGCGTAGTCGTACATGATCGGGTACCAGTTGGCTCCCGAGAACATGTAGAAGCCCAGATCGATCGACTTGGCCGCGAGGCGGACGTAGTCCTCGTAGGTCAGCTTGCAGTCGGTCTCGTTGAAGACCGATCGCCCCTCGGCCTCGATGAGGATCGCCGAGTCGTTCGTGTACTCGGCGCTTCCGAAGATGGTGATGGTGAGCCCATCCCCGAGATCGACCGGGACGCCCGGATCGATTTCACGGATGTTGGTCTGACCCATGCGACGCAGATGCTCGCGGAAACGATCGTTCGGAAAGCGGCAGATGAGCGTCGGGATGTCGCGCGGGAACGCCTTCAGGGTTTGAGGATCGGCGTGATCCCGGTGCTCGTGGGAGAGGAAAATGTAGTCCACCCGTTCGCGCGCGACGGCCTCGGGGGTGATCCCCGCGTCCGCGAGCAGATGCGTGTGGAACCACGTCCCGAGATTGGCCCCCTCGGTGAGCCAGGGGTCCGTGAGGATCTTCCGCCCGGCGGCCTCAACCAGGAGACATGCCTGGCCGAGGTAGGTCACTTTCATCGCTGGCTCCGCTGTCCCTGTGAGGGCCTCCCGCCGGAAAAGCCGGCAGGGCAGGCACAACGGCGCAGCGAAGGGCGGCACCGTCCGGGATCATCCAGGAGCAATATATTCGCGGAATGTGCGAGCGGGCAAACGCCCGCGGCGAGGATGGAACTAGCGGAACCACCCGAAGTTGCGGTTTGGCCGGGCTATTGGCCCAGCGCGGAGCCACCGGAGTAGGCCAGGCCGCCGATCGCCACGGGACTGCCGCCGCTCAGCGAGATCAACGCCGTGCCGCCGGTATTGCCCGTGTTGAGGAAGTCCACGTCCCCGCTTCCCACCTGCCTGACCTCCAGCGCGAAGCGCGCGATGTCCTCGTTCCCGGAGACGGTCTCGTTGCCGCCTGGCGCCGTCCGGGAGAAGGAACCGAGCAGGTGACCGTTCGTGTTGTCGCACAGGCAGATTGGTTGAGCGGTCGCCAGAGGCGCGGACAGGACGGTCCCCGCCGTGCAGGGATTCGACGCCGCGCACTGGGCGATCGCAGGGTCGAAGTCGATCTCGAAGTTCACCCCGAAGACCCCCATCGAGGAATTGCAGTCCGTGGCCTGGATGCCAATCGTGACGATCCTGCCCACCACGCTGTGCTTCCTGAGCGACAGCCCATCCGGCGACCCGGAACAGCTCGGGGAGCCGTCGGCGACGAAGTTGGCCGTCAGGCCCGATGAGATTCCCCCGCCGTCCTTGCTCTTGTCACCGCCCCCGGCGGCGCATCCCGCCAGAAGGAGAAGCATCACCCCCAGCGCGTGTCCACGTTGCGTCCGCATCATCTCTCAGTCCCCCTAGAACGGCCCGACCCTGCCGAAGTAGGCGATGAGCAGGGACAGGTCGCTGCCGTCAATCACTCCATCCACGTTCAGGTCCAGCGCCGTCGAGTAGCCGCTCTGTCCCGACCGTGCGCCGAAGAGCGCCGCAATCCGGACCAGGTCGCCGCCGTCGACGCGCTCCGAAGAATCGATGTCAACCCTCTCCACGTCCACGGCCACGTCGAAGGCATCGAACCGCGTCGAGGTGGCGCCTCCCGGGTTCAGGATCACGACGTCCCGCGAGTCCACGCGCGCCATCGAATCGATGTTCAGCACGGCGGTCAGTCTGGTGGGCACCCGTGACGTATCGAGCTGCATCACCGAGACTCCCGGACCGAAGGTCACGGTCGAGTCGGTGGTGAAGTTGGCGCCGTTGAGCGTCACGGTCAAGGCGCTGGCCCCCTGGGGGCCGAGGTCGGGCTGGACGCTGCAGACCGTGGGGATCACCGTCGCCGTCACCGCCAGCACGGCGGAGAAAGCGGTCTCATCCCCCCGGGTGTTCGTGCTCGTGACGGTGGCGTAGTAGGTCCGATCCACGTCCAGACCCGTCATGGTGACCTGGGTCCTCTCCTTCCCGACCCGGGTCGGGGCCAGCCTCGATCGCACGGCCTCCGGATCCTGGTCGAAGAGCCCGGGATCGGTCGTCACGTAGACGTTGTAGGACGCGAGATCGGAATCCTCGTCGGGATCCCATTCGATGCTCACCGCGCCCGACGTCGAGGCCGCGCAGGGCTGCGCCGCCACAACGTTCGAAAAACCGCTCTCGTTGCCGCTCACGTCGAAGGTCGTCGCGGCAACGTAATAGGTCGCCGCCGTGTCGAGCGACGACAACATGGCCTCGTTCGTCCCCGCGGGCACGGTCACCGTCGTCGCGCGCGTCCTGGCCTGCTGCGGCGTGAGGTCGAAGACGTTCGGATCGGTGGCGACGAAAATCCGATAGCCGCCGAGATCGAGGTCCACCTTGTTCTCCTTCCACTCCGCGACGAGCAGACCATTGTGCGTCTGCGCCGATGCGGGCGCCGCGACGAGCAACCCCGCCGCGAGCAACAGCCCACCGCGCGTCCAGCGCGCCGTGCTACTGAACCGAGACATAGGCGTCATCACTCCGAAGGGCCATGCCGCGGGCGGTGGCATCCAGGAACCGGCTGCCTGCCGTGACGATCGGGCTCATGCCCGGTCCGCGGGCGAGAAAAGTCACCGAGCAGAGGACTCCGCTGCCGTCGATGCCGTTGGCGGGAGCCATCCGTGAGAGGGCGATGTCGAGCGTTCCCGGGGTCTCCCCCGTGGCAATCATGAACTGGGTCTGCGCGCCATCCGACGTGAGGAAGCTCCCTTCCTCCCCCGAGACGAACTCGAGCACCTCGGCGTCGAACGCGAGACGCACCGGAGCGTGCGCCAAACCCTTCACGTTCTCGGCCGCGAGCGTGAAGGTGACGAACTCGCGCGGTCTCACCCCGGCGGGGCCGACCACGACGATGCGCGCGTCCTCGGGCTCAGGATCGTGACTCCGGCCGCGATCCGCGTCCCCCGCCTCGTCATCGATGTCCGCCGGCGCCCCGGGCTGCGCGGGATCGGGGGTCTCGTCCTGCGCCGGCGCGATCGCGCGTGGCGCGGAAGGGGCGAGGGGCAGGACGACGACGGGAGTCGAACCCGTCACCTTGCGCGCGGCCGCGACGACGGGCTCGGACGGAGCCGCCTTCATCCGGGCCGTTCTGGTCGGTGGAGCTGCCGGCGCAGCGGCCGCCGCCGGCGCACGCGATTCCTGGTTTCGCGGATTGCTGGCGCGCGTTGGCTGCAACGTCCTCTGCCTCGTTCCAGCTTCAGGCAACGGCGCCAAGCCCGGGCTTGCGAAGGTGATGCCGGCGTCTTCGTTCGCGGGGGCCGCGAGCGGCTCCGCACGTTGCTCCATCATGGAGGGCGCGTGGGCCTGCGCGGGCTCCGTCTGCCGGCTGGCGTCGGGCGTCTCACGCATCATGGTGGCTGGCGCCGTGGATCCCGTGGACGGCATGCCTGCGATCTGGATCGCCGAGCCCACAATGACCACCAGCAGCAGGAACCAGAGTCCCGAGCGTGAGTCCGTATCACGCACGTCGCGCTCCACCGGCTTCATCGCGCCACCCTGATGTTGCGTGGCCCGGCGCGCGCGTCCCCCTCGCGAACCTGGAAGCGGTAGGTGGTGTCCATCGCGGGGGAGATCGGATCGAAGTCTTCCGCAACGATCCGCACGTTCACCGTCATCCCCGATGCGAAGGTCTCCGGCGGATCCCAGATGACCCGCGCCCGATCCCCGTGGCCCGACACGTCCGCCGACACGAGCCGGCCGTTCACGAACATGCGGACCGTCGATGGGTCCACGCCGGAGCCCGCGTCCTTGACCTCCAGGGCGATCGGGGTGTCGGATGCGACGCCGGCCGCGCCCTGGGCCGGATGGACGTTCGCCAGATACGGGGGCTGCGGCTCGCCGCTCACCCTGAAGCTGATCTGATGGTCCGACCACGCTCCGGCGACCATCTCCTGGTCGTCCCACTGGCGCACGCGGACGTAGTACTCGCCGGGCCCGAGGGCTGCTGTCTTCGGGACCGTGTACGCCTCCTCGGGCGACTCAACGACCCCCGAGTCGAGCAACGGGATCCCGTCGCCTTGACTGTCGAAGGTCGGTCGCCGATCGATCTGGATCTGGTAGCGCGACTGCGCATCGCGCAGCCCCCGCGCCCCTGACGCCAGAAGAGTCGCTGCGTCGCGCAGCGCCCACGCAATCCTCGGGGTCGGATCGGCGACGACGAAACGCGGCTCGTACTCGTAGGGCGTCCGGCTCGCGCCCGCTTCGTATCGTCCGATGTCGACCCGCGCGCCGCCGCCCGCCGGGATGGCGCTCTGCGGATCGCCGGCGTCGATCGCGGGGCTCTCCGCAAGGAGGCGGAAATCGCCTGCATCGGCGTCCGCGAAGAGAGGGTCGCACTCGAAACAGTTGCCCGTGGGCTGGTGGCGGAGCCGGCCCGCATCGGCGCTGGCGATGGCGAAGTCGCGCGCGTTGTCGAAGAAGATGTTGTAGTCGACGATCGATCCGTCGGTCCAGCGCCCGCCGTCGTCCACCGTCACCTCGATCCCCTGTCCGCACCGCGCGACGATGTTGTTGCGAAGGACCCCGAGCTGCCCCATCGATGCGATCCTGATCGCGGCTCCGTCGCTGGCGTAGATCACGTTGTTCTCGACGACGATCTGTCCCGACCCGTCCATCACGATCCCGTCCGCCCCGGCGCCGCGCAGATGGCTCAGGATCGTGCCCGCGATCCGGCTCCCCGACGCTCCCGCGCCCAGCAGGATTGCGCCCTCCCGGGGGGCGGCGTCGTGGAGCCGGCTGTCGGCGATGAGGAGGTTGCCTCCCTGCCCGCCGGTCTTGCGGATCGCGTGACGGCCGTCGAAGCGCGTGAACTCGCACTCACGGATCGCCACGTTGTTGGCGGCCCCCACGTCGACCTGCACGTCGATCGGCTGATTCAGGACGCACCCGACGAGGCGGATGTCCTGCGCGCCGCCGTCGATGGCGATGCCGATCGCGGCCGACGGGAGCCCCGGCGCGAGACGGCAATCAGAAATGGTGATGTCCCTGGCGCCGCTGATCCCGATCCCCCTGAGGGTCGATTCCCCGCCGAACGTCAGACCATCGAGGACCCAGTGCTGAAGCTTCGGATCGGGACCGACCTGCACCGCCGTCCTGCTCCCCGTGGCTTCGGCTTTGAGAATCGGGTGCTCGCCGGGGAACGCGCGGACTGCGATGGACCGGCCCACGGCGCCGCTTCTGTGACCCGATGCCGTGGAGAGCACCAGGTTCTGCTCGTAGATCCCGTCCCTCACGAGGAGCGTGTCCCCTTCCTTCAGCGCGAGCGTGGCGCGCATGAGGGTCCTGAATGGCGCACTGCGCGACCCGTCGTTCTCGTCGTCCCCCGCGGGCGCAACGTAATAGGTTCGTCCCGCGATCGGCGATGCGGGCGCAAGCACCGGCGCTCTGGACTCGCGCGCACTGTCGCTCACCGCGATCGCTCCGGGCATCCCCGGGTGGACGTTCATCCGCAGTGAGCTCGCGCTCCAGGAGGACCAGGCTCGATCAGGAGTCTGCACGCGCACGCGCCAGTGGATGGACGAGAAGCGACGATCGAGATCGCGCGAGGGGCCCCCGGGGGTCGTGACCTGCCTCATCCGTGCGCAGTGCTGCGCTCCGAGCTCGCCCTTCGGCGCCGTCCCGCTGTCCCAGAACCAGACACGAGGCCCCGAGGGGTGGCTGCTCGGCGTGAATGACGCGTCGTCATCGACCTGGATCTGCCAGTTGATCTGCGAGCCCGCGAAGTCCCAGCAGAATTCCGGGGTTGCGCTCACGACGCGCGAATGCGCGGGCACTCCGTCAACGCGGAGCTGGGTCGGGCTCTGGGCGAACAGCGGAAACGACGCAGCGATGGCTGCGATGACACCGGTGCAGAGGCCACTCCGGGACGGACGCATGCTGGTACCTCCCAGGCATCGGAGATGTCCTTTGGGGCTCACCACCAACCCGGTGTACTGCGGGCTGGACGGCCGGCCGGCGGGCTGCGGGGCGATGACCGCCGTCGAACTCGTATCCGGTACGGGGTGCCGGACTCAAATCTGCGGGGAGGCGCCGATGAGATCGGATGTTACTAATCGACGACCGCGGTGCAATATTAGTCGAGTCGATACTCAAGTCAAGGAATTCGGAGAGTCCTGCCGAGATCCCGACATCACCGCCGCAGAAGATTATGAGACGCCGGGCAACGGCTCATCCTCCTCGGTGACCTCCGAGATCGTGAAACGGAACTTCCCAGAAGGTCCCGCGGTGATTTCCGCAACGCGCATCCACCGGATGCGGAACGCGGGGTCGCCGTGCGCGTGGATGAGGGATTCCAGTCGCGCCATGACCTCGGGGGTGAAGGCCTCGTCGGCCACGCAGGCGATCTGGAGCTCGTCGCGCCGGGTCTGCCGGACCTGGAAGCGCCTCACGCCGGGAGCGTCATAAAAAAGATGTGTGAAGAACTCGCCATGGATCAGCCGGCCACCGGGCGCGCGGATCACGTCCGACAGCCTGCCGCGGATGCTCCCCGCCAGCGGCAGTCCCCTGCCACAGGCGCACGCGTCGCCGGACATCTCCCCCGAGTCCTCGTTGCGGTAGCGGATGAGGGGCATCGCGTAGTTGTTCAGCGTGGTCACCACGACGTCGCCTTGCGGGCACTCCATGACCACCGCTTCCGCGTTCACGTGCAGCCGCCCCTCCGGGCATTCGTGCGCGATGATGCCTGCCTCGCGGCAGCCGTAGCGATCCATGACGCGGCAGCCGAAGGCCATCTGGAGATCGTCGCGCACGCGCGGCGCCAGCATCTCGGCGGAGGTCTGAATTCCTCGCAGCGACAGCGTTCGACCCGTAGCGAGCGCGCGCTCGGCGAGCAGGTGCAGGCTGGAGGGATATCCGATCAGGACGGCGGGATGGTGATCCTGAAGACGCTGCAACACGTCGTCGAGCTCGCCGCGACCCAGCGTGAAGGCATCGATCCACAGAACGCCCGACACCGCATCGCGCAGGCGCGCGAGGCCGCCACGATGCTCCCGGGAGTCGAAGTCCGATCCCCAGACGAAGGCCAGGCGATCCCCCAGGTCCCATCCGAGCCATCGCAGGTTGCGATCGATGTGCGCGGAGCGCGTCGCCGCCTCGTGCTCGTCCACGAGGAACCGCACCGGGCGGCCGGTGGATCCGCCCGTGACGCGGACGACGGCGCGCGCGGGAGCGCGCTCGGACCGCAGCTCGTCGAAGCGCTCGATGAGGGTGTCCCGCTCCAGGATGGGGATCGCGTTCAGGTCACGGATCGACGTCATCCCCGCGGGGTCGAAGCCGATGCGCGCGAAGAGGTCGCGGTAGTAAGGGACGGTGGCCCCGGCGTGGGCCAGCAGGGGGCGCAGCTTCCGGAGCTGGAGCGCCTCGACGTCCCCGGTGGAGAGCCACTGGGACACTTCGAGGTCGCGCAGGGCGTCGAGGACGCGGCGCGCCCGCAAGGCCAGCCAGGCGCGCCGCACCGCGCGTCTCATCCGCCCGCCGGAGATGGAGGATGCCGCCGCCTGCCGATGGAGAACCGCACCGGACGCACGAGCTGTCCGGCCGGCCAGGTCAGGCGGATCTGTCCTTCTTGAGTACGATGCGGTTGTTCTCCAGCCAGTGCATGAGTTCCTCCTTCTTGTACCGCAGAGCGGAGGTCCGCCCCTCTCCGATGCGGTACGCCGGGAGATGACCACTCTTGGTCAGAGCCCACAGCTTCGTGCGTCCTATCCGGAGCAATTTCTGAGCCTCCCGGCTCGTCAGGATTTCGTTGTCCCTTTCCATACCCCCCACCAGGATTCCGCTGAAAAAAGAGCTTCGCAGGAAAAGTGCCCGTACGTCCCGCCAGCGGATCCGGCGCAGGATCCGCGGGCAGGGCCACCCCAGACATGTCGAGAGTCACCGTCCATATACACTGACCGCGTTCCGCTGTCAAGGAATTATGAAATAGAGCGAACAGTCACACCGCCGAAGGTTGTGGTGGCCGTCGCGGGGCTCTCGCCGAACTCCGGGATGAGCTGGATCAACGCGCGACGCACCAGGGCTCTGCGCTCCCCGGCGGTGGAATCGTCCAACGCGCGATGCAGGGCGGAGATCCGCTCGAGAAGGTCGGGTGTTCCGCGGGAGACAGCGGATCTGATGATGCCATGGCGGATCGGCCGCCCCTCCCCTGCGGGGGGACCCGTCAGGCTCTCCTCGTGGAGCTTCTCTCCGGGCCTGAGCCCGGTGAAGACGATCCCCAGGTCCCGACCGGAAGCCTGCGTCCCGGCGCGCTCGATCATGTGCCGCGCGAGGGAAAGGATCCCAACCGGGCGTCCCATGGGAAGGCAGAGCACGTCCCCTCCGGAGCCCATCGCCCCCGCCTCGAGGACCAGCCCCACGGCCTCCTCGATCGTCATGAAGTACCTGCTCGCCTCCGGGTGGGTGACCGTGACGGGCCCCCCGTCGGCGATCTGCTTCTCGAACACGCGCACGACGGAGCCATCGCTTCCCAGCACGTTGCCGAAACGCACGCAGACCATGGCCGTAGGGCCGGGGATCGCCAGTACGGCCATCTCCGCGAGCCTCTTGGTGGCCCCCATGATTCCGGCCGGGTTCACCGCCTTGTCGGTCGAGATCAGGACGAAGCGCCCCGCGCCGCACGCGGTCGCGGCCGTCGCAACGTTGATTGTTCCGATGACGTTGTTGCGGAAGGCTTCGACCTCGTTGTCCTCCATCATCGGGACCTGCTTGTAGGCCGCCGCGTGGAAGACGACCTCGGGACGGCAGGCGGCGAGAACCTCCGTGAGGCGTCGCGTGTCGAGGATGTCTCCCACCAGCGCGTCCACGGGCACGCTGGGAACCCTGCGCCCCAGGTCCACGCGCGTCATGTAGAGGCCGCTCTCGCTGCGATCGAGCAGCGTGAGCCGCTCCGGCGATGCCCCGGCAATCTGGGCGGCGATCTCCCTCCCGATCGAGCCGGCACCTCCGGTGACGAGGACGCGCTTGCCGAAGAACCCTGTGGCAAGTGACGTGGGGTCGGGGACGAAGGCCGCGCGCCCGAGCAGGACCGCCGGGTCCAGGAGACTGGGGGCACGCGCCGGCGCGCGCGGGCTCAACTTCGCATCGACTCTCAGCATGAGAGGTCGCGACCCCCGGTTCTAGCTTCCGGGGCCCAGCAGCCAGGTGACCCCGACGCTGGTGATGTACTCGTCGACCAGCTCATCGAAGCTGTCGTGGTGGATGTAGCGGATCTCGTAGCGCACGCCGAAATTGTCCGTGAAGAAGGTGCGGGCGCCGACGCCGATTGTCAGAACGGCGGACGAATCGAACCGCTCATTGACCTCGTCGCTCCTGGTCTCTTCCGTGAAGTTCTGGGGGGTGTTGGGATCGGGAGTGGTGCGCACAACGTAATCGAACGGGAACCCCTCGCGGGTCTCCTGGATCACTCCCAGCCCGGCCGTGACGTAAGGCACGGTGGAGCCGTCACGATCGGTCAGGAAGTTACCCGTGATGGCCAGAACGGCGCGCAGGACCGTGACGTCTTCGGACTCCGCCAGCCCGGGGGCGACCCCCTGGAAACTCTCCATCATGTTCGGGTCAACTAGGTTCTCGGGCATCGCAGAGAAAATGACCAGGCCCTCGGAGGTCGCCGCCTCGGAAGACTGGTAATCCGCGAAGAGCTCGGCTTCCACCGCCGCGGTGAAGTGATAGCCGAAGCGCAATCCGTAGGACGGCGAATTGTCGATCTTCGTGAGCACATCGCTGTCAGGAGTGTCGGTGTCCATATAACCGAAGAGAGCTCCGAACTCCCACGCCTTCTCTCTGTTCTTCGCGGAAAGTGACGTGGGAAAGATCATCAGAACGACAAGCACGAGCGCGAGGGACGTCTTCCTCATCCGCATCTCCACGAAGTGCCGTTGGCGTCTTTTCTGTCTCGGAGGACCACGCATTATAGTCCGAAGGTCCTTCGTGTCAACGTGATATAGTCCGCGCATGACGATGGGATTCCGACCGCGTTTCGCTCACAGGGTCAGCGATCTGGTGCAGTCCGACATCCGCCGCATGAGCCGTGAGTGCGAGCGCGTCGGCGGGATCAATCTCGGCCAGGGAATCTGCGATCAACCGACTCCCGACCTCATCAAGGACGCCACGATCGCGGCGATCCGCGACGATCGCAACGCCTACTCGCGGCTCGAGGGAATCGACCAGCTCCGCGAACCGATCGCGGCGAAGATGGCCTCGTACAACAACGTCCGCTGCGACCCCGAGACCGACATCGTCGTGACGGTGGGGTCGACGGGCGGGTTCGCCATCGCCTGCCTCGCGCTGCTCGAGCCCGGCGACGAGGTGATCCTCTTCTCACCTTTCTATTCTTACCACCTCAATCTGATCGCGCTGTGCGGCGCCACGCCACGGTTCGTCAGGATGCGCCCGCCCGGCTGGGAGTTCGACCCTGACGAGCTGCGCGCCGCGTTCACCGATAGGACGCGCGTGGTCGTCGTCAACACTCCATCCAACCCGAGCGGGAAGGTCTACACCGCGGAGGAGCTCCGTCTCATCGCCGATCTGTGCGTCAAGTGGGGAGCCACCGCGATCACCGACGAGATCTACGAGTACATCCTCTACGACGGACACCGCCACGTCAGTATGGCGTCGCTTCCCGGCATGGAAGACCGCACCGTGACCCTCTCGGGATTCTCGAAGACCTACAGCATGACCGGCTGGAGGCTCGGGTACCTCGTCGCGGCCAAAGACATCGCCGCGCGCCTCGGTGTGCTCAACGACCTGCTCTACATCTGCGCTCCCACGCCGCTGCAGCATGGTGTGGCGGCCGCTTTCTCGCTGCCCCAGTCCTACTACGACGAGATGAAGGCATCGTACGCGGAGAAGCTCGTGATGATCGTGGACGCCCTCCAGGACGCCGGCATCGGCGTGTTCCGCCCGCAGGGGGCCTACTACCTTCTGGCGGATGTGTCGCGGCTCGGCAAGGGGTCGGACAAGGAAGCGGCGTCGTGGCTGCTGCAGACGGCGGGCGTCACGTCGATCCCCGGCTCGTCGTTCTACGCGGACCCCGAGGACGGCCGCAACCAGGTGCGTCTCTGCTTTGCGAAGAAGACGGCCGAGATCGAGGAGGCCTGCCGCCGGCTGCGCCGGCTCGGGTCCCAGGTCAGCTAGGACAGGGGTTTCGCGGTACCGGGCGCGATCCGGGCGCGCCACGCGGCGTCGATCGCGTCGAGACTGCGCCCCAGGACGTGCTCCACCACGCGGGAGAACTCCGCGCGATCGTGAGCCTCCCGGCCGAGGGCCGTGAGGAGCAGGCGGATGCGCGACAGCCCCCCCTTGCCGGCCATCTCCTCCACCGCCAGCAGCGAGGCATCGAGCGCGTCGAGATACACCTCGGGATCGTTCCACGAACGTTCCATGAGATCGTCGAGCTGGGCCAGCGGCGGCAACGGCGCGACCTCGAGGCGACGCGCGAGACGCTCGCGATCCACGGCGGCGGAATCCCCCTGCACGAACCTCGCGACCCCCTCGCTGAACCAGCGCGGCGCATTGCCTGACGCCAGCCTCTCCACGCCGTGGTGGGTCATCTCATGGGTGAAGACCGAAATCCACTCCAGCACCGTGTGGCTCGGCTTGCGATAGACGCTGATCTGCCCGAGGCCGTAGTTCCCCTTGACCAGGGCGCCGACGCGGTACCCGGCGTTCTCGCGGAACGCGCGCTGGTTGGGATAGACGATGATCCCGAGCGCTCCGGTCAGCGCGTTCGCGCCGAGGGCCGTCGTCACCCGCAGCCACGACGCCTCGATCGCCTCCACGAGGTCCATCTCGACGCTCGGGTCATAGTGCACGAGATCGATCTCTCCCCCCGGCACGGGGATCGAACGGCTGCGCTCGATCAGCGCCTCCGGCCGGGTGACGGCGGCGATCCGATCGGACAGATTGTCGACGTCCGCGGAGATGCCGCGCAGCCTCTCGTAGTAGATCAACGCCTCGTCCCAGGACCCGAGTCCAGCGTAGAGGTCTCCCAGCGCCAGCAGATCGACCGCCCTGTCCGGGTCCGCCGCCAGGGCTTGCCGATGGGCGCCCACGGTGCGCTCGAAGGTCTCCTTGCGAGCCGCCCCCAGCGCTTTGAGGGAAGCGCAGGCCTGCTCCCATGCCGGCCCGCCGCGGCAGGCGCCCTCGATGAGGGGCCCCGCGGCAGCGAAGTCGGCGCGGTTGAGGGCATCGACGGCGAGGTTGTAGTCCGCGGCGGCGATGTTCCCCTTGCACGACGCGATCGCCTGGCGCCAGACACCGGCATTGCGGTCGGAGGGGCGCTCCGCGACCAGGGCCGACAGGATCGTCTCCGCCTGCGCGAGATGATCGCTCGCCTCGTCGTAGCGCCGTCGCTCGAACAGGTACATCGCGAGATCGATCCGCCGCCACGGCGCCGTCGGGTCGAGGGTCACCGCGCGTCTGTAGGAGACCTCCGCATCCCGCAGGCGCAGGCTGGCGTCGCGCGCGCGGCCGGACCGTGCGAGGGCGGCGGCGTGCGCCCTGAGCGCGCCGGCCAGCTCGCTCTCGCGTTGGGCGCTCATCGTTTCCAGATCGCGCGCCTTGCCCAGCCAGTGCACGGCCTCTTCACGCGCGCGCAGGACGCGCGCGTCCTCTTCCTCCCCGCCGCCGTCGCGCGGCGCGGGACGCTCGGCCGCAGCCCGCGCGACCCGTCCCATGCCCGCCGCGGCCTCGGCGGATTTCGGCGAATGCTCCGCGGCCTTCTGGTACATCTCGCCCGCGCCGGCCGTGTCACCGAGGGCCATCCTCGCCGCGCCGGCGGCCAGCAAGGGCCTGACGTCGCCGCCGGCCAGCGTCCCGAGCGCGGTGCTCGCCGCGACGGCGCGTTCAGGGCGTCCCGAGGCGACGAGATAGTCCGCGACCTTGAGGGTCGCCTCGACGAGCTGCTTGCGGAACTCGGGGTCCCGAAGCTGCGGCACCCGCCGCGACAGCAGCGATGCCTGGAGGAAGCTCTCCACGGCGCGGTCCACGTCGCCGGAGTTGTTGAAGCGCACGCCGAGGTTGTAGAGGCTCAGCGCCAGGAAATCGACGAGCTGCCGGTCGATGATCTCCGACCGATCGACGGCTTCGCGCGCGAGACGGAAGGCATCGAGCGCCTGGATCGGATGGTCTTCGGCGAGATGCTCGCGGCCCGTCTGGGCGAGGTCGCGCGCCGTCGGACCCTGCGTCGCGGCGTATCCCGCCGGCGCGCCGAGGGCCACAACGAGGGCCAGAGTCATGAAGCGACGGACCATTCTCGAGGACCCCATCACGAGGCGCATGCTCCAGGACCGGTTGCCCCCGGCTTGGACACCGGGCCGCATCTCACCGCGACGGTAATATTGCACCGGGGAAAGACCCGGGCCAGCGGACGCCGTTGAGTCGGAAGGCCCGTGTCATGAGCCATCCCGCCCCGTACTGCGCCCCATCCCGAAGGAGGACTTCTATGGAGTCGGATCGATTCAAGGAGATAAGGGCCCTGTTCGGCACGATGGACGACCTGTGCCAGCAGCGGCGCCGGACATGGTCTGGCTGGATCGGCAAGACGATCCCGCCGGCCGAATTCGTCGCGACGATGCGGGCCAACCTGCGCGACACGCACGCCGCGACCGAAGCGCTCGAGGCCCTGATCGAGGTCCCGTGAGGGATGCGGCGCGCCGGAGCGCGGGCCGCACTGCGGTCGTCAGTTGCGGGAGAGCACCGTCCGCATGAGGGAGGCCATGTTCCCCTGGTAGCGCCCCGCCTCGAAGGCGTCGCCACCGGCCACGGCGAGATTGAGGATCCTTCCCTCATCCAGCGCGTCCGACACGAGCCCGCAGGGGTCGACGCCTTCGGGTTTCGTTGCTGTGAACGCGGGGCCCGCCAGAACGGCGAGCCCCGCAATCCAGGCCATCGTCTTCAAGCCGATCAAATGTCGTAGACCGCGTTGACCTGACGTGCGCGGATGGGGCGATCGCGATCCCGCTCGCTCATCTCACGCATGCGCTTGCGGATCTCCTCCTGCGATTCCTTGAGCTTCTCCTGCTGGAGCTGCATCTTCTCCTGGAACTTCTTGATCTCTTCCTGGAATTTCTCGTTCATCTCCTGAAGCTTCTGCTGCAGCTCCTCCTGCTGCCCCGCGGACCACACGTAGCTGAAGCCCTCGCCGTCCCAGTCGAAGTCGTCATCGAAGTCGACATTGAAGTCGAAGTCCCCATCGAAGTCGAAGTCGCCGTCCGCGAACGCGAACGCCCGCACGCCATGCTCGCCGCCAGGGAACATCGGCCCGAAGTTGCTGCGCTCCTCGTCGCGCTCCTGGAGCGTCACTTCGAGAGTCTTCTCTCCTCCATCGCGGATGACCGTGATCGGGACGGTGTCGCCCGGCTCG
>Ga0137314_1000084_pt1 | contig 32455 bp, 30 predicted proteins | sample EasRivERMZT199_2_FD_102289 | JGI IMG/M metagenome (GOLD analysis project Ga0137314, IMG submission 102289) | Soil microbial communities from meander-bound floodplain in the East River, Colorado, USA - East River MetaG ERMZT199_2 | ecosystem: Environmental > Terrestrial > Soil > Floodplain ... | reverse complement strand
CTTCGTCGGGCCGACGGGCGTGGGCAAGAACCACATGATGGAGTCGATGGTGAAGGCGCTGGAGGCGCGGTGGGACATCCGCATCCCGGTGCTGCAGCTCGAAGGGCCGCAGTACACCTACCCTTCGGACATCAACGAGCTGAAGGGGGCCGCCCGCGGCTTCATCCGCAGCGACGAGGAAGGGATCCTGACGGAGTTCTACGGACGCTCATCGCAGTCGCCGTTCTCCGTGATCCTCGTGGACGAGGTGGAGAAGTCCCACCCGCAGCTCAGGAAGTTCTTCCTGTCGCTCATGGACCGCGGCACCACCATGGACAATCGCGGCCAGACGCTGAACTTCATCAACACGATGATCATCTACACGTCGAACATCGGCTACAGCCGGCTCCAGGGGTCAGCGAACCTCATCGGCTTCAACGAGGAGGAGGATCAGCAGCAGCACCGCGATCACGAAGTGATGCGGGACCTCAAGAAGACCCTCTCGCCGGAGTTCGTGAACCGCCTCACGGTGATCAAGTTCAGTCCGCTGTCGATGGGGAGCATCGAGGCCATCTTCGAGCTGGAATTCGAGAAGATCGCCAGCCGCTACATGGCCATGCACGGCCTGGAGCTGACCGTCACCCCCCGGGCCCGTGTGGAGCTGATCCGCCTGGGCTACAGCCCGGAGTTCGGCGCGCGCCCCATGGGCCGCCTCCTGAACACCGTCTGCAATATCGAAGTGAGCAAGAAGCTGCGCCGGGACGACGGCCGCTCCACGATGGCGGATCGCACGCTGCGCGACTACATTCGTGAGGTCAAGGAGGGCAAGAGAGCCTATGATCCGGTCGCGATGCAGCGGCGCGTGGTCAGCACAGCCCGGATGCAGGTGCCATACACGGGCGTTGCCATCGACTTCGATGGAGGCGAGTTCCTCTATCTGCCCCAGGGCAAGGAGCGTGGCTCCCACTAGCGTGGCGAGCCAGCAGGCCGGGACGCGGTCGCCGTCCGTGGGCGAAGTCCCGGCCCGCCACGCTCACAGCTCGCTGCTCGAGACACTCCAGCGCGTCATCGAGCGCACCTACGACCTCGACACCGGCGTCACCGACATCGGCCGGTTCGTGATCGGAGACCAGGGCTTCCGCGCCCTCTACGGCCGGTGGCACGACGCCGGGCTGATCCGCGAGACGGTGGCGGACCCTCCGACCGTCGCCGGCAGCGCGAGCGCGGTCATGCCTGTCTCTGGGGCGATGGCGGCCGGCAGCGCAAGCGGCACTGCCCGGACTCTGGTGCGCGAGCAGGACGGCGGGCTCGCCCTGAGCATCTACTACCCCGACGCCCTCGTGCGGTGCCTCGAAGGCAACGACCCCACGCGGCGCCTCGACGACGGCAACGTCGACTCCTTCAACACGCTGGTCGAGGAGCTGGACCACTTTCTCGTCATCGCCGACCGCTTCAGGAGCCAGGGCGTGGTGTCGCTCATGGACCTGGAGCTGCACGCCAACGTGACCAAGTACCTGGTGCTGAAGATGTTCGTCGGCAAGCTGCGCCGCGCCAGCCGCCTCGCCCCCGCCGACGCCGCCTGGGTGAAGCAGCAGATCTTCGATCGCGGAGAGTACGTCGCCGAGGATCCCAACGTGCGCGCGCGCTATCGCGAAGCCTCACGCCTGGCTGCGCGCTACGTCGGCGCGCTCGACGGCCTTGCCCCCGCCCCCCGCGTCGCCGCGCTGCGTCGCTTCCACCGCATGCCCCCCCAGGCCAAAGTCGCCCACATCAACGCGGTGAGCTGAAGCTTCCGGCTCGTTGATGAAGGCCCCGGTCCAGTCCTGATGTTGGCGGCTCGCCGCTTCAGGACGTCTTGACGTTGTAGCGTCATAACACTATAGTTCCAGGCATGGGCGCCCCACGCCGTGCCACTGTCTATCTCGACCCCGAGCTTCACCGCGCGCTCCGCGTCAAGGCCGCTGAAACCGACCGGAGCATCTCGGATCTGGTCAACGAAGCTGTTCGTCAGACCTTGGCTGAAGACGCAGAGGATCTTGCGGCATTCCGAATGCGGGTCAGCGAGCCCAACCTCGACTTCGAGACGGTGCTGAAGGATCTGAAGCGTCGTGGCAAGCTATAGGCTGCTCATCAAGACGTCGGCAGCCAAGGAACTCGAGGCGATCCCAAAGAAGGACCGTCGAAGGCTGGCCACGCGGATCGAGGAGCTGTGTGAGAATCCGCGTCCGCCCGGTTGCGAGAAGCTCTCAGGCCACGACCTCTTCCGCATTCGACAAGGCAACTATCGCGTGCTGTATTCCGTCGAGGACCGGGACCTTGTGATTCTGGTCATCAGGGTAGGCCACCGCCGCGACGTGTATCGATAGCCTGCGGCAACCGCTGCTATGAGGTTTCATAGTAGAGGACACTCGAGGCAACGTCTTCAACGATGACGTACGTGTTTCCATCTGGCCGGTTGTCCCTCACTGGTGGGTTCATCACGGCAGGGGCCAGATGGGAGGGGCGGGGCGGTAGAAGACGGGGGAGCGGCCGTAGGCTTCCTTCACCTCGGTCGTTTCGGCCTTCGGCGAGGCGCCGTGCTTCCGGGCGACCTCGCTCACCGGGTATCGCAGCTTCAGATCCGGCGGGCGCGCCCCGACGCACAGGATGGCGCACGGCCCCTTTCCGGCGCCGACGAAGACATGATTCGCCCCCGGTGGGCAGTGAACGAAGTGCCCCGGGCCAAGCCGGATCTCCTGCTCCTCGATGATGACGATGCACTCGCCCGATAGGACGAAGAAGTCCTCCTGCGCGGTCTCGCTGTGGTACAGGGACGCCGGCTGCCCCGGCTCGACGACCCTGATATTGATGCCGAGCTGGTCGAAGAGCCCCTTGGTTCCCTCGAAGTTGCACTTCGTCCCGTAGCCGTCGCTCGCCAGCCACGTTGCGTCCTGCGCGTGCACTACGAACCAGCCGTCGCTCCCCGGGGCCATCCCAAACTCACCCTTCACGAGTTGCGCCTGCTCAACCATCGCTTCGTCTCCATCGCAACGCGCCGCCGAGGTCGCAAGCGGTCGCAGGTTCAGGGCTGGTGTTCCGGTGTGACTTGCTGGGAGAAATGACTGCCGAGATCGGTCAGGAAGTGGTCGAGCGTCTCGTGTTGCGACATGAACAGCGACGACATCACCCGGAAGACCGGGTTGTAGACCGAGCCTTCTTCGGTGATCGCGATGCGCGTGCCGGCATCGACTTCATCGAGCTGGTAGATCCATCGCCCGCCGAAGGGGAGATCGTCGCTGTCGATGACGACGACGAGCCGCGACGGCTCCACGCGCTCGACCATGCGCAAGGGGATGTCGCCGTAGTCGCCATGCTCCGTCCACCGCATGGTCTGCGGAGTCGCGTCCTCGACCGTCACGCTCTCGAGGGCGGTGCGCCACGAAGGCTGGGCGGTGACGTCCACGATGGCTGCCCATACGTCCTGCCGGGGAGTCGCCAGGGTGGCGCGGCTGGTAGCCGAGTGGTCGCGCGGCAGGGTCATGCCGACGGCATAGGCCAGACCGACGAGGGCGGCGGTCGTGGCCAGGGTAATGATGACGTACTTGATGATCTTCATCGGGAGGCCTCCTGCGGGGCCGCATCCGGATGAAAGATGATAGATCGGAGTGGGGGGCGATGCACAGCCCCCTTCGAGGTGTTTCGCTACGCTCTCGTGCAGTAGTAGATCTCTCCTGCCGCCTGCGTGATCCCCATCCGCTCGATCTCCTCGCTGCTGAGGAAATCGGCAGGGTTCGTCACCGTCACGCGGAACCCCGCATCCACAAGCCGATCGGCGCAGTCAGGGCCGTAGCGCCGGACGTGGTCCTCCTGTCCGAAGAGCCGCGCGCGTTCCTTCGGGTCGGTCACCGAGGGGTCCTCGATGGTGGCGTCTTCGGTGACGGGGACCTGGAACACGGCCCAGCCATCGCCCTTGAGGATCCGCCGCAGCTCGCGCATCGCTTTTCTGTCGTCGGGGACGTGCTCCAGGACGTGGCTGCAGTAGATGACGTCGAACGACTCGTCGGGGAGGCGGATGTCGGTGATGTCCATCCGGAGCATCGCCTTCGGGTCGTGGAGATCCGCGGTGACATACGCCTCTCCGAGATGGCTTCGCAAAGCCGCCTCGATGGTGGGCTCGGGCGCCACGTGCAGCATCCGCGCGGCCCTCCTGCCGAACAGATCGGTCTTGCGCCGGAAGAAGAGCCACGTAAGCCGGTGCCGCTCGAGTGCGCCGCAGGTCACGCACAGGGCGTCGCGGCGCGGCACCTCGCCGAAGGGAGCGAACTTCCTGGAAGAGGTCTCGCACACCGGGCAGAGCCGGCCCGTGCCGCGGTAGGTCAGCCCGACGAAGAAGTCCCTCAGCCTGCGCAGGGGAGGCTTGAGGAATGCCGGGACGAGTCGGCCAGCTCTCATTCAAACCTTCAATCGAAGCGGCGCAGGCGTGCACGAAGGCCCACACCTGCGCCCGCGGAACATCACCGCGGCTCCACCTCGACAGGCAGCTCACCGGTGAGCCGCGCCACCGGGTAGAGCCCGATGCGCTCGTCCACGTAGGGGCTTCGGTCGTAGAAGAAACCCAGCCGCTTCCTGGGGTCCGCGGCGAACGCGGGGTCGGCAAGCGCCTTGTCGAACTCCGCCCGCAGCCCCGGGTCTTTCTGCAGCATCTCCCGCGCCATCGCCTCGAGCACGTAGTTCTCGGCGTACTCCTTGCGCTCGAAGATGGCGTCGAAGAAGCCCCATGCGACGAGCGAGTCGGCCGACTGGGGCTCGAGCAGGTGCACGGCGACCGCCGCCCCGGGCTGGTCCATCGGCACCAGCACCGAGCCAGGCGGGTAGCTCCTCGAGCGCGGCGCCAACCGCGTCGTCTTGAACGTCACGGCGTGATGTCCCTCGAAAGGAGTCGCGGCCCACGACGGCTCGGTCAGCCGGTACTCCTCCACCTCCAGGGTCGCCGCCTCAGGCAAACGCAGCAGGCGCAGCCCATGCCGCGCCAGGGTCTCGATCGTCTCGGTGAAGGGAGCGGGGATCACGTAAGCTTTCGGCTTGTCCACGGCGACTGAGACCTGCGGGCCGACGGGCCAGCTCACGACCCAATCCTTCGGCTCCGACCCGTAGACGATGCGATCGGTGCCGGAGATCTCGCTGGGCTCCCGATGATAGGCGACCCCCTTGATCACCGTCTGGCGCGGCGTGGACGGCTTGTCGAAGCGAAGCGGCACGCTCCCCGGCCGCGCGGCGATCGCCTCGGACTGCCGCACCGCCTCGCGCAGGCCGGAGGGATCGCGGTTCACCTCGCGCATCACCGCGCGCAGCATTTGGTACGTGGAGAGCACGCGCGCGCGGTAGTCCTTCAGCGAGTGAGCCTCGACCACCAGAGAGGGCCGGTTCTGGAGCACCGTGTAGCCGCTCGAGAACATCGGGCGCGACACCCCTTCGTCATCTACGCCCTTGGACGGGTCCGTCGCGTCGACGAGCGACAGGTACGGGCCCACCGGGTGGCCGGAGCGCTCCACCGCCGGGGCCACGCGCTCGCGCATGGCCCGGTCGATCCACACGGCCACCGGCTCGGGGACGTTGGGCCCCGCGTCATAGATGTAGGTCACTTCGTACTGGAAGTCGTGGCCGTCGGTCGTATGGCAATCGACCGTCAGGTCCGGCCACCAAGAGGTGAAGAGCTCGAGCCACGCGCGCGTCTCCACCGTCTCGGCCTTCATGAAGTCGCGGTTCAGATTCAGGTTGCGCGACGTCGTGCGCCACCCCATCTCGACGGGGCCCTTCTGATTGATGCGGTTGTGCGGCCCGAAGCGCTCGTGACCATCCACGTTGTAGATGGGAAGAAAGAGCACGGTCGCGCCGTCCAGCAACGCCTCCTCGGTGCGTGCAATCGCCACGTCGCGCAGCAGCATCAGGCCGGCGTCCTTCCCTTCGATCTCTCCCGCGTGGATGCCGGCCTGGATCAGCACCACCGGCAGGCCGGATCGGAGGGCCGCCTCCGGGGTGAAGAGCTTCCTCTTGGAGGCGATCACGAGGATCAGGTCGCGCCCCTCCGGGCTGACGCCGATGCGCGTGGTGCGGATCCAGTCGGACGCGTGGTCCAGCCGACGGCTGTACTCGAGAGTCTCCTCGTAGCGCGCCGTCTCCGCGTAGTTGGTGCGCTCGGCGCGCGTCAGCCACGCGGGGTCGGCGCCCTTGGCAGGTGCCGCCGCGGCGGCCATCGCGGCCGCCAGCAGGAGAGCAATCATCATCGAGGGTCCAGGAAGGGACTCATGAGCGGGGCCCATTCTGTCATAATGAGCCGCCATGATCCTGCGCGACGCGACCCCGACGGAGATGGTGGCCGTGCTCGGGCACACCGCGCCCCTCTGGGCCGAGGGGCTGCCGCTCCCGTCGTACTCCGACTGGGTCCAAACCCTCAAGGACTCGGCCTGGGGGAAGGCCGACAACATGCGCTTCCTCGTCCTGGTGGACGAGGAGAGCGGCGACGTCGTCTCCGGGATGAAGCTCTACCGCCTCTCGGCGCGCCTCGAGCGCAGCCCGGTGAGCGTGGGGGGAATCGGGGCGGTGTTCACCTTCACGCAACATCGCGCCCACGGCCACGCCGGCACGATGATCTCCGCGGCCCACCGCCTCATGGTGGAGCGCGGCGACGCTTTCTCCCTGCTTTACTCCGACATCGGCGCGACCTACTACGCCCGGCTCGGCTACCAGGAGATCGACCCGCGTCCCGTCACGCTCAGTGTCCCGGACAAGGGGACATCCCCGAGCGGGGTCAAGCGGATGCACCGGACCGACCTCGACACGCTCCTCAGGCTGCGCCAGATGGAAGACGAAAAAACGCCATTCGCCATCCTGCGCAACGCCGACTACTTCCGGTTCCTGCTGGCCCGATGGTCCTTCCCCACCTTGCACCACAGCCCCGAACGGTGGGAGAGCCGCGTCATGCTCGCGGGGAGCGAAGGGTACCTGTGGGCGCTCTTCACGCGCACGGGCTCGGAGTCCGGCAAGGCGAGGCTGATGGAGTTCGCGGAGGCGACCGCCGGCGCGGCGCTCCCCGCGCTGCTCGACGACCTCTTCGAGGAATGCCGCCGGCGCGACATCAAGCAGCTCGACGCGTGGATGCCGCCGGGGCGCGTGGCGCGCGACCCGCGTCTAACCGATCTCATCACTCCGGCTCTGTCGGCGTCGGCCGTGCCGATGTGGTTCCCGCTGGACGAGGAGTCGGCAGCGGCGATGAGACGCTGCACGTCAGGGATTCTACTCGACCTGGGCGATGCGTTCTGAGATCGCCTTGCCCTTGCGGCCGCCGCGCGCCGGCTTCGGGCCCCTGGGGAATCCAACGCCCTTGCGGTAGAAGTTCTGGATCATCCGCCAGGCCTGCTCGGCCGAGTCCGCGTAGCGGAACAGCTTCAGATCCTGAGGGCCGATGACCCCTTCGTCGCACAGATACTGGAAGTCCACCACGCGCGACCAGAACTCCTTGCCGAAGAGGATCACGGGGAGCGACTGCACCTTGCCCGTCTGCACGAGCGTCAGCGCCTCGAACAGCTCGTCCATCGTGCCGTAGCCGCCGGGGAAGGCGACCATCGCCTTGGCGCGCAGCATGAAGTGCATCTTGCGCAGCGCGAAGTAGTGGAACTGGAAGCAGAGCGACGGAGTGATGTAGGGGTTGGGAAACTGCTCCATCGGCAGCGTGATGTTCAGCCCGATGCTCTTGCCCCCCGCGTCCCAGGCGCCGCGGTTGGCGGCCTCCATGATCCCGGGGCCTCCGCCCGTCACGATCACGTAGTCCATCTTGTTCCCCTTCTGGCAGTCCTGCGTCACGAGGCGCGAGAAGTGGCGCGCTTCGTCGTAATATCGCGACTTGGCGAGAAGCCTCCTGGCCGCCGCGAGCTCGGTCTGAAGCGCCCTATTCCTCGGGTTCTTCGCGAGACGCTTCTCGATCTCTTCCACCATCAGCTTCATATCGGAGCGCTCGCCCGTGCGGGTGCTGCCGAATACGACGACCGTGGATCGGATCCCCTGCTCCTGGAGCGCCAGCTCCGGTTTCATCATCTCGAGCTGGAGCCTCACGGCCCTCATGTCCTCGCGGTGCAGGAACACCGCGTCCTCGTAGGCGCGCAGGTAGGTCCGTGACTTCGACATCCGCTCGATGCGGAGCTTCTCGGTCTTCGTGTACAAGCGTTGAGCCTCCCCCGCGTCGCGCGGGATCTAGTCGATCAAGTTGACGATCTCTCCCAGCGCGGGCACGGTCGTCTTCCACCCCCGCTCTGCGGCGATGCGGCCGGCGAGGGCGGCCGAAGCCGCCGGCTCGCCGTGCACCAGAAACGTCTCGCGCGGCCCGAGGTCCATGTGCTTCAGCCAGCGCATCGTCTCGTCCGCGTCGGCGTGACCGGAGAACCCGCTCAGAGACACGACCCGGGCGCGCACCGGCACGAAGTCTCCGTGGATGCGGATCGCCGGTGCGCTCTCCTGGAGGGCCCGGCCCCGCGTTCCCGCCGCCTGGAATCCAATCAGCGCGACCGTGGTGCGCTCGTCGGGGAGCAGGCGCTTGAGATGATGCAGGATGCGCCCGGCCGCCAGCATGCCGCTCGAGGAGATGATGATGACTGGCCCCTTGATGTCGTTCAGGGCCTTCGACTCCTCCACCGATCGATGCAGGTGGAGATTGTCCGCGCGCAGCTCCCCGCGCGCCTCGTGGTCCGCCGGATGGGCGCGGTAGATCGCGGTGGCGTCGGCGGCCATCGGGGAGTCCAGATGGATCGGCAGGATCGGGATGCGCCGCTGGCTCATCAGCACGTTCAGGACGTAGATCATCTGCTGGGAGCGCCCCACGGCGAAGGCGGGGACCAGGAGGATGCCACCGCGCGCGACGGTCTCCTTCACGACCCGCTCGACCTGCGCGTGCAGGTCCTCGTGAGGGTGGGAACGATCGCCATAGGTGGACTCCAGCACCATGAAGTCAGCCTGCGGCGGCGGGGCTGGGTCGGTGTTGAGCGGCATGTTGGGGCGCCCCAGGTCTCCTGAAAAGAGGATCGTGGCCCCCGCGTTCACGGCCACCGACATCTCGACGGTCGCCGATCCGAGAAGATGCCCCGCGTCATGGAAGCACGCCGCGATCCCCGCGGCAGCGTCGAAACGCGCTTCGTAGGGCCTGGGGGCGAGCAGAGCGATGGCGGCTTCGGCGTCCTCGGTCGTGAACAAGGGGAGGGCCGGCCGGTGCTTCGTGAGCCCCTTGCGGTTGAGGAACGCCGCGTCCTCCTCCTGCAGGTGCGCCGCGTCACGCAGCATCAATCGGGCGAGGTCCGCGGTGGGAGGGGTGCAGAAGATGCTCCCCGCGAACCCTCCCTTCGCGAGGCGCGGCAGCATGCCGCTGTGGTCGATGTGGGCGTGGGTCAGCACGACGGAACGGACCTGCCGCGGATCGAAGGGAGGGGGCTCCCAGTTCTTCTCGCGCAGCGACTTGAGCCCCTGATACAAGCCGCAATCCACGAGCACCTGCTCGTCGCCCGCCGTGACGAGGTGGCGCGAGCCGGTGACGGTCCCGGCGCCGCCGTGGAAGCCCATGCGCAGCATTGCTGTCTCCGGCCGCGAGCGCGGCAAGCGCCCACTTTACCATTCGCGCCGCCGGCGACCCGCGGCCACGATCCAGCCGCGATGGTAGGATTCACCTCATGCTCGTGACGGGACTGAATCGATGAGCCTCAATCTGGCCACCATCATCAGGGAGAGGACGCGCGCAGCGCCCGACCGCACGGCCCTCATCGCCGGCAACGCCCGCATCAGCTACCGTGACCTCGACGATCGTGCGCGGCGGTTCGCGGCCGGCCTGGCCCGGGCGGGCGTGAAGCGCGGCCAGCACGTGGCGCTGCTTCTCCCCAACACGCCGCATTTCCCCATCGCCTACTTCGCGGCGCATTACGCTGCCACGCCGGTGGTTCCGCTCAACGTGCTGCTGAAGGCCGACGAGATCGCCTACCACCTCACCGATTCCGACGCGGTGGCGCTGATCGCGTGGGACGAGCTTCTGGAGCACGCGCGCCCGGGGTTCGATCGGGCCGAGAGCTGCCGCTCGCTGATCGTGGCCGGAGCCGATCCGCGCAAGCCGACTCCCGAAGGGATGCTGAGCATGCCGGCGCTGATGGAGGAAGATGGCGTCACCGAGCTGCCGGACACCAACCCCGACGACACGGCCGTCCTGATCTACACGTCGGGGACGACGGGGCGCCCCAAGGGAGCCGAGCTGACGCACTTCAACCTGCTGTACAACGCGGAGATCGTCGCCACGCGGCTGCTGCCGATGAACGAGTCCACCGTCGGCCTGGCGGTGCTGCCGCTGTTTCATTCCTTCGGCCAGACCGCCGTGCAGAACGCCGTGCTCATGAAGGGAGGCGCGCTGGTGCTGGTGCCCCGCTTCGATCCGCAGATCATTCTTTCGGAGATGAGCCGGCACAAGGTGACCTTCTTCGCCGGCGTGCCGACGATGTACTTCGCGCTGCTGCACTACCCGAAGGCCTCGGACTTCGATCTCTCCAGCCTCACGCACTGCAAGTCGGGCGGGGCGGCGATGCCCGTGGAGGTGATGAAGGCCTTCGACGCGCGCTACGGCGTGAGCATCCGCGAAGGATACGGGCTCTCGGAGACATCGCCGGTGGCCAGCTTCAATCTCCCCGACCGGCCGAAGAAGCCCGGGTCGATAGGACTTCCGATCGAAGGGGTCGAGTTCAGGCTCGTGGATGACTCCGGGCGCGTCATCGAGGAGCCTGGGGTTCCCGGGGAGATCTGCATCAAGGGACACAACATCATGAAGGGGTACTACAAGCGCCCCGAGGCGACCGCGGAATCCATTCAGGGGGGCTGGTTCCGCACCGGGGACGTGGGCCAGCGGGATGAGGACGGCTACTATTACATCGTCGATCGGAAGAAGGACATGATCGTGCGCGGCGGCTTCAACGTCTACCCGCGCGAGATCGAAGAGGTCCTCTACGCCCATCCCGCCGTCGCCGAGGCCGCGGTGATCGGCATGCCCGACCCGAGAGTGGGCGAAGAGATCCATGCCTTCATCGTGCTGCGCGCTTCCGCCTCCGCGACCGAGGAAGAGATCATCGACTACTGCAAACAGCGTCTTGCGGCGTACAAGTACCCCCGACACGTCGTGTTCCGCGACGCGCTCCCGAAGGGGGGCACCGGGAAGATCCTCAAGCGCGCCCTGCGGGGGTGAGCATGGCCGCCGCGCCGCCTCAGCCCGTGCGCCCGCAATCCCTGGCAGGCGGCGTGTGCTTGTCCAGCGGTGGATTGCGGTGCGGGTGCGCGGGCCTCCGGCCCGCATTCCCGGCCAGGCTTCGCCTGGTGGCCCTGGCGATCGCCGCGATCTTGTTCTTCGTGGCCGCCTGCGCCGGCGAACAGACTCGGCACGCCGCGGCGCCCGAGGACGCAAGCATCCTGCTGATCACGGCGGACACCTTGAGGGCCGATCACGTGGGAGCGTATGGGTCGCAGGTCCGCACGCCGGCCATCGACGGGCTGGCGCGCGACGGGGTCCTCTTCGAAAATGCGATCACCCCCGCCGTCATGACGCTCCCTTCGCACGCGTCGATCCTGACGGGAACCTATCCTCCCACCCACGGCATCCGCGACAACGGAGACTACCGGCTGGCGGCCTCGGCTCTGACGCTGGCCGAGGTGCTGCGCGCGCGCGGATTCAGGACCGGGGCGGTGGTCAGCTCGTTCGTGCTCGACTCGATGTTCGGTCTGGAGCAGGGGTTCGATGTCTACGACGACGCTCTGCCATTGCGGCGCCCCAACGAGACCTTCTTCCCCGAGCGGCACGCCTTTGCCGTGACCGACTCCGCCTTGCGTTTCATCGAAGGCGCCGGGCAGGCGCGGTTCTTCCTCTGGGCGCACTACTTCGACCCGCACTTTCCCTACGTGGCGCCCGAGGCGTTTTCGGCGCAGTACCCGAAGAGCGGCTATGCGGCCGAGGTGGCCTACCTCGACGCTGAGCTGGGGAGGCTGCTCGCGGGCCTGCGCGCGCGGGGCCTGATGGAAAAGACGCTGGTGGTGTTCGTGGCCGACCATGGGGAGGGGCTGTCGGATCACGGAGAAGAGTCGCACGGGGTCTTTCTCTACGATGAGACTGCGCGCGTGCCGCTGATCGTCTCGTTTCCGCCTCGCCTTCCTGCCGGCCGGAAGGTCAAGGGGGTCGTGCGCACCGTGGACATCATGCCCACGATCCTGGATCTGGCCGGCATCGCGCTTCCGGAGGTGGCGGAGCCCGCGCAGGGGATCAGCCTGCAGCCTCTCATCGATGGGAAAGGGGAGTCGGATGCGGGCCCGGCCTACAGCGAGGCGATGGTGCCGCTGCTCATGTACGGGTGGAGCCCGCTCACATTCATCCGCGACTCCCGGTACAAGTACATCCAGGCGCCGCGCCCGGAGCTGTACGACCTGCTCGCGGATCCCGGCGAGACCAAGAACCTCGTCGCTGCACGGACCGATGTCGCCGCCGACTTCCGCGCGCGCCTGGAGGCGTTGAAGAAGGACGTCACACGATCCGCGACGGCGGCGGAGACCCTGTCCCCCGATCCCGAGGTGGAGGCGAAGCTCAGGTCGCTGGGCTACGTCAGCGGCGGCTCGCGCCCCGCCCCCGCCCCCACCACGGCGGGCGCAGCCGACCTGGCCGACCCCAAGGACATGGTGGAGACGCTCGATCGCATCAACAGGATCTATGCCTCCTTCGGGGGAGGGGAGTTCGATGAGGTGGTGCAGGAGGCGCGGTCGATCCTCGCGGCGAACCCGGACAATGCCTCGGTGCGCTACTACCTCGCAGGGGCGCTGGTCTCTCTGGGCCGGCACGATGAGGCGCTGCGCGAGTTCGACGCGCTGATCGCGCGCTCGCCGCGCGACACCGAAGCTCTCTCCAACAAGGGCTGGTGCCTGATCAACATGGAGCGCTACGAAGAGGCTGCCGCGGTGTTCGAGCAGGTGCTGAAGCTGAATCCCAGTCACGTCCACGCGCGCGCGAGCCTCGGCAACATCGCCTTCGTCCGCGGGAACTACGACGAAGCGCAGCGCATCTACGAGGACGTGCTCAAGAGAGAGCCCGATTACCTGCCGTCGATCCTGACCCTGGCGAAGATGCACACTTCCGCCCGCAGGAGCGACGAGGCCGCCGCGCTCTACGAGCGGGCGGTGACCATCGACCCTTCCAACGTCGATGCGTGGATGAGCCTCGCATGGCTCAGGCTGGAGCGCGGCAAGAACGCCGAGGCGCTGGCGATTCTGGATCGCGCCACGGCGCGGGTTGCGCGGGACCCCCGCATTCAGGGGGCGAGGGGGGACGTGCTGATGGGCATGGGGCGGATCGAGGAAGCGCGCGCCGCCTACCAGGCCGGAACAGGCCTCGACGAGCACTACGCCTCAGGCTGGTATGGCCTCGGCCTCATCGAGCTGAGGCAGGGCGACCCCGCGAAGGCCGTCGAGCTGCTGCGCCGCGCCGTGGAGTTGAGCCCGCGCAACGTCCCCTGGCACGAGACGCTGGGCCACGCGCTCGCCCGCGCCGGCCAACCCGCAGCCGCGACGCGCGAGTTCGAGCTGTTCCTCTCCTCGGGGCAGGTCCCCCCTCAGAAGCGCGCCGAGATCCTCAAGGCGATCGAGAGTCTGAAAGCCCGATAGGAAACCGCGCGCAACGAAGAGTCAGTTCATCAAGATGTCCTGGTAGGCCTCGCAGAGATCCGCGAAGTTGTCGGCGTCTTCCAGCGCCGCCTGCTCGGAGATGCTCGGTGCCATCCCCGCGTCCGCAAGCTCATCCACCCGGCGCAGGGCGACGTGCCTCGCGTCGGTGAGGTTGATCAGATACTCGGCGAGCGGGGTGCACGAGAGAAGATCCCGTTCGATCCGATCGTCCTCGGCGAGGCACTTGTCCCTGCGTTCCAGGAGGTTTTCAATCCGCCAGGTCAGCAGATCCAGGAGGTTCTTGACCAGCTTGAACGTCGGTTTCGCAGGCAGCTTGACGTCCGTCCCACCGCCGCCCCCCCCGACAGCGACGATGTTGAGCGAGAACGTCTGATCATCCTTCATGTATTCGCTAATCGAGTCGAAGATGAACCCACCCCGCTTGAGGTTCACTCTCAGCATCTGAAGGTCACCGAGACGCTCCTTCCCTCTGAGCTTGGCGCACTCCGGGCCCGATGCGTCTCCTTGCGCAGCAAGGGCGGCGCCGGTGTGACGGTCGCGGATCCCGATGGCCAGTGTCTCGCCAAACAGCCCGGGTGGGTTGCAGACCCCCTCGCGCAGATCCATCGGCACGCCGTCGATCACCTCGCGCAGGTTCGTACGCCAGTCGGGGGCGAAGATGTCGAGCATCTTGTTCATGGCGAGAAGAGCGACCTTGGGGAGCTTGTCGATCAGGGTGCGCACGAGCTGTGTGTTCAGCTCGCGGATGGGATTGTCGGGGTTGTCGAAGCAGCCGAGCTCCTGGGGGATGAGCCAGGCTTCTTCGAGATCGTCGAGCATTCCCATGAGGTCGTGCTTCATGGCCCCGTCATCAAAGCTCTCGTACCCCTCGCGCAGCGTGTCGAGCGTCTCGATGAGGTTGCCAAAGCTTTCCTTGACCGTATCGAGCGTCTTGATCACGTTGGCGATGGGGATGTCTTTGAAGAGGTTCCGGACGTCCACCTGGTCCGGAAGCAGCGTGTCGATGCGACCCCTGACGCCGTCGATCCTGCTGCGCGCCGCATCGACCTTGGAGACGATCGTGTTGTAGATGATGTTGAGACTGAGTGCCTCGGGGGTCGGCGGAGTGGTGCCCACAGGCTCCCCGGGGGTCGGGCTCTGCGGGGAGTCGGTATCCGGCTGCTGATAGACCCCTCCCGCCGCCCCAATAGTCGTCACGAGCTGGTTCAGCTCCGCCGGGGGCATCGTGAGGACGTGCTTCAGCATGGCCCATTCCTCGTCGTTGAGCGTGAGGAGGACCTCCAGCAGCTCCCACTGGGCCGTATCCATCCGGGCGATCCGATCGAGGCTGGTCCGGAGCGCGCCGAGGTTCCGGTCGCGAGCCATCAGGGCCTCGTCGGTGGCCGGCGCGGAGTCGCCTGGAGCGGGGCTCGCCGGCGCTGGGTCGGCGGGCGCGGGCTCGGCGGTGGCCGGCCGGGCGGCCCGGGCTCCCCGGCTTGCAGCCATGGCGTCAGCGGGAATTGTCATGGAGATCAGGACGAGATAGATCAACACAATGCGGTAGATGCGGGACATGGCCCCCCCTTTCGCAGGTCTCGGCGGATTCCTGTGCGATTGGAGGTCCCCCTGGACCGATCCCCCGCCCGCGAACCCTGGCTCCCCCGAGTTGTGGCGCCCGCAAATATTACGACGACAAAGGGCTTCTTAGGCCTCAAATTTCGAGGTATCGGAAATACGCCGTCAGGAAATGGGGGTATCAGGGAGATCGAGCGTGCGGAGCGCCTCTTCGCGGGTGGCGACCAATGGGACGAGTGTGCCGATAGCGGTCGCCTCGAGCACCTTGCGCGCGTGGGTTTGCCCGATGATGAAGACGATGCCGAGGCCGAGCTGGCGCATCGATTTCACCACGGCAACGAGCGTCCCGATGCCGAGAGAGGTGATCAGTCCGACACGACTGAGGTCCACGATCGCCGGCTTGCGGCGGGCCATGGGGAGCCTCAGGTCGAACTCACCGACTCCCATTTCATCCAGGTTTCCGCGAACGGCCACGTGCGTGAATGCATCGGTGGCCTCGACGAGCAGGACTTCGGCCAAGCGTCCCTCCTGACAGCGAATGGAGCCGAGGCTAGCATGGTCGGTCGGGAAAAATGGTGCCGCACGCGAGGTTTCACAAAGTCGTCACGAACGAATCGGGGCGCGGGACGCGTCGTTAGAGGGGCAGCGCGACATCGTGCCGCAGAGGGACTGTCGTGATAGGGTGATGTCGTGGACCTCCTGCTGATCCGGCCGGACCCCGGCAACGAGCGTTTCGGCCTGGGGCCGTTCTTTCGCGTCGAGCCGCTGGGGTTGGAATACGTCGCGGCCGCCGCCCGGGCGAGGGGATTCCGTCCCGCCATCATCGATGAGCGCTTTCACCGGTGGAGGTGGGCCTGGCTCGCGCGCACCCGCGTGCCGGTGGTGGGGATCTCCTGCATGCACGCGCTGGAGTACGACCGCGTGCTGGATCTCGCCCGCGCCATTCGCCGGGTGTCGCCTCGCACGTTCATCGTCGTCGGCGGGCACGCGGCCGCGGCCCACGCGGCGCCCCTCGAGTCGGATGACATCGACGCCGTCTGCATGGACGACGGGGAGATCGTCTTTCCCGCGCTCCTGGATGCGATGTCTCGCAAACAGGATCCGGCGACCGTCCCAGGCCTGCGAGTGCGCGCCGGGTCAGGCTGGATTGCGACGCCCGCGCCGGCGGAGCGCCCCGGCCTCGACGAGGTGCCCGCTCCCGCGCGGGATCTCGTCGCTGCCTATCGCAACCGTTATCACTGCCTGCTGTTCAAGCCGGTCTGGCTGGTGGAGACGGCCAGAGGGTGCCCGTACCGCTGCACATTCTGCTCGGTCTGGTCGCTCTACGACCGCAGCTTCCGCGAGCGCTCGATCGACGCCGTGGTCGAGGACATGGCGCAGGCCGGCGAGAACATCTTCATCGTGGACGATCTGTTCTGGCACCACCCCGAGCGCAGTCTTGCGCTGGCGCGGGCGCTCATCCGCAAAGGTGTGCGCAAGCGGTGGCTCCTCGTGCAGACGCGCACCGATCTCGTCTGCAGGCACGCGGATCTCCTGGAGGCCTGGCGCCCCCTCGCGCAGGACTTCGACATCTTCTTCGGGTTGGAGGCCCCTTCCGACGCGGGGCTGGGGCGTCTGTCGAAGGACGCGACCATCATGGAGAGCGTCGAAGCGGCGCGCATCGCGCGCTCCATGAGGTACGGCGTCACCGGGAACTTCGTGATCGATCCCGACTGGGACGAAGACAACTTCCGGGAGCTGTGGGCGTTCGTGGCCGCGCACGAGCTCGGGCGCGCGGGGTACACGATCCTGACTCCTTTGCCGGGGACCGATCTGCACAGGGATCACGCCGCGCTGCGCCGCGATGAGCCCTGGTTCAAGTACGACATGCACCACCTGCTCTGGGAGCCGAGGCTGGGCGCCAGGCGTTTCTTCGAGCTGTACGCCGAGACGTGGCGGCGCTCGATCCTGAACCTGAGCGGGGAGAAGCGCTGGACGGACTGGGCGCGGCAGGTGCACCCCACGCAGATTCCCTACCTCATGCGCGTCCTGCGCCGGACACAGCGCATGATGCGCGCCGAGGCGTACCTTGCGGAGCACGACGATGATGCCCCGCGGCGTGACGGGGCTTCGCGGAGCATTCAGCGTCCCGCGGCGAGCGCCACCACGCTCCCTTCGATGCCGCGGGAGACGACGAGCACGCCTGCAAGCCCCCGCGCCGCTGCCGCTGCCAGCGCGGCGACGGCGCCGGCTGCTCCCGGCTCGCCGGCTTCCCCGGAGAGATAGACGAGCGGCACGCCTCCGGCCTCTTCCCGCCAGCGCCCGAGCAGGTCGTCGGGGACGGAGTTGGCGATGAACACCGAGGCAATCGTCAGATGCGCGGTCGCGTCCAGCGCCCCCCGCAATGACCAGCGGCGCGCGGGGTCGTGGCCGCGCCAGAAGGCGCGCAGCCGCAAGCGGTCGCCTGCGGCCGTGGCGTCGAGCAGCGCGAAGGCGGCGGCCTCGGTGGGCGCGGGAGGCTGCCAATGGCGATCCGAAAGGGGAGGCGTCCCCACAATCATTGAAGCCGGGAGCGCATCGGGAGCCTCGACACCGCCGGCCAGCATGCGCCGTGCCCGGTTCTGCTCGATCGCCGTCCCGGCCGAGATGACCGCGTCGGCGCCCGCCGTCCAGCCCGAGACGAATGTCTCGCTCGCGCCGCTGAGCCGCAGCGCGATGGACACGTCGCCCGTGACGGAGTTTGAGACCGTGCGCACGAAGAGGGCCGGGCTGACCCCCTGGACCGACTGCTTCAACAGCTCCGCGTAGAAACGCGCGTTGCTGCTCCAGCAGCCGAGGCTGGAACCCACGGCGATTCCCCACTGCGGATCGATCTCCGTGGGAGGGGACATCCCCGCGTCGCTGAGCGCCGCCTGCGCCGCGGCCAAGCCGATGGTCCCATAGCGGTCCATCTTCCTGAGGTGCGGGTCGGGGCCCGCGGGGAGAGCCGTGCGGCCGGCCGCCGGGAATGCGCCGAAGCCCGTGAAGGGAGGGGCGGTGGTGAGATCGTGGAATCTCATCGTCGCGTCTCCGCATGCGCATTCCGGCCGCAGCGTCTCATGGCCGCCCCACGAGAAGCGCGGCGTTGTGACCCGCGAACCCGGAGGAGATCGACAGGGCGCATCCGACGTTCGTGCGCCGCGCGCCCCCTTGGACATAGTCGAGGTCGCAGTCGCCATCCGGTTCTTCGCACCCCACGGTGGGCGGCACGATGCCTTCCCGGATCACCTGGACGCACTGGATCGCCTCCAGGGCGCCGGCCGCTCCGAGGGTGTGCCCTGTGATCGGTTTGATCGAGTTGATCGGAATGCGGGTTGCCGCGCCGAACGTCCGCTTGATGGCGATGGTCTCGCTGCGATCGTTCTGCACGGTCGCGGTGCCATGGGCGCTGATGAACTCCACGGCGCCGGGCCCGCGTGCTGCATCGCGCAGCGCCGCCGCGATGGCGCGCGCCAGGCCGTCTCCCTCGGGGGAGGGCCCGGTCATCCGGTGGGCATCCTGGGCGCTGCCGCTGCCCAGGATCTCGGCGACGATCGGCGCACCGCGCGCGACAGCCTGGTCGCGCTCCTCGAGAACGAGCATGCCGGCCCCCTCGCCGAGGGCCAGCCCGTCTCGGCGTCGATCGAACGGACGCATGCTCGAAGCCGTCAGGATCCCCAGGACGAAGAATCCGCTCACCACGAAGTGCGACAGAGCATCCGCGCCGCCGGCCAGCATGATGTCGGCCTCGCCGCGTCGCACGCAGTCGAATGCCGCGGAGATGGCGGCGGTTCCCGAGGAGCAGGCCGAAGAGAGCGTGAGGACGGGCCCTGAAAGGTCGTACTCCGATGCGAGCATCGATGCCGGAGCTCCGAGCCCCGAGGGAGGGAGGATGGCAGCGGAAGACTGGCGGGCCGTGGTGACGCCCGCGGCCTGCCCGATCCAGGCGAACATCCCTTCGGCGCAGCCGAGACAAGTGCCCAGGGCGATCCCGGCCTTGAGCTTCAGATCGTCCTTCCCAAGAAGGGCGCGGCGGACGGCCTCGGACGCCGCGGCGAGCGCGAACCCGGCGGTCCGGTCGCTGCTCTCGGGAATCGGCTCCCTGACGTCGCCAACCTGAAGGCCGGAATTCGAGCCGGTGAGCCCGGACGCCCGGCGAAGCTGCGATTCACCGCCGACGAGGGCGCGCCAGAAGGCCTCCACACCCGCCCCGGCGGACGTGATCGCCCCCATGCCGGTCACTACGACCCGTCGTCGCGTCATGCCTGGCTCTGCCCCCAAGGGTCGGGCAGCGAATCGGCCGTGTTCAGGCCGTGGCCGTACCACTGCGTTCCCATGGCACCGGGGTGGGCGCTCATGGCACCAGGCGCGCCCCGGCCCGGTCGAACGTTGCCGGGTCGAGCTTCCGATCCTCGTAGCCGACGTACTGGAGTGTCGTGAGCTGCCCCCGTTCGGTTGGGAGCAGGTGCCGGATCTGCATCCGCTCGAGGATCGCCTTCCCGGCCCGCAGTCCGTAGTCGGTGAAAAGGACCTCCTTGGCCGGCACGCCGGAGGCCAGATTGAACACCGCCTTCCTCGGCAGGTCATCGTCGGAGCCGATCCAGAGGGTGCCGGATGCGAATGCGGATGTCCTGGCCCGAGCCTTGAGGTCCAGGACCCTGCACTCCGTCCGGTCGATCGCCTCCATCTCCGGGCGAAGCGACGCCGTGTACGTGTCCGCGAACCAGAGGCGTGCCACGTCGGCGATCGAGGCGCCACCGAGCAGCCGCTGCCCCGCGCTGATCGGAATCGCGCGACGCGTCCCCGGCAGGATGAGCCACGTCTTCGCGCCGGCGATCAGAATCCTCCTTCCCTGCAGGGGACCGCCGCGAAAGATGCACAACGCATGCTCGTCCCCCTGCACGAGGACGTCGAGATCCGAGACGGTCGTGGGGCCCTGAGGCTCCTCGAGCGTCGCCTGTATGCGCACGACCCCTTCCTCGATGACGCGGCGCGGCGCATCCGCCGCGCGCAGGAGATACTCGATCGAGGCCCCCTGGCTCGCGGCCATCGCAATCAGCCCGGCGGCGATGCCCGCTTCAAACATGCGTCAGCGCCTCGACGATCGGCATGCGCGCGGCGCGGCGCGCCGGGATCCAGGAAGCGAGCACGAGAGTCACCAGCATCACGAGCGCCCCGGCGCCGTACGCGATGCCGTAGATCTTCACCTGCAGCGGGGAGCCCTGCGTTGCGCCGGGGGGCGGCGGCAGCGTGATGCCGGAGTGGTTCAGGACGAACCTCACGAGCAGCGACAGGAGCGCCCCGGCGATGCAGCCTGAAAGGGCGAGGATCGCGCCTTCCGCGATGAACATATTGCGAACGGCCGCCGCGCGCGTTCCGATGGCGCGCAATGTTCCGATCTCGCGGGTCCTCTCGGTCACCGTGATGAGCATGGCGTTGGTGCACGCGAGAACGACGATCGTCACGAGGATGATCCCCATGAAGCCGAAGATCCCCATGTAGAGGAGGCGCACCTGTCCGTAGAATGGCGCCAGCTCCTGCCATGGCTTCCCGGTCAGGTCGAAGCCGGCGGCGCGCAACGATGATCCGAGCGCCGTCAGCGCCGTGGCCGTGTCGTTCGTCTCATGAAGGACGACGACGATGCGCGAGACCTGGGCGCCGGTTGAGAGCAGCTCCGACGCGAGCCCGAGCGACGTCGCGACGTAGCGATCGTCGAGCTCCTTGATGGGGAGCTTCGCGAGGCCCACCACTTCGACGTCCAGGGCGTTGAGCGTGCCGTCCACCGTCGTCGCGAGCAGCGTGACGGTGTCGCCGACGCCGACGCCGAGGGCGGCCGCCAGCCCGGTGCCGGGCACCACCCCCCGCTCGTCGCGGCCGGCCAGCCAGCGGCCGGCGGCGAGAGTCTTCGGATAATCCATCGACCGCGCCTCCGGGACGGGATCGAGCCCCATCCCGAGGAAGGGGATGGTCCTGACGCCGTCGCTGGCCAGTCCGACGAAGGAGATCCTCGGCAGGACCTCCGCGACTCCGTCCTGGCCGCGCAGCGCCGCTTCGACCCGATCCGCCTCATCCAGGCCATGCTCGAGCGAACCGAACTCCCCGCTCTCGAAGGCCCCGGGATGCGCGAACTGAATGTGCCCCGTGCCGCTGCGGATGGTCCCTTCGCGCAGCCCCTCGAGGCTCTGCGCCATGAACCCCCCCGCGAGGGCGAACGCGGTGAAGCCGAAGACGACGATGCCGCCGGTCAATGCGGTCCGGCGTCGATTGCGTGCGAGGTTGCGCACCGCGAGCCGCCAGAGATTCAAGAGCCCTCCACGATGCGGCCGTCCTGAAGCGTGAGCGCGCGGCGCGCGCGGGCGACGACGTGAGGATCGTGCGTGGCGATGACGAACGCCGTCTTGTTCCGCTCGTTGAGCGTCCGCATCAGATCGAGGACCCCGGCCGCCGTGTCGGTGTCGAGACAGGCGGTCGGCTCGTCCGCGAAGATCACCTCGGGGGCGTTCGCGAGAGCCCTGGCGATCGCCACGCGCTGGCGCTCTCCGCCGGAGAGGAGATCGGGGCGCGCGTCGGCGCGGTCGGCGAGCCCGACCGCCTCGAGCAGCTCGCGCGCGCGGCGCCTTATCTCATCGTCCGGGAGCCCCTTGAGCGCCATCGGGTAGGAGACGTTCTCGGCCGCCGTGAGGACCGGGATGAGGTTGAAATTCTGGAAGATGAAACCGATGCGGTCCCGCCTCAGATCGGCGAGGGCCTCTTCGCTCATCGCCGAGACGCCCTGGCCGTCCAGAAGCACACGCCCGGCGTCGGCGCAGTCGAGGAGCCCCAGGAGGTTGATGAGCGTTGACTTCCCGGACCCCGATGGGCCCTGGAGGACCAGGAAGTCGCCCCGCTGGATCTCCACGTCGACGCCTCGCAACGCGGGCACGAGGGTTGAGCCAAGCCGGTACGTGCGACAGAGTCCCTCGCCCGCGAGGACGATTGTCCCGGTCGGATTCATCTGCGAGTGGATTATACTCGCGAGGTTTTGGGCCACAAGTACGGGCTGACTGAGGAGCATGATGCAGGACTGGAAGCGGGCGGACATGCATCTCCACACGATCCACTCGGGGTGGAGACGCCTCAGGTGGATCGGCGCGCGCGACAGCTACATGACCCCGGAGATCGCCTTCGCTGCGGCCCGGCGGCGCGGGATGGACTTCGTCTGCTTCACCGATCATGAATCGATCGACGGAGCGCTCGAGTTCCTGAGCCTCCACCCGGAGGAGGAAGAACGGGTCATCGTCGGAGAGGAAATCGAAGTCATGCTGCCAGGCGCGTCGCGGTGGCTGCACCTGGGGGTCTACGGGATCGACGAATCAATCCATGCGGATCTGAAACGCGCCGGTACGGATCTGTTCGATACCGTCGATTACCTGCGCGAGTCCGGGCTGCTGTTTGCCCTCAATCATCCGTTCCAGAGCTTCCGATCCATCCGGTCGGCGCGCCGCCACCTGAAGGAGATCCTGCCGCACTTCTCGGTCGTGGAGGTCTGCAACAGCAGCAGCCCTCGCGTTCACCGGCGGGCCGTCGAGGCGCTCGTCGCGCAGAGCGGTGCGAGGTCGTGTGCTGGTCTGGGGGGAAGCGATGCGCACACGCCGGGGCGCGTCGCGGCCGCCTTCACGCTGGCGCCCGGCGCGACCAAGGATGACTTTCTGAACAGCATCCGCCGCGGAGAATGCGCTATCGGCGGCGAAGCGCTCGGATTCCCACAGCTGTTGGCCGACATCTACCGGGTCATCTTTCAGTACTATGTCAGCCTCTACGGTCCGGCGCGTTCCGGCGCGGATCGCCACCGCGTGGAGCACTATCTGGGCTCGCTCCTCCTGCTCCCTGGTGTCATCCTGGGAGTTCCCACCCTGCTGGCCGCGTTGCACGTTGCGCGTCAGGAGTGGATCGCCCGTCTCGGCGCGTGGAAGCACGATGCGCCCACACGCGCGGAGATGCCTCTGGCGGATGGTCCGGCGGCCTCCGTGGAGGTGAGGGTGACGCGCGGCAGACGCTGACTGAGATTCGCGATGAGGGGCAGACGATCCTGCGCGGCGAGATTGGCGTCTACGTCGAGAGCGATTCCGCCACCGGCGCCTGACGCTCGAAGCGGGCCCTGACCGCCGCCGAGGCAATCCTCAGGCTGTCGACGATCGGCCGGTAGTGGCTCGTCGCCCGCCCGTCGGTGAAGCCCAGATCGACGGGCACCCATGCCATCTCCAGACCGAGGCGCGCGGCGCGTATCACCACGGCACTCTCCGCCTCGAAGCGCGGCTCCACGAAGCCGGTGCGCGCGACGAGCTCGCGCGTATAGAGGCGGAAGCCGCACTGTACGTCGCGCAATGGCTGGCCGGCCAGGCGGGATATGGCGCGTGACGACCAGGTGTTGCTGGCGCGGCGGGCCCAGTGCATCTGCGCGTAGAGATGCGTTCGCGAGCCGATCACCAGGGCCGCGCCGCCGCGCGCTGCTTCGATGAGCGCAGGGATCTGCTCCGGCAGGTGCTGGCCGTCGGCGTCGAGGGTCACCACCATCTCGAAGCCTCTTGCGAAGAGCGCGTCGAACGCCGTGCGCAGAGCCCTCCCTTTCCCGAGATTCCGAGGGTGCGCGAGGACCGTTGCCCCGGCGTCGCGGGCGGCCCGTGACGTGCCGTCGCTCGATCCGTCGTCAATCACGACGACGGTCTCGAGGATCCTGTTCGTCCGGCGCACGACTTCGCCGACGGTCGCTTCCGCGTCGTAGGCCGGAATCGCGGCGGCCACGAGATTCTGGTCGGTCACGGCCTCTCCAGAAGAAGCCACGAGGCGGCGCCCCCCGCAGCGAGCGACGTCACCAGGATGCAGCCAGGCTCGCCGGGTGCTTCATTCCGAGCGGAGCCGCTCGATGTCCCAGCCCAGGGCGCTCACCGCGCCGATCCCGGTCACGACGACGGGGTCCAATGGCCGTTGAGGGGTCATTCAAGACGTCCACCCTGCGCCGCGACCTGCCGTCCGACGCACTGGAACAGCGAGGAGACGGAGGAGAACGCCTCCTTCTCCAGCTCGTGGGCCCGCAGGCTCAGTCCCAGATGCTTCTCGAGAGCGACGACGATCTCGAGCGCGTCGATGGAGTCGAGTCCGAGACCACTGCCGAACAAGGGATGATCGTCCGGGATCATCTCAGGCGTCATTCCCTCCAGCCTGAGAGTCTCGATGATGATCTTCTTGAACTCGGTGAGGGTCATCGTGGGCAGAATATCACAGCATTCCGGCGTGCCAGCAGGGTGTTGAACACCCTGCTAGATTCCCGCGTAGGATAGAATCGCGCTCATCGGGGAGCTGCGACTCGGCCACCGGAGATCCGACGGGCCCATGGATCATCTCGTGACGGTCTTCGAACAACTGCGGGCACGGCGCCCCGCCGATCCCATTGTCATCAGCGCCCGGGCGCGCATGACCGTCGATGACGTTGGCGCGCTGGCGGGAATGGCGGAATCGGCGCTGATGCGCTCTCGCGGCGTCCCCGGAGCCCCCATCGGTCTGCTGGCGCCCAATGGCCCCGGCTTCCTGGCCGGTCTCATCGCTCTTCGGCGCGCCGGCTTCCCCGCTGTGCTGCTGGATCCGCTGGCCACCGCGCAGGAGACCCGGGGAGCGTTCAGCACGATGGGACCGCTCCCCATCCTGGCGGTCGGCGGCGCCTGGCCGCGCGGCCCCGCCGATTTTCGCGTCACGTTGCCGGGGCCGGCCGAAGCAACCGCTGCGCCCGTGGTGGACCTTCCCGCGGGCACCGCCGTCGTCAAGATGACCTCAGGATCGACGGGTGAAGCCCGGGGGGTCGCCGTGACGAGCGAAGCCCTCCTGGCGGACGATGCTGCCTTGCGCGCGAGCACCGGCATCGGGCATCAGGATCGCCTGGTCGCGGCCATTCCCTTCTCTCACAGTTACGGGCTGTCGAGCCTCGTGCTCCCAGCGCTCGCGCACGGCGTGCCCCTCGTCATGCCGGTGGAGGCCGGTCCCTTCGCCCCCATGCTGGCGGCGCAGAGTTGCGCGGGGACGGTCCTGCACACGGTGCCCGCCTGGATCGCGGCGCTCGTCAACCTTGCCGAAACACTCCCCCTCCCCGTGTCCCTGAGGCTCACAATCAGCGCGGGAGGGCCTCTCATGCCGCAAACGGCGCGCGAGTTCCGGCGCCGGTACGGGCGCGCGGTCCATGTCTTCTACGGTGCGACGGAGTGCGGCGGCATCGCCTACGATCGCGGCGGGGACGCGGGAGAACGCGGCACGGTGGGCGAGCCGATCGAGGGGGTGCGGGTGACGCTGCGCCCGGTGCAGGGGATCGATGCCGGTGAAGCGGGCTGCGTCGTCGTGGAGTCACCGGCCGCAGGGCTGAGCTACGTTCCCCGGGGATCGGCAGAACGCGCCGACCTCGAAGACTCTCTGGGCGGCGGCCGCTTCGTGTCGCACGACCTCGCGTCGCGCGACGGGGCCGAGCTGAGGCTGCTGGGACGTCTCGACGACGTCATCAATGTGCACGGGCGGAAAGTGAGGCCCGCCGAAGTGGAACAGATCATCGGCGAGATCGAAGGGGTGGAGGGGGTGGTCGTGCATGCGTTCCGCGCGGACGGAGAGCGCGACCCGTCGGTGCGCGCCGTCGTGGCGTGCGCCCCCGGAGCGCTCACGGGCCCCGACGTCCTGGATCGCTGCCGCGGACGTTTGAGCGACTTCAAGATCCCTCGCACGGTCTTGCTGGTTGCCGACCTCCCTCGCACGGGGCGCGGCAAGATCGATCGCGCCGCGGCAGCGGCGCTGAAGAGCATGAGGTCTCCCGCTCATGGCTGATGCGCCGCCGCTGCGATCGCGCTCCCGCCTCGTGCGCTTCTCTCCCGGCCTGCACGCCGCCAGCGCCGCCCTCTGCGTCGCGCGACCTGACGAATCCGCGTCTCTTGACTGAAGCCGGCGTGAAGACCGAAGCCAGGCGCCGGGGGATTGGACACGCTCTCGGCGAGGTGCATTACCGCCTGCGCACCGAAGGAGACACGCGCGGTCGCAAGGCCATGGCGGTCGCTCTCGGGACCCTCATCGGCTGCATCCCGCTGTACGGAACGCACGCGGCGATCTGCGCGCTGCTTGCGGGTGTGCTCGGTCTCAACCGCCTCGTCACGTACCTCGCCGCGCACATCAACAACCCGATCACGGCGCCATTCCTCCTGGCGATCTCATTCAAGCTGGGCCACCGCGCCCAGTACGGCGTCTGGCCGTCGCTGGCTCCGCGCGCGCTGGCGGAGGTCGGGCTCTGGAACATCGGCGGCGATCTGTTGCTGGGGGGCCTTCTCACCGGCGTCATCCTGGCGCCGATCGCCGGCATCGCCGCCTGGGTGGTGGGCGGCCGCGCGCCACGCGCCGAGCGCTGGTCGCGGATCATCGACGAGACGGCGCGCCCCTACCTCGAGAGCGGCGTGCGGCATTGGGAATTCGTGCGCGGCAAGCTGCGGCACGATCCGCTCTATCACATTCTCCATGAGCGCTTCGAAGGGGCCGGGGACCGAACCGTCCTCGATCTCGGATGTGGCCGCGGGATCGCGCTTTCACTTCTGGACGCGGCGCGCCGTGTCGACGGGGCCGGCGCGGTTGCGCCGGGCGAGCTCCTAGGCGTCGACCGGAACGCCGCTGCGGTGCGTGTGGCGCAAGCGGCGCTGGGGGGGCGCGCGACGATCGAGGTGGCCGACCTCGCCACTTACGAGCCGCCGGGTGCCGACGTCATCCTGTTGCTGGACGTGCTCCATTATCTCGACGCGGAGCCGCAGGAGCGGCTCCTGGCGCGCGCGTGCCGCGCGCTGAGGCCGGGCGGGTTGCTCCTCGTGCGCGAGCCCGACGCTTCGCGAGGCCTGAGGTTTCTGCTGACGCGAAGCTCCGAGCGCTGCATGGCCATCCTTCGCGGCCACCTGCGCCAGAGATTCCACTACCGCGCCCGGGCCCAGTGGCTCGCGATGCTGCGCGGCCATGGGCTCGACGTGACCGCGACCGACGCCTCGCGCGGCACTCCCTTCGCGAACGTCCTTCTGGAAGGACGCGCGCCCTGAGTCCGAGTCTCACAACGCGGCGTACGGGAGTTTTTCAGCACCTGCCAGGTCAGGCGGTGCGCTCGGTGGGGCGCGCTTCGATCAGGGAGTAGCCGGTGCGCCGCGGCGCCAGGGCGTAGCGCTCCTGGATCGTGACGAAGGCCTCGAACAGACGCAGGCGCCAGCGAATCGGAAACGGCGGCCGCGGAAAGACGCTGCCGGTGAGCAGGGACGTGATGCCGCTGTGGAGCTTGAAAGGCCCGAGGTTCTGCATCAGCAGCTCACGGAACGGGTGGCGGTAGTAGCCCCGCACCAGCCGGAAGAAGGTGGATGAGCTGTCGCGCACGAAGCGGCGATAGCGTCTGCGCGCCGCGGCGGGGGTGATCTTCCCTGACTCCATGGCCACCACCATCTCCACCGCCTCGTTGGCGGCCATCATTCCGAGGCAGACGCCGGTCGAGAAGATCGGATCGACGAAGGTGGCCGCGTCGCCGACGAGGAAGTACCCGGGGCCGGCGTAGGGCTCGCAGGTGTAGCTGAAGTCGGCGGTGACCCACGTCCTGTCGGGCGCCACGGCCTTCTCGGTCCAGGCGCGCGCGATCGGGCAGCGTTCGATGCCCCAGAAGACGAGATCCTTCGCCGGGACGCCAATCCGCTTGGCGATCTCGGCGTCCAGCACCAGCCCGATGCTGGTGCGCGTCTCGTCGAGCGGGATGAACCAGAACCACCCCTCGTCGCACATGATAATGCGGATGTAGCCCCCCAGATCCCCCTGCTCGCGGAAGACCCCGCTGAAGTGTCCGTAGGAAGCGACCTTCTTGAGGTCGGGGAGCGTGCGGCGCGTCTTGAGATGCCTGCCGACGACGGTGTTCTGCCCGCTGGCGTCGAAGAGGTACCTGCCGCGCACGACGCGGGGCGGGGCATCCTTGGTCTCGACCTCCACGGCGACGGAGCCTTCGCTCAGCTCCACGATCCGGCGAACCTTCGCGTCCTCGATGAACTCGGCGCCGGCGCCGCGCGCCTGATCGCGCAGGAAGAGGTCGAACGGCGCGCGCTCGATGTTGACCGCCTCGTAGTTGTCCTGGAGGAGCGAGGTCCTGAAGTGGAAGTGGGTCATCTCGGCGCCGTGGCCGAAGCCGAACGTGGCGCCGATCTTGTAGACGTGCGGGACGCGGAGCAAGGCCTCCTCGAGCCCCAGCTCCCGCATCAGGGTCATGTTCCGCGGCAGGAGCGACTCGCCGATGTGGAACCGCGGGTGGGTCTGCTGCTCGAAGGCAATCGCCTTCAGCCCCATCCGCGCAGCGCGCAGCGCCGCGGTGGAGCCGGCCGGCCCCCCGCCGATGATGACGATGTCGTACGGGTGCAAGGTTAGGCGATGACCTCCAGCGCGCGACGCGCCTCCTTCAGACGGGAGGCGATGTCGATCCCCTGCGGGCACGCCGCCGTGGCGGCGGCGAAGTCGATGCCGTCGAGGCGCCGCTGCTCCGGCGTGAGACGGCCGTAGAGCCTCTGCGCACGCGCGCTGTCGTTGTAGCACTCGTGGTACATGAGGTAACGCAGCGTGTCAGCCACCTTCACCGGCGCGTCGAGGCGCGACTCGCAGATGTGCGCGCACCCCTGGCAGGAGAGATGCGCCGAGGTGGTCGCGATGCGCTGGAGCTGCTGGAACTCGTGCATCGAGAGCTGGACGGGGGACTTGGCAGCCTCGATGTTCTCTGCGTGCTTGGTGGTGTTGTCCATGTGGGAGACGGCGGCCGCAATCCTCTCGTCGGCCCAGACGGCCTTGAGCTTCGCCTGACCGAGCGTGAAGTTCTTCGACTGGAACTCCACGACCTCCTTCTGATCGCCGGGGACGGAGTTCTGCGTCTTCATGGCGATGAGGCCGATGCCGGCCTTCCTGCACTTGTCGACGACCTTGTTGAGCGCCAGGTCGCCGTAGCGGGCGAAGTTGTAGCGGAACATGATGACGTCGATCCCGCCGACCGACGCCGCCTTGTCCATGCACTCGACCATCTGCTTGCCGTGGCAGGAGAAGCCGAAGAAGCGCGTCTTGCCGCTTTTGCGCATCCCCTCGCCCATCGCGATGTACTCGGGGTCGAGGTACTTCGGGTCGTCCACTTCGTGCATGAAGTAGAGATCGAGATGGTCGGTCTCGAGCTGCTGGAGGCAGGTGTCGAGGTTCTTCGTGTAGCTCTCGACGGTCGCCCCTTCGCTCGGCCCCTTGGAGGTGATCCAGAGCTTCTCGCGGGTGACCTGCTTGATGAACGGGGCGATGGTGCGGTGCGACTCGCCGTCGGCGTACATCAGGGCCGTGTCGAGGTAGTCCACCCCTTCCTCGAAGCCGCGGTGCAGGATCTTGTCGTACTTCTTGTCGAAGGTCATGGCGCAGCCCTGCAGCAGGATCGGGATTTCCGCACCCGTGTTGCCGAGCGTCTTGCGCGGGACGCGCGCCGACGCGGGGGTGCTCTCGGCCTGCTTGCGCGCTTCGTCCTCGGTGGCCGCGGACAGAGCGAAGGCTCCGGTGAAGGTGAGTCCTGCTCCGGTGATTGCGGTCCTCAGGAAGTCGCGGCGGGAGCGTCCATGGTCGTTGTGGTTGCGGTCGTCAGGGTTCACGGGTCACCTCGCTCAAGAGCGGTTGAGTGGCCGGATCTGGATCAGTTCCGAAGCAGCAGCGGCGTGCTGGCGCGGCGCCAGCAGGAGCCTGCGATCGATGGAGCGTGACTCGCCGACCGACGTGACGTACACCGCCGGCGAATCGGTCACCGGGCACTCATTCTGGCATATGCCGCAGCCGATGCAGAGGTCCGGGACCATGAAGGGCTTGTTCAGGACGACGATCTCGCCGTAGACGTTGCGCACCTCTTCGTCCTTGGTCTGGATCGCCTTGGGGGAGACGGGGCACACCTCTTCGCAGACCACGCACGGGATTTCCATCGCGTGCGGCAGGCAGCGCCCCAGGTCGAAAAACGCCGTTCCCAGCACGACCGGGCCCGTGCTCGCGTAGTCGGCCACGCCCAGCTTCTCCTCGACCGTGATGCGGCGGATGGCGCCGGTGGGGCACACCTCGCTGCAGAGGGTGCACTTGAGCTGGCAGTGGCCGATGTTGAAGTTCATCACCGGCGTCCAGAGCCCTTCGAAGCCCCCTTCGTCGAAGGTCGAGGGTTGGAGCACGTTGGTCGGGCAGACCTTGATGCACTGGTCGCACTTGATGCACTTGGAGAGAAAATCGCTCTCCTCGACGGAGCCCGGCGGGCGGATGAGGGCGGGGGAGTAGTTCTCGTCGGTGTTCACGCCGTGGTTCTTGAGGAAGGGATACGCGAGCAGCCCCGCCATCGTCGTGAAGACCATGCGCCGCCTTCCCACGCTCATCCCCGGCACGACCTGTTTGGTGTCGAGCCCCACCGCGGCGAAGCGCAGCGCGTCTTCGGGGCAGTCGTCGATGCAGTTCATGCAGGAGAAGCACTCCGACAGCCGCACCTTCCCCTGGGGGTCGGCCGCCCCCTCGCAGGATGTGAGACACAGGTTGCAGTCGGTGCACTTGTGCACGTCGCGGTCGATGCGGAACACCGAGAAGCGCGCGATGGAGCCCAGAAGAGCACCGAGCGGGCAGAGCACGCGGCAGAAGAATCGTGGGATGACCAGGTTCATCCCCACCAGGGTCACGAGGAAGACGCCGATCCAGAACGAGCCGACGAAGACGCGCGCGTTGACCCCCGGCGCGAACTTGACGGCGTCGAGCAGGACACCCTCAGCGCCCGCCTCGGCGAGACGATCCTCCAGGGCCACCACGACCATGTCGGCGGCGGGTGCGAACGCGGTGGAGAAGGTCCGGTACATGAGACAGATCGGATCGAGAAGGCCGATCTGGAGCGCCCCCAACGACGCCATGATCAGGAGCACCACGAGGATCATGTACTTGAGGGTGTAGGCGGGGCGGTAGCGGTTCGAGCTCCACCGCTCCGAAGTGGTCCTGGTGTTGAACAGCCAGCCGACGAACTGATGCAGCGTCCCGTACGGGCAGATCCAGTTGCAGAACACCCGCCCGAAGAGCAGCGTGATCCCCAGCACCAGGACGCCCCACCCGAGGAAGCGATAGACGTGGCCGGTGGCCAGCGCCGTGGCGATGGTCACCAGCGGGTCCATCTCTAGGATGCGCGATACGGGGTAGCCGCCGACCCGCGTGGTCCACGTCGCCCAGATGGCGAGCAGGAACGCCGTGAAGAAGAAGATCTGCGACAGGATGCGCACGTTGGTGATACGCAGCAGGCGCCTGGCCTTCGGCGGAGGAGGGAGCTTGCGAGGCGCCCCCGGCTCGCGCGATGGACCGATATTCAGAAGCTGCACCTGGCTCACACGATCTCCCGGATCCTTCCCTGCCAGTCCACCCGGCCGGCGCCCTTTTCTTCGGCCTTGTGGAGGTACTTCGGATAGTTGCGCCCGCGCTCGAGCAGATGCTCGAAGGCCCACGCGTCCATCGCCACGGGGTCAACGGCCGCGAGCAGCGCATTGCCCGGCTTGACGTCGGAGGGGTCGCCCCCGGTGGGCCCGTTCTTCATCAGGATGTTGCTGCCATCCAGGATCGTGAGCGTCGGTCGCATCATGATGGAGAGGTCCGACACGATGGAGTGGATGTCCTGGTGGAACTGGTTGCGCCGCCCGCCCAGCAGGCCGTACCAGTTCTTGATCCCCATCGAGGCGGAACAGAGGTTGTGGTCCTTCACGGGGGCCACGCCGATGACCTTGTCGACGTTGGTGAATGGACGATGCAGGAAGGCCCAGTTCTCGATCAGCTCGGCCCCGGGGGTGTTGAGCACCCTGAAGGCGTTGCTGTCGGGGAGGTAGACGCGCCCCCCCGCCACGCCGGTCGCCACGTTCAGTCCGCTCTTCGCGAAGCAGTCGGGGGGCGACTCGATGGGGTTGTCGGTGACGCGGACTTCCTGCGCCCGGCAATCCACGAGGATCATCCGGATGAGAGTCTCGAGAGTCTCGGGGTTGGTCGTGGCGCCGAGGTTGGGAGCGCGGTCGAACGCCACATTCGGCTTCACCACGACGATGTCCCCCGGCTTGATGTAGTGCTGGAGGCCGCCGATGGCGTCGAGCGCCTTGCGCAGCCGCTCCGCGGGGGTCACGCCGCGGCCGATGCCGACGTCGGCGGCGAG
>Ga0137314_1000083_pt1 | contig 32802 bp, 61 predicted proteins | sample EasRivERMZT199_2_FD_102289 | JGI IMG/M metagenome (GOLD analysis project Ga0137314, IMG submission 102289) | Soil microbial communities from meander-bound floodplain in the East River, Colorado, USA - East River MetaG ERMZT199_2 | ecosystem: Environmental > Terrestrial > Soil > Floodplain ... | reverse complement strand
GCGCCGCTGGCGCTCGGCGCCGTTGACCCGCCCCCGCTCGAGCCGCGCGAGCAGGGCCTCCGGCGTCCAGTCCCGGCGCGCCGGCATCAGCCGGTCACCTCGGCCGCCGTGGCGACCTCGCGGATGGAGTCGGCGACCCACGGGACGGGCAGCTTCCCCCGGCCGACGAGGCGCCAGTGGGCGTCCGCCAGGTTCAGGTTCCCGCCGTACCCGTCGTCCTCCCCCGGGATGCCGGCGGCGTAGAAGGCGTCCAGCTCCGTCGCCAGCGTCTGGTCGTGCTCCGGGTCGTAGAGGTAGACGGTGCGGAGGCCCCGGCGCGCCGCCCAGGCCAGCACCCGGGCGTTGAGGCCCCAGGCCCCGATGGCGTGGCGCCGGAAGCGGGGGTAGGCGTAGCAGTGGAGCACCCAGGCCCCCCGGAAGCCGACGCATTTGGCGCACGGCTGATCCTTGCCCTTCGCGTTCCGGACGACGAGGTTGGTGGCCCGCGCCGGGCTCCCGCTGCGGGGCGGGCGCACCACGGCGATCGGCTGGGGGGTGGCCCGCTCGAACAGGGGTCGGCCCCGGCCCGCTGAGTCCCGGCGCGCCGGCCGGCCCTCGGCGACCGGCAGCGGGGGCGGCGGGAAGGCGAGCCCCTCGAGGGGGAGGGCGAGCTGCGCGTCGGGGGCGCGCATCACCGGCCCACCTCGCGGTCGCGCGCTTGCTCCCGCTGGCGCTCCGCCTCGAGCCCGTCGGCGTACAGGACGGAGCCGAGCAGCCCGATCGCGATCAGCACCAGGCAGACGACGGCGCCGGCCAGGATCAGGCCGGCCAGGGTGTCGTCGCTCATGCGGCGCCCCGCGGCGGCCGGCCGGTCACGTCCCGGCGGCGCCAGACGTCGAGGCCGCCGGCGTGGAGCTGCGCCTCCAGCCCGTCGGCCGTCTGGCCCCCGCAGTAGGCGCAGTCCTGCCGCGCCGCCTGCCGCCGGAAGCGCTCGAGCACCTCCGGGTGGCCCTCGGGGTAGCGGACGGACACCTCCGCCCCGCAGCGATAGCGCACCTCCGCCCGCAGCATCACGTCGCCTCCTTGCGGCGCGCGCGGCGCCGCCCCGTCCGCACGATCGCCGTGCTCACGCCGCCGCGGTGCGCTGCCGGCGCCGCCGGAGCCGCCGCGCCCCCTCGAGGAGCAGCCGCGCCAGCTCGGCCCGCGCGGCGGCCTCGACCTCCCCCTCCCGGCGTCCGCCTGGGCGCTCAACCGGCGCCACCTCAACGGGCGCGGGGTCGTCGCTGAATGGGCGTGCTACCGCCATCCCCTACCTCCTGGGGTTGTGCTACGAACGGGTGCGCGAGCGGGCCGCGACTACGTGCGGCCGCGCCGGGCCTCGGCCGCCTCGGCGCGGCGGGCGTCTTCTTGGACGACGGCGTTGATCGTCGGCGTCCACTCCGGGTGCTCGGCCCGCAGGTTCAGGCGGAACAGCGGCGTCAGCTTTCCGCTCCCCTGCATGAACCGCGAGACGGTCCAGCGGCTGACGCCGTAGTGCGCGCCGTACTGCTCCTGCGTCATCCCGAGCAGGTTCTGCTCCGCCCGCAGGAGCCCGGCGAGCGCCGAGCGGCCGGGGCGGTCGGGGAACTCCGGTCTGGGCACGGCGCGCACCCGCTGGCGCTGCACGGCTCGCGTTCCCCCTCCGACTTCCGGCGTGCGCTGCTCGGCGTAGGGGGCGGACGCCCCCGGTGCGAAGTGCGGGACGCTGGGCGCCCCCGCCAGTGCTGCCGCCATCCGTGACCCCCGTCGGTCGCGTCGTGCCCCGCCCGCGTCCCTCCGCGGCCGGTGCCGGTCCCTCGCGGACGCGCCCTCTGCGCCCGCCCCGCTGCCGGTGTGCCGGTCCCTCCACCCCCCCCCCGCGGGCCGTCGCTCCGGTGCGAGCACGGCGTCAGCGGCGGGGGCGCTCGGCGGAGATTACGGCACGGTTCCGGAGTCGGTCAAGGCGTATCCGGCGCGCTAGCCGTATCGTGTAGACGGTTGTGACGGCGCTCACAAGCGCGGCTCTCTGGTACGGCACGCCGAACGCGCAAAAGCGGCACGTTAATGGAGCCAGAAGTGCTACACGCGCGTTGCACGGAATGAGCGATCAGGACGATGGAGCCGAACGGGTGCGACCCGACCGATCCGAGCGAGACGGCCCCCGCGGCGACGCCAGGGCGGCTCCCGGCGACGCTCTACGAGCGGTGGCGGACGGCGCTCCACATCGACGGGGTCGCCTACGGCAAGCGCGTCCACGCGCTGCGCGAGGCGAAGGGGTGGACGCTCAAGGACCTCCACGACCGGACGGGCGTCCCCATCTCCACCCTCTCCGAGCTGGAGAACGGCCTCTCCCACCGCCCGAAGCAGGCGCTGAACATGACGCTCGCGCAATGCTTCGGGTATGAGCACCCCGGCGCGCTCCTCGGCCTGGAGGAGACGCCCCACCCGCCGGGGACGCACCCGAACGGGCCGCGGCGGGCGGTGCCGCCGCCGGAGCCGGTGCCGGGTCTCGCGACCGAGGCGGAGCGGCTCCTCACCGGCCTGCTGCGCGGGCTCTGGACGGCCCAGGACGAGCGGGGCGACCGCCGCGGGCGCGTCACCCGCCTGGTGACGCTGACGGTCGGCCTCGCCGAGCTGGCCGAGGACCCACCGGCCCCGCCGCCCGCCTCACGCGGGGACGAGGAGGGCGCTGAGCTGGCGCAAGAGTGAAGCGTCGTAGCGGAAGCGAGCGCCACAGATAGGTGCCGCTACGACGGATGACGCCGCCCGCGCCGGCCACTCCACCACCAGGGGCGCGATCCGCCCCGCCGCCACCTGCGCCGGCGGGGGCACCCGCACCGTCGCCCCGTTCCCGGGCACCGCCGTCCCGTCCCCGAAGCGGGGCACGAAGCGGTCGATCCACCAGCGCCGGGCGCCGGCCCGCCCCGCGGCGGCGACGGTCACCTCGCGGAACGCCAGCGCGTAGGCCCGGAGTTGCTGGTCGGGGTCGAGCGCGTCGAACGCCTCGAGCGGCGCCGCCCGCAGCAGGCGCAGATCGGCGGCCAGCTCGACGTCCGCCTCGCGCTGCGCCCGCTCCCGCGCGACCGTCTGCTCGAGGCCCGCGATCTCCACCTCCGCCTCCGCGATGATGTCCTCCATCGTCGCGCTGGGGCGCTCGAAGTTGCGCCGGCCGGCCTCCCTGGCGCGCTCCCGGAGGAACAGCAGCCGGCGCTCGCCGTCGGACGGGGCGTGCTCGCGGTGCTGGCGCTCGAGCTCCGCGGCGACGGCCTGCCCGTCGAGCAAGACGCGCTCAAGCTCCGTGCGGAGGAGGGCGCCCGCGGCGCGGTCGGTGATCCGCAGGGGCGCGGGGCAGCCCGCGTTGGCGACGCGCCGGCAGCGGTACGTCCCGGCGCCGCACCCGATCAGGAAGTCCCCGCACCAGGCGCAGCGCAGGAGGCCGCCGAGCGGGTGGGGGTGGCGCCGCTCGCGGGTGCGGAGCGCGCGGGGGTTCTCGAACTTCTCGCGCCACGCCATCACTTTGCTCCGGCTCCAGTAGGCGAGATCGGGGCGGTGGTGCTTGAACTGGAGGAAGCCTCCCTTGCCGTCGCTGGCGAACTTCCGCCAGACGGCGCTCCGCTTCGGGCCGAGGCCCTCCCCGAACGACCACTCCCCGTAGTAGATCGGGCGGTAGAGGATGCCCCGGATGGTCTGCTTCGTCCAGGCGGTGGAGACGTGCGCCTCGCCCTTCGGCCGCTTCGCGTTGCCGGGGCCGTTGCCCCGGAAGGGCGGCCGCCGGACGCCGTCGCGGGTGAGGCGGGCGATGATCTGGCCGTACGATGCGCACTCGTCGTAGGCGCGCTCCAGCGCCGCGATGATCCCGGCGTGGTCGGGGTGCTTCCGGGGGAGCTTGTCGAACTTGTCGACGCGCTCGGTCGGAACGCGCTCGGTGTAGTAGCCGATCGGCGGACGCTGGAACATGACGCCCTTGCCGACCGTGCGGAAGACGCCATCCCAGAAGGTGTTGCGGGTCGAGCGCCAGTCGATCCCGGCGATCAGGCACTCGACCTGGAACTGGAGCAGGTCGCCGTCGATCGTCAGGTCGTAGTACCGCTCCGACGTCGCGAAGAGGCCCCCGGCGTCGACGATGCGCTTCGCGATCGTGGCGCCGTCGATCCCGAACTCGTCGCGGGTTAACCGCTTGACGTCGTAGGCGGCGACCCCCTTCAGCTCGCCCCGGTCGAGGAGGTCGAGCATCTGCGTCGATACCTTCCGGAGCGCCAGGTGGGCGCCGGACGTGCCCTGCTCGTCGAACAGGCGCACCGTGTGCCCCTCGGCCCGCAGTTTGTCGGCCAGCGCGATCTGCGAGATCGAGCGGGCGTTGCCGATCTGGCGGTCGGTGGAGTTGCGGATCAGCAAGCCGATCGGCCGCGGGTCGCCGTCAGCGACCATCGGTGTCGTCGTCGAACCCAGGCAGGGGGCGCCGCGACCCGATGCCGGCCTCGCCCTCCGCGGCGCCCCGCGGCGGTTGGTGCCTGACCCAGTACTTCGCGCTCTCCCAGCAGTCGGCCCACTCGCCGCACTGGTAGATCTCCCCGCGCTGGTTCAGGGCCACCCACTGGCCGCGCCAGAAGTGCGCCCCGCGGTACAACCGGCTCCGGCCGGACAACTGCACCAGCGTCCAATCAGCCCTCCGGGTGAGGGACGGAGGCGCGCCAGCGTCGTCGGCGGCGTCCACGGGGGGCGGGGGCAGTTCACCGGCCATCGGTATCCTCCGTCTTTTGCTCCTGGCGGCGGCTGACCGCTGCGGCCTCGCGAAGCCCCGCCGTCACCAGGAAGTTACTCAGGGAGCGGTTTACGGCTGCTGCCGCGCGCCGGATAACCGCTTCGTGCTCCGGCGGTATCCGGAGCGTCGTCGTTACGGACGCCGCGCGCGGTGACGGCGTTCGCGTATGGCGGCGCCGGTGGCAGCCGTCGCAGATCGCGACGACTGACAGCCAGTGCTCCGGCGCATAGCCGAGGTGATGGTGATAGACCGTGCCGAGGCGCTCGCAGTCGACGCACGGGAGCGTACTCGGGGCGGAAAGCCGTCCCGCGAGGATCGCGCCCCGAACCGCTGCGTGGGCGCGGGGATCAGCGGCCATCGCCGGCCTGGAGCCGCTGCGCGACGGCCGCCAGCATCCACTCCCGGAACGTCTGGTCGCGCAGCGCCGCGTCCGCCTTCGCCCGGCGGATGAGCTGCTCCTCTTCGGGGTAGACCTCGACGCTCATCCGGAGCGGTGGGACGTCGCGGGGGCCGCGTCGCTTCCTCGGCATCTCCGGGACTCTACACAAATCTGCCATGTTCGTCGCGTTCTCCTGCCCTCAGTATACTACACAAGTGTCGAAAGTGTGATATACTAGAAGCATGAACACGAGCGAGCGGACGGAGCCGGGCGCGGGGGTCGCGTGCCGGCTGACCATCGGGGGCCAGGTGATCGAGTTCACGCTCGCGGGGCCGCTGGTGGCGATGGCCCCGGCGGGTGAGAAGCTGGCGAAGAAGACCAGCAAGCGGGGGAGCAAGTGATGACCGGGACGGACGCGCGGGAGTTGGGCGCGGTGAAGAAGGCGCAGCGCCTGGGCCTCGCGGCTCGGGTGCGGCGCGTGCGGCTGGGGGTGTACCTCGTCCCGTCGACGAGCGACCTCCCCCTGACCTACTCGGTGACCGGGATCGGCCCCCGGCTGGCGGACTACCGCTGCGTCTGCCCGGCGGCGTCCTACGGCAACGTCTGCGCCCACGTCGCGGCCGTCGCCCTGCGGCGGGTGCAGGAGCAGGCCCTGAGTGATCGGCGGAAGCAGCTCGCGCGGCGAGCGGAGAAGGTGGCGTAATGGAGACGGTGAAGCACTTCGAGGGGCTGCTCGCGGACGAGCAGCAGAACGCCGCGGCGCTGGCGCGGTGCGTCCGCGAGCACGCGGAGGCGTGGCGCGAGCAGCCCGACGCGCTCCGGACGGCGGCGCAGAGCTACGGTCGGGCGGTCGGGCGGGTCGCCGAGCTCGAGGCGATCGTCGGCGGGCTCCGCCGGCGCGCGCAGGAGGTGGCGTGATGGCGGCCGAGGCGGTGGACGTCGACTACGGGCGCATCCGGCGCTGGGTAATCAAGCGGGAGGGCAAGGACTACGTCCAGTACGCCGGCCTCCTCGATTTGCTGCACCAGGAGAGCAAGGGCGACTTCGCGATCGCCACCCGGCTCGAGCAGGCGCCGACGGAGGCGAACGGCGGGCTCGCCGTCGTCTCCGCGACGGTGACGATGGGCGAGCGCACCGCGTCCGGTCTCGGCGACGCCTCGGAGGCGAGCGTTAACCGGATGATGGCACCGCACCTGATCCGGCTGGCGGAGACGCGGGCGAAGGGGCGCGCCTTGCGGGATCTCTTGAATATCGGCCTCGTGACCGTCGACGAGCTGGGGCCGGGCGCCGCCGACGAGGCCCCGGCGCGGTCGGGCTCCGGCGCGGCGCCGCGGCGGGTTGCGCCGCCGGCCCGGGCGACGGAGGATACGATCGACATCAACGGGACGACCTACACCCGCGACGAGGTGCTCGCGGTCATGGCCGGCCGGATGAAGCTGCTCGCGGAGCAGGGGCGGCCGGTGCCCCCCGTGGGAGAGCCCGGCGGCCCGCCCCCGACCACGGCGCCGCTGCCGGAGCTGGTGAAGTACAGCGCCGACCTCCGGCGCCAGGCCGAGCCCCGCGCGGTCGCCGGGAAGTAGCCATGGCGGGGGGCAAGACGGGCCGGCCGACCATCCACCGGGAGCGGCGGGAACTGGCGCCCGACCAGGAAGCCGCCCACCTGGAATACACCCAACTCCGCGAGGAGAACCGCCTCCTCCGGGACACGGTGGCCTATCTGGAGGCGCAGTTGGCGGGGGTGCGCCGGCTGGTCAATGAGACGCTCGAGCGCGTTCGGTGACGATTATGGGGGGCAAGATGGGCAGGCCGACGATCCACCCGCCGGGGACGCGGGCACTCCAGGGGCGGTACGCGGTGCTGAAGCACCGGGCGAAGCGCCGCGGGCGCGTCGTCACGCTCACCTTCGAGGAGTACCGCGCGTTCGTCGGGCGGCCCTGCCACTACTGCGGCGGGGGCACCAGCCTGGGGGAGCTGGCTGGCATCGACCGGCTGGATAGCGACGGTGACTACACCCCAGAGAACGTGGTACCAGCCTGCGCCGCGTGCAACATGTGGAAGAGCACGATGACCACCGAGGCCTTCCGCACGCACCTCGAGCGGCTCTACCGGCGCTTCGTCCTGGGCGAGGCCGTGGAGGACGGCTACGTCCCGCCGCCCATGCAGGCCCGGTGGGCGGAGATGTACGAGGAGCGGCGCCGCGCCGTCCGAACGGTTTAGCTTAAAACGCGTAATCAAAAACGGTCACCAGAGAGCGCCATGAACACCAGGAAGCAGCACAACGGGATGGCGCGGGAGGCGCGGTTGCGTACCCTCTCGCCGCAGTGGGGCGCCTGCGCGGTCTGCGCGGCGCCGCTCATCTTCGGGAACATCGAGGGCTGCTGCGGGGAGCGGTGCCACCGAAAGGCGCAGCGGGTGCGCTCGGCGGCCCAGCGGGCGCTCGCGCTGAACGACCAGGCGGACGGCTCCTTCCCGGTCGGCGCCGAGCAGGGGGCGCCGCGGCTCCGTCCGGGTGAGGGCGAGGGGTGACCGGGTGTGGCCCGGTGGGCTCTACGGGGCGCCGGCCGATGCGCCGGTCACGTTCGCCCTGGCGGACGACGGGACGTGGGCGGTGACGCTGGACCCGCCATGGAAGGACGACGGCCTCGACATTGGCCGGTTCCGCACGCTCGAGGAGGCGGTCGCCTTCGTCTACGGGCCGCCAGTCGTGCAGCTCGCCCTGACCCTGTGAGCGTTAATCCGCCCTAACTCACAAGAAACGAGGTTCCACGATGACCGAGGAGCAGCTCGACGACATCCGCGAGGGAGCCCGGTCCATCCTCGACGGTCACGACACGGACGCGGACGTGATCCGCCTCGCGCAAGACCTGTGCGACCTGGTGGACGAGGCGAAGCGCCGGGGCGCGGTCATCACCCAGATGCAGCAGGCCATCGACTACGACGGCGACACCGTGCCGGAGGATGAAGAGGCCGAGCGGCGGCAGATGCTCGGCACCTACCTCCGCGACCACGCCTAGCGCCTTAGCGTGAGCATCGTAATGCGAGGTTCCAGATGGACAAGCCGAGCTGGTGCCAGGGGGCCGGCGAGCGGTGCCCCCATCCGGTCGCTTGGCGGTTGGAGCAGACCGACCACGGCCGGCGCACGGTGACCTACATCGAGCTATGCGCCGGGCACACCGAGGCGCTCCGCGCCGAGCCGACGTTCGCCGTGCTCCTGCGCGATGGCGTCGTCCGCGCCCTGCCGGTCACGAGTGTTAACTCGCACTAGGACGCATGAAACCGTATTTTGAGGACGGCGGGATCACCGTCTACAACGCCGACTGTCGGGACGTGCTGTCCGGCATTGCGACGGCCGACGTGGCGCTGGTGCTGACTGACCCGCCCTACGGCGTTAACGTGCGGACGGATCGACACACCGCCGGACGGGGTCGCGCCCGGCCGCGTCCCGGCGCTGGGGCCGCGAGCGCCAACGACTTCCCCCCGGTCTACGGTGACGACGCGCCCTTCGACCCGGCGCCGCTGCTGCGCTTCAAGCGGGTGGTGCTCTTCGGGGGGAACCACTACGCCGACCGGCTCCCGCCGTCCGCGTCGTGGCTGGTCTGGGACAAGGTGGACGGACTGACGAGTAAGCGCGGCGTCGGGTTCAACGACAACGCCGACGGGGAGCTGGCCTGGACGAGCCTGGGCGGCCCGGTGCGCATCTACGCGCACCGCTGGATGGGGCTGGTGAAGGACAGCGAGCGCCGGGAGCGCCGGCTGCACCCCACCCAGAAGCCCGTCTCGCTTATGGCCCAGATCATCGGCCAGCACACGAAGCCGGGGGACCTGGTGCTCGACCCCTACGCGGGCAGCGGCCCGGTGGTGCGGGCGTGCCGCGACCTCGGCCGGCGGTGCATCGCCGTGGAGATCGTGGAGGCGTACTGTGCGGTTATCGTCGAGCGGCTGCGCCAACTCGCCCTGCCGCTCGACCACGCACGCCCACTCGCACGATGAAGCATGAAAGGAGGTTCCGCGATGGATCTCTGGTATCGGCTCAAGGGCAGGGCGCCGGTGCTCGATCCTACCCACCAGCTCCAGCCCATCGACGAGCGCCGCATCGCCCGGACGGCGATTACGCCTGAGGTGTATGTCTCCACGGTCTTCCTGGGCCTCGACCACCGCTACACCCCGGAGGGGCCGCCGATCCTCTTCGAGACGCTGGTATTCGGGCTCAGTGCGGACGGCGACGAACCGCAAGAGCGGTACACCACCTACGAGGCGGCCGAGGCGGGGCACGCCCGGTGGGTCGAGTGGGCGCGTCACGCATCTTAACGGCACTTCTGTCGCAAGAAACGGGGTTCCAGGTGCGACGCATCGTCTCAGTGAGCGGCGGGATGCAGTCGGCCATCTGCGCCGACCGGGTCATCGAACGCTACGGCGCCGCCAGCGTCACCGCCTGGTTCGCGGACACGCTGGTCGAAGACGTCGACCTGTACCGCTTCCTGGACGACCTGGAGCGGCGCTGGGGGCTGACCATCACCCGGCACACGGAGGGGCGGACGCCGCTCCAGGTCGCCGAGGACGAGCACGTCATCCCCAACCAGAAGATCGCCCCCTGCACCCACCGGCTGAAGATCGAGCCCTTTTTGGCGTACCTCAAGGCGTGCCCCAAACCGGCGACCGTCTACCTGGGGATGGCGTTCTGGGAGCAGCACCGGATGGACGCGCCCCGGAAGCGGTACGAGGCGGTCGACGGCGTGGCGGTGGACTACCCATCCCTCTGGAAGCCGGTCGACTACCGCCCCCCCGACGAGGTGCTCCGCTCCTGGGGGATCGCCGTGCCCCGCGCCTACCTCGAAGGGGCGTCACACAACAACTGCGGCGCGGCGTGCGTGAAGCAGGGCAAGGGCGACTGGCTACGCCTGCTGCGCTGGAAGCCCGACCTGTTCCGCCAGTACGAGGAGTGGGAGACGGGGATGCGGGCCAAGGGGCCGCCGTGGGACGGCTACGCCTTCTGCCGGGACGAGCGGGGCGGGGTGGTGCGCCCGGTGACGCTGCGGGAGCTGCGCGAGACCAGCCAGGCCAGCCCGCAGCTCCGGCTCGACCTGCCCATGCTGGACGACGCCGAGGGGTGTCTCCAGTGCTCGATCTGAAACGCTGTTTTTTGTGATCTAACAGCGCTTAACGCTCGTGACCCCGAGACGGGGCGAGCGCGGCCACGGCGGCGCGGCGGGAGTGGACGCCGAGCTTCCGGTAGACGCCCTCGACGTGCGTCTTGACTGTCTCCTCGGAGACGCCCAGCGTGCGGGCGAGGTCCCGGCGCCGGTCGCCCCGGAGGAGGCCGGCCGCCACCGCGCCCTCACGCGGGGTGAAGGGGCGACGGCCGTTCAGCCGGCGGCGCCCCACCGGTCGCCTCCGCGCACGTCGCCCGGTGCGCCCGGAACGTCCGCCACGTCGTGCTGCGGTGGCCGCAGGCCGTGCAGGTCAGGTGGCGGAGCCGGAGCGGCCCCGTCCTGGCCCACACCCCCGTCGAGAAGTGGTCGTCCGAAACGATCCGCCCCGCCGCCGCCGGGTGTCCAGGGCGAACGGCGCTCGGCCGCGTACCGCTCACGGTCGCGCTCCCGCTGGCACGCCCGGCAGACCCGGCCCCGCCCGTCTGCCCGGAGGGCGGTGTTCGCCGCGTCGAAGGGGTGCCCGTTGACGCAGTGGCTTTTCAACCCCCTCGCCCGCTCACGACGCGAAGAGCCACGCCACCGCGAAGAAAAAGAGCCCGGCGTTCGTGAGCGAGAACCGCGGGGGCGCCGGCGGCGACCAGAGCGCCGCGACGGCGAAGATGACCGCGGAAATTAGGACGCAGATGAGCCTCGGCCCGACGGCGATCATGTCCTGCTCCTCCTACCCGTTCCAGCTCACGGCGCCGTCCGTGGCCTTCCAGACGCAAACTCCCTGTTCGAACTCCTGCCAGACCCCGTCCTCGATCGTGTGCTCTTCCCCGCGCGGGCGGCCCCGGTAGACGCCCCGGTGCAGCTCGTCGCACCAGGCGGTGGCGGTGGCGCTCTCCGGGTTGTACGGGACGCCGGCTTGCTGGTACAGATCGGCCAGCACCCAGCCCTTGAGCTGCCAGTCCTGCAGCACCGCCATCACGACCTCCTCCGGTGCGCCCTGCACCTTCGCGCTCGCCGCGTGCCACCAGTCCAGCGGCCGGTAGTAGGCCGCCTCCACCTGCGCCCGCGACCACTGGTAGGGCCACTGCCAGAAGCCCTGGGCCGGCGGCCCCTTCAACAGTTCGAGGTGTAAATGCGCGCAGGCCCAGCCGCCGCTGCGCCCGACCCAGCCGAGGCGCTCGCCCGGGGCCACCCGCTGGCCGACCCGCACCGCGATCGCCTGGAGGTGGTCGACGTGCAGCCAGGTCGGTCCCGGGGCCACCTCGTCCGTCAGCTCGAGCCAGACGTGGTTCCCTTCCCCGCGCCGGGAGCCGTCCCAGGGCAGCGCCGCGCGCACCACGCCGGCCAGCGGGGCGACCGCGTCCAGCCCCTCGTCGGCGTTGCAGCCCCCCGTGCCGGCGCCGCCGTTCAAATCCGCCCCTGGGTGGAGCGTCTGCGGCACCCCGGCGGCATCCCGGTCGGTGGCGTCGAGCCAGCCGAAGCCCCCCCGGAGGACGTCCGGGGGCGTCAGGCCCGCCATCGGGGCGTACAGGCGCTCACCGACGGAGAGGAGGCGCTCCCGGCCGGTGGGGGCGCCCTCGCCGATGCGCAGCCCGTGCTGCCCCGGCTGGGGGGTGGGGGCCGGCCGGGCGGTCACGGCGCGTCGCTCCGGTGGGCGCCGTCCTCGAGCGCGCGGGCCAGGGCCTCGATCAAGCGCCGGTTCTCCTCCAGCAGGGCCTGCGTCGTCGCCCGGCAGCTGCGCACCGCAACGAACCAGCCCAGCAGGGCGATCGCGATCGCGGCGGTGTCCCCGGCGAGCTGGAGCAGCAACTGGGGCGTCATCGCTCCGCCCCTTACGCCCCGAAGAGCGTCCACCGCGTGCCGGCGTCGAATTGCGCCGCCTGGTTGGTGAAGACGGTCAGGCTGGTAATCGCGCCGGTCCCCCGGCGGTAGCCCCCGCCCGTGTAGCCGGTGCGGCTGTTCTCGTCCTCCCCGTGCAGGATGGCCTGGAAGACGCAGCCGGTGCGGAAGGCGGTGCCGGCGAAGTTGGGGAAGTCGGCGCGGTAGTGGGTGGCGGCGCCCGCCGGGGCGTCCTCGCTGGCGCAGTAGCCGAGCTGGACGCCGACGTCGCTGGTGCTCTGGGCGGCCGCGTGGACCGAGTTGTAGTAGTCGTGGGCGTGCCACCCCCAGCAGTAGAAGGGGCTCGGCAGGGAGCCCGCGCCGTCGATGGGGTCGTCGTTGTAGCTCACCCACACGTTGTGCGCGTAGACCGTGCCGGTGGTCGGCGGCTTCAGCCGGGCGCGGGCCTGCCCCACCAGCAGCAGGTACGTCGCGTCCGGGGCGGCGTCCGCGATCGTGCCGCTCGCCGGCAGGCGCAGCGACTGGGTCTGCGCGCCCCCGGCGACCACGCGGTCGGCGATCGTGATCAGGCCCCCGGCGCCGCCGGTCGCGCGGTGGTAGAGCGCGTAGTGGTCGCGCAGCAGCCCGCCCGCCTGCGCGACGGCCTCCGCGACGGCCCGGTCCTGCAGCGCCTTGAGCGCGGCCGGGAGCTGCGCGAACGGCGCCGCCAGGTCGTCGGCGTCCAGCGCGCCCGAGTCGGCCATCCTAGGCCGCGTCCCGCCGCGCGACGCTCAGCGTCTGCGTCCACCGGCCCCGGTCGAACTCCCAGCTCAGGTGCTCGAGCCAGAAGGTGCCGTCGAGCTGGAGCGACTCCGGGGCGAGCACGTAGACGGTGTGGCCCGGCTCGAGCCGGTCGCCCCGGTAGGTGGGGAGCGTCGCCCGGGTGATGGTCGTGTTCAGGATGTCCAGTCGGTACTCGGCCTGCTGCTGGCAGGAGCGGCCCGGCCCCGACGTCGTCCCCGTCGCCCGCTCGAGGAGCAGGCTCTGGGTGCGCTCGGTCAGGCTCGCCTGCCCCGGCGGCAGGAGGGTGTTCGCCCCGGTCGCGGTGTACGTGTACGAGCTCTGCTCCGACCCCTCGGGGAACCACCCGTCGACCGTGGCCCGGTTGGCGACGTGCTCCCGGTCGTCGAGCACGCTGTCGGCCCCCTCGAGGAGGTCCAGCCCCTGGACGAAGTCGGCGAACGTACTCTCCTCCTCCGGGATGGCCGTGACGTGCGTGCGGTAGATCTGGCCGTCGATGCCCTCGTACGTCCGGAAGGCGCCCCGCTGGCCGCTGACGGTCAGCGTGGAGACTTCGTCGATCCGCTCGATCGCGGCGAGCGCGGTCTCGCCCTCCTTCCAGACGAACGGGTTGAGCTTCTTGTCCGCGTCGTAGGCGATCGTGCCCCACAGCGCCCCCGTCCCGCCGATGTTGGCGGCGGTGTAGGGCACCCCCGCCTGGGTGAGGATGAGCTTGACGATCGCCTCGTCGGTGCGCCCCGCGCCGGCGTTGCTCAGGTCGGTGCCCCCGGCCTCGAGGTTGCGATACCAGACCGCCCGGTAGAGCCGCCCGCGCAGCTCCCAGGTCGCCTCCGCGGGGCTCCCGGCGCGCGTCTTGTTGACGAAGTAGCCAAAGAAGCGGGTGTACTTCTCGGCCTCGCCGGGGCCGACCCGGATCTCCACCAGATCCCACGGCGCCGGCTCCGGCTGCGTCCCGTAGAGCCCCTCCGGGTCGGCGGCGAGCCGGACGCTGGCCCGCGCCGTGCGCTGGTCGAAGCCGAACTCCGCGCGGGCGGAGGCCACGAGCGTGTGCTGGGCGTCGTCGTCGCCGACGTACACCTCCAGCACCGGGGACTGGTCGATGTGGCCGGGGACGGTGCGCGGCGCCAGGACCGCCGCCAGGGCGAGGCTGGGCGGGCGTGCGGTGGTCACTCCTGCTCCCTCCTCCTACGCGGTGACGATGAACTCGAGCCGGAGCCGGCGGTGCTCCGGATCCCACCAGTTGACCTCCGAGGCGTCCCGCAGGATGGCCGTGTGGGTGCCGCCCCAGTAGGTCAGCGTCCCCGAGGCGCCCAGGCCCCCGACGAGGTCGTCGACCTGGGCCTGCGTCGCGCAGTAGGCGTCGAGCCGCAGATGCGGGAGGCCGACCCCCGTGCGCTGGGTGACGACCGTGTTGCCCCACGGGACGCGCAGCTCGTGCACCTCCGCCTCCTGGCGGTACTCGCGGCCGTCGAGCAGGGCGTCGAACTCGGCCGTCGTGGCGCCGTACTCGAAGCTATCCGGCATCGTTCGCCCCCGCTAGGACGGGTAACGGCCCCGTACGCATCGGTAACGGCGCCGTACGGCGCGCCCCGATACGCTCGAGGGGATGGAACCATGGATGCTGGCCCTCGGGGACTGGGCGATGCGGATCGCCTTCGTGGTAATCGTGCTGGCGCTCGGGGCGTTCTTCGCCGTGCGGGCGGCGCTCTTGTGGTATTGGCGGGTCGACGAGCAGCGTGCGGTGCTGCGCGAGATCCGCGACGAGCTGCGGGCCGCCCGGCCGGCGGCGGCCGCCGTGGCGAGCCCAGCGGCCACGCCCGCACCGGACGCGGTGGCCGACCGGCTGCGCCGCGCCGTCCCGGCGCCCTAGCCCGCACGCGCCGCTCACGGCACCACCCCGGCGAGGGCCATCGGGGGCGCCGGTTCCGCCTGCTCGGCCGCGGCCGTGACGGCGTCCGCCACGGCCTGCGCCAGGGCGAGCACGTCGGCCGTATTGCTCGCGTTGATCGGCCCGTTGAAGGCGATGTTGATGGCCGCCCCGGCCGCCCGCGCCAGCGGGTTGCCGGCGTTGGCGGCGGCCCCCGGCAAGGCGGCCCGCTGCGCCGCGATCGCGTCCGCCGCCGGCTGGAGCGCGGCCCCGATCACCGGCAGGCCGGCGAGGTGGGTGATCATGTCCTCGATCTTCGCCATCGTCGCGTCGAGCGTCGCGAAGACGACGACTCGGATCGCCTCGATGGCGGCCGCGACTCGCCCGACCATCTTCGGGATTTCGTCGACGATCCAGTCGCGCCAGTCCTCGAACTTCGCCTTGACGGCGTCGACGGCCACCGGGGCGCCGGTCTCGAGCCAGCCGGCGAACTCCTGCAACTTCGCCGCGCCGAGCTCGATCCAGCCCGGGAGCCGCTCGGCGAGCCACGCGAACGCCTGCGGCAGCTTCGCCGCCGCGAAGTTGGCGAGGGTCTGGATCGTCGTGATGAGGTCGTTGAAGGACTGCGCCGTCTTCGGCCCGAACACCTGGCCGAGGATGACCTGGAGGGCGACGAGCCCGGCCTGAAACAGGTTCAGCCCGTGCGCCTTGGCGATGTTGCCCACCATGACCAGGAACGTCCCGAAGGGCTGCACGAGCGAGGCGATCCCCGACTTGACGCGCTGCACGAAGTCGGTGAACGCCGGCGTCTGCAGGAAGTCGGCGAGGTCGACGGCGAGGCTGCGGATCAGGTCGAAGAGGGGGAAGAACGCCTCCGCCAGCCCGAAGCCGACCGCGTCCTTGATGTTGGAGACGGCGCCCTCGAACGTCCGGGACTGCTTCTGCATCAGCCCGCCGAAGTTGGCCTGCGCGAAGGTCTTGAACGCGGCCAGGAAGACGTCGGACTTGACCTTGCCGGCGGAGACCAGCTTCTGCGTCTCCTCGGTCGACTTCCCGAGGTGCGTGGCCAGCAACTGGAGCCCGGGGATGCCGGCCTCGGTGAGCTGGAGCAGCTCGTCGCCCTGGACCTTGCCCTTGGCCTGGATCTGCCCGATCGCGGTCACCAGCCGGGAGAGCCCGCCCCCGCCCAGGTTCAGCCCGGCGGCGGCGTCCCCCAGGTTGGTCATGAGGGGGATGACGTCGCCCACCTTGAAGCCGAAGGCGAGCAGGCGCTGCTGCGCCTCCAGGAGCTGGGGGAGCTCGAACGGCGTCGCCTGGGCGAACTGCTTCAAGCGGTTGAGCTGGTCGCCGGCCGCCTTGCTCGAGCCGAGCATGGTCTCGAGCGCGATCTGGCTGCCCTCGAGGGTGGAGTTCATGCCGAAGACGGCGTCGGTCACGCCGCCCACGACGCCGGCGACGGCGTTCATCCCGACCATCCCGCCGACGAAGCCGAGCGCGGTCGACGCCGCGTTCGACAGGAAGCTGCCGGTGCCGGAGACGGCCTTGTTGACCCGGTTCAGGCCGGAGAGCGCCGCCGCGACGTCGCTGGTCACCCGGACCTGGAGCTCGGCGGCCGTGACGGCCATCTAGCGGCCCCCGGCGCCCGGGGTGCGCCGCGCCGGCGCGCGCTGGGCGTCTCCCGCTCGGGTGCGGGCGCGGTGGGCCTGCCAGCGCTCCTCGCGCTGGCGCCACGCCAGGAAGCGCCCCCACTCGAGGTACTCGGCGGCGCTCATCCGGCCGCGCAGCTCGCCCACGGTCATGTGCAGGCGCTCCGCCAGGCCGTACTCGAAGGCGAGGTCACCGTCCAGCGTCCGCGGGCTGAAAGGCGGCGGCGCTGGTCGCCTGCGCCTCCGCGGAGAGCCCGGAGAGGGCCATGATCGCCGCCGTGAGGGCCTCCGCGACGGCCGGATCGAGCGCCGCGAAGAGGGCCTCCGCGTCCGCCAGCGTGGGCGCCGCCGGCGCCACGAGGCAGTGCACCCAGGTCAGCAGCTCGGCCTTCTCCATGTCCTGCGCCGGCGTGCCGACGGCCGCGTCGCGGTTGATCTGGTGCTGCGCGTGCCGGGACAGCGCACGGATCCGGACGCGGACGCCGGGCGCCGGCTCGACGTCGCGCTCGGCCAGCGGCGCCGCCGCGCGGAGCTGCTCGAGACTGGCGTAGCCGTTCGCCCCGGGCGGGGAGCCGTTCATCGCCGGCTCAGGCCTGGGCCGTCGTCACGAGCGGGCCGGAGACGCTGAAGTCGGCGGTGCCGCGGGCGGCGTCGCCGTCGGCGTCCGTCTCGGCCTCCACGCTCGACCAGTAGACGTCGCACGTGATCTCCGCGAGGCCCGTCCCGACGCCCTCGGGCCGGTACTGGATCGCGCAGGGGACGACCGAGGCGCCCTGGTCGATGTGGGCGCGCAGGGCGGCCCAGAGCGTCGAGTCGTACCAGAACTCGATCGAGCCGGAGCTCTCCGCCGGCCCCACGACCGAGGCGCTGGGGTTGCCCCCGCCCCGGGCGAGGAAGGTCGGTTCGCGCTCGGTGGTGAACGTGACCGAGGAGATGAACTCCGAGAAGTCGGTCAGCGTGCCGCCGGCCGTGGCGTCCAGGGAGAACTCGAAGACGTTGGGGGGGACCGGGAAAGCCATGCTCGCTACTCCTTACGCCGGCGTCGCCTGGGTCAAGAACTCGAAGAACGCGCCCCGGTGGTTCAGCCGGCGCCCCTGGGGGAACTCCACCAGCGAGAACATCCCCTGCCGGCGGCACATCAGGATGCTCCCGCTCGGCGGCCCCGCGATGGCGCCCGTCGAGCGGTCGAGCAGGGTGTCGATCCGGTCGGCGGCCGCATAGCCCACCGCCAGATCCTCGCCCTCGAAGATGGTGCGGATCAGGTAGACCACCCGGGCCGCCGTGCGCCGGTTGTTGCCGGCCAGGTCGTCCGTCGCCGTCGAGAGGGTGACCAGCCCCAGCGGGTGGGCGGCGCCCTGCGGCGGGGCGCCCATGAAGAGGCGCCCGTCCCACACCGCCTCGAGCGCGCCGTCCGCGCTCAGGGTGTCGTAGATGTAGGTCTCCGTCACGTCGAGCTCGAACATCGTCCGCCCACTACTTCAGCTTCCGAAGCGCGACGACGGTGCGCTGCTGGTACGGGGGCCACTCGGCCGCCGCCGCCGGGGCCATGAAGGGCCGGGGCGGGATGAACGCGCCCGAGCGCCAGTGGTGGAAGCCGTACTCCTGGAACACGGCGTAGTCCAGCGGGGAGTAGACGACGAAGGCGTCGCTGAACTTCCCGCCGGCGCTGCGGTCCTGCTCGACCGCGATGCTGCGCCGCAGGGCGCCGGTGTCGACCGGCGCAAACCCCCGCGCCCGGGCGGCGACGGCGTCGGCGCTCCGGTGGGCGCTCTGGCGCACGGCGCCGGGCAGCTCCCCGGCGATCGCCGGCAGCCGGTTGTTGCGCAGGACGACGGACAGCGCCCGGGGCATCCTAGCGGCCTCCGCCCCCGCTGCGCGTGCGGAACGCGCTCGGGAACGCCGGGTAGAACGTGCCGCCGCCGGCGGCCAAGGGGGCAGCACCGGCCGGCGGTGGCGCGTCCGCGAGCGCCGGCGACGAGACCAGCGCCCCGACGTCGGCGCAGACCGTCTCGAGCAGCGCGCGCAGTCCCCGGACCTCCGACCGCAGCGCGGCCAGGTCGCCGTGCTGCGCGGCGATCCGGCCCTCGAGGAGCACCAGCGCGCGGAGCACGGCGACCGTCGGCTCGGCCGTCCCCTCGGGCGCGGCGCTCACGTGTCCGCCTCCAGCTCGGCGCACAGGATGGTCAACTGCACGTCCTCGGTGCGCCGCTTGAAGGTGCTGGTCACCTCCCACAGCGCGCCGGCCTCGTTCCCGGACAGGATCTGGATCCGGTCGGTGGCCTCGACGTCCGTCGCCAGCGGGACGTAGACGAAGGCGGCGACCATGGACGCGATCCCGCCCCCGTAGGCGCGCTCCTGCGGGGGCTGCCAGCCCGGCGCCACCCGGCAGGGCACCGTCGCCTGGACGGTGTAGTCGACGTCCAAGCCACCGGAGGGGCCGCGCCCGGCCAGCACCCGCCGGAGGATGGCGCACGAGTCGCTCATCGCGCCCTCGGCCACGGCGGTCAGGTGGGCCAGCGCCGGCGCCGGCAGGACGGGCATCAGCGGCGCCTCCGGGGCGGGGCGTTCCACCAGTCGGTCATGCGAACACCACCCGGCGCAGCCCGGCCAGCGGCGCGAGCGCCTCGTCGGGGACGCCCAGCACGCCGGCCGTGGCCGCCGCCGCCACCGAGCCCGCCGGCGCCGCCCCGTAGGAGACGCTGACGTCGCCGACCTTGTAGCTGGTAGCACCCCCGCTGGTCGACGCTGCAACGCCGTCCAGCGCCGGGCGCATCCACGCCGCGCACAACTTGGTCGCCGCCAGCTCCACCCGCGGATCGACCGGGACGGCGGGCGTGTAGTCGACCAGCAGCAGCCACCCGCCGTAGCCGTTCGGCACGGTGAGCAGGCCGGCGGTGGCGTCCAGCAGCTCGTACTGCGTCCCCGCGGTCAGCGCCTGGGGCACGGAGGCCGGGGCGGTGGTGCGCACCGCGACGGCGGTCACGGCGGCCACCGGGCGCACGCGCAGCCGGATCGCCAGCGGCGGATACCAGGACAGGTCGTACACGACGTCCACGGCGCCGGCGCCGCGCGGCCAGGTGGGCGCCGTCAGCTCGTGGGCCTCGCCGGCGATCGGGACGGTGACGCCCCACGTCCGGCGGGTGTAGCCGTCGATCCATGCCTCCGCCACCGGGAGTAGCAGGGAGCACTCGGCCCGCTGGGCGTCCGTAAACGTCCGGCCCGTGTGGTGCTCCACCCGCTCGACGGAGGTGTAGCCCTTGATCGTCACGGGCCTACGCGCCGTCCTTCTTGGTGGCGCTCCGGCCCGCCGCCTTATCCTCCGGCGGCCCGGCGACCGACTTGCCCTTCGGCGCGTCCTTCCCCGCCTCGGGGTCGGGGAGGTCGCGGAGCTTGTAGCGCTTGACGTCCTCCTCGGGCACCTCGGCGCCCGCCCCGGCCAGCAGGAAGCCCGCCTCCGGATCCCCCTCTTCGACCACCCGCTCTTTGTCCCGGGACAGGTACAGGCGGCGCGGCGCGCGGTAGAGCCCCTGGTTGCTCATCCTCATTCGCCTCAGGTCTGCGACCCCACCACCGTCCAGGTTGGGCTCCCGGGCGTGGTCGAGGTGTTGGTGTACATGATCCCGGTGGCGGTGTTGACCAGGAGGGAGCCGGTCGCGGCGCCCCGGTAGCCGGCGTCCACCCCCGGCGTGGTCTCCGCCACCGCCAGCGTGGGGCTCGTGCCCGTCATGGCGTTGCTGGCGACGGCGATCGTCGAGACCGCCTTGCGCGCAAGGGCGCCGCCGAAGGTGACGGTGATCGTCCCGATGCCGGCCGTCATGGTGCCGACCGCCGTGGTGACGTTGCCCGTCCCGATGCTGGGGAGGGCCTCGAGCGCGGCGTCGATGTTGGCGACGAGGGTGGCGTTGACGTTTACCCAGGTGATCGCCGCCGTCGTCAGGCCCTCGAACTTGAGCGCGAAGGTGCCCCCGGTGGGGGTGCCCCCGAAGGTCAGGGTTTGCACCTCGGAGGTGCCGGCGCCGGGGACGCCGCTGAAGGCGATCGGCCCCAGGCCGCCCTCGATCACGTTGCCGCCGGTGATGATGGGCATTAGCTGTTCTCCTTGCGGGCCTTGATCGTGAGCGTGCCCCCGGTGACGCCCGGCAGGCAGACCGCCCGCAGGTAGGCGGTCGAGCTGTCCTGGAGCATCATCGAGAGCGCGATCGGTTTGACGAGCTGGCCCAGCGCGATCGTGAAGTCGAGTTTCCGGCTGAGGTCGCCCATCCGCGAGAGCGCCAGGTCGAACCACGTCGTCCCGTCGATCGAGCCCTCGAAACCCAGGTTGCCGGTGCAGCCCTGGGCGTCGACGACCACGACCAGCCGGTTGTAGGGGATCAGGCTCACCGTCGGGTACGACCCCGCCACGGGCGACCCCTGCGCCACGACCTCGAACGCGCTGTTATCGGAGTACGGCACGTCAGTTATTTCCCCGTTCGGCGCCGGCCGAGCGAGTTATTACCCTCAAATGCCCGTAACCGAGGCGAACGCGGCGGGCCGGTAGACGGCCAGCGCCAGCCGCTCCTCGGCCAAAATGGCGACCTTGTTCTCGACGAAGTAGGAGGCGTGCTCGGTCGACAGGGTGACCGTGATGCCCTCCCGGCGCAGGACCTCGGCGTACGGCCGGAAGGCGCCCACGAGGCCGGTGCCCTGCGTGATGTTGGTCGTCTGGCGCACCTGGAGGCCCCAGATGCGGTCCGGCCCCTCGTCGCTCGGGTTGCCCCAGATGTAGATCCCGTCCGTTGTGCGAAGCAGCTTGATGTCCGTCCAGTCCGCCGGGTGGACGATAAACGCGGTCGGCTCGGCGAAGCCGGCCCCGGCCGACCCGCGCACGAGCTGCATCGCCTTGTACACCGCGTCGGGCGTCGGGTCGGCGCCCTTGGCCTGGGTCTGGATGCCCGAGCGGTTGAGGATCCCGCGCAGGTTGGGGGCCACGCCGTCGCCGGTCAGCACCTGCTGCTCCTCGCGCCGGCGGACGTTGGAGGCCATCCGCCCGCGGAGCTGGCTCTCCAGGAACGGGACGTCGTCCAGGGCCTCCTTGGTGGCCGGGATCCACGTGGCGATCTTCCGCACCGGCTCCGTCCGCAGGGTGAAGCCCTCGGCGCTCTCCGGCTTCGCCACGCCCTCCGCCACCTCAACGGCGGCGTTGGTGACCGTGGTCTCCTCGTAGTACTCGACGCTGGTGCCGCTGGTCTCGCCCTGGAGCATCAGGTCGACGGTGGTGCGCTCGTCGTAGGCGAGGTCGACGAGGCCCCGGCGGCTGGCCTGGGGCGAGATGTCGGTGAGCGTGACCAGCGTCTTGAAGTCGAGCGTCGGGATCTCGAACTCGACCTGCCCGCGGTTGGCCCCGCGGAACGCCTGGTAGCCCTTGTGCTCGAGCAGGTACTGGCGCAGCCCCTTGCGGGCCAGGGTGTCCCGCGGCGAGAGCGACCCGTTCGCCGTCCACCCGGCCCCGTTGGCGGCGCCGTTTGTCCCGTTCGGGTGCACGACGCCGTTCACCGGCTCGGTCAGCCGCCGCACCTCGAGCGCGTTGTTCTGGGAGATGAGCGCGAGGTTGTGCAGGCGGTCGAACTCGGCCCCCAGCTCCTCGAGCTCCTGGTTGCGGCGCTTGATCTCCCCGGCCTTGTAGGCGGTGTCCCCGTCGATGGCGGTGACCCGGGAGAGGTCGAGGTCCGGCCCCGCCTCTTCGAAGACGCGGTGCAACTGCTCCCGCTTGGCGGCCAGCTCCTCGCGGACCTCGGCGAACGACTTCCCAGACGAAGGCATCCCGTTTTCTCCTCAGGCTCCGGCGGTGCCGGGCGCGGCGCTATCCAGCTCGGTGAAGCGCTCCGCCAGGGCGGCGAACCGCTCCCGGAGCGCGTGCGGGGCCAGCCCGTCGGGGTCGGCGGCCCGGGCCAGGGCCGTGTCCAGCCGGGCGCGCGCCACCGCCAGCCGGCGCAGCAGGCCCCCGGCGCCGCCCAGGCCGGCCACCTCGGCCAGCGGCGCGGCGGCCACCCGCTCGGCGTACCCGTCGAGCACCGCGCCCAGGCGCTCCCCGGCCGCCTCCAGGCCGTCCGCGGCGAGCGCGTCGGCCTCCGCGTCCCCCGGCTCCCCGAGCAACTCCCGGAGGGTGTCCATGGCGGCGCGGATGCGGGCCTCGCTGGCGGCGGAGAGGCGCCGCCCGGCCTTCGCGTCGACCTCGGCGAACGCGGCGTCCACGTCGAACACCTGGGCGGCGGGGATGGCCCCGGCTTGAGGCGCCGTCTTCGCGGCCAGGACGCCGGCGCTGGCCAGCGCGGGGACGGTGACGAGCGAGGTCTCGAAGAGCTCGATCCGGGTGAGGACGCGGCCCTTCTCGGTGCGGTCGAACTCGAGCGGCAGGTAGCCGATCGACAGGCCCATGAACTTGCCCCGGGCCAGCCGCTCCGCCGTCCGGGTGCGCGCGATCTGGCTCTGCGCGTCGCTGTGGAACTCCGCCTCGAGGAAGAGCCCCCGGCCGTCCTCGTGCGCCGCCTTGACGGTGGCGACCGGGTTGTCCCAGGCGTGGCCCCAGGCGATGAAGCCGCGCTCGACGAACTGCGCCAGCGTCTGGGCGTAGGCGCCCTTGGCGACGATGTCGCCCTCGCTGTCGAGCTCGCCGAAGACGGAGCCGTAGCCGGTGAAGCCGCCGGCGCCGCCGTCCAGCACCTTCAGGTCGGCCAGCGGCCGGACCTTGGTCTCCTTGGCGAGCGCAGAACCGTTGGGCAGCAAAACGGGCCTCCATCCGGCTTAGCCGGAGAGGCCCATTAGGGAGCGGTGCCACAGGGGCGCGCGGGGCCGCGCGGGGACTATTCGGGGCGAGGGGGCGCTACGCCGTCCAGTCTACACCATCCGCCCTACGGCGGACTGCTCGAGGTCTTCCGGCAGAAGGCGCATTTGATCGACCAGGGCCGCGCCGCCTGCCAGGCGAGCGGGCGGTTGCAGTTCCAGCAGCGCGGCGCGTGGTCGATCACCACCTCGCCGGCGGCGGGGCGGCGCTCCGTCTTCGTCTCGAGCCGGGGGCGGTCGCGGGCGCTCGTGCTCATTCCAGCCACACCACCGTCCGCTCATGACGGATCCGCACGGCGCTCTCTGCGCTGGTCGCCCCCTGCACGAAGAACACGCCCCCCATGTCCTCCGTGATCGGCTGGCCCTCCCCATCGTGAAGCTCGAGCGTGCCCTCGGGGAAGCCGTCCTCCGCGTCGACCGTATACGCCAGAACGGCGCGCGTCCCGTCCGCACAGGCGAGTGCCAAGTTGACGCCGGCGTACGCCTGCCCATCGGCCGCTTCGCGGTAGTGGAAGACTTCCACGCGCTCGATGCGCGCCCCGACGACGTGGCGCTCAAACAACTCGGCGCGCCGTCGGATATACGCTCGGTACGGCGCGAGCGAGGCGCGCTCATCCGTACTCATCGCCCCAAGGCCAGCGTCTTCGTGTGCCCGTTCGTCCGCGCGGCCGCCGCCGGGACGGGGGACCCCTCGTCGTCCTCCGACGCTTCGCCGGGGACGGGGGCCGGGAGCAGCGGTGGGGGCTCCGGGATGAGGTTCCCCGGCTCGGTCGGGGTGATCGTCGCCGGCAGGTAGTAGACGTCGCCCTCGGGGGCCGGGTCGGCGCCGAGCTGCGCCCGCGCCTCGTTGAGCGTCAGCACGCCCGCCAGGAGGTCGGCCCGCGCCCGCTCGTGCAGCGCGTTCTGGTCCTCCTGGAGCACCCGCACCTGGGAGAGGTCGAAGCCGATCCGCAGCCGGGCCGGGTCGCCGAAGTCGGGCACGAGCTGGACGCCCAGGTCGGCGGCCAGCGCCCGTTGCATCGGCACGAGCAGCGACTCGTAGAGGTCTTCGCGCGCCTCGGCCATGTTCGAGTAGGTCGACCGGGCGAGGCCGGCGCCCAGGCCGACGACCACCGCCGGCGTCCCGAAGACGGCGCTGATCCGCTCCTCGGTGATCTGGCGGAGCTCCCGGAGCACCATCTGCTGCGGGTTGAAGGCGAGCACGCTCACGTTCGTCCGGCTGGTCATCACCAGCGGCTCGCCCAGCCGGTCGCCGCCGAAGCGCTGCTGGAAGTCGGCCTTGATCAGCGCCGCCTCCTCCTGGGTCACCTCCGAGTCGTCGCCGGGGGAGAGCACCACGCCGGGGACGCCCAGGTTGCGCAGCAGCGAGGCGGTCCAGTTGGCGGCGGCGTTGTCCGTGGCGATCTCCCGGAACAGGGAGGCCAGCGGCGAGAGGCCCTTGCGGACGTTCTCCGGGTCGAGTCCGTCCCGGAAGTGGACGACCTCGTCGGGCCGCAGCCGGTACTCCCGGCCGCCCACCCGGTACTCGTAGTGAGAGATGAACGTCGTGCCGGCGCCGTCCGAGTCGGTCTCCGGCCACTTCGGCTCGAGCAGCGTCGAGGGCACCCACCACAGCTCGACCGTGCGCTCGGCCCGGGAGCGCGCCTTGATCCAGTAGGCGTTGCCCGTCAGGACGTAGTCGCCGAGCGTCCCGGCCCAGAGCGCCAGCCCGGAGTAGAACGGGTTGGGCCGCTCGAGCAGCGTCTGGAGCGCGTGGTCGGGCTGCGGCGCCCACTGCGGCGTCGCGGCCGGCCCCATCCCCGGCCCGGTCTCCCGGGCGTAGACGGTCGCCGGCGCCTCCGGAAACGTCCTGACGATTTTACGGATGCAACTCGCCACGATCGCGTTGCCCCGGCCGTCGCCGACCTCGGCGCCGTAGTCGCGCCGGGTGGCGCCCTGGGCGCCGCTCCACCACCACGAGTGGGGGCGCCCGGTGGAGAACCGCATCACGAATTGCTTGTACGCCCGGAGCACCGGGAGCGACGCCCGGCGCCAGGTGCGCTGGAGCTGCCAGGACAGCGGCGCCGCCTCGGTCCTCGGCGGCTGCGGGACGGTGGTCATGCTCACGCGGCGACTCCCCACTTCTTCGGCCGCAGCCCCAGGAGCTGGCAGGCCCCGGAGACGGCGTCGACCTGGTCGTCGTGGCGCCCCTGCGGGAACGCCTCCGCCTCGGCCAGGAACTCGGCGTTCCAGGCGCCCCGCACGAGGGCCACCTTGCCCGCCTCGGCGCGGGCGATCCACGGCTGCGCCCGGGCCAGCTTGTCCCGGTCGACCCCCACCGCCCGGACGGCCGCGCCCAGCGCCGCCGGATCGCGGAGGACGTCCTGCACCGCCGCGAGCTGGAACCCGGCCTGCTCGATCCCCACCCGGACGCCGGGCTCCGCGGCGAGCGTCTGGAGGATGATCCGGCGGGCGTCCGGCCACTCCCAGCGCCCCCGGATGAGGTCGGCGAGGTAGAGCGTGCCGTCGGCGCCGAGCGCGGCCCGCACCCCGACGGTGTAGTCGGCCGCGTCCTTGGTCGACGCGGCCAGATCCCAGTACCGCCCCCAGCGCAGCCCCTCCGGGGCGTGCGCCACCACCGCGAACCACTCCCGCTTGAGCACGCCGGCGCCCAGCGTGACGAACTCGCCGGCCAGCTCCTGGCGGGCGAACTCGCTGCCGTACTGGGCGCGGAGCGCGTCGACGAACGCCGGCTCGAGGAACGGGTTCGCCGCCGTGTGGCCCCGGAACAGGGCGGTATCGGCGCTCGCGTTGGTCACGAACACGTCGTAGAGCCAGTTCATGCCGGCGGGGGTGGTGGTGACCCAGCAGCGCCCGGCGAGCCCGTGCTGGCGGAGCCGGCCGATCACCACCGGCCACGTCCCCTCGGGGCAGAGCGCGGCTTCGTCCATCCAGGCCCAGGCGCAGTTCGGCCCCCGCAGCCGGTCGGGGTCGTCGGCGCTGCGGAAGAGCACCTCGTGGCCCGTCCGCAGCACGAGCCGCATCTCGCTCTTGTAGGCGGCGGCCAGGGCCGGCGCCCAGACCTCGAGCGCCGTGCGCCACGTCGCGTCGCGGAGCATGGGGTACGTCGGGGAGACGACCAGGCCGAGCGTCGGCGGCCCGGCGAATTCCTGCACGAAGGCCTTCGCCGCCCCGGCGAACGTCTTGCCGGAGCCGACGCCGGCGACGAAGGCGGCGTAGCGGTGCCCGTCCTGCACGAACGCCGCCTGCGTCCGGGACAGGGTCAGCCGGGCGCTAGCCGACCGGGCGGTCGTCGACAACGGCCACCTCCAGGCGCAGCGGGATGGGCGCGCCCTCGGGGCCGCTGACCTCGTGGCGCAGCGGCGGGGCGTACCCCCGCTCGCGGCCCAGCGTGGTCAGCACGAAGGCCACCGCGGGCCACTCGCCGGCCTCCACCTTCTGGGCGAGCTGCCCCTCGGCGACATCGACCAGCACCGCCCGACCCTCCTCGGCGGCGGCGCGCACGCTCTCGTAGCGTTTGACGTAGTTCGCCACGGTCTCGCGGTGGCACCCGACCTGGTCGGCGGCCGCCGAGTAGATGCCCCGGGTCCGGCGGAGGGCGTCGGCCACAACGGCCGCGCTGAACTGCGGCGGCTTCGTGATCATCCCGGCGCCACCCCTGAAGATCGTCGACGATCTTCGGCGCTCACGCCGGGGGCTCCTCGACGACCAGCTCCCAGCCGTCGGCGGCGGTGGGCTCGACCGCCTCCAGCGAACACGCCCAGCGGCCGGACTCGCCCGCGCCAGGCACCACGTCGACGTACAGCCGGCCGACCTCCTCGAGCGTCAGCGTCCCCAGCGTCCCGGCGTCCGGGTAGCCGTACGTCCCGCTGGTGCGGAAGCCGGGCGCGTCCGGGTCGGGCCGCCACAGCGTGAGCGTCGCGCTCGCCGGGGTCGTCGGGGCGCCGGCGGCGTCGGCGATCGCCGTGCGGTCGCTCTCCGTGTGGTTGCCCAGGCGGACGGTCTGGCCGATCGGGAACGGCCCCAGCAGTGCCATGTCAGCGACTCCCTCCCCCGCCTCCCCCGGTGAGCGCCCCGACCCGCGACGCGCCCCCGGCCACGGCCCCCGCCCGCCCGGCACCGCCGCCCACCAGCGTCCCCGCCGGTGAGGCGCCCCCGCGGAGCGCCCCCGACCGCCGGCCGCCGCCGCCGACCAGCACCCCGACCGCCGAGGCGCCGCCGACGACGGTGCCGCGCGCCGCCGGGGGCGTGGTCGTGTACAGCAGCTCCTCCCAGGTCAGCCCGAGGGCGTGCAGCTCCTCCCAGGTCAGGCCGGAGTCGGCCATCCCCTGCCAGGAGCCGTAGCGCAGCCACGGCCCGCTCATCCGGAGGGCGTCCCGTCGGCGGTGCGGACGACGGCGGCGTCCTGGGTGCGGAACGTCCAGGCCCGGTCGGTGATCCACGTCGGCGCCCCGTGGGCGGTGGTGAAGCCGAGCCACCACGCCTCCCCGAGCTGGGTGCGCAGGGCCAGCTCGAGCAGGTAGCGCACCGCCGCCCCGGGGAGCACCAGCTTCTCCGGCTCGTGGGTCGGCGGCGCCCGGTCGTCCATCAGGTGGCCCAGAACGCCAAGCGCCGCGCCGTCCCGTTGATGGTCACCGTCAGGTACCCAGCGGGGACGCCCGGCAAGGCGCTGGCGGCGCCGGCGGTGGCGCTCGTGGTCAGGGCGCCACTCCCGACGGTCAGGGCGAGGTGGTCGCTGCTGTTCATGCCCAGGGCCAGGTCGGCCCCGTCGGCGGCGTCCCGCCACTTGATGGCCCCGGCCGCGTCGTTGGGCAGCCGGATGGCCCCGCCGGCCGCCGGCGTGGAGCTGGTCAGCGTCGACCGGACGGCGCCGTCGATCCCCCAGCCGGTGCCCGTGGTGGTGGTGGGGTAGGTGCCCGCGCTGCCGGAGCCCCCCTGGACGTGGGTGACGTAGGTGAGCCCGGCGTCCGGTACCGGGGTGTAGGCGAGGCGCCCCTGGTTCTGGGAGGTCGAGGCCGAGAACGTGAGGGCGTAGGTGCGCCCGCTCACCATGAGGGGCTGGGTGCCGGCGGGCAGGCGCTGCTCCTTCCAGCCCACGGCGGTGTCGGCGAAGCCGGTCAGGGCGGACGTGCTCCACACCGGCGCCGCCGTGTTCGTCGTGTCCCAGAGGCGCACCGAGGACGGGGCGCCCGAGCCGGTGGCCACCCGGTACCACCGCACGGCGACCAGGTAGGCCCCGGGGCTCGGGGTGAAGCGCACCCCGTACTCGCGGCCGCTCAGGGTCTGCTGCCCGTCCGACGAGAAGGCCGGGGAGCTGGCCCCCACGACCCGGGCGTCGGTCACCGCCGTGGCCGGGCTGGTGACCACGAGGGCGCCCCCGCTGTCGACGGCGGCGCCCTGCGCGGCGATCGTCCCCGTCATCGTCCCGCCGGTGGTGGGAAGTCCCGACCCGCCCCCGGCCGCCGCGGCCCACTTGACCCCCAGGCTCTGGGCGCTGTCCGCGGTGAGGACGTGCCCGTCGGTGCCCAGGGCGAGCCGGCCGATCGTGTCCGCGGCGCTCGCGGCGAACAGGTCGCCCTTGGCGTCGGCGAGCGGATCGGCGGCGAGCCCCGTGGCGACGGTCCGGGTGGCGAAGGTCTCCCAGGCGCTGCCGGTGTCGCGGTAGACGAGGTCGGTGTTCGTCCCCAGATAGAGGCGCCCGGCCGTCCCGAAGGCGGGCCGGGCGGCGAGCGTGCCCGACATGATGACGCCGCTGCCGAGGACGGTCTCCTGGTGCAGCTTGCTCTCCGCGGCGGTGGTGATGAAGCTCGCGTTGGCCGGGGCGCCCGACCCGCCGCCGCCCCCGCCGGTGCTCAGCGTGGGCACCTCGTAGATCGACCCGTCCTCGCTGCGGTAGTAGAGGGTGGAGACGCCGCTGCCGTTGTCTTTCGAGTAGAGCCGGATGCGGTTGGCCGCCGGCGTGGCGGCGTCGGCGCCGAGGTTGACGTACTGGGAGAAGCCGTCGTGCTCGTCGTTGGACAGGACGCCGGAGCCGTCCGCGGTGGTGTGGTCGTGCGCCCGGGCGCTGAGCTGGAGGTAGCGCGCGTCGCCGGCGGCCTGGGTCAGGGCGCCCACGTCGGCCGCGTCCAGGACGACCGCCCCCGTCTCCCCGTTGACCGAGACGACGGGCGCCGCACCGCCGGTGGTGTCCGTCGAGTAGAGCCCGTCGGGGCGCAGCTCGAGCGCGTTCCCGGCGTCGGCGCTGACCCGCGTGGCCAGCACGAACGCATCGGGCGTGGGCTCCGTCACGCCGATCCCGGCGTCGCCGGTCAGGCTGACGTCGACCGCGTCCACCGCGTCCACCAGGTCCGCGTAGACCGACTGGACGGTCGACTCGACGGCCAGCAGCGCCTCGTCGATATCCCGCCAGTCGTTGGGGGCATCCCCCTCGAGCAGGGGCCACGCGTACACCGGGCTGGTGGGCGGGTACTCGGTCATGCGCTGCGCTCAGTGTACGCTACCCATAGCGTCACCGGCCGCGCTCCGTCTCCCGCAGGAACTCGCGCAACCGGCGGAGGCAGGCCATGTCCCGGCGCGGACCGCTGCGCAGGATCTCGACGATGTCGGGCGCGTCGGACGGCACCCACCAGTACGCCTCCTGCTCCGCGGTCAGCAGGTCGAGCAGCCAATCGGCCTGCCCCCGGATGCGGCGCAGCCCCCGGCCGCTGCGCACCGTCTTCCCGAGGGTGGGCGACTTCCCCTCCCGCTTCAGCTCGGCGAAGAGCGTCCGCCCCTGCCGCGGATTGACCATCGTGAGATCGGGGTAGCCGGCGTCCGAGCCGAGGGCGAAGCGCGTGTGGTGGACGGCGTAGCCGAGGAGGCGCGCCGTCCGCATCACGAAGCCCTGCAAGTCCGCCTCCGTCCAGGCCAGGTTGAACGCCACGGCGTCCGCGATCATTCCGACTCGTCCTCGGTCAGTAACCGGTGGGCCGCCGCGAGCCCCACCGGCCCCAAGACGCCCTTCGCTTCCTCGAGGAGCCGCCGGCGGGTCTTCAGTTCCTGCGCCGCCGCCAGGATCTCGGCCGGCGACGTTTTCCGCTTCGGGAACCCCAGCGCGAGCAGCAGCTCGGCAGCGGCGTCGAAGTGGCCCCAAAGGTAGCCCCGCCAGAAGTCGGCGGCCGCCTCGTGGTCGTGGAGCCGGTGGCGACCCGCCGGAACGGTCACGCGGCCACCTCCTCGGGCTCCGCGGGGAGCAGCGGGAGCTGGTAGGCCGGCTGGCGGTCGACGGCGAGCAGCAGGCGGATCACGGCGTCGCCGGTCAGCGTACACCCCTCGGGGCACCGCAGCGGCTCGTCGACGAACACGCTCCGCCGCGGGTACACCCCGTCCTGCCACTCGATGAGGTGGACGTCCACCGTCGCCAGCAGGCAGCGGGGGCACCGGACGGCGCGGGTCACCCGTTTTCCCACGGGTCGGCCTCCGTCCGGGCGGCGCCGGGCCGGGTCAGGCGGTACGTCTCCGGGCCGGTGCGCTCGAGCTGCCCGGCGACGCGCAGCTCGGCCAGGGCGAGGAGCAGACTCGACGGCGGCCAGGGCTTCCAGGCGAGGAGCAGCGCCCGCAGCTCCACGTCCGGGGACGTCCGCGCCCGCTGCTCCAGCAGCTCGAGCAGGAAGGCCGCCGAGGGGCTGGTGAGCGAGTAGCCGAGGGGCGGCCGGCTGGCCCACCGCTCGCGGCGCTCGACCTCCCGCCGGGCGCGCTGCGTCGCCGCCGCCCGGAGCCCGCGCTCCCGGTGGGTCGGGTCCGGGGGCACGGCTAACACCGCCCGCCCCAGTGGGAGAGGCCGCCCTGTGAACGGAGGGGGTGGGCGATCGCCCACGCGGCGACGTGGGCGGCGCTCCAGGCGTCGTAGACGCTCGCCCCGCCGTACCCGGCCTGCCGGCTCATCCACGCCCAGGTGCGCGGCATGAACTGCATCAGCCCGGCGGCGCCGCTGCCCTGCCGGTTGTCCTGCCAGGGCTGGTAGCGGCTCTCCCGCCACGCCAGGTTCCGCAGGCAGCCCAGGCTGACCCCGTACTCGGCCGAGGCGTGCTCGAGGGCGTAGGCGACGTCCGGCGACTGGGCGCTGCCGTCGGCGCAGCTCAGGGTGAGGTAGGAGGCCAGGGCGGCGCCGGCGAGGAAGCCCCAGCCCCACGATCGCCAGCTCACGACGCCGCCTCCTCGCCGGCGTCGCGCAAGACGCCGGCGGCCCAGCGGGCCAGCACCGGATGGGGACTCCGGCGGCGGCGCTCCGCCTCCGCGATGCTCGAGCGGGACAGGCTCAGCTGCACCGCCAGGTCGCGCTGGGTGACCCCTTTGTAGCGGCGCGCCCGGAGCACGTCCGCCGGCGCCACGGACGGCGCCGCGTCCCGTTCCCGCTGCGCCGCGTGGCGCTCGAGGCCCTGCCGGCGGTCGTAGTCGGCCAGCAGCCCCAGCTTGAGCGCCCGCGCCCGGCGCCGCAGGTCGCGCGCCTGGGCCTCCGCGCCCGCCGCCTGCTGCTCCACCGCGGTCAGCGCGGCCACCGTCTGGACGCGCACGATGCGCAGCCCGTCCCGGACGTAGCGGATGGTCACGACGCGATCCGCTGGGCCGCCGCCGCCGCCGCCGGCTTCTTCGTCCACCGCTTCGCGTCCGGACAGGTGCCGAAGTGGGACGTCTCCGTCCCGGCGTCGTAGGGGCACCGCTTCCCGGCGGGGGTCAGGCGCCACTCGATCGCGGCGCCGCAGCTCCGGCAGTACTGGATCGTCATCCGTTCCCTCCTGTCATGCGTGTCGTCGGACCGGGGCCGCACCCCGCAGCCGGGCCGGCAGCGCCGCCCGGATACGCTCCCGCTCGGCGTCCGACCGCTGCGCCTCCTCGGCGCTCCACTGCGGCAGCGCCGCCTCCGGGTTCGGGTTGCGCTGGTACGCCGCCGGCGGCGTCCAGGTGTTCCCGACCTGGACGCCCCGGCCCGAGAAGCCGGGGAGCTGGATCGGCCCCGCCGCCGTCGCCAGGTCGGCCAGCCGGCGCGCCTCGGCCCGCTTGCAACTGTTCCGGTGGAAGCCGAGGCTGTTCACCCGCTTCCGGTTCTCGGGCCGGTCGAGCCAGTCGAGGCCGTCGGCGATCTCCTCCTCGACGTCGAGCTGCGGGAAGTCCCGGATGAGCTTCTCGAGCCGCGCCTGATCGTGCTTGTAGCCGCGGCCGAACGCCTGCAAGACCGCAGCGAGTCGCCTCGCCGCCGCCGCTGCAATTTCCGGCGGCGGCGGCGGCTCTCCCGTAGGGAGAGCCGGGAGAGGGGGTGCAGGGGGAGAGGGGTTCGCGTTACCGGCGTCCGCCTTCTCTGGTGGGGGTGTAACGCGCACGGCCGTTTCGGTAACGCGCACAGCGCCGTGCGTAACGCGCACAGGTAACGCGCACGCCGCCGCCTGAACGAGCTCCTTGTCCCGCGCCCGCTTGCGCCGCTGGCGCTCGGCGCCGTTGACCCGCCCCCGCTCGAGCCGCGCGAGCAGGGCCTCCGGCGTCCAGTCCCGGCGCGCCGGCATCAGCCGGTCACCTCGGCCGCCGTGGCGACCTCGCGG
>Ga0137314_1000081_pt1 | contig 33109 bp, 24 predicted proteins | sample EasRivERMZT199_2_FD_102289 | JGI IMG/M metagenome (GOLD analysis project Ga0137314, IMG submission 102289) | Soil microbial communities from meander-bound floodplain in the East River, Colorado, USA - East River MetaG ERMZT199_2 | ecosystem: Environmental > Terrestrial > Soil > Floodplain ... | reverse complement strand
TCATCGATGAAGGGATACATGGTGGCGTGGAAGAGGGGATCGTGCGAGAGCCCGAAGAGATGGCCCAGCTCGTGCGTCACGAGCGACCGCACATCGAATTTTCCCGCGGTCCCGTTCGTCGTGAGCGACTGTTCGTTGGTTCCCGATGTGTTGACGTCCGTGTCGGAGTCAATCATCGTTCCCGCAGGGTAATCACCCTCGGGAAAGCAGATGTCGTTCGGTCCCCCGACGTTGAGCAGACCCTTGCCCGCGGCGCAGCCTCCCCCCGCGACGACCGACACCGGCGCGGCGATGGCTGTTGAGGGGGTCACCGCCAGCACTCCCGTGCCGAAAGCTGTGTTGCTGCAGAATGTGACGACGTTGACGGAACCGTTCGGGAATGCGCCTGAAAGGTTGAGACCCGGGTTGCGCACCGTCGTGGTTCCGCCGTAGATGAAAGCAATGGCCGAGTGCGGAAGATTCTCCCAGGCTGTGAATGACGCTTGCACCGCGGGCAGAAGCTGGGCGACGGGGGCCGAGGTGCTGGAGTAGCTACAGGTCGGTACGGCGCCGACGGGGTTGAAGAAATTCCAGGGGACCGGAATCATCGTTGATGGTCAGACGCGGTGTCCGATGGCGGTGCCGGCTTGCGTGATGACCTCGAGATTACCGGTGGCGCTGGCGGGGGATGACGTCATCAGGCCGATTGTGCCGACGGTACCGCCCAGGACCAGCAGGATGCAGCACGAAGCGAGCAGTTTGCGACTCGGGAGGCGACGGAGGATTTTCACTTTCCCCTCCCTGCCGGCGCTTTCGCCGGTGTGTCAGGCGCGTCGGACATCACGGGGGTACGCCGCCCGGATGCAATGTCGCGCACGGAATTCAGCACCTCTGCCAATGGCGCGCGGCGTGACGGCGGCGCGGCCGCGGGACGAAGCGCCCCGCCTTCGGAGGCCATGTAGGTGACGCCCGCATGCGCGTCGGAGATGGCGCTGCGCGCGCCGGTCTCTTCGTCCACGATGACGCGCATCGCTCCCTGGCTCAGCCCCACGAGGTGTTTTCTGCCGTCAGGGCGAGACTCGGTGAACAGGACGGCTTCATCGCCGATGCCGAAGGTCGGTGTGCCGGGGACGACCGTGTCGATGATTCCGACCCTGCCTCCCATGAGCGTGATCGTCAGCTGGCGCGGCCCCTCGCCCTTCGCCTCTTCGATGACATCGAAGGTCGTGTCGGTGAAGATCTGCATCAGACCCTGATCCCAGTAGGACCGCTGGTCCACGACCCGGGCATGAACGACGCGCTCGGCCGTGCCGACCACCTCGGAAAAGTCCATCCTTCGAAGAGTCGTGGCATCAATTAACGGCGCTGTGGCGACAATCAGGACCGATGTCGCGATGAACGCCACGGCCCGCATGCCGTGCTTGCGTGTCATGGAAACCTCCATCTTGAGAGAGAGATACTCGGGCTATGCCGGGCGCGTATGTGATAGATAGACGAAGTCAGAATACAGATACCGCGACACGAATGGGCAGTCAACTGGATTCCGCGTGTGCCCGTGGGGGAGTTTGGAGGCGCCGGCGGGCCTCCCAGGAAGGGGCCGACTGCGGGCGCTCGGGGGGGGCTTTCAGGCTTGCAGCAGGCTGTTCAGCCTCGGCCGGCGTCATAGGGGATGCCCAGAGCCCGCATCCGCCGGTAGAGCCGCATGCGATTCCACCCCAGGAGCCGCGCAGCACGGCTCTTGTCTCCTCCGCACCTGCCGAGCGCATCCTGAATCAGGGATCGCTCGTCCTTGGGGCGCCGGTCCCCGCCTACGGCCGCGACTTCATGCCGGAGCAGGTCGCGAACGGCATCAACATCGCCGCCTCGGATCTTCTCGGGAAGCGCCTCGCGCCGGACGAGGCCATCCTCGGAAACGACGAGGGCCGCCTCCACCGCATGCTCCAGCTCGCGCACGTTGCCGGGCCAGGTGTGGGCGAGGAGCCGGGCTGCCGCTCCGCGGCCGATGCCGCGGAACTTGATGCCTCGCTCCGCGCACACGCGCCGGGCGACGTGTTCGGCGAGAAGCAGCACGTCGCTCTCGCGCTCACGAAGGGACGGCAGGCTCAGCGTCACGACATTGAGCCTGTAGTAGAGATCTTCACGGAACCGCCCATCGCGGATCGCAGCCTCGATGTTCCCGTTGGTCGCCGCGATGATCCGCACGTCCGCGCGCCGCGTGGGGGTCTCGCCGAGACGCCGGAACTCGCCGGACTGCAGCGCGCGCAGGAGTTTTGCCTGGAACGCGGGAGTCGTGTTGGTGATCTCGTCGAGGAACAGCGTGCCCCCATCGGCCTCCTCGAACAGGCCCCGCTTGTCGCTGTCCGCGCCCGTGAAGGCGCCGCGGCGGTGGCCGAACAGCTCGCTCTCGACGAGGTTCTCGGGCACGGCGCCACAGTCGAGGGGGACGAAGTTGCGCAGCCGCCGCGGGCCGCCATAGTGCACGGCGCGCGCCACGAGCTCCTTTCCCGTTCCCGACTCGCCCGAGATGAGCACGTTGCAGTCCGCCTTGATGACGGACTCCATCATCTTGAAGAGGCGCTTCATCGCGGGTGACTCGCCGACGAGGCTCTCCATCCGGTAGCGCTCGGCCATCTCGCGGTTGATGACGATGGCCTTCTCCCGCATGGCCTGCTCGTCCTGGGCCTGCATGATGGCGCGCGCGAACCGATCGGAGAACGCCTTCACCAGGCGCATGTCCGCGTCCCGGAACGGCCTGTGTCCGGAGCGGGAGTCGAAGTAGAGGGCTCCAAGGATGCGGTCGCCGACCTTCAGCGGCACGCACATGAGCGCCAGGATTTTGTAGAGGACGACGGAGCGGCGCTGGCTGAACCGCTCGTCGGACGGGACGTCCACCGACAGGATCGGCTGGCCTGACGCGACGTCCTTGAGGACGCTGCGACAGTAGTCCGTCGCGTCTTCGATCGTCTCGCCCTCCAGGTCGCGGGCAATCGTCACCTCGTGGGAATCCGAATCGAAGAGGAAAACCAGGCCGCGGTCGGCCCTGATGGACTCGATGGCCCTGTCGAGCACCGCGGTGAGGAGATCGCGCAGTGGCGCATCGGCGCCGAGCTGGCGGCTGGCATCTTCCACCGCCTGGGCGGCGATCTCGTCGGGTGACTTCGTCTCGGGCGATGTCGCGCGCCGTGTGAGCCCGGCGCGCTCGAGCCTCTCCGCCCGATCGCGGATAGCCGCGTTGATCGGGACGCGGAGGTAGCTCTGCCGGAGGTCGTCCTCCACGATCTCCGAAGCGATGGCCGTGACCAGGTCCGCCGCCTCGAACAGGCTCTCGCTCGCCCCGGCGGCGTCCCCGACGGCCTCCTGCGCCTGAGCCAGCCAGTAGAGCAGGTGCGACAGGAGGGGCCGGAGCCCCATGCGCCGCGCCTCGGCCGCCCCCTCCTCCAGCACCGTGCGTGCCTCGGCCCTCCTCTGGAGCCGCAGGAGCGCCTGCCCCTCGATGAGCGCCCCGCGCGCGAGGTCCGGCATCAGCCCCGCCTCTTTCGCGATCTCCTTGGCTTCGGCGAGGAGTGTCAGGGCGTCGGATGACTCCTCGTCCTTCAACGCCATTCGCGCCACGGCAAGGAGAAGCTGAAGGAACGACGGAGTCTTCCCATGCTTCCGGGCAGACTCCACCACCTCCCTGCATGAAGAGCCATCGGCCTTTGGCCCCATTTCATCAGCGAGACACTCAAGGACGGCAGCGAACGCCGTGTTCGTTGAGGGAGGGCTTCCGATCTCCTGCGCTGTACGGAGTGCGTCCGCTCCTGATTCCGTAGCCTTCTGTCTTTGACCAAGGAGCCGATAAAGGCCACACTTCATTGACAGTGTTAGGGCAAGACCAGATCGGTTTCCCAAGAACCTCAGTAGCTGTTCGGCCTTCGAAAGGTACCCGCGTGCCTCGCAGAATTGTCCCCGAAGGAAACTCGGGAAAAAAAGACTGTAGTTGGCATACGCCGACAAATACCTCCGGTTGGCGCCATCGGCGAGAGCCAAGGACTCTCGGTATAAATACTCTGAAGCCTCGAGTTCACCCCGAAGTCTATGGATTTCTCCCAGATTGACTGAGGCAAGCGTTCCCGGCAGTGACATTCCCTTCTCGCGTGCTTCAACGAGCGCTCTTTCAAACCATTCCTGTGCAATCTGCAGCTTGTTCTGTTCCAGGTATGCCAAACCAAGATTACAAGAGGCAACTGCAGCACCCACAACATCGTTGACCTCCCGCTTCAGCTTAAGCGCCTCCGCATGGAGCGTGATGGCTCTCGAATGGTCGCCCGTGTCACAAGCGATAAACCCCTGGAGTTGACGCACCAGTGATTCTGAATGCAGGTCCGCTGCCCTCACGGCCCGCTCGTGCGCTTCTTGGGCCACCTTGGACGCAGCGGCTGATTCGCCAACCATCTGGAGAGCACGAGCTCTAAGGACGAGCGCGTCGATCTCGCCTCGAGTATCCGATGCCTCAATGAACCTGGCGCTTGCATGTTCAGCGTACTCAACGGCCCGCTTGGCTTCTCCGGCGTCCATGAGTAGTCTTGCAACCTGCTCCGTAGCAATAGCCTCCTTGTGGCGCGATCCTGATGTACGTGCCAGAAGCTGCATCTCGTGATAGACACTCGTGGCTCGACTTACATTCCCAGTCATTACGAGGAGGCTACCGAGGGTTTCTAAAGCTTGAAATCGCTTCTCTACGAGTCCGCCAGGAATGAGGTCTAGTCCCTTGCTGTAGAGAGCGATTGCTCTCTTTGTGGCGAAGCGCTCTGTGGCAAGGGCGGCTGCCTGGAATGCATATTCTGGCGCCTTTTCGTGATCTGCAGCTGCGATGTAGTGGTGTGCAATGCGGTTGATCAGCTCCTCGGTATGCGGTCCGAGTTCTTCCAACATCTGTGCGAAAGTGTGGTGGAGTAGGCGGCGCTTAGCTGGGTCGATGTCATTGTAGGAGAGATCGCGAATACATCGATGCCGAAAGGAGTAAACGAAGCCGTGCTCGCTCTGTGACGCGAGGAGAAGACCGTTGGATACCAGTGTCTGCAAGTCCTGGTGTACGGCGCGCGCATTCCGCCCCGCGAGGGTGGCTATCCGCTCTCCCGAAGCGGAGCCATCGACAACACTCAGTACGCAGAGAAGCCGACGCATGTGAGGCTGGAGGCGGGCGATCTTCGACTCGGCGAAGGAAGCGAGCGTTTTTGGAATTTCCATCATCTGCAGTTTTGAAGATACGAACGAGTAGCCGCCCGGTCTCCGCATTAAAGCACCCATGTCGGCGATGTCCAAGAGTGCTTCCTGAACTAGAAGGGGGTTGCCGTCAGTCAGAGAGTGAACGTACTCAGCGAGAGCTTGAGCGTCGACGGATTGACCGATGGTAGTTCTAAGGAACCGTTCCGTTTCGCAACGAGAGAGCCGACTCAGTTCGATCGGTACGACTGAGACGCGAGTAGTGACGAAATTGATGAGCGACTCAAGCTCGGGACGTAATCGCCTGTCTCCAAGACACGTTAGGACAACAACTGGTCCAGCGGCCTGGACTGAAAGGAGCCTTACGAGCTCGAGAGTCTCGGGGTCCGCATGATGTATGTCGTCAAGTAGGATGGTAAGCGGTTCTGTGCGTGTCAACAAATGGAGGTCATTGGCCAGAGCGTGGATCGCGTGGACCTGTGCACTGTTATTCCCAACTTCGCGCGAGGCGGTAGTCCTGCTTGAGAGTGTGCCTTCGCTGCTAGCGGCGAACTGGCCGCGAGTTACGGAGAAGAGTGGTGCAAGTGGATTGAGGGACTCCGTGTTGCAGCGAATGAAGTGTGTCGTTCTGCCGGCAGCCTTGGAGAGAAGCTCGATTTCCGCGCACAGTCGGCTTTTCCCGATCCCCTCCTCTCCAGTGATGAGAAAGACGCGGGGGAACTCCCTACTAATGCGTGAGGGGTCTTGGGGTTCCAAAGCGTCCTTGATCCTAGCAAGATCGCTCTCACATCCTTGAAACTTGGGGCGGTAGAGAAGGTCTCTGAGGGAATGCCTCGTATGACTTGGCGAGGGCCAGACTTCGGACAAGAGAGCTTCCCACGACTGGAGCCTAACTTCTCTGTCGTGGCTAGTGAGCTTCGTGAGGCATGATTGGAAACTGGTGTCAGCGGAATGATCTAGAGCATGGGCGACGCTAGTTCCAAGGGAATAGAGCTCCGAGCCAAGATCTTGGTCCTCTCCGGCAAGGATCTCGGGTGCAATAAAGGGCAACGTACCAGTTGGGGGACTGAGGGTGTCGGAGTGTCGGGTTGCGAACCCGAAGTCGATGAGGCATGCCGTGAGTTCTCGTTCCTGAGAGTCGGTAGTGCTGATGAGTATGTTCGAAGGAGCAATATCCCTGTGGAGGATCCCACGTGAACTCAGAAAGTCGATTGCCGACGCGAGTTGAAGTAGGACATGGTGCGCTTGCTGTGCAGAGAGACCGGACACGTAGGATTCGAGTGTCGAGCCCTCGAAGTATTGGATGACTAGGTAGGGGCCTAACTGTGGAGAGACCGCGAAATCGTGGACTTGGCTGATGTGGCTGTGGCGCAGCCCGGAGAGGATCAGGAATTCATTTCGAAGTTGTGCGGTAAGAGCCGGATCCTTAGTGGGGATCGACTTAAGGATTAGGTCTCGCCCGGTTTCTCGGTCAGTGACGTGGAGTACTTGAGGGGTCGCCGAGTGAATGACTCGACGCAGGAGATACCGTCCATCAATAACGTCTGGTGGCATTGGCACACGCTTAGACAAGTGGGACGAATATCGGTTCGCATGCAGAGAGGGGCAAGAAAAGAAAAGGCCGGCGAGGACGCCGGCCCGTGAGAATTCAAGAAAGAGTGTTGCCTAGACCATCGGAAGGAGTCGAATTGATGAGAGAACAAGGGACCAGAGCGCATCCGTTGTGCTGTGGCTGGAATACTGGGCTGAGCCACCGCGTCCAACGACGCCAACCCCGGCAAGGCTGACACTCGATGCAAGCACGAGGATCAGAACAACCACCGAAATGGACTTTACGAGTCTGGTGAACATGGTGGCAACTCCGTCTGTTTTGGTTTCGCGAATCATATCAGGAATATCCAGACGGAGGGAACAGCACTGAACATGCCAGGTGAAGACCTGATGCGCGTTACTGGCGCAAGCAGCCTGGATTCAGTATGTTACGTCGGACGTGGCGCGGTGCGAGCTCTTTGGGGGTAGTCTCAGACTGAGACTGGGGGAGACCAGATGGGGGAACGCAGCTCGCCTTTCTTTTCAGTCACTTGCGAATTGGTGGAGGTTCGGGGCGGTCGTGGTTTCAATCTGAGGCTGCGGGCTTACCATCGCCCGAGGTGGGAGCAGCCACGACGCCGGAGCCGGCGTCCGGTCCCAGCCAGTGCTCGATCCGCTCGATCAGGTGCGGCCGGTCCACCGGCTTGCTGATGTAGTCGTCGCATCCCGCGGCAAGCGCTTTCTCACGATCCCCGGCCATGGCTGCGGCGGTGAGCGCGATGACCGGGATGTCCGAGGCCTCGGGGTTGTCCTTGAGGCTGCGCGTGGCCTCATGTCCGCCCATGACGGGCATCATCATGTCCATCAGGATCAGATCGGGCTGCAGGCTGAGCGCCTTCTCGATCCCTTCACGGCCGTTGCCGGCGATGAGCACGTGATACCCCTCGCTCTTCAGCATCAATTCCAGCGTGTACTGATTGGCCGGGTCATCTTCCACGATCAGAATCGTCATCACGTCGTCGCCTTCAGGTTCCGCGCCAGGCCCTTGCTCAGTGAAAATGCTTGCGTTGGCTTGGCTCGCGTCGCGCATCCGTGCGCTGCCGTCCACAGTTGCGGCGGGTTTCGCGGCGAGCATCTCGGCGATGTCGGAGAGCATCCGGTTCGGCTCGAGCGGGTTCTTGAGGAAGACTTTGCCGGCGTGACGCCGTATCCGCGCTTCTTCCTCCGGTAGCAGATCCCGGGCCGTGTACACGGCAACAGGGATCAGGCGTGTCCGCTCGTTGGCCTTGAGATCAGCCAGGACCTGGAAGCCATTCTTGCCGGGCATGTTCAGATCGAGAAGGATGAGATCGGGCGTCTCTCCCGAGGCCATCGCAAGCCCTTCGTCCCCGCCGGGTGCCCGCGACACCTCGTACTTGTTCTCGGTGAGAAGTCTCGTCGTGAGGTCCGAGTCCACGACGCTGTCGTCGATGATCAGAATGCGCTTGCGGTCCTTCCTCTCGGTCCAGAGGATCTGGTGGATGGCGTCCCCTAAATCAGTCTCGTTGATCGGCTTCACCAGGTAGCGGAAGGCGCCCAGACAGAACGCGCGCTCCTCGTTGTCGAGCACCGAGGCGATGATGACGGGAATGCCGTTGGTCTCCGGGTCCGCCTTCAGCTCCGCCAGCACCTCCCATCCATTCTTTCTTGGCAGCACGAGGTCGAGGGTGATGGCGATGGGCCGCAGCTCGCGGGCCTTCGCGAAGACCTCGCTGCCGTCTCGCGCGAAGATGACCCTGCAGCCGAGACGATTCAGGTGCTTCTTCATGATGTAGAGGTTGTCATGCTCGTCCTCCGCCACCAGCACGAGCGGCCGGCTGTCGTGCTGCGATGTGGAGGAGTCGTCGGCGGTGTTGATGAGAGACGGCTCGGGCACCTGGAGCCTCACGCGACGCAGGGTCTCGGTGGGAGCCTCCGGAACCGGTGACGCCGCCTCGAAGGGGATGACGAGCGTGAACGTCGAGCCTTCGCCTGGTGTGCTCTCCACCGACAGGGTTCCGCCCATGAGCTCGGCCATCCTGCGCGAGATGGTCAGCCCGAGACCCGTGCCGCCGTACTTGCGCGTCGTGGAGCCGTCGGCCTGGTGGAACTCTTCGAAAATGCGCTCAGTCGCGTCGGTGGTGATGCCAATCCCCGTGTCGATGATGCGGAACTGGATCCCGTTGGGCCCTTCCAGCCGCCTGACCTCCAGCGTCACGCCGCCGCGCTCCGTGAACTTGATGCCGTTGCCCATCAGGTTGATGAGGACCTGCCGGAGCTTCTGCTCGTCGCTGCTGATGAACTCGGGGAGATCGGGCGCGGCGTCCACCGTGAGGCTGAGGCTCTTGTCCTCGGCCAGCGGACGCAGCGTGTCCGCCACGAGCTGGACGAGCCCCTTGAGCGACATGGGGGCGCGCTCAACCGTCATGCGCCCGGCCTCGATCTTCGACAGATCGAGGACGTCGTTGATCAGACGCAGCAGCGACTTGCCGGCCCTGTTGATGATGACGACCTGCTTGGCCTGCTCTTCGTTCAGAGGTCCGCTCATCTCATTGCCAAGAATCTCCGAAAGCGCCAGCACGGCATTCAGCGGGGTTCGCAGCTCGTGGGACATGTTGGCGAGGAACTGGCTCTTCAGCCTGCTCGATTCCATCACTCGCTTGCTCTGCTCTTCGATCTGGCGGTTCTTGCGACGCAGCTCCTCCGTGCGCTCCCGCACCGTCCTCTCGAGGTTCAGGTTGATCTCGAGGGTCCGCCGGTGGGAGGTCTTCAGGTTCTCCACCATCGTCGAGAGCGTGCTCGCGAGACGGCCGATCTCGTTGGAGGATGGAACCTCCAGCACCACGTCGAGATCCCCCTGGCCGATCTTGTCGGCCTGCGCCGCCAGGTCGCACAGCGGCCGGGAGAGGCGCTTCGAGATGGCGATCACCACGGGCACGGCGGCGAGGATGAACACCACGCCCGCGAGCAGCGCCCGGTTGCGCACCGTGATGATGGGAGCCACGACTTCGCGGCGTGACACGAACGCGGCCACGGTCCAGTCGAGAGGACCCAGGCTCGCGGGGCGCATGATGCGCGAATAGCCGACGAGCCATTCGTCGCCGACGCCGGCGTCGGCGCCAGCGCCAGGATCATGCGTGAACGTCGTGACGCCCCGCGGGGAGGTGGCGAAGACGCCGGACACGGGAGCGAGATCGGAGACCTGCTCGATGCGCCGGAAGAGGCTCTCGTGGCGTGGATGGCTGATGATCGTGCCGTCGCGCGCGATGACGGCGAGGTACCCCGCGTCACCCACGCGCACTCCGTTCACGATGTTCTGGATCACCGTGAGGTTGAAGACCGCCTTCACGACGCCGATGGGAGTGCGCGGATTGTCGGTGATCGGCAGGGCGATGCTGTATGCGTAGGCCCCGGCCGAATCATCGTACAGGAGGTTGCTCAGGTGGTATCGATGCTGCACCGCCTCCTGCCACCAGGCCTCGTCCTTCTGCCAGAGATCCGTCGTGGGGTTCGACGCCGCGGCGTTGATGCCGTAGCGATCGGTCACGAAGACTTCCGCGATGTGAGGATGGCTCTGCAGCAGGTCCACCAGGAACGCGTCGGCGGGGGCAGTGACTTCAAGTCCAGCGCGTCCGGGAGCCTTCGCGGCAACGACGGCATCCCCGGCGTCCTGGAGTCCCAGCCGCTCCGTGGCCGCCGTGGCCTTCTCGGCGACGCGACGCAAGGTGGGGACGAGCGTCAGGGTCTGGACCTCGCGAATCCGCGTTTCCAGCTCCGCGTTGATCTGCTGCATCGTCTGGTCCACGGTCAGCAGCAGCTCGCGCCGGATGTTCTCCTCCAGCACGCGTGAGTTCATCCGGTAGCCGATGTAGCTCAGGAGGGCGACGAGAAGGACGGAGAGCGACGCGTAGACGAGGATGATCTCGCTGGACAGACTCTTCCAGCGCGTGGGCCAGAGGTTCATGGGGCGCGCCTTCGCGACACTACGACGCGCGGACGACGTTCCGTCCGGCGGCCTTGGCGTCGTAAAGAGCCTGATCGGCTCGGGCGAGGAGCTCGTCCGACGTTGTCATCCCGTCCTCGGGGTAGGCCGAGACGCCGCTGCTGACCGTCACGGGCACCTTGCGGCCATCGAACGGGAATTGACGCGAGGCGACGTCGGACCGAATGCGCTCCGCGACGCGCAGCGCTCCTTCCTTGTCGTTGTCGAACAGGATGAGCAGGAACTCGTCGCCGCCGAAGCGCACGGCAAGGTCGCTCTTGCGGATGTGCTGGCGCATGATCTCGGCCACGCCCGACAGGATGAAGTCGCCCGCGGCGTGGCCGTGATGGTCGTTGATCGTCTTGAAGTGGTCGATGTCCAGCAGGATGCACGAGATCATCCCCGAAGCCCGCACGGCGCGGTGCAGCTCCTGGTCGAGCCGATCCTGAAGGAACCGGCGGTTGTGCAGCCCGGTCAGGTCGTCGGTCTGGGAGACCTTGCGCATCTCCTCAGCTTGAAGGCGGCTCAGCGTCTCCGCCTTGCGCACGCGCACCATGACCCCGACGCGCGCCAGAAGCTCCTGCGTGCTGAAGGGCTTGGTGACGTAGTCATTGGCGCCGAGGTCGAGCCCCTTGGCTGCATCGAGATGGTGGCGGTACTGCGCCGTGAGGAAGAGCAGGGGGATGGACCGCGTGGCCTCGTTCTGCTTGAGGCGGCGGCACACCTCGTAGCCGTCCATGACGGGCATCTGGATGTCGAGCAGGATCGCGTCGGGATCCTTCTCTTCCGCGAGGCGCAGCGCGTCGATCCCGTTGCGCGCGGTGACGCAGTTGTAACCGCGCGATTCCAGGACGAGCTTCAGTGCGTAGAGGTTGACGTCTTCGTCGTCGACGAGGAGCAGCGTTGCCATCGGGGCCCTCGGTTACAGTAAGTCCAATATAGGAAGAGGCGATTCCGATGCAAACGACAGGCGGCGCTGATCGCTGTGGCGGCACGCAGGCCGGCGGACATGCAGGCCGGCGGTTCCCGGCGATCTCAGGAATCTCCGGACAACCACGCCACACGCGACGCGGCGTACGGAGACGCGTGCGGATCAACCCTGACGGCGCAGGATGAGATCGACGAGCGCTGTGAGGAAGATGATCACCGACACCCAGCCGTTGAGCGTGAAGAACGCCACGTTGACCCGTGAGAGGTCGTCGGGTTTCACGATGCGGTGCTCATGGACGAGCACCATGGACGCGATGGCGAGCCCCGCGAGGAAGGGCCAGCCGAGATCGGCGGCGCCGGCCACGCCGAGAAGCGCGAGCATCATGATCGCGTGCAGCAGCGACGAGAGGCGCAGGGCTGTGCGGACGCCGAAGCGGGCGGGGATCGACGCGAGAGCATGCCCGCGGTCAAAGGCGACATCCTGGCACGCGTAGATGATGTCGAACCCCGAAGTCCAGCACAGGACGGCCGCCGCCAGCAGGATCGGCGCCCAGGATGGCGGGCCGCCCACCGCGATCCAGGCGCCCACCGGGGCGATGGCCAGGGCCAGACCGAGCGCCATGTGGCTCAGCCACGTGAAGCGCTTGGTCCACGAATAGCCCAGCACGATCGCCAGCGCGAGCGGCGCCAGCGCCAGGCACAGGGGACGCAGCATCCACGACGCCCACAGGAAGAGCAGGATCGATGCCGACGTGACGGCGGCGGCCCAGCCGGTGTCCATGCGCCCGCTGGGAAGAGGCCGCGCCATGGTGCGCGGGTTCGCGGCGTCGATGCGCCGATCGACGATGCGGTTGAACGCCATCGCCGCGGTGCGCGCCCCCACCATGGCAATCGTGATCCAGAGGAGCTGCCACAGGGATGGAAGTCCGCCGGCGCCGAGGATCATCCCGAGGAACGCGAAGGGAAGCGCGAAGATGGTGTGGGGGAACGCGACGAGCTCGGCCGTCAGCGTCAGCCGCCGCCGGAATGTGGCGAGACCCGCGGTCATCACCCGCTCCAGCGGCGTCCCAGCGAGTGAGAAAGCCCGAGATGGTCGAGCACGCGCGCGACGTAGAGGTCGACCACGTCGTCGATGGTCCTGGGCCGCGCGTAGAAGGCCGGCACGATCGGGATCACGGTCGCACCCGCGCGGGTGACCCGCAGCATGTTCTCGATGTGGATCGCGGAAAGGGGCGTCTCCCTCACGCCAAGGATCAGGGTCCGGCGTTCCTTGAGGGCCACCTCGGCGGCGCGATGGATCAGGTTGCGCGTCGCTCCGGAGGCGATGGCGCCGAGAGTCCCGGTGCTGCACGGGACGATGGCGGTGCCGTCCTGAGGGTGAGAGCCGCTCGCAATCGAGGCTCCGATGTCCTGTTCCTCGTGCCACCGGATGGTGCGGGCGTCTCCGGCGATGAGCTGGCGCATCCGGTCCATGGTGGCGTCCTCGGGGCCGACCTCCACCCGGGCCACGCTCAGCGCCGAGGAGGACATCACCACGTTCACCTGCCGGACCTCGGGGTGCTCCGCCAGAGCACGGATCAGGCGCACGCCGCACAGCGTGCCGCTGGCGCCCGTGACGGCGACCGTCACCTCCCGCGTCGAGTCCCTTCCCATGATGCGTGCATCATATAATGCCTGCCCTCATGAACCCGGAAGATGTCAGGCGATTGATCCTCGCCATCCGCTCGCGCCGCATCGGCGTCGCCGACGCGATGGACAAACTGCGCGCGCTGCCCACCGAAGACCTGGGCTATGCGCGCTATGACACCCACCGCGCGCTGCGGCGGGGGTTCCCGGAAGTCATCTTCGCGCGCGGCAAGACCGACGAGCAGGTGCTCGGGATCCTCGAGCGCATCGCCGGCCGGCGCGCCCCGATCCTCGTGACCCATGCACCGGAAGCCCTCTACCTGCGGGCCGTGGAGCACGTCCCTACAGCGCGTTACCACGCCCAGGCCCGCTGCATCACCGTGGAGCCAGAGGGGCGCCCCCGCCCGAAACGCCGGGGCCTGCTTGTGCTTACCGCCGGGACCTCCGACATCCCGGTGGCGGAGGAGGCGGTGGTCACCGCGGAGATCATGGGCAACGAGGCGAAGCGGGCCTACGACGTTGGAGTGGCCGGCATTCACAGGCTCCTTCAGCAGGGTGCGATCCTTCGCAAGGCGCGGGTCATTATTGTCGTGGCTGGAATGGAAGGTGCGCTGCCGAGCGTGGTCGGGGGGCTTGTCTCGGTGCCGGTGATCGCCGTGCCGACCAGCCAGGGATACGGGGCTTCCTTCGGTGGCCTGGCCGCCCTGCTGGGGATGCTCAATTCATGTTCTTCGGGAACCGTGGTGGTGAACATCGACAATGGTTTCGGGGCGGGCTACGCGGCCAGCCAGATGCTGAGTCTTGGACGTTCCAGGTAGGCAATTGATGGGTCGGAACAGGAAGCGGGCGAACGCACCCTCCAGAAATGTCAGAAGCATGACACAAGGCAACGAATTCTGATGATCGTCCCGGCATTGGCAGCTCAAGTTGTTTGATATCATAGTGTTGCAGAATGTGTTCGCCTGACACTGAATGTTTCGTTTGATTGACAGTGTATGGATGTGGCGATATATTCCCTCCGCTTTTCGCCTGCAGGGGCGCCACAGCACAAAACCTGATGCCCGAGGGGGCCTTGCGAACTCCCGATTCGTCTGGAGCCCGTGAGGTCAATGGGCCGTTTTTGTGCCGGTGCGTACTGACGATGGTGAAGCGCAGGTGGCTTTTCCATCGCGAGGCGGTGGCAGTACGGCATCTGAATTCCTGAGCGAAGGGAGGGATGAACGAGGATGCCGCTCATCAAAGTACGAGAAGACGAGAGCCTGGAGAACGCGCTGCGCCGTTTCAAGCGCAAGTGCGAGAAATCCGGGATCCTGAGCGAGCTCAAGAAACGCCAGCACTACGAGAAACCCAGTGCGAAGCGCAAGCGCAAGGCCTTGGCCGCGCGCAAGAAGCTCTTGAAGCGCCTGGCCCAGGAAAGGAAGTTCAACGGGTAGGGGATTTGTCAGCAATCATTGAGATGCGCTGAATCAGGGGAGCGGAGACAGGCAGGTCTCGCTCCCCTGCACTCCCGCCCGCACGACCAACTGCCGTAAGGTCCGAGCGGAACGCCCCGGGGGGCAGAACGGCGCTGGGGGGACCTTGGCAAGCGCGGCAAGCAGCGACTTCGTCGACAAGGTCAGATCGGCCGTCGATGTCGTTGCGCTCATCTCCGAATCGGTCCCGCTGAAGCGGGCGGGCAGGAAGTTCCGCGGCCTGTGTCCCTTCCACGCCGAGAAGACCCCCTCGTTCTACCTCGACGACGAAAAAGGCCTTTTCTACTGCTTCGGCTGCCAGACCGGCGGCGATGTCTTCAAGTTCGTGATGCTTCGCGAGAACGTCGAGTTCCTCGAAGCGGCGCGACTGCTGGCCCGACGGGCCGGCGTTCCCATCCCGGAGCAGCGCGGCGGCGGGCAGCGCTCCGAGCGCGAGGTCATCCTCGCGGCTCACAAGGATGCCGCCGGCTACTTTCACGAGATTCTGAAGAGCGGAGACGAAGGCGCCGTAGCGCGCCGCTACCTCCGCGGGCGCGGCATCACCGGGGAAACCGTCGAGCGGTTGCAGATGGGGTATGCGACGGACTCCTGGGATAGTCTGCGCGATCACCTCGTGCGCCGCGGCTTCGGCGTGGAGCCTCTCGTGTCGGGAGGCCTGCTCTCCCGCAAGGAAGGGCGCTCCTCCACCTTCGATCGCTTCCGCGACCGCGTCGTGTTCCCGATCCGCAATCTCTCCGGCGAGGTCATCGGATTCGGTGGACGCCTGATCGGCCAGGGCGAGCCCAAGTATCTCAACTCCTCCGACACCGCCGTCTACAACAAGCGCGAGATGCTCTACGGGCTCGATCTCACGCGCGGGGCCATCCGCGACACGGGCGAGGCGATCGTCGTGGAGGGGTACTTCGATTTCGCGAGCCTGCTGCAGGCCGGCATCGGCAACGCGGTGGCCACCCTTGGCACGTCGTTCACGGAGCAGCAGGCGGTCCTGCTTCGCCGCTTCGCCGACACTGTGGTCATGAATTACGACCCTGATGCTGCCGGCGCCACGGCGACGCGTCGCAGCATCGATCTGCTCATCTCGCTGGGTTTCAGCGTGCGCGTGCTGCGGATCGCATCCGGGCAGGACCCCGACGAATTCGTGCGCGCCGAGGGGGCGGAGGCCTACCGTGCGCTCGTCGCGCAAGCGCCGCGGCACTTCGATTACCTGCTGGAATGCGCCATCGCGGGGCGCGACACGTTGGACCGCGAGCTCAAGACCCGCGTGGTGAGGGAGATTCTGCCCATCATCGCGAAGCTCCCCGACAGGGTCGAGCGATCCGGTTGCATCAACACGATGGCCGAGCGGCTCGCGATCGACGACGCCATCCTCCTGTCGGAGATCCGCGACGCGCTCCTCAAGGAACAGCGGCCGCGCGTTCCCGGCGTCAGGCCGCCGGCTCCCGCCCGGTTCACGACGGCCGAGGGACGGCTCGTGAGGGCCCTGGTCGAGTCCACCGAGCTGCGCGAGGAGCTTCTCGCGCAGCTACAGACCGATGAGCTTGAGGGTTCGCCCGTCGATGACATCGTGCGCGCCCTTCAGGGGCTGACGGCCGATGGAGGCGAGGTTACCTATGCGACGCTCGTCGAGACGCTCAACGAGCCGGTCCGATCGGTGCTGACGATGCTCGCGGTGGAGCAGGCTCCGGCCGTGGGCAGGGCTGAGGCCATGCATTGCATCGACTCCATGAAGATGCGCAGGCTGAAACGGGAGCGCGACATGCTGCAGAAGGAGATGGAATCGGCGACCGATGCGCAGCTCGAGGACTTGCTGCGCAGGAAGGTGGAGCTCAGCAGGCAGATCGACTCTTTGGCGTGAGCGGCCCCGCGCGAAGTAGCGGACGCGGGAGAGGAGAGGATCTCTTGGGCATCGAAGAGAAATACAAGGAAATCAGCAAGCTCATCCTGATCGGACGCGAGAAGGGGTATCTCAACTACGACGAGGTCAACGACCTGCTGCCCGAGGACATGAACACCTCGGAGGAGATCGATGACCTGCTGATGCTCATCGGCGAGCAGGGGATCGAGCTCGTCGAATCCGGGTTGGCGGGGCGGCGGGATCCGGACGTCGCGGGCAGCGCGGACGTCCCGCGTGAGGATCCCTCCCGTGTCGATCTCCAGTCTCTCGAGCTGGAGCGGACCAACGATCCGGTGCGCATGTACCTGCGCGAGATGGGCACCGTCCCCCTTCTCAACAAGGAGGGAGAGATCACCATCGCGCGCCGCATCGAGCGGGGCGAGCAGAAGATGCTCCGGTCGCTGTCGCGGAATCAGGGCATCGTCATGGAGGTCCTCAGGCTCGGCAAGGCGATCCGGGAAAAGAGCGCGGTCTCGATCGAAGGGATCTTCCTCGGCGAAGATGATGACGACAACCGCGGCCGCTTGTCCCAGGTCGTTCGCGTGCTGCCAAGACTGGCGCGCTCCCTGAGAGAGACGCAGCGGCTGCGCAAGCGGCGTGATTCGCTCAAGGAAGGGGCGCGCGCGTGGCGCAACGCTTCGTGGCAGCTCGCGCGGGCGCGGGTCCGGACGGGTCGCGTGATCCGGGAAATCAGGATGTCCGAAGCGAGGGTCAGGCTGCTGGCGATGACGCTCGTGAAGACGGCCGGAAGGATGCGGGACCTCGAAGCGGAGCTGGCCGATCTCGACAAGCGGCTCAGGATGGCCCGCGGCGAGAAGGCCAGGCGGGGCTTGCGCCGCTCGCGCGCCGAGGCATCGCGGGAGCATGTGGCCTACGAAGAATTGGTGGGGTGCAGTCTCGCCGAGCTGGAGCGCACCCTCACGCGGATCACTCAGGGGGACAACGAAGCGCAGCGCGCCAAGAGCGATCTCGTCGAGGCGAACCTGCGCCTGGTCGTCTCCATCGCCAAGAAATACACCAACCGCGGGCTGCAGTTCCTCGACCTCATCCAAGAGGGCAACATCGGCCTGATGAAGGCCGTCGACAAATTCGAGTACCGACGCGGCTACAAGTTCTCCACGTATGCCACATGGTGGATCCGGCAGGCGATCACCCGCGCGATCGCGGATCAGGCGCGCACCATCAGGATCCCCGTGCACATGATCGAGACGATCAACAAGCTGGTGCGCGTGTCGCGCGCGCTGGTTCAGGAGGTCGGCCGCGAGCCGACCCCCGAGGAAATCGCCGTCAAGATGGATATCCACGTCAGCAAGGTCCACAAGGTGCTGAAGATCGCGCAGGAGCCTGTGTCGCTCGAGACACCCATCGGCGAGGAAGAGGACTCCCATCTGGGCGACTTCATCGAAGACCCGTCGGTGATCTCGCCGCTCGACATGGCTGTTCTCGAGGCCCTGAAGGCCAACACCGACAACGTGCTCAAGACGCTCTCACCCCGGGAGGAGAAGGTGCTCAAGATGCGCTTCGGTCTGGACGACGGGTCGGAGCGTACCCTCGAGGAGGTCGGCCAGTTGTTCTCGGTCACCCGGGAGAGGATCCGCCAGATCGAGTCCAAGGCTCTGCGCAAGCTGCGCCATCCTTCGCGCAGCAGAAAGCTGAAGGCCTACCTGGGGGGCCCTCCCGCCTGAGCAGGGCGCCGGCCGGTGGAAAGACTCCGGGCGGTTGCCGCGCGAGACGCTATAATCGAGTTTCCCGTCGAGAAATCCGGCATTCACCATTGCGCCAGAACAGGGGCAGCAAGTGATTAGGAGGAAGTGACGATGAGGATGCCGATGAGGCATCTGGTACTGGGCTGCGCGCTGACCGTCGCGGTGGCGTCGGGCCCAGGCGCTCAGACGGCGGCGTTCGATCCATCCCTGTCCGACGAGAAAGCCGTCGCCATCGCCGATGCGGTCCTCAAGACAATCGGCGCCGAGGCCTTCAGCAAGGTACGCTTCCTGAAGTTCCGCTACACGAAGTTGCAGGGCGAGGAAGTGCGCGAGGAAAGAGTCCACATCTGGGATCGCGAAGCCAGGCGCCTTCATCTGGAGGCGCCGACCTCCAAGACCCGGAAACCCGTCGTCGTGATCTTCGACCACAAGACGGGGCAGGGCCAGGCCACCGTCGACGGACAGCCCGCCACAGGCGAGAGCGGCGACAAGCTCATGGCCGATGCGAAGAAGTACTTCAACGAGGACATCCTGTGGCTCGTCACGCCGTTTCGTCTCAAGGAACCAGGCGCGAAGCTGCGCTACGAAGGCGAGAAGGTGGCGGGACCGGTCACCTACGACATGATCACGGCATCCTTCGAAGACTCGCCCGACGTGAAGTTCCGCTTCTACGTCAACCGCCAGACGAAACTGGTCGACACGCTCGCGTTCGTGCTGAAGGGACGCAACGTGACGCCGGTGGCGTTCGACTGGTCCGATTGGACCGACGTCTCGGGCATGAAGTTCTCGCTGCGGAAATCACAACCGGGCGGCGAAGTGCAGATCGTTCTGGACAGCATCGAGGTCTTCAGAGACCTCCCCGAAACGGTCTTCACGAGCACCGAGCCGTTCGACGCGGCGAGCCTCGCGGCGGCGTCCCCGTAGAGCCTCGCCCGGGGTTCAGTGCTTGCGGGAGGCGGTCACCGCGCGCGCCCCGCGGCGCCCGCGCATCAGGCGTCTCCGGTACACCGATTGGAGTTTCTCCACCAGCGCGTCGCGCTGCGCGTAGAGCCTCTTGAGGGGCCGCTTGCGGCTGCGCGTGAGGACGTACGAAGCGATCAGCGGGAAGACCATCGCACTGTCGCCGTAGCAGACGACGCTGTCAGGCAGCTTCTTCGGATCCACTTTCCCCCACGACACAGCCTCCGCGGGCGTCGCGCCGGACAGACCCCCGGTGTCGGGACGCGCGTCGGTGATCTGGACGAAGAAGTCATGCCCCTTGACGTCCAGCCCCAGAACCTCCTGAAGCTGCGGCTCCGTCTGAAGGATGAAATTCTTCGGGCTCCCGCCTCCCAGGATGATCACCGCGCTGAGTCCGCGCCGCTTGGCCTCGTACACGAGGGCCGTGGACTCGTTGACGTCGCGGGAGACGTCAATCTCGAGCGCACCGCCGACGAGCGCCCGGGCGGCCATGTTCAATCCGATCGTGCTGTCTCCGGGCGACGAGGTATAGATGGGGACCTGGGCCCGGTAGGCCGCCGCCAGCAACGTCGTGTTGCGCCGGTTGTTCTTCTTCTCGAGCCCGTCCACCAGCGCGCCGAGCTTGTAGTGCAGCTCGGAGGTGCCCATGCGCCGCTGGAACTCGGGCCGATCGATCGCCAGATAGACGAAGCGATCCGACTCGAGCAGGGTGTCCAGGTCGAGCGTGATGTCGTAGATCCTGATCACCCGATCGTTGTACAGGGTGACGTCGTCGAGGAACGGCGTGCTCTTGAACAGATCGAAGCCAAGGCCGAAATGCGTGTCGTGGTAGAGATTGGCGCCCGTGCTGACGATGTAGTCGATGAAGCCTCTCTCGATCATGGGGATCAGCGCGGAGCCGAGCCCGGCGGGGATCATGGCTCCCGACAGCGAGAGACCCACCGTGACGCGCGGCTTGAGGACCTTTTCCGTCAGGAGACGGCAAATTTCGCGCACGCGCGCGGCGTTGTAGGCGTTGAAATAGCGGTCGATCAGGTCGGCGGTCTGCTCGCGCCCGCGCATGGGGTGGATCTCGATGCGGCCGTGGCCGTAACGGTGCGCGCGTCGTGGCGGGACGCGGGTCGGCTTCATCGCTACGCTGCCTGGAAGCTCTTCAGGAAATCGGCGTTGGTGGGGAACTTCGAGAGCTTGTCGAGCAGAAGCTGCATCGCCTCGACCGGTTTGACGGAGCCCAGGACCCGGCGCAGGAGCGTCGCCTTGACCAGCTCATCTTTCGTGAACAGAAGCTCCTCACGACGCGTGCCCGAAAGGCTGATGTCCACGGCGGGGAAGATGCGCCGCTCGAAGAGGCCCCTGTCGAGCACCAGCTCCATGTTGCCGGTCCCCTTGAACTCCTGGAAGATGACTTCGTCCATGCGGCTGCCGGTGTCCACCAGGGCGGACGCGATGATCGTGAGGCTTCCCCCCTCCTCCGCCTGCCGCGCCGAGCCGAAGAAGTAGCGGGGCTTCTCCATGGTGCGCGAGTCGATGCCGCCGCTCATGATCTTTCCCGAGCCCCGCTGCTCGCGGTTGTAGGCGCGCGCCAGCCTGGTGAGCGAGTCGAGCAGGATGACGATGTCGCGCCCATGCTCGACTTCGCGTCGCGCGTGCTCGAAGACGATCTCGGCGACGTTGACGTGCTGGTGTGACATCTCGTCCGACGAAGAGGCGATGACCTCTCCTTTGACGGAACGGCGGAAATCGGTGACTTCCTCGGGGCGCTCGTCGATGAGAAGGACGATGAGCTTCGCCTCCGGGTGGTTCGCCGAGATGCTGGCGGCCATCTTCTTCAGCAGCGTGGTCTTGCCGGTCTTCGGTGCGGCAACGACCAGCCCGCGCTGCCCGAATCCGATGGGACAAACGAGGTCCAGCACGCGCATCGAAATCTCGGACGACACGGTCTCGAGGCGCAGGCGCCGGTTCGGCGCGATGGACGTGAGGTGCTCGAACGGGATGTAGTCCCGCCCGACGGGCATCCCGTTGACGGCCGCAACTTCCTGGACCATCGGGTGTCCCTGGGGTCCGCGGCCCGGCTGGACGACGCCACGCAGCAGCGTGCCGGCGCGGTAGATGGTGTTACGGATGGAGTTCGCGGGGACGAAGATGTCGCCGGTCGAGGGGAGGTAGCTGTTTTCCTTGCGCCTCAGGAATCCGTGCCCGGGGGACATCACCTCGAGCAACCCTTCGGCCTGCTCGCCGGGCGCTGGTCCCGGCACTCCCTGTCTCAGCTGCGAATGCTCGGCCGGCCTCGGCCCCCCTCCTCCACCACCACCGCGATGTCCTCTGCCGCGACGTCGGCCTCCACGCCGTTGAGGGCGCCCGCTCCCTCCACCATGCTGCGGCGCGGTATTCGGGGAATTCTGGTTGTGGGGATCGTGGGAGGAATGGGCGGTATGTTGGCGCGGCCCGCCGTGTTGACGCGGACGTCCCTTCGAGCGATTTCTCACAAGATCAGCACCAAGCCCCTTCCTGCGGGACCACCTATATTTGTGCCCGTCGTCATCCTCGAGGCGGGAGACGGTCCCTTTTCTCGCGACAAGGGTGCCGTCGGTCCGGGCACGTGCCCACGTTCACTGCGTGGGCTGCTCCCCCGGTCTGCTGACAACGCATCGAATTGACCCGGGGGGCGCGCGGGGCCCCTCCAACAGAGCCGGCCACCGAAGATTGCACGGGCCGGCAACCCGCGCGAACGCCACAATCTAGCACAGTCCTCCCCCGGAGGTAAATCGCCGGGGCCGGATGGGCGGAAGGGGAATTGATGATTCTGCAAGGAGTTGTGCGGACTTCCAGCCGGTGCGTCGCCGTGGCAGCCCTGACCCTGGCGCTGGCCGGCTGCGCAGCTCATTCCCCGATGGCCGTCCAGGCCGGCGCCGCCGTAGATCCACGAAGCGCTGCGTCAGCCGGCGGGTTGCTCGCTGGGGCGGCGGTCCGCGTGATCACACCCGATCTCGATGCGCCCGGTCGCACCGTGTACGTCGGCGGCCTGGCGCGCGGCCTGCCGGCCGCCGGCGTGAACGATGAGCTCTTCGCGCGGGCCCTGGTGGTGTCCGATCCCGGCGGGGTCAGCGTCGGTCTGGTCGTGCTGGATCTCATCGGCTTTTTCCACGACGACGTCGTGAAGGTGCGCGAGGAGCTGCGGGCGCGATACCCGGAGGTCGCGCTGGAACATCTCGCGGTGGCGAGCACGCACACGCACGCGGGTCCCGACGTGATCGGGTTGTGGCTGCCGATCGGCGAATCCGTCGACGCGCAATACGTGGCAGAGGTGCGCAGCAAGGCGGTGGACGCCATCGCCGAAGCATGGCGCGCCAGGCGCTCGGCCGAGATCTTCGTGGGAGCTTCCAGCGCCCCGGGGCTGGCGAAAGACACGCGTCTGCCGGAGCTCACGGATGACGCCGTCCTCGTGATGGGGCTGCGCGGCCGCGCCGATGGGCACCCCATCGCAACCCTCGTCAACTGGAACAGCCATCCGAGCATCGCGGGCAAGGAGAACGCGGATCTATCGGCGGATTTTCCACGCGGGACGGTGGCTCTGATGGAGCGGGAGTGGGGAGGCGTCTGCATCTACACGAGCGGGGCGCTGGGGGGGCAGATAGGCTCGGGCCGCGTCAAGATCACCGATCCGCTGACCGGCGAGGCCCCCTCGACGCGTGCGCGCCGCGCCGAGCTGGTGGGAGAGAAGCTCGGCGGAATCGCCCTCGCCGCGCTGCGCGAGGCCGAGGGGCGGGGAGCGGCCCCGGCCTCGACAATCCGCGTGCGCCAACGCGACATCATGGTTCCTCTCGACAGCGTCCGCTTCGTGACGGGCCTGTCGATCGGCCTCATTCATCCTCGCCGCCTCTGGTCGAATGACGGCAAGAGTGAGGGCCTTCTGCCGTCGGAGCTCCCCGATCCGACGTCGCTGCGGCCGGGGCTTTTCAGCCTCCGCTCCGAAGTGGCGGTGATCGACATCGGGCCCGCCCGCTGGGCCCTGGTCCCTGGAGAGCTTTATCCGGAGCTGTCGCTCGGCCGCTTCCAGGAGCCTCAGGACACCGGGGCTGATTTCCAGGGTGCCGAGCGGGAATTCGCCCTGAGGCCCGGCTCGGATCTTCCTGTGTTCATCATCGGACTGGCCAACGACGAGCTGGGCTACATCATTCCGCGGTCGCAGTGGGACAGCGAGCCTCCCTACGCCTACGGACTCGAAGAGCCACAGTACGGCGAGATGAACTCCGCCGGGCCGCAGACGGCTCCCATCGTGATGCGCGCGTTCGAGGAGATCCTCGCGCAACCGATGTGAGCGTTTTCGTGGCCCGCGGTCCGGCACGAACCTATATTGAGCCGGGATGACGTGTCCCGGGAAAGATCAGCGCCAGGCGTATCTGAAGATCATCGACGCGGCGGGGTTCGAGAAGACCGTAGCGATCGACCGCGCGACGTTTCCCATCGGCATCGCCCCGGATTCCGGCCTCAGCCTCCCCCCTTCACTCTGCGCGGAGTCCGTGGCGGCGCGCCATGCCGTCATCACGCGGGATGGGGAAGCCTTTCACCTCACCGACGAATCGGGGCCCTGCGGCACGCGAGTCAACGGCAGGCCGGTGCGGCGCAAGAGCCTCGCCCACGGCGACGTCATCGTCCTCGGCAGGAGCAGTCTGCAGATTCAGTTCCTCCTCGGCGAATCGACCCCGGTGGGCGTCGTTGTGGATCGTGTGCGGCTGCTTGTGGATCTGCTGAAGAGCGTCCACGCGTCCCTGACCGTCAGGGAGATCTCCGCGCGGACCGTTGCCGCGGTCATGCAGCTCCTGGGTGCGGGCTGGACGTCGGTGGCGCTCGATCTCGAGCGCCGCGGGCTTCAGCTCCACAGCGCGGCAGACGGCACCGGAAAGCTCCCGGACTGCCCCACACGCATCGCCTTCCAGGTGATGGAAACGGGGCGCGCGAGCTTTCTTCCCAACGGCCTGTGCGTCGCCATCGAGAGCCGGGACGGGCGCCTCGGAGTGCTCGAAGCGGGGCCGCGCGACGGCGCTCCCTACGGCGCGCAGGATCTCGACCTGATCGAGTCGCTCGCAGCGCATGTGGCCGTGGCGCTCTGCAACGCGCGCCGTCTCAAGGGGCTGCCGGGATTCGCCGCGGCGGGCGGCGGCGCGGCCGGCTGAGACTGTCCGACAGCGCTGGGTTCGGCGGCGCCGTGCTACCATCACCAGTTCCATGACCAATCCAAGGATCGCGCTTCTTGCGGCGATGCTTGCCGTCGTCCCAAGCGTCACGCCTGCCCAGGACGCCGAACGTGCCGGAACGGCGCCCCCCCTCGAGACCCACGTCAGCGAGGTCGCCAACCTCATCCATTGGGTCGACAACCTCGCCGGCTCCAGCATCGGCAAGACGGCTGCCGTCTATCGACGCTACTGGCAGGAGCGGTTCGGGGCCATGACGGCGGCCGACCGCGCGGCGCTCGAGACCTTCGTGCGCATACGCAACCTCCCCGTCCCCTCCCAGGCGCGGCTCGCGAACGAGAGCGGCTGTCTTCCTCTGGAGGACGGAGCCCCGGGCTGGCACCAGCGCTTCATGGCGGAATCGATGAAGGCCGGCTCGGTCAGGCAATTCGTTGACGCGCTCTCAGGCTCCCTGGACAAGAACGATCGCGCGGAGCTTCTCGCGGCGCTCGAGGTCTTCAGGCCGCGCTTCCAGAAAGTCTGGAAGGACATGGGCTTCGTGCACGCCTTCGAGCGGCGTTTCGACAGGTATCTCGAGGAGGGGGGCCTGAGGGGGTACCTCTTCGAGATGTCGCGCTTCTTCGGCGTGGCCGGGTCGTCGCTTCCCGCGATGAAGGTCTCGTTCATGGCGCTCCCCAACGGCGGCCGGACTCACGCCGAGGCCGATGGCGACTACCTGCTGGTGGAGATCAGGCCGGAAGATACGCCGCAGGATCAGGTACAGGTCATCGCGCATGAGGCGGCGCACTTCATGATGCAGCGGATGACATTCGCGCAGCTCGACGCGCTCGCGCGGCAGGCGTTCGGCGCAGGGGACGCGGGGGCCGCAGCGTGGCGCTACTTCTGGGAGAGCGTCCCGACGGCGCTCGGTCAGGGGCTCGCGGAGGCGCGGCTGGCGCCGGGGAGGTTCTCTGCGGCGAACCCGTGGTACCACATCCCGCAGATCGATCGCTACGCGAAGCTCGTGTATCCGGCCATCGTCGAGTCCATGGATCGGAACGAGACGATCCACGATGGAGTGATGCCGCGCATGGTCGATCTCATGGAGCGCTCCACCGTGTACCGTCAGATGAATCCATCGGGTCTCCTGATGACGGCCTTCTACATCAGCGGCGATGGGCTGGAAGAGCCGTTGAGAGCCCTGCGCCACCGGCTCGGCCTGGGGACCGACGTCGCGTCGCGGTCGTTCGCGCTGTCCGATCCGGCGGGAGTCGATTGGCTGAAACGCTACGCGTGCGTGGGAGGGCTGGCGCTGATCTCGCCGGCCGAGCTGGATCGCGCCGCGGCCCTCAGCGACGAACGGATCCTGGACGAAGCTGGCGTCGCGGCAGCGCGTGCCCTGCTTTCGCAGGGACGCTCGGTTGTGGCTGCGGGCCGCCGCCGATCGGGCGGGGTGGTGTTCCTCGTGATCGTCAACGCGGCGGATGCGGGTAAAGACCTCGCAGGAAGCCTTGCGCGCGTGCGCGGCGTCCCGGCGGCGCCCGTTGCTCTCGGCGCTCCGGGCGTCTCTTCGTCGACCGGCGTCCCGAGCTCTTCGCGCTGAGTCGCCCCAGAACCCGCTTCAGACGCAGCCTCCTGGCAGATCGCCTAATAGGAGCCGGTGGGCGCGTTGAAATGCTGTATTGACATTTTACCCAGCTCGCAGTATCAGAGTGTCGTGCCCCGGGGCGCATCTCTTGCGGAGGGAGCGACCGGCCTTGGTTGCCGGCCGTACGTGCTCCGGGGCGCAGTCCGACCTCAAACCCACCAAGGGGGGGAGAGCAAGGGTCGGAGATCCAGCACAGTTGACTCTTGTTCAGTTCCACCCGGGCCGGGGCATGCCGCGACAGGCAACTCGGCGTGCCTTCGGCCCGGCTTTACGATCCCGCGTCCGAGAATTCCGCACAGAAAAAAACGCCGGCTCTTCGCGGGAGAAGAGCCGGCGTCCGAGGCGGCTGAGTGCCGTTCAGCCGTTCCGATTGAACGGTCAATCGAGTGGTCCTTCTACTCCTCGACGCGATCCAGGCGCGGCGCCTTGGGGAGATTGGGTTCCCCGGTCGGTTCGCTTACGACTTCTCTCCGCGGAGTGTAGCTCTCCGTTCCACCACCACCGATGCCATCGCCATCTCTGTACACGATTGGTGAGGCGAACGGGGCCTTGCGCTTCTCGAGCTCCTCAACTTCCAGCTTGTCGGTTGGCTTCTTGTTGTCCACGACGACCTCCTCGCCGGGTTGCCCGGCATCCCAGGTTCATTCCTTCACCACGTTTGTGAATCCTACCAGAGGATCCCTTGATTCTCGCAACGAAATTCCTTGCTCCCACCGGTGCGACGTCCATGCATAGAGCAAGAGGTATGCCAGGCACTGCGGCCGAGATGAGATACGGGGTAAAGTCGCGCAGGACAGTGGGTTTGATGAGATCGATGGATTTCGGAGGTAATCGCCAGGCGTGGTCCCTGGGGGAAAAAGCCCTCTTCCTCAGTCGCGACAGGGGAAGAATTCCAGATGCTCGCGGCGGGCATCCCCTCGCAGCCTTCCTGAACACGTGGTGCGCGCAAAAAAAACGCCGACTCTCCGCGATGGGAGAGCCGGCACTTTGATGAGAGCTTGTCGACTATTCGCTGCGATAGACGATTGGCGTCTTGCGCAGGGGGCCGGTGGACTCAGGTACAGTATCTGGCTCGGGGGCACGGCGCGTGCCGCCGCTCTCGAATCCACCGCCACTCCCCTCGGCTCCGCCGTCCGCTGTGGACATGATTGGCGAGGCGAACGGCGCCTTGCGCTTCTCGAGCTCCTGCGCGTCCAGCTTCTTGGTCGTCTTCTTCTTGTCCATTTCGACCTCCGCGCCGGGAATGTCCCCGGCATCCCTGGTTGATCCGCGACCAGCGTCTCCGAATCCTACCAGAGAACCCGCTGACCACCGCGGCAGATCAACAGAGCAATGTCAATGCCAACTGCGCACGGCATATCGTATTCGGCGGCGTAACCTGTTGTATCAGCAATGACTTAAACCTATGTCATTGGTGTCGTAGCAGGCGTTCAGCGGTGACCGGTCCCAGTGAAACAGTCCCATCGCGGGTAGAAAAAAAAGCGCCGGCTCTCCGAGGAAAGAGCCGGCGTCCGAGACTGCTGAGTGCCGTTCAGCCGTTCCCCGATTGAGCGGTGCAATCGGGTGTGCCTTCTTACTCGATGCGATACACGCGCGGCGCCTTGGGAAGCGACGGCTCGGGCGCTTCGACCGTTTCGCGCCGCTGAATGGGGGTCTCTATTCCACCACCACCGGTGCCATCGCCATCTCTGTACACGATTGGCGAGGCGAATGGCGCCTTGCGCTTCTCGAGCTCCTGAGCGCCCAGCTTCTTGGTTTGCTTTTTCTTCTTGGCCATCTCTCTACCTCCGCGCCGGGGCTGCCCGGCAATGCCCTGGTTTTGTACGCGATCAGCGTATCCGAATCCTACCAGAGAACCCGCTGACCTCAACCGCGAATCATGCAGGCGTCCTGGGCCCTCGTGCCGCACCCAAACTCGCCTGCGACACTCCGTAAAGCAACGCGTGTGCCAGACGCAGCTGCATCCGGAATGAATGTGTAACCAGCAGCAGGATATGAAGTTGGCAAATTAATTCCCTCGAGTGGATGGGCTCGGAAGGGGACTTATTCCCCTTCGGACGCACGCGCCGCTTTGCGGAAGAGGCAACCCTCCTGTCGCGGATTCCGTTAGGATCGCAACATGAGGCTGGGCGGCAAGATTCTCATTGGCTGCATCGCGGCACCCTTCGTGCTCGTGTTCTTTCTGCTCGTCCTCGTGCTCGCGTTCAGAGCCGCTCCCCTCCGGCCTTCGGAAAACGTCGCCATCGACCAGGTGGATCCCATCGGCGGCATCACGCCGGAGATGCTCGCGGCCGAGGGGCTCACCATCGCGCGCGCCGGCGCGGCGCGCGCCGTGCCCCTGAGGATCAACCTCGAGGAAGGATCGTTCACGATCAAGCCTGCCCCCGCGGGAAGCAGCATCAAGGTGGAGGGGAACTACGACCGCGGCCTCTATGAGCTGAAGATGGAGGTGTCCCGGGACGACGAGGGGAACCCGGCGTACGACATCAGCTTTCTCCCGAGGTATTCGATGTTGCGCCGCATCCTGAGCCATGGCGCCGTCCACATCGAGGAGGGAGAGAACGCGATGACCATTCACATCCCTCGCGAACTGCTCATCGATCTGAACGCACGCGTCGAAAAGGCGTCTTCGCGACTCGAGCTCGGAGGTCTGGCGTTGCGCAGCGCCGATCTCTCGCTGCGCATGGGCGAGCACAAGGTTCTCGCTGATGAGCCAAATCCCGTGGAGATGGAAAAGCTGGTGGTCAACACAGGCATGGGCGACATCGGTCTGCACAACCTCGGCCAGTTGCGCGCCGGCACCATCGAGGTGGCCGCCGGCATGGGCGAGGTCACCGTGGATCTGGGTGACGCGATCCTGCGCGACACCGCGCTCAACGTGCGCATGAAGATGGGAGAGATGACGGTGGATCTGCCCGCCCGTGCAAGGCGCGACGAGCACACGACCGTCTGGTTCGGCGAGTCCAACAGAGACTGGGATGGGAGCACCGAGGATCCGAATGCGCCGCTCCTGACCATTCGTGGATCGGTCACGATGGGCGAGCTCGGATACCACCGGCACTGAGCGGGCTTCCGGTCATCACGCGGCGGGTCACCTCTCGTAGATCTCGAAGAACTTCACTCCATCGTGCTCGACGCTGAAAACGCTGCGCGCTCCTGTCGGCGGGTCGCCGCTGCGCCGCACTCCTGACAGCGTCCCGTCCTGCGCGTCGAGATACCAGTTGTGGACGATGAGCCCCGCCGCGGGTGTTTCTCCGCTCCACGGATGGATCCCGAAAGACGAAGGGCCGTCCTTCAGCCATTGCGCGACGGGAAGCTTCCCCCAGTAGGGGACGAAGACCTCCATACGGGGATGATTGAGGAGAGGCGCCGGTACGTAGAGGGGGCGGCTGGCCCGTCGGGCGAATGCTTCCTTCAAGGCGACCCCCTTGCCGGCGTCGAAAGCGCCGAAGGCGCGATCCCGGAAGCCGCCGAAGTAGTCGGTGACGAACATGGCCGCGTTGATGCAGGCGAGCAGCGCGATGATGAGCGCCGCGATGCGGGGGCGCGGCAGCACGTCGAGCAGGCGCCTTGCGCCCAGTCCGGCAAGCACGGCCCAGAAGATGACGGCGGTGATCGCGCGCGTGGCGTGCGGCTGACCGTCGGTCGTGACGGCGGCCGCGACGGGGGCGATGAGCAGTCCGGCTGCGATCATCTGCACCGGCCGCTCGCCGCGCCGCCGCCATGCCTCCCACAGCCCCGCGAGGATCAGCGGGGCGGCGATCCAGAGGAGCATCCCGCGTCCCGTGCCATGGCGCAGGTTCGCATCTCCCGTAAGAAAGAGGAAGCCCGGCGAGAAGTATCGGACGTCGTTGCGCGCGAAGCGCTCCACGAGGTCGGCCATCGGGGGCGTATCGCTCCAGATGCTGCTCTCCGCGAGCCGCCACGTCAGCGCCCCCGGGTGCTGGCGCATGTAGAGGGCGACGGGACCCGCCATCAGCGCGACGATGAGAATCGCCCACGCCATCGCAGTCCTGACGCGCGCGTCGCGCGCCCAGATCAGCGCCGCTGCGCCCAGTGTGAGGGGAACGAGCAGGCGCGCGGTGGAGTAGGCGTAGAGCGACAGGCCGAAGAGCGCCGCCGAGGCGACGATGCCTGGCGCGCTGCGCATTCTTGCCCCGCGCAGCAGGAACCAGAGCGCGAAGGACGTGATGGCCGGAAACGAGATCGCCTCCCATCCCATCCGGCCGATGACGAACAGCCACGGGGTGAGCGCGGAAGCTGCGCCGAGGGCGAACCCCAGCGCGCGCGAGCGCGTCAGCTCGTGCACGCACAGACCGATCCCCGCTGCGGTGATCCAGCACCAGAGCACCGACGGCAGCCGGGCCGACCATCCTCCGGGGCCCGCGAGCGCGAAGGGAATCGAGCCGTAGGTGTAGATGGGGTTCACCGGGATCGGCCGTTCCTTGTCGCGAAACGACCTGGGGAACAGCGGCAGGCGGTTGCCGTCGAGGTCCGCGCCGGTCTCCCAGAGGGCGCGCGCGGTCAGGGCAATGGCCACTTCATCGATGTACAGGCCGGGGGGCGTTCCGTCCAGGTCGTGCAGCGTCGTGAGCGCCACCGCCGCGGCGACCGCAACGGCCAGCAGGATGGGCGCTATCCGGCGCATCCCGCTCGAAGCGCCCGCGGCCATTCCCGCCGGCCGCTCGTCCCCCGCGGCATGCTGGCCTGCCTGGGGTCGCGGGTTGCCGCCGCCCGCTCTGCGTTGCGTCTTGGAAGGAGGATTCGATGGACTCACTGCGGCTCGCTCCGGGATTCAGCGGACGATGAGAGCGGTCGCTGATGCTACCACCGCGGCGCAGCCCGACGCTTGTGAACCCCCCGCCGGCGGCGGTACTCTCAGCCGGGCCCATAGCTCAGTGGTCAGAGCAGCGGACTCATAATCCGACGGTCCCTGGTTCGATCCCAGGTGGGCCCACCAAGTTCTTCGTGGCACTAGGGTAAATCCCTGACCTCAAGAACCAGTCATGCCCTGATGGTCCCGCCGCCCAGACACGCCTAACGTGGTCCCGTCTCGCTGCAGTCTTGCCGGTTCATGTTGACAGGAGAATGCATGAGCAGCGCAATTGTGCGCGCGTCGTCGTCGTTCGTGATCCTCGTCGTCCTCATCGCCGGGGTCGGTGACTCCCGCGCCAGCGTGCTCGAGCCGGGTTGGACCGAGACGCCGTGGCTCTCCGCTGACGCCTCGATCACGAGCATGGCCTGGGCACCCGACGGCTCCGGTCGCCTCTTCCTGACCGACAAATTCGGCGAAATCCTGATCATTCACGACGGCCCGCCTCCCTCGCTGTCCGCCACCCCTTTCGCTACCGTGAGCCCTCTCTTCGACGACTCGGAATGCGGACTGCTGGGAATCGCGTTCGATCCGGATTTCCTGAACAACGGGTACGTGTACGTCTTCGCGACGGTTTCCTCCAGCGAGCAGCAAATCATTCGCTACACGGCATCGGGAGATGTCGGTGGCAGCAAAACCGTCGTGGTTGCGGGACTTCCCACGGGAGGGATCTGGCATGACGGCGGTGCCTTGGGCTTCGGGCGGGATGGCAAGCTGTACTGGGCCATCGGCGACCTCGGAAATGGCATTGGTGTGGACGCCGATCTGGGCTCGCTCGCCTCGAAGGTGGGGCGCGCCAACCGCGATGGAAGCGTTCCCGCGGACAACCCGTTCGTGGACGGCGCGGGGGGGAACAACGACTATATCTTCGCCCGCGGGTTCCGCAACCCGTTCACCTTCACCTTCCAGCCCGACACGGGGAAGCTCTGGGTGGACGTGGCGGGCTCGCAGTACGAGCAGGTTTTTTCCGTCGACACGGCCGATCATGGAGGATGGAACAACTACGAGAACAACCAGCCGGCTGGCTACCTCACGCCCGTCATCAAATACCGCACCAACAGCACCGACACGCGCAATCTGCTCGCCTCGGGAGGCGCCGTGCGCAGCGGCGGAGTGGCGACCTTCACCACCACCTCGACACATGGTTTCCGTCAGGGGGAGAAGATTGCGATCGCCGGGGTGTCAGATGGGAGCTTCAACGGCGCCTTCTACGTCGCCGCAACACCCAGCGGTACGGCGTTCACCATTTCACAGGTCGGGGCCAATGCCTCCAGCGGTGGAGGGACGGCAACCACCCAGGACCAGGGGGGCGCGATCACCGGTGGGGCCTTCTACGATGCCACGGGCGCGCCGCCCGCCTATCGCGGCAACTTCTTCTATGGAGACTTCAACTCGGGCCGGATCATGCGCGCCGTCGTCGGCCCTGGCGGCGTGGCGAGCGTGGACTACTTCGCGACCGACGTCTCGGGGTCGATCGACGTGTCGGTCGGGCCCGACGGCGCTCTCTATTACGTCAACTACGACGGCCAGATCTATCGCGCGGCCTACAACGCGACCGCCCAGGAGATCATCGTCTCGCAGCGTCATCTCTGGATGGACGAAGGGGGGCGTTCGCTCTTCAACATCAGGCTCGCGCTGGCCCCGCCCGGCAACGTCACGGTGAATGTCGCACGCACGTCCGGCTCCGGTGTCGTCGATGTCTGGACCGGCGCTTCGCTCTCCTTCACGCCGTCCAATTACGCGACCCCCCAGCCGGTCACGATCCAGGCGGCGGCCGGCACGGGGACAGATGCCGCCCTTTTCACCGTCTCGTCTGCCGGGCTGACCTCCCAGACGGTGACGGTCAACGTGATGGCCGATGTCGCGCTCGGCAGCACCGTGCCGGGCCGTGTCCCGGACACTAGCGCGCCCGGCGTCGCGCTGACGGTGCGGCGGAATGCCTCCAACCCTGCCCACTTGGATCTCGACTGGGCGCCGAGCTGCGGCGCGCCCTCCGATTACTCGGTTCACGAAGGGATACTCGGCGTCTGGTACAGTCACCAGGCGGTCCTGTGCACAACACACGGGGCGACAGCCGCCACCATCACCCCTGGGCCGTCGAGCCGCTACTACCTG
>Ga0137314_1000078_pt1 | contig 34168 bp, 27 predicted proteins | sample EasRivERMZT199_2_FD_102289 | JGI IMG/M metagenome (GOLD analysis project Ga0137314, IMG submission 102289) | Soil microbial communities from meander-bound floodplain in the East River, Colorado, USA - East River MetaG ERMZT199_2 | ecosystem: Environmental > Terrestrial > Soil > Floodplain ... | reverse complement strand
CTGCGAGTCGTCCGGCCTGCCGATCGTCGAACCTAGCGAATCCTGCGAGGTCGGCTCGCGTCGTTCGCGCCAATCTGAGGTTGCACACAACGATGGCGAGGGAGGCACGAGTGCCTAGGAGGAAAGAGCCGCCCAGCGCGAGCGCGGCCAGGCGGAGGCTTGAGAAGGATGGGACGGCGAGTTGCGCTTTGTGCCTTGGGCTCTCCGCCAGATCCATGAGTTTACATAATGTATCTTATCGGACGCTAAAGGCAGGCCGCCTGGGATGGCATCGAATCCTCCCGCACACCGGCACGACCCCTCAGGACCGCTTCATCACCCCGACGTAGGCCGTGACCCCCGCAAGGATCTGCTCGGCGGTGCGCCCGAGTGACCTTGCGACCCCCTCGTCGGCGTCGCTTCCCATGGGACCGGTGGCCCAGTCCAGGAAGGGCTTCTTGAGCGCGCCGTTCTCGCCGAAGAGCATGTAGTGAGTCAGTATCCAGGAGAGCCCGTACGACGTGTCTACACCGATCCCCTCGAACCGTCCCTCGAGGAAGGCTGCGAAATCGGGTATCGTCCCGGACTTCATGTTCCTCTCGAAGGCCTCCAGGTACATGTCGGCCTTGGAGGGCCAGTAGTAGGTGCCCTCGGCCTGTCGGCCGCGCTTGAACTTCCGCGGGTCGAAGGCGCCCGTCTTGTCCGCCTTGAGCAGCTCGAAGTAGCTTGCAATCCCTTCGTTCACCCAGTACGGCGCGGGCCTTGTGACCCCGGCGAGACGCTGCTGGACGAGGTGGTGCACCGTCTCGTGGACCGTCGTCTCGACCGACATCTTCAGGGGATGCTCCCGGTCCGATGCGAAGGCGTAGGCGGTCTCATCGGCCGGGGTGTACTCCCCCGCCGGCTTGGGCCCTCGGAAGATCCTGTCGAACGCTGCCACCTGGTTGAAGGCATCCTCGGACCCCAGAAGCAGCAGAACGAGCCGTGACGATTCCGGCAGCGGCGGCGCGTCCTCGAACACGCGATCGAAGGCCTGCAGCGCGAACTCGACCCCGCCGACCAGAGCCTTGCGCTCCTTCGGACTGACGTTGGTCTTCAGGGACCATCCCGTCCCCTTCGTCTCGTGCCGATCGGGTCCCGCCAGCAACTGCATGGCGAGTTCGATCTTGAGGGCGCGCATCTTCTCGATGTGAGCCCTCGGGACCTTACGTCCGCCTTCCAGCTCGATCCACTCCGTGCCCGCGCCCGCCGGGTCGAAGTAGTGAAAACCCTGCAGGAATTCCACGGAGAAAGTCGGATTCCCGCTGACGGCATTCGCCGGGCGCCTGGTCTCCGCCGGCCTGTAGCTCCACTCCTTGACGCACGAGGTCACCGACGCAACCAGCTCCTCACGCCTGGCTTCGGGATCCGCGGTCGCGAAGGCGGGCTTGACGAAGTTCACTTTTCCGGCCTCGTTGACGGTGTACCGGACGAGCACGTGTCCGGTCATCCCCTTGAGCTCGGCCGGTAGCTCGCAGGAGCGCTTCTGCGTGGGCTCTGGCTGACGCGCCAGGACACCGCCGTCGCTCCCGGCGCAAAGCAGGGCCGTTCCCGCCCCGAGGAGACAAACTGAAAGCTGCCGTTCGATCGTCATGCGCTTCACTTCGCGTCGCGTTGCACGCTCATGAATGGGAATTGCTGCGAGGGGGCATTCTATCTCCGGAGCCCTGTCGCACGACCTACCAATCCCACCGCACGGTCAAAAGAGCTAACATGCCCCCACGCGGGCCGATCCCCACCGTCCGCGGCCCCTCCTGGTTGCCATGTCTCGCATCAGCCGCTATGTCCTGAGAGATATGTTCTGGCCCACGACGCTGGGTCTGCTCATCTACGGCATCGTGATGCTCATGAACCTCCTGCTGGGCGCCGCGGAGCTCTTCATCCGCCGCGATCTTCCCCTGGCCATGGTCGGGCAGTATTTGCTCCTGTCGCTCCCGAGGATCATCGTGCTGGCGACGCCGATGGCAATCCTCGTGGGGGTGCTCGTCGGCGTCGCGCGCCTGGTCTCCGACAGCGAGATCACGGCGTTGAGAGCGAGCGGTTATTCCGACCGGCGGCTCATGGTCCCGGTGATGATCCTCGGGCTGGCCGCCACCATCGTTTCGGCGATCCTGTTCGACCTGGCGGTCCCCGCGTCCAACTACGCCCAGCATCAGCTCACGGCCCGCATCTTCCTGAAGTCCGACATCAACAGGGAGGTCCAGGCCGGCGTCTTCTACGAGCGGATTCCCAACCTCCTCGTCTACGCCCAGGGCTCATCGCCCGAGGATGGCTCGCTCCGGAACGTCCTGCTGCACCAGAAGTCGCCCGGCGGTCACGAGGAGATCTACTTCGCCCGGAGTCTCTCGATGCAGCAGCAGGAGCTGCGCGGCGCCATCGAGTTCCAGCTCGATGACGTCGTGTCGCACGCCTGGACGGCCAGCAGCCCGGGTCGCTATCAGATCAGCCACTCCGCCCGCCAGATCATCGACCGTCCTCCCGACATCTTCGCCCTGGAGATGGTGCGATCGCTCGCGACGCCCCCGCCCCCCAACCTCAGAGAGCAGAGCTTCGGCCAGCTCCGCGCCACGCTCGGCACGCTGCGGGCGCTCCCCGACACCCCCAGCGCGCGCCGGCAGATCGACGAGACCCTCGTCGAGCTGCACAAGAAAGTCTCGCTGCCGGCCACGTCGCTGGTGTTCGCGATCCTCGCACTCCCGCTGGCGCTGGGGCATCGCCGCCAGGCGGGAAGGACCTGGGGCTTCATCGTGAGCATCCTCGTGGTCGCCATCTCCTACGCGCTGCTCACCGCCGGCGAGCAGATGGCCAGCCGCGGCCGGATCCCCCCCTGGTTCGCGATGTGGTCGTGGAACATCCTGTTCGGCGGCATCGGCGCAATCCTCATGGTGACGGGCGCGCGCGTGGACATCACGTCCTGGGTGCGGCTGCGACGGCCGGCCGAGACGACCCGGATCGGCCAGGCGATCGCCGCCGAGCGCGAGGCCGAGCTTCAGATCCCCGAGCCCAGGCTGCGCCAGCGCCGCTTCCCTTCCACCATCGAGCGCTACCTCTTCCGGCACCTCATCCCCCTCTCGCTGTTCGTCGCCGCGTCGCTGATGGTGCTCTTCACCATCTTCTACGCGGTGGAGCTGGTGGACGATCTGAGCAAGGGGGACAAGTCCGTCGCCCTGCTCATCCCCTACCTGCTCTACCTCCAGCCCCAGGTGCTCTTCGCGTCGGTGGCGCCGATCAGCCTGTGCATCGGAACGCTCGTGACCTTCGCGCTGCTGGCGCGCACCCAGGAGCTCACGGCGATCCGCGCCGGCGGGATCGGCCTGTTCCGCATCGCGGCGCCGTTCATCGTGGCCGGGTTCGCCGTCGCCGTCGCGTCGTTCGTCGCTTACGACCGTCTGCTGCCCCTGACGAACCAGAAGGCAAACATGATCCGCGACGAGATCCGGAACCGCAGCGCGCGCAGCTACCGCCGCCCCGAGCGCCGCTGGGTCTTCGGGAGCCAGGGGCTGCTCTTCTACTTCAGCGAGTTCAACGCCAACCGCGCCGAGTTCCAGGATCTCGCCCTGATCCGCTTCGAACCGGGGTCCTTCGACATCCTCGAGCACACGTTCGCCAAGCGCGCCGTCGCGCAGGAGGGTGGCGGCTGGCTCCTCATCGATGGATGGTCGCGCCGCTTCACGCCGCAGGGGGAGGCCTACGAGCCTTTCACTGCGCTCCGCCGCGACGAGATCGACCCCCCCGAATACTTCACCCAGGACTGGAAGGCGCCGGACCAGATGAACTTCGCGGAGCTGCGCAACCACATCCTCGAGCTCGAGCAGCGGGGCCACGACACGCGGGAGCTGCGCGTGGGGCTGCACCGCAAGGTCGCGATCCCCGCGGTGTCGATCGTCATGGTGCTCATCGGCTTTCCGCTGGCTCTGCGCGTCGAGCGGAAAGGGCCGATGTTCGCCATAGCCACCAGCATCGTCATCGTCTTCATCTACTTCGGGGTCCTGCAGGTCTTCGGGAAGCTCGGGGAGGTCGCCGCCCTCCCACCGTTCGTGGCCGGCTGGGCCCCCAACGTGATCTTCTCGGGCCTGGGCCTCTGGCTGACCGGCAGCGCGCGCTGGTAAGTGCGCCGGCAGGCTGCTCAGGAGCCTGCCGCAGCGTCGAGCCTCTGCAGCTCCTGAACGACGGCGGGCTGATCCGCTTTCAGCGCGAGCGACCGCTGCAGGGCCCGGCGCGCGTCATCCTTCCGGTTCAAGCGGACGAAGATATCCGCCAGCAGGTTCTGGCACTCGGGGTTCTCCGGCGCGACGGACGCGGCGCGCGTCGCGCGCGCCAGGGCCGCCTCGAGATCGCCGGCGCGCGTCATCAGGAAGCCCTCCTGGAGCATCGCGTTGACGTGGTTCGGGTCGATCTTCAGGATCGCCTCGAGCTGCTTCATCGCAAGCTTCGGCTCGGAACGCTGGATGTGGACGGTGGCCAGGTTGAAGCGCGCGTCGATGTAACCCGGGTCGAGCTCGACAGCCTTGCGGTATCCGTCGTAGGCCCTCTGCGCGTCTCCCTTCATCCCCGCGATCGCGCCGAGATTATTGTGCGCCGAGGCGTAGGAAGGGTCCAGGGCGACCGCCTTGGCGAACAACTCTCCCGCGCGGTCGGGTCTGTTGAGCGCTAGGACGATCGTCCCGAGGCTGTTCGCTATCACGGCGTTCTCCGGCGCCACGACCATCCCGCGCTCGAGGATCGCCTCGGCGTCGGTGAGCCTTCCCAGATCCTGATAGACCAGACCAAGGTTGTTGTAGGAGCCGGGGAACGCCGGGTCGGCCGCGATGGCCTTCTCGAACATCGCGAGCGCCTCGTGCGACGCGCCGCGGCGACGATGGATCAGGCCGATGTTGTTGTATGCCTCGGCGTAGTCGGGGTCCACCTCGATGACCGTTTGGAACTCCCCGATCGCCTCGTCTGTGTTGCCCCGCTGATCCTGGAGCAGACCGAGGCTGTTTCTGAGGTCGGTATCGTCGGGGGAGATCCGCAGCCCCTTTCTCAGGGCCTGCTCCGCGAGATCGAGCTTCCCTCGCGTCATGTGGATGTTGCCGATCAGGTTGTATGCCTCGACCCGGTTGTCGTCCGCGGCGAGGACCTCGTCCAGGGCGCGCAGGGCCCCATCGTAGTCCTTCATCAGCATCCGCACGCGACCGATGTTGATCATCGCGGCCAGAAAACGCGGCTGATGCTTCACCGCCTCTTCGAAGGCGCGCGCGGCCTCCTCGTACTTGCCCGCTTCGAGAAGGGTGACCCCCGCGTTGTTCATGGCGTTGCTCCCCTCCCCGGAGACGTAGCCGAGGGCCTTGAGCCGCGCCACCATCTCGTCGTCCACCGAGGAGGCGATCGGCACCGTGTCGGACGGAGCGCCGCCCCCCTCGGCGGCACCATTCTCGTAGGTGGCAATCCTCTCGGGCGGCGACGGCATCACGAAGGCATCCGCGATGACCTTCCCTTCCATGTCGCCGGCCACCGGGAGTCCCATCACCGACAGGATCGTGGGGGTGATGTCCATCACCGACGCCACGTCGATCGAAGCCCCCTGCCGTATCCCCGGGCCGCTCATCACGAGGATGCCGAAACTGCGATGCCAGTCCGCCGCGCCCCCCGCCTCGATCCGGGGGTCCGTCTCCGGACGGTTCCTGCCGGTCTTGAATCCATGGTCCGAGCAGACCAGCACCACCGTGCCGGGGTCGGCGAGCGTCAGGATCTCACCAAGGAGTCCGTCGGCGTACTCGTAATAGCGATCGACGACCTCCCCGTAGGCGGCCAGCATCTCCGGCGTCACTCCTTCCATGGCAGGGGCGCGGTAGCGCATGAAATCGTGCGCGATGGTGTCGGTCCCCTCCAGATACAGGGCCTTGAAATCGGGATCGTAGGCGCGCAGCAGGTTCATGCCGATTGCCATGTAGGTCCTCGTCGACGCGAGGATCGCGGCAAGACGGCGGCGATGCTCCGCGAAATCCGGCGCGTTCGCTTTTTCGATGAACTTCCCGACCTCGTCATCGGTGATGTCCGATGGGTGCGCGACCATCGGGCGGACCGGGAGCCACAGCGACTCGGGATGCGTCAGCCGCCCGAGATCCGAGCTTCCGGCGGCGCCACCGAAGAGCTGGTAGGCGACACGGTCCGACACGAGGAAGCCGTCCACCGCTTCGGCGGGCCAGGACGCCCACCACGCGATCACACCGCTCGTGCGACCGGCCCCCGTCATGATGTTCCAGAGCGCTTTCACGCGGCGCAGGTTGGAGGTGACGGGGATCGCCGTGCCTGTCTCAGGGCTGACCGCCACGAAATCGAGGATGCCGTGCTTCGCGGGCCCCACCCCCGTGACAATCGACGTCCATATGAGCGGCGAGAGCGCGGGGGTGATGGTCCTGAGGCGCGCGCGCACCCCGGAGGCGATCAACCGCTGCATGTGCGGCATCCGCCCCGCCGCTATCAGCGGATCGATGATCTCCCAGTCGGCACCGTCCAGACCGATCAGCAGAAGCCGTCGCCCATCGCGAGGCCGCACGCGCGGCTCCGCCGTCGTTCGACCCGACGTCGGGTAGAACGCGATGGCCGGCGTCCCTTCCAGCGTCAGACCGGATGCCGCGAGGATCGTCAGCGCCTGCTCCGCGAGAACGCCGCTCTCGGGTGATGAGAGCAGCAGCTCGGAGATCGAGCGCGTCCTGGCATGGTCCGACAGCGAGCGCTCGAAGTCGCCGCCAAAGAGCTGCGCCGCAGCCTCCGCCTGCGCCGCGGCATCCGTCCCCCATCCGCCGGGGAATGCGCGCGCCAGGTCACCAGGTCGCGCCGCATCGGCCCGCGCCGCGAGCGTCCCCGCGGCGAAGACCCCGACCCCCTCCCTCGTCAGGAGGGGCTCGCCGCGCGCCGAGCCGGCGCGCACGGAGATGTTCTGGACCCCGACGGGGAACTCCAGGATGCTCGCCAGAAGTGGTGGGGCCAGGGCCCACCCCGGCTCGAGCGTCTCGGCCTTCCCCGTGATCCAGGCCCGGACCAGGAAGGTCCCCTCCCCCGCCCCGTCGGACGACGGGGGAACCCGTCGCAGGCCCGAGCCGATCCAGAGCATGGCCGCGGCCGCCAGCAGGAGAACAATCGCGAGATGGCGACGCGCTTGCGGCGGGGGATGGACCGGCGTCACGGGAGGGGTCATGACCGGCCGGGAGCATATCAGAAGCGCCCGCGGCGTCGCCTCCGACCGGCTTCGCCACGCGCCTTGCCGCGCCGTCGAAGTGCTAGATTCGTCGGGACATGGGTTCGGCCCGCCACGAAGACCAGATCACCATCAAGTACTTCGATCGAACCAGCCGACGGCTGGTGTACATCCGCCGCGGGGCCGACAGCGCCTACTGGGAGGACCACTGGGGCGGCAAGGACGACGCCCGGATCACCTCCACCACGGCCAACAGGTTCTTCGTCACGACCACCGCCAGACACCTCCCCCTCGGGTCGCGCGTGCTGGACGGCGGCTGCGGCATGGCGGACAAGGTCTTCGCTCTGCACGCCGGCGGCTTCGCGGCCTTCGGCGTCGATTTCGCGGTCGACACTCTCGTCCGCGCGCGCGGTATCGCGCCGTCGCTGAAGCTCGTCGCGGCCGACGTCACGGCCCTCCCCTTCCGCGACGGCTGTCTCGATGGCTGCTGGTCGATTGGGGTCATCGAGCATTCCTTCGAGGGCTTCCAGCCGATAGCGGCGGAGATCCGACGGGTGCTGCGCCCCGGCGGGATCCTCTTTCTCACCTTCCCCGTCTTCTCTCCCGTGAGACGGCTCAAGGCCAGTCTGGGTCTCTACGGCGAATGGTCGGTCTCCGGAAACTCCGGCCCGAAAGACTTCTATCAGTTCGCTCTCAGCCCCGATCCCGTCGCCGCGACTTTCCTCAACCTCGGCTTCACGCTGCTCGCGCGCGTCCCGCGCGGCGGCATGCGGGGGCTCAAGGAGGAGATGCCCCGGGCGCACGGCCTCGCCCGGCTGATAACCCGCGCCGGCGGGCCGCTCAGAAGGTCGCTGCGCGACAGCATCGACCGCATGGTGTCGCGCAGCGTCGGCCACACGATGCTGCTCGTGCTTCGCCGCGACGCCTGACGCGCGACGATGCCGTGGTAGATTGACCCCGATGCAGCCAACAGCAGAGCGCCAGAGCCGCAAGGGAGACGACAAGTACGCCGGCCGCACGAAGGCCGTCCCCTTCGTCAGGCGGATCCCGGGCCAGCCTCGCTTCCCTCCCCCCGCGACCGAGGTTGTCCTGGCGGACGGCAGCATCGCGCGCACCGAGTCGGTCCCCTGCGTTCTGTGCGGGTCGGCGGCGTCGGACCCGATCGTCGCCGTCCAGGACTGGCGCTACGGTCTCACCGACGCGGTCTTCCGCATCGTGCGCTGCGCCTCGTGCGGGCTCTGCTGGTTGAACCCGCGCCCGGTCTCCTCGGACATCGGCCGCTTCTACCCCTCCCCCTACTACGACCGGCGACTCCCCGAATCCGGTGGGCCGGACCGTCCCGCGGCGCATGGATTACGCCCGGAGGCGATGACAGAGCGCGCAGCGCTGTGTGGCGAGGGAGAGCGCATCCTGGACGTGGGCTGCGCCGACGGGGGCTTCCTGGAGCACATGCGCGGGCTCGGCTGGGACGTGCAGGGGGTGGAGATGTCGCCGGAAGCGGCTGCCTCCGGTCGCAGTCAGCGCGGCATCCCCATCATCGACAAGCCTCTGATCCAGGCCGGCCTGCCGAGGGAGCACTTCGACGTCGTCACCTTCTGGGCCTCCCTGGAGCACGTGCACGATCCTGTGGCTTATCTCGCCGAGGCGCGCCGGTTGCTGCGCTCCGGCGGACGCGTCGTGATCCTGATCCAGAATTTCGCCAGCCCGACCGTGCGGCACCTTCACTGGGGGCTCGACCCGCCGCGGCACCTCTATCACTTCACGCCGCGCACGATGACCGTGGCCCTGCGGCGCGCCGGCTTCGCGGGTCGCATCGCGTTCAAGGCGCGCACGGGAGTTCTGGACGGATCGTTGCACGGCCAGCTCGCGAAGATCGGCCGGCGGATCTACCGGCTCAACAGGCGCGGCGGCGGCAGCGGCGGGCTCGGGACGGCGGCGGGGTGGTCGCTGGCGCGCTTTTCGCGTCTGGCGGCCCCCTTCTCATGGCTGTTGACGGCCATGGGGCGCAACGGCGTCATGATCGTCACCGCCCGGGTGTCGTGACTCCCTGGATCGCGCGGCGCACCAGGCGCGCCGCTCCCCCGTCCCCTCTCACCAGCCCCGCGAGCGCGCGACGATCTTCGTCATCCAGGGCGTAGCGCAGAGTGACGGCGCCGACGAGCGCCCCTGACGGGATGGCCGCCGCCGGGATCCAGACAGCTTCGAGCCCGAGCATCCAGGGGAGCGCCGCGAGCATTCCCCCGGCGATCGAGGCTCCCGCGCAGATCGCCAATTCCCGATGGCGGGACGGCTGCGAGGGGTGAGGGATCGTCCCGGTGACCGCGCCGCTTCCGTGCAGCACCCTGCCGGCGTGAGCGCTTCCGGCGATGAAGCCGATGCCGCGCGCCAGGGCCAGCCCCGGCAGCCCGAGCCAGGCGATCAGGGCGCTCATGGGGAGAAGCTGTCCGATGGTCGCCGTGACGTTGGTCGCCAGCCGATCGCGAGGCCTCCCCAGCGCGAAGACGAACAGCGCCAGATGCGAGAAGAGAGCGAACGGAATCAGCGTGAGGAACAGCAGCGCCAGGGGCGCGGCGGCCGCGGCGTACCGCTCCCCGCCGACCACCGCAAGCAGGAAGGGGCTGGTGGCCGCGAGAAAGATCGCCCCGGGGATGAACAGGCACAAGAAGAGATGGCGCGACCGTGCGAACAGCGCGCCGATCGCCGCGGGCTGGGTCTCCCGCAACGCGGCGGCTCGCGTGCCGATCGGATCGAGCAGACTCTGCACGAAGAGCTGGCAGTACTGCAGGCAGCGCTTGGCGATGAACCAGACCGCGAGGGCCGTCGGAGTCAGCGCAAGACCGACGATGAGCTGATCGGCTTGCATGTAGAGGTAGCGCAGATAGCCGTCGGCATAGAAGGGCATGCACCAGCGGATCTGCGCCCGGTACCACCCTTCTGGCCTGTCGGGCCTGATGCGCGCCACCGGGAGGATCGCCGGCGCCGCGTAGGCGACGCCGATCAGGGAGCCCATGGCGAATCCCGCGATGTACCCGGGAAAGCCCAGCAGATAGAAGAGCAGCAGCGACAGGACCCTCTGTGCGACCGAGGTGACGACGTAGTTCCTCGCGAGGCGGGGGTATCGCTGGAGCCCGTTGAGCAGGAGCTGCGCCGCCTCCTGGAGTCCGAAGCAGAGCGCGGCAAGAGCGGCCAGCCTGACGTCGCGCGCCCGGTCGGGGGCGTCGAGGATCAGGGCGCCGATCGGCGCGGCGCCCAGCACCAGGACGGCCGTCCAGGCGACCCCCAGCGCCGTCTGCGCCAGGATCGCCAGCCGCACCAGTCCTGACGCCTCCCCCGCACGTCCCGAGGCTGCCAGCCCCGGCAGCGAGCGCACCGCCCCCGCGAGAAGCCCCAGGCTCCCCACCACCGAGATCAGCCCGGTGAAGATGCTGTAGAGGGCGAACGCCGCCATCTCCGGAACGGTGAGGAGGCGCGCGCTGATGGCCAGGAAGACCAGGGCGAACAGCGCGACGGCGAGACGGGACCCCGCGAGCGATGCGGCGCTCGCGGCGACGGACGCCTGATCAGGCGGCCGGGTCATCGGACGGTTTCTAGGTCCCTTCGGTCCAGGAGCTCAGGTACTTGCGCTGCTCGGCGGTGAGCGTGTCGGCCTCGAAGCCCATCGAGGCGATCTTCAGCCGGGCGATCTCCCGGTCGATGTCCTCGGGGACCGGGTAGACGCGCTTCTGGAGGCTCCCCGCGTGACGGACCATGTGCTCCGCGGATAACGCCTGGTTCGCGAAGGACATGTCCATGACGGCGGCCGGGTGTCCCTCGGCCGCGGCGAGGTTGATGAGCCGCCCTTCGCCCAGCAGGTGAACCTTCTTCTTGTTGCGCAGCGTGTACTCCTCCACGAAGTCACGCACGGTTCTCTTCGCGGTGGAGTTGGCTTCGATCCACGGGATGTCGATCTCGACGTTGAAGTGGCCCGAGTTGGAGATCATCGCGCCGTCCCTCATCACCTCGACGTGCTCGCCGCGGATCACGTGTTTGTTCCCCGTGACCGTGACGAAGACGTCGCCCAGCGGGGCGGCCTTCGCCATGGGGAGGAGCGTGAAGCCATCCATCACCGCTTCCAGCCCGCGGAGAGGATCGACCTCGGTGACGATCACGTGCGCGCCCAGGCCGCGGGCACGCTGCGCCACGCCGCGCCCGCACCACCCGTAGCCCGCCACCACGAAGTTCAGCCCCGCCAGGAGCACGTTCGTCGCGCGGATGATGCCGTCGATGGTGCTCTGTCCCGTGCCGTAGCGGTTGTCGAACATGTGCTTGGTCAATGCGTCGTTGACCGAGATGATCGGGTAGGCGAGCACGCCGTCCGCCGCCATGCTGCGCAGCCGGATGACCCCCGTGGTGGTCTCCTCCGTCCCGCCGATGATTCCGGGGAGGAGGTCCTTCCGATCGGAGTGCAGGATCGAGACCGTGTCGGCGCCGTCGTCCATGGTGAGCGTGGGAGCCACCGCCAGCGCCGCGATGATGTGCTTGTAGTAGGTGTCGTTGTCCTCGCCTTTGATGGCGTAGACCGGGATGTCGTAGTCGACGACGAGCGAAGCGGCGACGTCGTCCTGGGTGCTCAGCGGATTGCTGGCGCACAGGACCACCTGCGCCCCACCTTCCTTCAGCGTGCGCATGAGGTTGGCGGTCTCGGAGGTGACGTGGAGGCAGGCGGCCACCCGATGCCCCGCGAGCGGGCGCTCCACTGCAAAGCGGGAGCGGATCTGGCGCAGCACGGGCATGTTGCGGTCGGCCCATTCGATCCGCAGCTTCCCGTGGCCGGCGAGGCCCCTGTCCTTGACGTCGCTGCCGGCGTCGGAACGCGTGGCGCCCATCAGAGACCTGCCTCCTTGCGCAGCGTGTCCTTCATGTCGGTTTTCTCCCAGGTGAACTCGGGCTCGGAGCGCCCGAAATGACCGTACGCCGCGGTCTTGGAGAAGATCGGACGGCGCAGGTCGAGGTGCTTGATGATGTCGCGCGGACGCAGCGGGAAGATCTTCCTGACGATCGTCTCGAGACGGTCCTCGGGGATCTTCGATGAATCCCGCGTGTCGAGCATGACGGAGACCGGGTCCGCGACGCCGATGGCGTAGGCAATCTGCACCTCCACCCTGTCCGCGATGCCGGCCGCCACCACGTTCTTCGCGATGTAGCGCGCCATGTACGAAGCCGAGCGATCCACCTTCGTCGGATCCTTCCCGGAGAAGGCTCCCCCGCCGTGGCTTCCCACCCCGCCGTACGTGTCCACGATGATCTTGCGCCCGGTCAGCCCCGTGTCGGCGTGGGGGCCTCCCTTGACGAACCGGCCCGTGGGGTTGATGAAGAAGCGCGTGTTCGCGTCGAGCAGCTCCTTGGGGATGACGGCGCGGATGATTTCCTTCTCGATGCCCGCCTTGATCTCCTCGTTGGTGGCCTTCTCGTCGTGCTGGGTGGAGACCACGACGGTATCGACGCGCACCGGCTTGGTGCCGTGGTACTCGATGGTGACCTGCGACTTCCCGTCGGGCCTGAGGAACGGCAGGATCTCCTGGCGCCGGGCCTGCGCGAGACGAGCCACCAGCTTGTGCGCGAGCATGATCGGCATCGGCATCAGCTCGGGGGTCTCGTTGCAGGCGTAACCGAACATCAGCCCCTGGTCCCCGGCGCCGCCGGTGTCCACGCCCATCGCGATGTCGGGCGACTGCGGCCTGATGGCGGAGAGCACCGAGCAGGTCTCGTAGTCGAACCCATACTTGGCGCGCGTGTAGCCGACCTTGCGGATCGTCTCGCGGACGATGTCGGTGAACTCGACGTAGGTCCGGGTGGTGATCTCTCCCGCGATGAGGGCGAGCCCCGTCGTGAGGAGGCACTCGCAGGCGACGCGCCCTTCGGGATCATCCTTGAGGATCGCGTCGACGATCGCGTCGGAGATCTGGTCGGCGATCTTGTCGGGGTGTCCCTCCGTGACCGATTCCGAGGTGAAGAAGTGCTTGCCTGTCAATGCCATCAGTCAGCCTCCGTGCCTTGTCGCGCTGCCACCGGGTGTCCTGCTGCCGCCGCACGGGGCAGGGACAGTTTCGACGGGTGTGATCGTGGTGAGCCACCGACGCGTGCGAGCGGCCGCCCGGAGCGGGCTCGCGCCGTGTCTTCCCAAAAGGGGAAGCCGCAGTATACGCGCGCCCACCTGGAGCGTCAATTGTCGCTGGGAGGCGATTGACGGGTCCTGTACCGGACGGTCCCCTTGCCCAGGATGGCCTCGACGCTGGCCTGAAGACCCCGCCCCGGAGCCCCGCGGAAGCTCTCTCCGTCGGCCCGCAGCGTCACGAGAAACCCCCCGGGGCGATCCACTTCGAGGTAGAGAGGGACGCTCCCGCGGTGCGCGTCCAGCGCCGCGACCAGCTGCTTGAGGATCTCTTCGGTCATCCCCGTGGTCACGAGCCTGATGGCGATCCCTTCGGTGCGCTGATCCCTGGCCTGCTGCAGCGGCGCGATGCTGCTCGCCAGAATCCTGACCCGGTCGTCCATCTCGGCGCGCCCCCCCACGAGCATCAGGGCATCCTCCGAGAGCGTCGCGACGACCCTCGCGTACAGCTCGGGGAAGACGACGACCTCGATGCTCCCCTCGAGATCCTCCAGGAGGAACGTGGCCATCATGTCCCCCTTCTTGGTCTTGCGCCGCTTGAGTCCCGTGAGGATCCCCCCGACGACCACCTCCGTCCCGGAAGGGGCCTGGCCGAGAGTCGCCGTCGTGTGCGTGGCGAGCAGCGCGATGTCCTCCGTGTACGGGACGAGCGGATGCCCCGTCATGTAGAAGCCGAGGGTCTCCTTCTCGTAGGCCAGCGTCTCGCGATCGTTCCAGTCGGGGACCTCGGGGAGGAGATCGGCCGACGCTCCCTCCGCGGCCGAGCCCCCGAAAAGATTGGCCTGTCCGATCGCGCGCTCGTGAGCCCTGCGAGCCGCCCCTTCCAGCATCGCGTCCAGCCCCGCGAACAGCCTGGCGCGCTGCCGCGTGAGACCGTCGAAGGCCCCCGCCTTCACGAGCGACTCGATCACCCGCTTGTTCACCAGCCGACCATCCGTGTTCTCGCACAGCTCGCCGATGCCGCGGAAGCTCCCGAGGCGCCGGCGCGCCTCCAGGATCGACAGGATGGCCGATTCTCCGACGTTCTTCACGGCCCCCAGGCCGAACCGGATCCGCTCTCCTTCCACGCTGAAATCGAGCCGGCTCGTCGCCACATCGGGGGGAAGGACCTCGATCCCCATGTCGCGGCACTCCGCGACGTACTTGGCGATGTTGTCGGTGTCCTCCATCTCCGAGGTGAGCAGCCCGGCCATGAACTGCCGCGGGTGATGCGCCTTGAGGTAGGCGGTGTGGAAAGCGACGAGGGCGTACGCGCAGCTGTGCGACTTGTTGAACCCATATCCCGCGAAGTGCTCCATGAGGTTGAAGATCTCCGTCGCCTTTTTCGCGGGGATCCCCTTCTTCGACGCCCCGGCGACGAACGTCTGGCGCTGCGCCGCCATCTCTTCTTTCTTTTTCTTCCCCATCGCGCGTCTGAGGAGATCCGCCTCGCCCAGGCTGTAACCGGCGACCTGCGAGGCGATCTGCATGACCTGCTCCTGGTAGACGATGACGCCGTAGGTCTCGCGCAGCGTCTCCTCGAGGACGGGGTGCGGGTACGACACGTCGATGCGGCCATGCCGGCGCTGGATGAAGTCGTCGATCAGTCCCCCCTTGATCGGGCCGGGACGGTAGAGCGCGTTGAGCGCGATCAGATCCTCGAACCGCTCGGGCTTGAGCTTGCGCAGGATGTCCTGCATCCCGGACGACTCGAACTGGAACACGCCGCTCGTGCGCGCTTCGCTGAAGAGCCTGTAGGTTTCCGGATCGTCCAGCGGCACGGCCCTGATGTCCAGGACGAGATCCTCTTCCCTCTGGAGACGATCGAGAACGTCGTGGATCAGGGTGAGGGTCTTCAGCCCGAGGAAGTCCATCTTGAGCAGCCCGATCCGCTCGATGTCCCCCATCGCATACTGGGTCGTCCGCTCGTTCTCACCCGCCTGGTAGAGAGGGGCGAACTCCGTGATGGCCTTCGGGGCGATCACGACGCCGGCCGCGTGCGTGGAAGCGTGGCGGGTGAGCCCTTCGAGCCTGCGCGCCACGTCGAGAAGCTGACGGATCTCGGGGCGCGCCTCGCTCAGCTCCCGAAGCTGCGGCACCGAGCCGAGCGCCTTGTCGATCGTGGCGTCCAGCTCCGCGGGGACCAGCTTGGCGATCCGATCCACGTCCGCGAACGGGATGTCCAGACCCCGCCCCGCGTCGCGGATCACCGCCCGCGCGGCCATCGTCCCGAACGTGATGATCTGCGCCACGTTCTCCCTGCCGTACCGCCGGGTGACGTAGTCGATGACGCGCGGCCGGCCCTTCATGCAGAAATCGATGTCGATGTCGGGAAGGGAGATCCGCTCCGGGTTGAGGAAGCGCTCGAAGATCAGGCCGTATTGCATCGGGTCGACGTCCGTGATGCCGAGACAGTAGGCGACCAGACTCCCCGCCGACGAGCCCCTCCCCGGCCCGACGGGGATGCCGTTCTCGCGCGCGTAGCGGATGAAGTCCCAGACGATCAGGAAGTACGACGGGAACTTCATCATCGCGATCGTGTCCATCTCCGACTCGAGGCGCTTGCGGTACTCCTCGATCGGATGGCGGAGGATGCCGCGGGTCTCGAGGTCCTGCAGCGGCTCCATGCGCCTGGCGAAGCCCTCCCGCACGACCTTCCGGAAGTAACTTTCTTCGTCGTCGCCCTGCGGGACCTGGAAGTGCGGCAGGTGATAGCCGCTGTGCTCGAGCGTGAAATGGCAGCGCTGCGCGATGGCGAGGGTGTTCTCGAGGGCTTCGGGGAGATCCGGAAACACGCGCCACATCTCCTCCGGCGACTTGAAGTAGTGCTCGGCGGTGTAGCGCATCCTCCCCTCGTCCTTGATGGTCCGCCCCGTCTGGATGCACAGCAGGACATCGTGAGCGAAGTGATCGTCGCGGGTCAGGAAGTGGCAGTCGTTGGTCGCGACCAGCGGGAGCGACAGCTTGCGCGCGATCGAGACCAGCGCATCGTTGACCCCCTTCTCCTCGGGGAGCCCCTGATCCTGCACCTCCAGGTAGTAGTTGTCCTTCCCCATGATCTCGGCCAGCTCGGCCGCCGCCCGCTCCGCTCCCATGGTGTCGCCGGCCATCAGGTGCTGCGCCACCTCGCCGCCGAGGCATGCGGAGGTCGCGATGAGCCCCGAGGCATGATCGGCGAGGAGCTTCTTGTCGATGCGCGGCTTGTAATAGAAACCTTCCGTGTAGGCGGCGGAGGAGAGCTTGATCAGGTTGGCGTAGCCGGTCGCGTTGGTCGCCAGCAGGATCTGGTGGTAGTACGGCTTCTTCTGCGCTCCCTGGGAGCCGATGGCGCGCGACGTGCGATCCTGCCGGTCCGCGGGGGCCATGTAGGCCTCCATTCCCAGGATCGGCTTCACCCCCTTGGCGACCGCCATGTCGAAGAAACGCACCGCGCCGAAGAGGTTGCCGTGGTCGGTGACGGCGACCGCGGGCATCCCAAGCTCCACGGATCGATCGAGCAGGTCCTCGAGCGGGCTCGCGCCGTCGAGGAGCGAGAACTGCGAGTGGTTGTGCAGGTGGACGAAGGATCGCGTGTGACTGGTGCTCATCGTGCGGGACCATTCATCGTATGGGACCGATCGTGACCATCATCGTGTCATACCCTTCGTGACGCGTTCACAGGCTGCTCGGCTCTACTCCCACTCGATGGTGCTGGGAGGCTTGCTGCTGACGTCGTAGACGATGCGGTTGATCCCGCGCACCTCGTTGACGATCCTGCGGGAGACCCGGGCCAGAAACTCGTGCGGGAGACGCGACCAGTCCGCGGTCATGAAATCCGCGGTGTCCACCGCCCGCAGCGCGAGGACGTTCTCGTACGTGCGGCCGTCCCCCATCACCCCCACGCTGCGCACCGGGAGCAGGACGGCGAAGGCCTGGGCAATCGTATCGTAGAGCCCCTCGCGGCGTATCTCCTCGATGAAGATCGCATCGGCCTCCTGCAGGACGCGGACCCTCTCGGGCGACACCGCGCCCAGGATCCGCACGGCCAGCCCCGGACCGGGGAAGGGGTGCCGTGTGAGAAGCTCGCGATCCAGCCCCAGCTCGGCCCCCAGCCGCCGGACCTCGTCCTTGAACAGCCAGCGCAGCGGCTCGACGACCTGCATGTCCATGCGCTCCGGCAGACCGCCGACGTTGTGATGGGTCTTGATGGTCGCCGAGGGCCCCTTGACGGATCGCGATTCGATCAGATCGGGGTAGAGGGTCCCCTGACCGAGGAAGCGGATCTTCTCCGCCCCCGCGATCCGGCGCGCTTCCTCCTCGAAGACTCTGACGAAAACCTCTCCAATGATGCGCCGCTTGCGCTCCGGGTCCTCCACGTCGCGCAGCGCATCGAGGAAGCGCCCCGAGGCGTCGCAATGGTGCACCTTGAGCCGGTACGTCCGGCGGAAGCGATCCAGCACCTCGGCGGCCTCCCCCTTGCGCAACAGCCCCGTGTCCACGAACAGGCAGGTGAGGCGATCGCCGATCGCCCGATGAATGACCTGCGCCGCGACGGAGGAATCCACCCCCCCGGACACGCCGCACAGAACGTGACCCAATTCTCCGACGGCCCCGCGAACCTCGTCGCAGGCCTCCTGGAGGAACGACGCCATCGACCAGTCCCCGTCGCATCCGCAGATGCGGAAGAGGAAGTTGCGCAGGACCTCCGTCCCGCGCGCGGTATGAGCCACCTCGGGATGAAACGCCATGGCGAAGAGCCGGCGTCCGGCATCTTCAGCGGCGGCGTTCGATGCGTCGGCGGTGGCCGCCAGCTCGGAAAACCCCTGGGGGAGCGACACGATCTCGTCGCCGTGGCTCATCCAGACGGGCTCGGATGAGCCCAACCCCGCGAGCAGGAGCCCGGCCTGCTTCACCGTAATCGTCGCGTGCCCGTACTCCCGGATCCCTCCGCCGCGCACCGTGCCCCCCAGCGCGTGGACCATGAGCTGCATGCCGTAGCAGATCCCCAGCACGGGGATCTCGAGGGCGAGCACGCGCGGATCGAACGGCGGCGCGTTGTCCGCGTAGACCGAATCGGGCCCTCCCGAGAGGATCAGTCCACGGGCGCCGCGCGCGCGGACTGCGTCGGGCGCGATGTCCGAGGCGACGATCTCGCAGTAGACGCCGCACTCGCGGACCTTGCGCGCGATGAGCTGCGTGTACTGCCCTCCGAAGTCGAGCACCAGGATGGTCTCGTGCCGCCCCCGCTGCGCCGTCACAGCGAGCACAGGCGCCACACGAGCGCCTCCATGTGGCCCGGCTCCGCGGCGGAGCCGCCGGTCTTGATCGCGAGATCGGTCTCGCGCACGACGCGGAAAGCTTCCACCACCCGCTCGGTGTCGAACGAAGTGAGCTGCTTGACGAGGCGGGCCTTGATGGCGGGAGGAAGCGTGGGCGAATTGTCCTGCACGACGCTCTGCGCGGAGCGCCCGGCATCGACCTGGCCTCTCAGCTTGAGGAACCGCCTGAGCTGTCCCTCCAGCATCCCGAGCGCCGCGTAGCCCGTCGTCCCGGCGTCTCTCAGGCTCCTGAGGATGCGCACGGCGCGCACCGGCTCGCGCGACAGGATGGCATCGCCGAGATGGAAGGGGTTGGTGTCACGCCCGTGCGAGGCCATCTCCTCCACCATCGCGCGCGTGATGCGCTGGCCGGGCGCGAGCGCGACTCCGGCGCGCCGCAGCTCGGACATCGCGGCGATGAAGCTCTCCCCCATCAGCTCGGCGAGCGCCTGGGCCGTTCCGCTCTCGATCGGGATCTTCTCGCGCGCGGCCTGCATCTCGAGCCAGCGGGCGAGCTGGTAGTCGCGCGGTGGTGGGAACTCCAGCCGCGTGGTCCCTTTCAGCGCCGTCACGATCGGACTCTTCGCATCCTCGGCGACCAGGACGAGGCACGACCGGGGCGCGGGGTTCTGCGCGTATTCGGCGACGGTCTGCGCGTCCTTCTCCCGCAGAGCGTCCGCCCGCAGCACGCGCACCAGCCGGCACCGTCCCCCCATCGGCAGCACTTCGGCCTGGAGCACCACTTCGTCCCCCGACGCAGCGTCCCCATGGAGCACGACGTCATCGAACGCCTCGTACCCTTCGGTCACGGCCGCCTCATGGATCTCCGCCAGCATCGCGTCGCGCGTGTAGATGTCCCGTCCCGTGAGGAGGAGGACGTTCGGAAACTCTCCTCCCCTCAGGGCTGTCACGATGTTCTCGGCAGACAGCCCCCCCTGCCCGGCCGCGCCTGAGCGCCCCTTCGCGGGACGGCGTCCGCCGGCGGCGGCCATCAGAAGCCCTCCAGGATCGAGGTGACGACGGCCTCAGCGAAGTCGCTGGCGATCAGATCGATCGCGATGATCTCCTGGTCGAAGAAAGTCTCCGCGTCTTCCGAGACGTTGTACTGTCGCTTGAAGATGAACTGCCCCGCGCGGAACAGCACCGTCCCTTCCGGGACCGTGCTGAGGTCCACCTGCGCCGTGATCACCACCTCGTAGCGTGTCGCGCGGCCGTCCGACCCGACGCTCACGGGGGTCGTGTCGTAGCCCGTCACCGCCCCTTTCAGGACGGCGTCGGCGCTCCCTTCCGTCGCCGAGGTCCTGTAGCCACCGCGTCTGATGAAGGTCGCGGTCACCGCCTCGGTGATCCGCTGCTCGATCTCGGGGCGGCGCGTATGGTTCTCGAACGGCGGGATCGCGATGACCTTCACGTTCTCGGGGAGGACCTGGTTTCGCCCGGCCAGCCTGTAGCCACAGGAAGACGCGGCGAGCGCGGCGAGCGCCAGCATCGCGATCCCTGATACGGCCACAGCAGAGCGTGCCTGTCTCATCGGCTCCTCACCACGTTGAGGATCCTGTCGGGGACGTACACCATGCGGGCGGGTGCATTCCCGTCGGGGAAGACCGCGGCGCGCAGATGATCATCGCCTTTGAGGGCCTCCACCACCCGCGCTTCGTCCGACCCTTGCGGCACCGTGATGCGGCCACGCACCTTGCCGTTCACCTGCACCACGACCGTGACCTCCTGCTCGACCAGCATCGCCGCGTCGGGCTCGGGCCATGGGTGTCTGGCCAGCAGGTCGTCGTGTCCGAGGCGCGACCACCCTTCCTCCGCCAGGTGCGGGGCGAAGGGGGCAAGGCAGGCCATCAGGATCTCGAGCGCTTCGCGCAGCGCGGCGCGATCGGCGGGCTGAAGCGGGCGTCCGTCCGCCTCATCGGGGGGACGAAACGCGTAGAGCGCGTTCACCAGCTCCATGATGGCCGCGATCGCCGTGTTGAGGTGGATCCGCCGCTCGACGTCGTCGCTGACCCTCCTGAGGGTCGTGTGCGCCTTCCGGCGCAGATCCAGCGCCGCGCCCTGGAGGCTGCCGAGCGCGGCGGCCTCCCCCGCCCCGGGCTGGCGCACGGCGTCCGCGTGCGTATCGATCAACCGCCAGATCCGCTTGGTGAAGCGCGAAAGCCCCTCCACGCCGTCCTCGTTCCAGTCGAGGTCGCGCTCGGGGGGCGCCGCGAAGAGGACGAACAGACGGGTCACGTCTGCGCCGTACCTGTCGATCATGGTCTCGGGAGCGACGACGTTGCCGCGCGACTTGGACATCGCGGAGCCGTCCTTCAGCACCATCCCCTGGCAGAGCAGCCGCGTGACCGGCTCGGCGGGTGTGGCAAGACCCAGGTCGCGCATCACCATGCTGAAAAAGCGCGCGTACATCAAGTGCAGGATCGCGTGGGTGATCCCGCCGACGTAGAGATCGATCGGGAACCAGGCGCGCGACACTTCCTGCCGAAACGGAAGGGTCTCGTTGCGGGGATCCAGGTAGCGATAGAAGTACCACGAGGAGTCGACGAAGGTGTCCATCGTGTCGGTCTCCCGGCGCGCCTGGCCGCCGCACGAGGGGCACATCACGGCGACGAAGCTCCTGCTCCCCGCGAGCGGGCTCCCCCCTGTGCCCGTGAAGACGACGTCGTCGGGGAGAACCACCGGAAGGTCCGCCTCGGGGACCGGGACGATGCCGCACTTGTCGCAGTGGATCATCGGGATCGGCGTCCCCCAATACCGTTGGCGCGAGATCCCCCAGTCGCGCAGCCGGTACTGCACGGACGCCTCGCCGAAGCCCTTGTCCGCGGCATGGCGGGTCATGGTCTCCTGGGCCTTCGCGCAGGTCAGGCCGGAGAATTCCCCTGAGTCGATCGTCCGCCCTTCGAGCGTCGTGAAGGGGAGATCGGGCGCGCTTCCGTCGAGCGGCTCGATGACCCTGCGGATCGGGAGGCGGTAGCGCCGCGCGAACTCGTTGTCGCGCTCGTCGTGCCCCGGCACCGCCATGATCGCCCCTGTGCCGTAGTCCATCAGGACGAAATCGGCGACCCAGATCGGAATGGCCTCCTTCGTGAAGGGATTGATGGCGCGCCGTCCCGTGAAGACCCCCGTCTTCTCGCGCTCCGCCGCGGCGCTCCCCGTGGCCTGGAGCTTCTCGCTCACGGTGGCGCTGTTTCTGGCCGTCTCGACGAAACGCCGCACCGCCGGCGCCTCATCGGATCCGGCGAGGATGCCGTCGAGACGAGGGTGGTCCGGCGCCAGCGCCAGGAAGGTCGCGCCGTAGATGGTGTCGATCCTCGTGGTGAAGACGCGGATCGGCGCACCTCCCGCTTCCAGAGAGAAGTCGACGAACGCCCCTTCGCTGCGCCCGATCCAGTTGCGCTGCATCGCCACGACCGCCTCGGGCCAGCCTCCCATCGTCTCCAGATCGCGCAGCAGCTCCTCGGCGTAGCTGCTGATCCGGAAGAACCACTGGTCGAGGTCTTTCTGTCCGACGATACTCCCGCACCGCCAGCACGCCCCCTGCTCGACCTGCTCGTTGGCGAGAACCGTGGCGCAGGAAGGGCACCAGTTCACGCGGCGGCGGCTCCGGTAGGCGATCCCCTTGCTGTGCATCCTGAGGAAGAGCCATTGGTTCCACCGGTAGTAGTCGGGGCGGTGGGAAGCGATCTCGCGGCTCCAGTCGTAGGCGAAGCCCATCCTCTTGAGCTGCCCGCGCATGTCACTGATGTGGGACTCGGTCCATTCCCTCGGGTGCATCCCGCGCTGGATCGCCGCGTTCTCGGCCGGCATCCCGAAGGAGTCCCACCCCATCGGATGCATCACGTCGAAGCCCTTCATCCACTTGAGGCGGGCGACCGCATCGCCGATGGCGTAGTTGCGCACGTGCCCCATGTGGATGCGTCCCGAGGGGTACGGCAGCATCTCGAGGCAGTAGAACCCGTTGCCGGGGCGATCGGGAGCCGCGAAGCTCTTGCGCTCCTCCCAGAGGGCTTGCCACTTGCGCTCGGTGATGTCGGGGTTGTAGTCGGTCACGGGGATGAATCCTGGGAAATGCGGGATGAAAGCCCGAAGGGTATCACAAGGCCGCGCGCGGCCGAATCGCTACGGGAGGCTCAGCTCGTGGTTCTCGAGCTTCACGCGGATCGCGTCGAGGATCCCGTTGACGAAGAGACCCGAGTCGTCGTTGCCGAACTTCTTGGCGATCTCGATCGCCTCGTCGATGACGACGATCGGCGGGGTCTCCGGCTCGATGAGAAACTCGCACACCGCCATGCGCAGGATGTTGCGGTCCACGACAGCGATCCGGTTGAGCTTCCAGTGATGGACCGTCGACGTGAGGACCTCGTCGATGACCGTCCTGTGCTCCATGGCCCCCCGGACGATCTTGTCCGCGAAGGACCGGACCACCTCGGTGGCGTTGCTGTCGCGCCAGAAGGTCTCCAGGGCCGGCTCGATGTCCTGGGGGGCGATATCGAGCTGGAAGAGCATCTGCAGCGCTGCCTCGCGCCCCCTGCGCCGGTCCCCCACCCGCGCGGTCATCGCGCCAGCTTCCGCATGGCGGCCGCGGCTTCCAGCGCCGCCAGCGCCGCCTCGTGACCGCGGTTGCCGTTCTTTCCCCCGGCCCGATCGATCGCCTGCTGGCGCGTCTCGGCCACCACGACACCGAAGGTCACCGGAACTCCCGAATCCTCGGCGGCCGAGGCGAGACCGCGCGCCACCTCCCGGGCGATCAGGTCGAAGTGCAGGGTCTCTCCCCGGATAAGGACCCCTAGCCCGATCACCGCGTCCATGCGTTTGGAGAAAGCCAGCCGCCGCGCGAAGACCGGGATCTCCCAGGCTCCGGGAACCCGCACCACGTCGATCAAGTCCTCCGTGGCCCCATGCTCCTTCAGGCAGGACAGGGCGCCCGAAAGCAACAGGGAGACCGCGAAGTCGTTGAAGCGGCTGGCCACGATGCCGATGCGCATGTCCCGGGCGGAGATATCCGCCTTCAAAGGGCGGGGCGCTTCACCGGTGGTCACGGGACTCCTCCGCGTGCAAACGGTTCATCGGGCAGGACTTCTTCGTGTGAGACCGATTCTATGGGGCATGCGCTGCGTAGTCAATGCCGCCGCCGGGATTGCGATCGATTCTAGGGAGTGAAGCACCCCGACAGCAGGCGCGGCCAGTGCGGCGCGAGCAGCGTCTTCATCGCGATGTCGAGCAGCAGCCCCGCCGCGGCGAGCAGCAGCCACGAGCGCCGCCCCGAAGGATCGGGCCATCTCCCACGCGTGCGCGTCAGCAGCGGCTCGGAGAGGACGACTCCGAGGATGATGTAAGAGGCCACACGCACCATCGACCAGGGGTTCCACGCCATGAGTATTGCGCTGTTCGCTCCAGGGGTCCCGGCGCAGTGCAGGATCAGACTCCCCACATAGAAGCTCATGTAGTTCATCAGCACGGAACCCATCAGAATCGACAGGGCGCTTCCCGTCAGGAGCGATAGCACGACGAAGATCGCGGCATGCAGCATGTGCTGCGGGACGAAGGCCGCGGGGCTCGACTCGCGTCCCTCCCCCGTTGCGAGCCAGGCGACCATCTCGTCGCGGTACGCGGCCCCGTTCAGCACGACGATCTCTGCGCGCGCCGGCCACAGGAGGCTCGCCCCCACGCCGCAGACGCCGAGCCACAGTCCCCACCACATCATCAGGGCGATGGCGCGCCCGCGCTCCCCGCGGCGCAGCGTCGAGACCATGAACCAGCAGGCGGGGGCGGCATTCAAGAGAGGGAGCAGCCAGCGGAACCCGAGGGTCAGTCCAATCAACCAGCTTGCGGCGGTCAGCGGCGGGATAAGAAGCATCGGCAACCACGAACGTCCTGACAATGCGTCCGTCCCTGCCATCATCGAGATGTCATGAACCTCATGACCGATGCCTCGCCAGCCTGCCTGCGCTTCACGCCAGATCGATGTGCGACAGCGCCCTGAACTCGTCGTAGCGCTGCTGGATGGCCGCGGGATCCAGGTCGAGCAGACCCTCAACGCCGAACGCCTGCACCGCGAAGGAGGCCATCACGCATCCCATCGCGATGGCGCGGCGTTTCATCTGATCGTCCGCGGGACGATCCCCCGCATGCCTGGCGAGATAACCCATGAACCCCCCCGCGAAGGAGTCCCCCGCTCCGGTCGGATCCACCACCGAATCGAGCAGCAGAGCCGGAATCGCGAAGATTCCCGAGTTGCCGAACGCCGCCGCGCCGAACTCTCCGCGCTTGACGATCAGGGTCGAGGGGCCCATCGCCCGGATAGCGGCGGCGGCCCGCACCAGGTTCGCCTCGCCCGCGAGCTGGCGCGCCTCCGAGTCGTTGATGACCAGGACGTCCACCTGGGCCAGGGTCTTGCGAAGCGACTCCAGCTTCCCCTCGATCCAGAAGTTCATCGTGTCGCAGCCGACCAGACGGGGCCGCTCGACCTGTGACACAACGTCGCGCTGCAGATCGGGATCGATGTTGGCGAGGAAGAGATAGCCGGGCTTCCTCAGCCGCTCGGGGACCTTGGGCTTGAAGTCGGCGAAGACCCCGAGGCGCGTGTCGAGAGTGTCCCGGGTGTTGAGGTCGAAGTGATAGCGCCCCGCCCAGCGGAATGTTTCGCCGTTGCAACGCTCGAGGCCGCTCAGGTCGATCTCGCGGCGGTTCAGCAGGGCGAGATGATCGTCGCGGAAATCGTCCCCCACCGCGGCCACGAGACTCACTTTCGTGAAATAGGAGGCGGCGAGGGAGAAATAGGTCGCGGCCCCTCCCACGATCTCGCGGCGCGCCCCGAAGGGGGTCTCGATGCTGTCGAAAGCGACCGAACCGACGACGAGGACGGACATCACTCCCCCAGGTACTTGCCGACCAGCAGCGCCAGACGACGCTTCGCAACCTCGGGGATGGCCCGACGATCGGTGATGATGGCGTTCTGCAGCGCGCTGCCGCACGCGCACGTCTCGGTGACGGTGCCGAGCGTGCGCAGCGCGCGGCTCACGACGTTGCGCGCCATCGTCGCGTTCTTGCGCAGGTAGTCGATGATGGTCTCGACGCTGACGGACTCCTCCGTCTCGTGCCAGCAATCGTAATCGGTGACCAGCGCCATGGTCGCGTAGCAGATCTCGGCCTCGCGGGCCAGCCTCGCCTCCTGCATGTTCGTCATCCCGATCACCGAGGCGCCCCACGACCTGTAGAGATGCGACTCGGCCCGCGTGGAGAACTGCGGCCCTTCGATGCAGACATAGGTTCCCCGATCGTGGACCCGCGCGCCAGCGTCGCGCGCCACCCCCGCCAGGTGGGAGCGCAGGACGCCGCAGAAAGGATCCGCCAGACCGACGTGCGCCACGATCCCATCGCCGAAGAACGTGGCGACGCGGTGATGCGTCCTGTCGATGAACTGATCCGGAAAGACGAGATCGAGAGGATGGATGTCCTCCTTCATGCTGCCGACAGCGCCGGCCGCGATGATGCGCTTCACCCCGAGCATCTTCATGCCCCAGATGTTGGCCCGGAAGTTCAGCTCCGAAGGGGCGATCCTGTGTCCGCGTCCATGCCGCGGGAGGAAGGCGACGGCCTGTCCCGACAGGCGCCCCACGAGGAAGGCATCGGTGGGTTCGCCGAAGGGAGTCGTCAGACGCACCTCACGGGGCGCCTCGATCTCCTCGATCGCGTAGAGCCCGGAGCCGCCGATGACACCGACATCGGCGCGCGCGGTCATTGCATCATCCTGTTCCATCCCGCCCTCCTTCATCACTGTGGGGATCCCGTCGTCGTTCCGGTGCCGCGGTTGAGGAACTGATGCATCTCCACGATCAGATCGGCCGTGGCGTCGAACGGGCCGGCGCACTCCCCGCCCACGCAGAAAAACGCCGCCGGCCCGGTCGGCGCCGGCCGGGACTTCAGGCGCGCATCAGCGGCCGCGTCAGCCGCCTTGAGGTACCTGATCGTCTTCCAGGGGTGCGAGAGCGCGCCGATCTCATGACGCAGCGGGTCGAAGCCCTCCGCGTTGCGCCCCTCCGCTCCCCCTTCCACGACGATGACTTCCAGCGGTGGGGTCAGGGCGCGATGCGCCGCGATGCCGAACATGGATCCCGCCGCGCCGTAGTCGGCGAATTCGTCGGCCCATGCCTCGAGCCCCTTACGAGCGCTCTTGGCGAGGGGGCCATCCTGCGCCTCGCCGGAGAGATAGTGCAAGGTCATCAGGCAGTCCGCGAACTGAGCGTTGTCCCGGATGGAACGGTGCGGTAACCCGAGCAGCCCCGGCGCATCCTTCGAGAAGACGCGATCGGCCCATCCGCCGCCGAGGCTGTCCTCGAAGCGTCCGTCCGCCGCGCGGGCGAGGGTCACCGCCTTGTCGAGAAACGCCGCTTCGCCCGTGGACTGATAGGCGGCCATCAGGGCTTTCGTCATGGCAACCTGATCGACGAACAGCGCCCCGATGTTCCCCCCGGGGGTCACGGGGACCGTGTGCTCCATCAGCCCTGCCTCAGACCGGGCGTTCGTCCAGAGGTATTCCACCGCCCGCAGCCCCGCGCGGCTCAGGTCCGCCCGCGGCATGGAGTCCCCCGCCCGGATGAGCGCCATCGCCATCGCTGCGTTGGCATCGGTCACCAGCGGCCCTCCCACGGGCGGCGCCGACCGGCGATCGCGCGCCTCCAGCATCTTTCGCGTCCCGCGCTCGAAAATCGCCGTGACCTCATCGAGATCGCGGCCGAGACGCTGTGACAGGAGGAACGGACCGTCGTGAAGGAAGATGACGTTGCGGCGCGGCGCGCTGTCGACGAGATCTCCCCATTCCTCGATCTGGTACGCGGGGAGCATGATCTCCGCCTCCTGCTCGGTCAGCGCGGCGCGCGCCTCCTCGATCGTCCAGGTATAGTAGTCGCCGTCATCGCCCGCAGCCGCGTCGGCGGCCTGGTACGCGTGAAACCATCCCTCCTGCGTGCCGAGCGTCCGGATCACCCACGAGGCGATGCCGTCGGCGATCGCGAGGTACCTCTCCTCGCCGGTCAGCGTGAAGGCATCGGTGTAGAGACGCAGCATGGCCGCATTGACTGGGAGGGTCTTCTCGAAGCCGGGGACTCTCCAGGCGGAGTCCTTCGCGTAACGGTGGAATCCGCCACCGAGGTGATCGCGGATACCGCCGCGTGCCATGTCGGTCAGCATGCGGATGATCACGTCGCGGATGTCCGCGTTCCCCTTCTGGAGGTAGTAGTAGAACCCCAGCTCGATCGCATCGCCATCCGGATGGAGGTTTCTCTTGATCTTCGGATCGGGATTCCAGCTTCTGTAGGCGTCGAGAAACTTCGTGATCGAGACCTCCAGCTGATCGGGAGAGAGGGGCGCCTTGCCCACTTCCTTGCGCTCGAGGCCCCTGCGCTCCAGCTCGGTGGCGAGATTCTCGAGGCCTTTCCGGTTCGCGGCGAAATAGGCGGCATGCCGCTCGAGGAGGAACGTGAGGGCATCGGGCGGGTAGTAGGTCGCCCCGGCTCTCTCCAGCTCCCCGGTGGTCGTGGGGTAGACGAACGGATGTCCCGTCGGCAGGAGGAACGCACTCGTCGGCCAGCCGCCGAGGTTGTACCGGATGTCGATGTCGGGGCGCAGGATCGGATCGACGCGGATCGGGACGTACTTCTCGTTCAAGAGCGCGATGACGCGCGGATCGCCCATGGTGATTTCGGACATGAGCCGGTCCCAATGTCCGAAGGGGGCGGGGATGTAGAGGAAGACCGGCACACCTTCCGTGCGCGCCTTCTCGAAGCTCCCGGCCTCGAACTCGCGCCAGTCGACGACGGCGGCAGCCGCCTTGGGTGGCGGCGGCGCGCCCTGCGTGAGGAGCAGGGCGATGAGACCGGAGAGAATCCCGGGGACGGACGCTATCAATGGGCCTCGGAAGGGCGCAAACCCAGATTGTGCAATCAGTTGGGCCGCGGATTCTAGTCCAGCACAGCGCAGGCCGTCAAGACAGCGACCGGAAGCGCCCAGGAAAGGGCGCGCCCCGGGGCTTCGGGCTCCACCGGCTCATGCGGCGGGGGTACTTCTAACTGAATGATATAGTTGCACATCGGCGCCACGGGGCCCCGCCAGCCGGGCCCCCTGTGCCCTCAATCTCTGAAACTCCAGACGATGTGAGGGCGTTCTGTGAACGGGACGATCGGAGCGGATGGATTGGCCGCGACCACGGAGCCCGGGTGCAAACCGAGACCCCGCAGGAGTTGATGCGGCTCGTCCAGACCGGCAACGAGGAGGCCTTCTCGGAGTTGGTCCGCCGCTTCAAGGAACCGATCACGGCATTCGCGTTGCGAATGCTGAACGACCCTCAAAAGGCGCTCGATGTGGCTCAGGAGACGTTCGTCAACGTTTACGTTCACGCCCAAAGCTACCGCCCTGTGGCGAGCTTCCAGGGGTGGCTCTACCGGATCGCGCACAACCTCGCCATCAACGAGCTGCGGCGCAGGAAGAGAGAACAGACCGTCTCCATCGACGCGCCGCTCGACCCTGGGCGCCCCGACGGGCCGCGCTTCGAGCCGCCCGACGCCGCTCCCACCGTCGAGGAGTCGATCCTGGGGCGGGAGCGCATGGAGGTGGTCAGGCGTTGCGTGGCATCGCTTCCCGCGAAGTACCGGAGCGCCATCGTCATGAAGGACATGCAGGGGCTCACGTTCGAGGAGATCGCGGTTATCCTGGATTGCCCCGAGTCGACTGTGAAGTCGCGGGTCATGCGCGGCCGGCGCATGATCAGATCGCGTCTGGAGGCCATCATGAGCCCGACGACGCCGCGGAGACACCCGGCGAGGCAGGAGTGGAGCTGAACAGATGATGAGCTGCAGGCAGGTCAGGAAGAACCTCGTCGATCTCGTCGACGGCGTTCTGGCGGCCGATGGCCGCGACCGGATGGAAGAGCACCTGCGCGCGTGCGTCCCCTGCGCCGCGGAGCGCGACGCCACGAGCCGGGTCGCTTCCATGCTCGCCGCGGCCGGCGCCGTCGCATCAGGGCCGGCCGTGACCGGGCCGGGATTCGAGCAGCGCGTGCTGGCGTCGGTGCGCGCGCGCGGCAACGCGCCAGCGCCCGCCGACGGCATCCTCGTGCGCTTCCCGCAGCGGTGGCAGCTTCCCGTCATCCGCCGCCCCGCGCCCCTTCAGGCCGCAGCGGCCGCCGCAATCATGGTGCTCGCCGGTGTTGTCGCCGTCCTCTACGGCGGCTTCACGGCATCCCGCGATGCGGGGCCGGCCATCGCTTCCTACGCGCCCGATCGCGAAGCCGGCTCATGGGACGATGCCGACGTCGACGCCGCCTACGAGATGTCCGATCTCGATCTGGTCATGCCGGCGCGCGAGGTCCCTTTCTCGCTGCGTCAGGATCTCGTCGGCGTCCGCTCCGGCCGGATCCCCGCGACCACCTACGTGCTCGAGCCCGCGCCCGATGAGTCCGCCGTCATGAGGGCTTCATTCTGATGGCCCGTCCGGGGACGAGGCCGATGCCCGGGACGGCGAAGCGACTCCTGATCGCCGCCTGCGCCGCTGCCATCGCGTTCGCCGGGAACGTCCGATCAGCGGCCGCCGAGGAGCGCGATTCCTTCCCTGCTCTCGAAGAGCTGGAGCGGGAGGTCTCCCGCCTCGTGAAGGAGACCGAGGGCTCCGTGGTGAGCATCGTCGCCAGGCTGAATTACGAGGAGATCCTGCGCGGGATGGGCAAGGAGGTCCGCATCAAGGGAGGAAAGGAGGATCTGGCCCGTCGCGTCGGCAGCGGCGTCGTCCTCGACGACGCGGGGCACATCGTCACCACGGCCGCCGTCGTTCTGGGTGCCACCGACATCGTCATCATCCCGGGAGGCGGTGGGGCCAAGCGCAGCGCGAAGATACGCGGCGTGGATCCCTACTCGGGGCTCGCCGTCCTGGTGCCCGAGCAGACCGAAGGCCTCAAGCCGGTGCGCATGGCCGAGAAGGAAGCGCAGGTGGGCGCGCTCGTCACCGGGTTCGGAAATCCCGCCGAAGCTGGCCCCGTCTATTCCTTCGGTTTCGTCTCGGGGACCGGCATCCAGGAGGGCCCCTTCCGGACCGGCCCCTTCATGAAGATCAACGCCCCCACCCTTCCCGGCGCCGCGGGGGGCCCGCTGTTCGACACGAAGGGGCGCCTCGTGGGGCTGCTCTTCGGAGCCGACGCACCGCGCAGGTCGGTCATCAAATGGACCCCTCATGGCCAGGACGCGGACGATCCCGAATCGATTGCGATGCTCGAATCGATGCACGGGCGCGACGCGGGGGGAGGGAGCGTCAGCTTCGCCGTGCCCGTGGACACGCTGCGTCACGTCACCGGGCAGCTCATCAAGTGGGGCGAAGTCCGGCGCGGCTGGATGGGCGTTTCGATCGAGAGCCCCGGGCCGGGAGAGGTTGTCCTCACGCGAGTGGTTCGGGCGAGCCCGGCGGCGAAGGCCGGCCTGGTCACCGGAGATCGGGTGGTCGCCGTGGACGGAACACCCCTGCGCACCGCGGAAGTGCTCGTCGAGCGCATCGCGCGATCGGCGCCTGGAGACGTCGTGCGTCTCGCGATCGTCAGAGCCGAGCGCCGATCGGACGTCGTCATCTCCCTCGAAGCACGGCCCGAGCCCGCCGAGCAGCCGCTGCCGCGGCACACTGCCATCCGCCGGCCGACTCTCGGCGTGAGGATTGAACAGGCGGAGCTCGAGAATGGCGAGGTCCCCGGTGTACCTCCCGGCGTCGGGCTCGAAGTGCTGGAGGTCACCGATTCGAGCCGCGCGGCGCAGGCCGGGCTGTCAGAAGGTGACGTTCTCGTGGAAGCGCTGGGTATTCCGCTGCGTTCCGTCACCGATCTGAGGAACGCGCTTTCCATGCAGGGTGTTGGTCAGCTCATGCCGGTGAAGATCCTGCGCAACGGAACGATCATGGTCGTGACGATCCCCCCGCCGCCCGCTCCCCCCGCGCCCGCCCCCGTGCCGCGTCGCGCTCCACGCCCGCCCCGTCCTCAGGGCCACAACTGACCCGCGCCAGCGCTCGATGGCCAACGGGAAGTTGATCGAAGTTCCTCACGTCGAGCGACCAACTCGGATGAGTTCTTTCGGACGCAACCCATCGAGGGCCTCGAGAATAGCCGGCACAAGTGTTTCGAGGTCAGCCAAGCGGTTGCTGCGGGCGCTCAAGACAACCACCCCGAAGGGAACATCTGACAGATTCTGTTGATAGATCAGGTTACTGTCGATCGTGATGAATGCGTCGAACTTGCCCGTGGCCAGTCGGATGAGTTCTCCGTTCTTCTTGCCGGCCCATCCGGCCTCGGGAACTGTCTGAACCTTGTGGCCGATCAAAAGATGCTTCAGACGTTTCGGCAGGCATTCATCGAGGAGCACTCGCATTCGGCCTCAAGGCTTCGCGCGCCAGTTCGAGCGCTGCGACAACCTGCTCACGGCTGACGGTTGGAAAGTCCTCCAGAAAATCATCGAGCCGATCGCCAGCTTCGAGGTAGTCGATGAGCGTCTGGACCGGGACACGGGTCCCGACGAAGACGGGCGTGCCGTTCAGGACGTCTGGATTGACCTCAACAACGGAAGCTACCGTGGACATCGGGAAGCCCTCGGGACCTATTCTACACCGTGCTGCTGAAGGTGCCAGCTAAGACACTCGTCTTTGACCAGTAGCTGCGGTAGCGAGGGAACGAATCACGTTGGGCGACAGAATGCGTCTCCTGGAGTCGATTGCTTCCTGCGACGGTGTGAACGACGCGAGTCAGGACGTCGCAGTCCGATGCGACGAAGTCCTTACCCTCCTGCTGCACAACGCGAATGGTGTGCTCATCCTGCCTCGCACACGCCACCTGCGCCGAAAAGCAGCAAAGCACGAGTACGATCATGGCCCTTTTCATTGCTGCCCAACGGCTTTCAGACCTGATCCATCGTGAGGGCGAGGACCGTCTGGCCGAGACGGATCTCATCGCCATCGTGAAGGCGGCTGAAGGCGATGAGCTGACCGTTGTGGTATGTCCCGTTGGTGGAGGAGAGATCGCGCAGGATGATCGTCAGCGCGAAGGCGACCGCCGAGACGGCGGGGACGTCGAGCACCTCCAGGCTGGCGTGACGGCGCGAGATCGCCGGGTCGTTGATCCGTATCTCCCCCTGCTCTCTGCCGATGACGACGACCCTGCGGAGGATCGGGAAGGTCGTCCCCTTCCCGGGACCGGCGATCACCTCGAGGGCGATGCCGACCCCTGAGGGGAGCGCATCGGCCTGCGGCACCGGGGCGGCGCCCACCGCGGGCGCGCCGGGCGCGCGCAGGCGGATCGTCGCTTCCATCGGGTCCGGCGCGCCGCCGAGGAGGAAGCCGCACGCCGCGCAGGTCCCGCCGGAAGGGACTCCGCGGTGACCGCACTCAGGGCACGACCCGCTCGAACGCGTGGCCCCCTTCATGAGGCGCACTCCTGGGTCGATGACGCGCGCGTCTCATCGGAGAGGTTCTCGCGCATCGTGCGCCCCGTCACGGTGACGCATTGCGCGTCGAGGCCCGGCACGTCCACCGTCCCTTCGTCCATGAGGACCCTTTCCACCCGGGCCATCGGATAGAACATGTGCGATGCGGCGATCTCGTCGCTGCGCGTCACGCGCGCGCGCAGCCAGTCCTGGAACGACCCGACGTCCATGCCGGCCAGCGCGATCCCGACCGCATCGAGGCTCAAGAGCATCCCGCAGACACGCTCCCGCGGCTCCCTCAGGTAAACGATGACGATCGCTCCAGGCTGGAAAGGTGAGGTCATGGCGGCGCCGGCGCGCATGAGCCCGCGATGCGCGGGCTGATGGAACCGTGGCTACAAAGATGGGAGCCTGGAGCGAGGGCATCAAGGCGGCGGAACCGGCTCCCGGCGCACGCTTTCAGGAGGCCTTCGGGTATTCCTTGAGCTCGAGGAGGATCCCCCCGGTGGAACCGGGGTGCACGAAGGCGATTCTCCTCCCGCCGGCTCCGATCCTGGTGCGCGGCGCGATGGGGCGCGCGCCCCGTCCCTCGAGGGCCGTCAACGTGGCGTCGAGGTCCGCCACGCGGAAGCAGATGTGGTGAATCCCCTCCCCGCGCTTGGCGATGAACTTCGCGATCGGAGACGCAGGATTCAGGGGCTCCAGAAGCTCGAGCCGCGACTCCCCCATCGGCAGGAAGACGACGCGAACCCCTTCGGTCGCCACCTCCTCGGGAGCCCCGGCCGTCAGGCCGAGCGTGTCGCGCCAGAACGGCAGCGCCTTCTCGATTGAGCTGACGGCGATCCCGATGTGATCGATGGAGCCCGGGGGCGCAGGGATCATCTCGTGGCCCGCCTCATCGCTTCGCCGGCGGCGCGAAGGTCGCAAGGAGCCTGTCGGCCGCGCTGTGAGGATCGAGAGAGCGCCCGGCCACCTGCTCGACGAGGTCGTCGAAGGTCCCTCCCGAGGCCGGGCCGCCGGCCCATTCCAGGATGCGCTCCCTCAGGAGGTTCAGGAGTCGCTCACGGCTGCGATCGAAGCGGCGCGCGGCCACCGCATCGGG